>Ga0247609_10000003_pt1 | contig 379726 bp, 363 predicted proteins | sample 172DNAGHGlowgp2_FD_193487 | JGI IMG/M metagenome (GOLD analysis project Ga0247609, IMG submission 193487) | Sheep rumen microbial communities from Palmerston North, Manawatu-Wanganui, New Zealand - 1728 DNA GHGlow gp2 | ecosystem: Host-associated > Mammals > Digestive system > Stomach > Rumen...
ATATTGTTGGTGCCATGCGGAAAGTTATACACCAACTGGTGGCTCTTCTTGTAATGTCTCGTCCCTTGCTTGGGTGTTCTACTACGACTACGAGGCCGCGGACTATTGTGCCTACAATTGCGCGAACAACTGCGCCTACCTTGTCCTGTCCTCCTCGCCATTCCGTGCGGCGGTGTTCGGGGTTGCTGCGAACTAATGTTCGCTGTTCTTGAATTTAATATTGGTGCCGTTAAATTGAAAATATGAAATGGTAAATAAAAGTCGCCCGAAAGGGCGGTTTTTATAAGAAAAAACACAGAATTTTCCTTGACAATTGGTCAGTTCAAGGTATAATGTTTTTGCTTTCTGTGTAAATAAGGAAAGTAAGAAGTACAGAAATCTGCATGGTTCGTCAGATTTATAATCGCGCGTATGCGTTGAAATAAGTCTGCTTGCGGGTTTTGTGTGGTAAAAAAAAGAGAATAAAAACAAAGAGATTTTGAATGCCAACAGTAAATCAACTGATTCGGAAACCACGTAAAAAGGTAGTTGTGAAATCTACGGCTCCTGATATGATGGCAAATCCTCAAAAACGCGGTGTTTGCACTCGTGTTTATACGACAACCCCAAAAAAACCTAACTCTGCTCAACGAAAGGTTGCGCGTGTTAAATTGGCTAATGGTCACGAAGTGACTGCATACATTCCTGGCGAAGGACATAACTTGCAGGAACACAGTGTTGTTATGATTCGTGGTGGTCGTGTAAAGGACTTGCCTGGTGTGAAATATCACATCATTCGTGGTGTTCTTGATACCAAAGGCGTCGAAAGCAGAAAACAAGGTCGCTCCTTGTACGGTGCTAAAGGTGCAAAGAAATAATACACATCGTTTAACGGTGTGAGTAATTTGGGAAACCAAGTGAAGAAACAAAAAGGAAATTAAATATGTCAAGACGTAAAGCTGCAACAAAACGTGAAATATTGCCAGATTCAAAATATCATAATCTGGTTGTTGCAAAATTGATAAATGTTGTTATGTGGGACGGCAAAAAAGAAGTTGCCGAAAATATTGTTTACAGTGCAATTGAAAAATTAAAGTCTATTGCAAAAGACGGCAAAGACGAATTGGGACTTTTCTTGGAAGCAGTCGATGCTTTGAAACCGTCTGTGGAAGTTAAGGGTCGTCGTGTTGGTGGTGCTACTTACCAAGTTCCTGTCGAAGTGCGCGCTGATCGTCAACAGACTTTGGCTTTGCGTTGGTTGGTGATGTTCGCTCGTAAACGTGGTGAACGCTCTATGGAAGACAGACTGTTTGGCGAATTGCGTGATGCACTTAATGGTCAAGGTGGCGCATTTAAAAAGAAATTAGATACTCACAGAATGGCAGAAGCAAACAAAGCATTTGCTCACTTCCGTTGGTAATATAAAAAAGAATAAGGAAAGAATAATGTCAGTTGGAAAAACCGCAAGTTTAGATATGTACCGCAATATTGGGATTATGGCCCATATTGACGCCGGTAAAACAACTACGTCTGAACGTATTTTGTTCTATACAGGTAAAACATACAAAATTGGTGAAGTGCACGACGGTGCTGCTACTATGGACTGGATGGTTCAAGAACAGGAACGTGGTATTACAATTACTTCTGCTGCGACTACTTGCTTTTGGCGCGATCATCGTATCAATTTGATTGATACCCCAGGACACGTGGACTTTACTATGGAAGTGGAACGTTCTTTGCGTGTTTTGGACGGTGCGGTTGCGGTGTTTGAATCTGTGTCGGGTGTGCAACCACAAACTGAAACTGTGTGGCGTCAGGCTGACCGTTATAATGTTCCACGTATTTGCTTTATCAATAAAATGGATAGAACAGGTGCGAACTTCTTCCGCTGTGTTGATATGATTCGTGAAAGATTGGGTGCTAATCCATTGGTTGTCAATTTCCCAATTGGTCAAGAACAAGACTTTAAAGGCGTTGTCGATGTTGTCGAAATGAAAGGTATTATTTGGGAAGATGAAAATGGTTCTCATCCAAAAGTTGAAGAAATTCCAGAAGAATTAAAAGAAAAAGCAGAAGAATTACACAACAAATTGATTGAAGAAGTTGTCACTTTGGACGATACAATCATGGAAGAATACATGGAAGGCAAAGTTCCTGATACTGCCACAATCAAAAAATTGTTGCGCAAAGGGACAATTGCACAAAACTTCGTTCCTGTGTTGTGTGGGACTGCGTTCAAGAACAAGGGTGTTCAACCATTGTTGGATGCTATCGTAGATTATTTGCCATCTCCATTGGATATTCCTGCAATCAAGGGAACAAAAATGGACGGTGAAACAGAAGCAGAACGTCATGCTGATGCCAAAGAACCATTCAGTGCCTTGGCGTTTAAGGTCGCTAATGACCCGTTCGTTGGAAATTTGATGTTCATTCGTATTTATTCTGGTAAATTGACTTCTGGTTCTTATATCTATAATTCTAATCGTGACAAGCGCGAACGCGTTGGTCGTATGTTGTTGATGCACGCGAATGCTCGTGAAGAAATCAAAGAGGCATCTGCTGGGGATATTATCACATTGGTTGGTATGAAAGAAACAATCACTGGTGATACGCTTTGCGATGAATCAAATCCAATTATTTTGGAATCTATTCATGTTCCAGAACCGGTTATTTCTATTGCTGTGGAACCAAAGACCAAGGCTGATATTGAAAAAATGTCACTGGGATTGCAGGCTTTGGCCAAAGAAGACCCTTCGTTCCGCGTGTCGGTTGACGAAGAATCTGGTCAGACTATTTTGGCTGGGGTTGGTGAATTGCACCTTGAAATTTTGGTCGACAGATTATTACGTGAATTCAAAGTTGATGTGAATGTTGGTGAACCACGTATTGCATATCGTGAAACATTCCGCAAACCTGTTTTGGAAGAATATACACACAAGAAACAGTCTGGTGGTTCCGGTCAATACGCCCAGGTTAAAATTCAATTTGAACCATTGGAACCAGGGCAGGGCTATGAATTCGAAAACAAGATTGTTGGTGGTGCGATTCCAAAAGAATACATCCCTGGTGTAGAAAAAGGTTTGAAGATAGCGCAACAAACAGGTGTTCTGATTGGCTATCCAACAGTAGATTTCAAAGCAACATTGGTAGACGGTAAGTATCACGAAGTTGACTCTAATGTGTTGTGTTTTGAAATTGCGGCGCGTGCTTGCTTCCGCGAAGCGATGAAGAAAGCATCACCAAAATTATTGGAACCGATTATGAAACTTTCGGTCAACACACCGGAAGAATACGTCGGTGACATTATTGGCGACCTTAATAGTCGTCGCGGACAAATCAATGGTATCGAAACCAGATTCGGCAGCCAGTTGATAACTGCGTTTGTCCCGCTGGCTAATTTGTTCGGGTATGTCAAAACATTACGTTCTTTGTCCCAAGGGCGTGCAAATCCATACATGGAATTGTCGCACTATGACGAAGTACCACAAAATGTTGCTGACGAAGTAATCAAAAAAATGACAAAGTAAAAATTTTATAAACTAACAACCAAAGCCTAAGGAGAAAACTATGGCAAAAGAAAAGTACGTAAGAACAAAACCGCACGTCAATATTGGTACAATTGGTCACGTTGACCATGGTAAAACAACATTGACAGCTGCTATCGTTCACTACTATGGTGTCGGTGTCGATGCACAAAAAGGTGTTGATCAAATCGATAACGCTCCAGAAGAAAAAGCACGTGGTATAACAATCAATACTGCACACGTTGAATATGAAACAGCAAATCGTCACTATGCTCACGTTGACTGCCCAGGACACGCGGACTATGTTAAAAACATGATTACCGGTGCTGCTCAGATGGACGGTGCTATCTTGGTGGTTGCTGCTACTGATGGTCCAATGCCACAAACACGTGAACACATTTTGTTGGCTCGCCAAGTAGGTATTCCAAAGATTGTCGTTTATTTGAACAAATGTGATTTGGCAAACGATCCAGAATTGTTGGAATTGGTTGAAATGGAAATTCGTGAATTGTTGTCTGCTAATGACTTTGATGGTGACAACGCACCTATTATCCGTGGTTCTGCTATTTCCGCTTTGGAAGAAAAGAACGATGGTTTGGGCAAGGAATCTATTGACGCTTTGTTGGCTGCATGTGATTCCTATATCCCAATGCCGGATCGTCCAATCGACAAACCATTCTTGATGCCAATTGAAGACGTGTTCTCTATCACAGGTCGTGGTACAGTGGTGACAGGTCGTGTTGAATCTGGTGTCATCAAAGTTGGTGATGAATGTGAAATCGTTGGTTTGAAACCAACACAAAAAACAACTGTGACTGGCGTTGAAATGTTCCGCAAATTGTTGGATCAAGGTGAAGCCGGTGATAACGTTGGTTTGTTGTTGCGTGGAACCAAGAAAGAAGATGTGGAACGTGGTCAGATTATCTGCAAACCAGGTTCTATCACACCACATACAGAATTTGAAGCCGAAGTTTATATCTTGACGAAAGAAGAAGGTGGCCGTCATACAGCATTCTTCTCTAACTATCGTCCACAGTTCTACTTCAGCACAACAGACGTAACAGGTACAATTACTTTGCCAGCAGACAAAGAAATGGTCTTGCCAGGTGATAACGTTCGCATTAGCGTGCAATTGATTGCTCCTATTGCTATGAGCGAAGGTCGCCGCTTTGCTATCCGTGAAGGCGGACGCACAGTTGGTGCAGGTGTTGTATCAAAAATTGTTAAATAATTGTTGCAATTTGCGGGTCTTTGGTTTATCCTTTGGCCCGCAAATCAACTTAAACAAAATAAGGAAAACGAACAATGGTACCTGCATCTAAGATTCGCATCAAATTGATAGCGTTCGACCACAGGGTCTTGATGGAATCAGTAGAAGAAATAGTCAAAACAGCAAAGCGTACTGGCGCGGATGTCGTCGGACCTGTTCGCTTGCCGACTTTGATTAAAAAGTTTACAGTGAACCGTTCTCCACACGTTGATAAAAAATCACGTGAACAATTCGAAATCCGTAATCACAAAGCGGTTGTCGATATTGTTAATCCAACCCCTCAGACAGTCGATGCATTGATGAAGTTGGATTTGGCATCTGGTGTTGATGTAAAAATTAAATTGTAAAAATGTATATGTTGGTGGATATAACGTCCATTAACCAATGACAAAAAAGGCAAAAAAATGAAACGTAGCGGATTGATTACAACAAAAATAGGGATGACGCGTCTTTATGACGAAGGCGGCGTTGCCCATGCAGTAACAGTTTTATCTGTCGGAGATTGTGCTGTTATTGGAAATCGTACAATGGAAAAAAATGGTTATGTTGCAAATATTTTGGGCTTACGCGAAGCAAAGGCAAAACATGTTGCAAAACCTCAAGCAAAAGCAGCAGAAAAAGTGGGTGTAAAACCTTATCGCAAGGTGGTTGAATTCCGCGTTTCTGATGACTGTGTAATTCCAATGGGGACACAGTTGTCTGCGGCACACTTTATTGCTGGGCAATATGTTGATGTCCAAGCAACCAGCAAAGGTAAAGGTTTCCAAGGTGCGATGAAACGTCACAATTTTGGCGGTAAAGAAGCGACACACGGTGTATTAAAAGCGCATCGTTCGCTTGGTGGTACTGGAATGCGTGAATGGCCAGGTCGTGTTTTGAAAGGTAAAAAGATGTCTGGTCAAATGGGTAATGAAACCGTGACAGTTCAGAATTTGAAAGTGTTTGGAACAGATTTGAATGACAACCTTATCTTTGTTGAAGGCGCAGTTCCAGGCAGCAATGGCACTTTTGTATTAGTAAGCGATGCTATTAAAAAAGTCCAAGATAAATTGCCAATGCCAACATTCGTTGCGACAAAAGAAGAACCTGTAAATGAAACTGAACAAGCATAACGACACAATAAAAGGTGAAAAAAATGCAATTAGAAATTTTGAATTTAGATGGCAAAGCGGTCGGCAAAGTAGAATTGTCAGACGTTATCTTTGGAATCGAACCGCGCGCAGACATTTTGCACCGTGTTGTGACATGGCAACGTGCGAATGCTCGTGCAGGGACTCATGCAGTTAAAACAGTGTCTGATGTTGCTGGAAGTGGTAAAAAAGCTTTCAAACAAAAGAAAACTGGTAATGCACGTGAAGGTGAAAGATACAATGTTCATATGCGTGGTGGTGGTGTTGTTCATGGTCCAGTTGTTCGTGATCATGGCACAGATTTACCAAAGAAAGTCCGCGCACTTGGTTTGAAAATGGCTTTGTCTTCAAAGGTCAAAGATGGTTCTTTGATTGTTATTGACAGTGAAAAAATGAAAGAAGCAAAAACAAACACTTTGGCGAAACAATTGAAAAAGATGAATATTGATTCTGCTTTGTTTGTTGGTGCTGAAACGGTTGATGCAAACTTCAAGAAATCTGCTGCGAATATTATCAATGTTGACGTATTGCCAACAATTGGTTTGAATGTTTTGGATATCTTGAAACATGATAAATTGGTTTTGACGGCAGATGCTGTGAAAGCAGTTGAAGCAAGACTTTCTTAATTAAAGGTTTGAAGATATGGCAGAAAAAAAAGTAGAAAAGAAATTAGTTGCGACAGCGGGAACTTATGATGTTTTGCGCCGTCCAATCATTTCGGAAAAGGCTGCAAAGTTATCCGAAAGCAATGGTGTTGTGTTCGAAGTTGCGATGTCTGCAACCAAAGAAGACGTTGCAAAAGCGATTGAAGTATTGTTCGATATTAAACCAACCAAGGTGAATATCGTTATTACAAAAGGTAAAGTGAAAACTTTCCGTGGTCGTAGCACTGGTACACAACGCAAAGTTAAAAAGGCATACGTATCCTTGCCAAAAGATGCAAAATTAGATTTGGCAACAGATATGTAATAAATGAACGTTTTGGCAGAGAACCCAATTTTTTGGATGTTAGTGTCAAAACATAAACAAAGGTAAATAAAATGGCATTAAAACATTACAAGCCAACAACCCCGGGGACACGTGGTTTAACACTGATAGACCACAGTGGTTTGCACAAGGGTGCACCTGAAAAATCTTTGACTGTTGGTTTGAAGTCCAAAGGTGGACGTAATAATTTTGGTCATGTGACTGTTCCACACCAAGGTGGGGGGCACAAACGTAAATATCGTTTGATTGACTTTGACCGTAAGAAGAAAGATATTCCTGCAACAGTGGTTCGTTTGGAGTATGACCCAAATCGTACTGCATTTATTGCATTGATTGAGTACAAAGATGGTATCCGTTCTTATATTTTGGCACCACGTGATTTGAAACCAGGTGATGTTGTTATTTCTGGAACACGTGAAGATATTAAACCTGGTAATGCAATGCCATTAAAGAATATGCCTATTGGAACTATTGTTCATAATGTTGAGTTGAAACCGGGTGCTGGTGGTCAATTGGCGCGCAGTGCTGGTTGTTATGCTCAATTGATGGGTAAAGATGGTGTGTATGCCCAGATTAAGATGAACAGTGGCGAATTACGCAAAGTTCATTCTGAATGTTTGGCAACAGTTGGCAGTGTTTCTAACCCTGATCAACGCAATGTCAATTTGGGTAAAGCGGGTCGTGCACGTTGGTTGGGAATTCGCCCATCTACACGTGGTATGGCAATGAACCCGAACGATCACCCAATGGGTGGTGGTAATGGTCATTCTAAGGGCCATGAACCTGTATCTCGCACAGGTATTCCAGCCAAGGGATATCGTACACGTAGCAATAAACGTACTGCAAAGATGATTATCCGTAGCAGACATTTGGCAAAGAAGAAATAAATAGGAGTGTAAAATGTCTCGTTCAGTATGGAAAGGTCCTTATGTTCACCCATCTATCTTGAAAAAGGTAGCGGTGGCTATTGAAAAAGATGACCATAAACCTATTAAAACATGGTCTCGTGGCAGTACTATTGTGCCACCAATGGTTGGTTTGACTTTCGAAGTTCATAATGGTAATAAATTTATCCCTGTGTCTGTCGTAGAAGATATGATTGGTCACAAATTGGGTGAATTTGCACCAACTCGTACTTTCAAAGGTCATGCCGCAAACAAGAAAGCAGCAGCAAAAAAATAAGGTAGGTTGACATGACAAGATATGGAATAAAAGACAATCAAGTGCGTGCGTTCAATAAAATGATTCGCATCAGCCACCAGAAATTAAATCTGGTTTGTGATATGGTCCGCGGTTTGCCTGTTGATCGTGCTGTTGACGTTTTGAAATTTTCAAAGAAACGCGTTTCTGATGAAGTTTTGAAAACATTGTTGTCTGCTGTTGCGAATGCGGAACACAACAAAAATTTACCGGTTGATTCTTTGTTCGTCAAAGAAATCTGGTGTGGCAAAGCGTTGACAATGAAACGTATTATGCCAGGACCTCGTGGAAGTGCGCGTCCAATTTTGAAACCATTTTCTAATCTGACAATAGTTTTGGAAAGTGGGGCGGCTCCTGAAAAGAAAAAAACTAAGAAAATAACAAAGTAAAAGTGGAGTGAAAAAATGGGACAAAAAGTATCGCCAATTTCATTACGCGAATTTATAAATAAAATTACAGATTCTCGCTGGATTGCTGGCAAAAAAGACTATGCCAGATTGGTTGCGGAAGATGTCAAAATTCGTAAATTTGTTGAAAAGAAATTAAAGAAAGCAGGTTTGGCCAAAGTCGTCATTGAACGTTTTGCGAAAAAGGTAGTAGTCACTATCCATACATCACGTCCAGGTATGATTATTGGTAAAAATGGTGCAGATATCGAAGCTTTGCGCAACGATATTAAAAAATTGGTCAAGAACGATCAAGTTGTTGTCAACATCTATGAAGTTCGTCGTCCAGATTTGAATGCACAATTGGTTGCTCAAAATATTGCGCAACAAATCGAAGGTCGTGTTTCGTTCAAACGTGCTATGAAAAAAGCTGTTCAAAATGCTGTAAAGGCTGGCGCCCAGGGTATCAAAGTTATGTGTTCTGGTCGTTTGAATGGTGCTGAAATTGCGCGCAGCGAACAAATTCGCGAAGGTCGTATCCCACTTCATACATTGCGTGCGGATATCGATTATGCGGCAATTCAAGCCAAAACAACATACGGTGTTATCGGCGTGAAAGTTTGGATTTACACTGGTGATGTTGTGAATAAAGAAAAGCTGGCGTCCGAAATGGCGCGTCCGACTGAATATGCCGGCAGCAGCGAAAAGAAAAGCAAATAATAGTTAAAATCAAAGAGGTTTTAATCATGTTGATGCCAAATAAAACAAAATTTCGCAAACAGCACAAAGGTCGTATTCACGGGGTCGCCAAAGGTGGCAGTGAATTGGCTTTTGGTTCGTTTGGATTAAAGGCAATGTCTCCTGAACGTGTGACTGCACGTCAGATAGAGGCTGCGCGTCGTGCTATTACTCGTCATATGAAGCGTCAGGGTAAATTATGGATTCGTATTTTCCCAGATGTTCCTGTCACTGCAAAACCAGGTGGCGTTCGTATGGGTAAGGGTAAAGGTGCTGTGGAATACTGGATTTGCCGCGTTAAACCAGGACGCATCATGTTCGAATTAGACGGTGTAAAATCGGAAATCGCATACGAAGCGTTTGCTTTGGCGGCTGCTAAATTGCCAGTTAAAACAAAAATCGTAGAACGCAAAGTAAACTAATAACACAAGTGCAAAAGGTTAGAAAAATGGCAGAAAAGAAAGTAAGTAAAACAACCGAAAAGGAAGCTTTGACAAAAGAAGCTTTGCAAAGCAAATTGGTTGATTTGAAAAAAGAACAAATGAATCAGCGCTTTCAACTTGCTGCGGGTCAATTGCCAAAAACTCATGTTTTGCGTAAAACTCGTCGCGAAATTGCACGTGTGAAAACCAAGTTGAATGCTGCGAAATAACTAAAATCTTTGACTTTTGATTTTTTTAGTGTAGAATCAGAAGTCAGGAAAACAACAAAGGACAAAAGTTATGCCAAGACGTGTACTGCAAGGAACTGTAAAAAGTGCGGCAAATGACAAGACTGTCGTAGTGGAAGTTGAACGTCGTTTCCGTCACCCGTTGTATGGAAAGTTCGTAAAGCAGAATAAAAAATACAAAGCACACGATGAAAACAACGAATACAAAGTTGGTGAAATTGTTGCTATTGAAGAACATCGTCCAATTTCCAAGACGAAAACTTGGATAGTCAAAGGGCGTGTTGGGGTCAGCAAAGATACATCTGTCAATGTTGACTAAGTGAACCTGGGGTTTTTTGAGGGTTCGGAAAAATCTGAGCCAGTCGAAACCCGATAACAAAGCAGTGAGGGATTGCCTCGCTTGCAGGATTTGAGGATAAAGTTATGATACAAAATGAAACAGTTATGACAGTTGCAGATAACTCTGGTGCGCGTAAAGCAATGTGCATCAAGGTTTTGGGCGGTTCTCATCGTCGTTATGCAACAGTTGGCGATAAAATCGTTGTCGCAATAAAAGACGCGATTCCGCGTGGTAAAGTTCAAAAAGGAACTGTTCAACGTGCTATTATCGTCAGGACAAAATTTCCTTTGAAACGTCCAGATGGTTCTATTATCCGTTTCGATGATAATGCGGTTGTTTTAATCAATAAAAACAATTTTGAACCGATTGGAACACGTATTTTTGGACCAATTGCACGTGAAGTTCGTCGTAAATACGACGTTCAGAAAATTGTGTCTTTGGCACCAGAGGTAATATAATACTTTTGACAACAAAAAGGCGAATAAAATGAAAATCAAGAAAGGCGACGAAGTCGTAGTAATTTCGGGAAAATACAAAGGCGTCAAAGGTAAAGTATTACAGGCACGCCCAAGTGAATCTCGCGTGGTGGTCGAAGGTGTCAATCGTCATAAATGGCACGTTAAACCAACACAAGAACAGCCAGGTCACATCGTTGATCGCGAGGCACCAATTCATGTATCTAATGTTGCATTGGTCGATCCAAAAACAAAAAAGGCAACACGCGTTGGGTACAAAGTAGAAGGTGATAAAAAAGTTCGCGTTTCAAAGAAATCTGGAACACAAATTTAATATAAATGGTTCCGCTGTTACGGAGTCGATAACAAAAGGTAAAAAAAATGCAAAGCAGATTGCGTGATATTTATGAAAAAAATGTTGTTCCTGAATTGGTTAAAGAATTTGGGTACAAGAATAAATTCGCAGTTCCAAAACTCACAAAGATTGTTTTGAATATGGGGGTTGGGGAAGCGGTTTCTGATAAAAAGAAATTGGACAGTGCTGCTGCTGATTTGACAGCGATTGCGGCGCAAAAATCAATCATCACACATGCAAAGAAATCTATTGCTACGTATCGTTTACGCGAAGGTCAAGCAATTGGAACCAAAGTGACTTTGCGTGGTAAAAGAATGTATGATTTCTTGGACAAATTGATTACAGTGGCTTTGCCACGTGTGAAAGATTTTCGTGGACTTTCAAAATCTAAATTTGATGGTCGCGGAAATTATGCGTTCGGTATCAAAGAACATTTGATATTCCCAGAAATTTCTGTTGATAAAATTGATGCCATACGTGGTATGGATATCGTTATTGTGACAACAGCGAAAACAGATGATGAAGCCCGTGCGTTGCTGACTAAAATCGGCTTGCCATTGGTTTTGAAATAATAAGTAAGGAATAAAAGATGGCTAAATTAGCATTGATAAACAAACAAAAGAAACGTGAAAAATTGGTCGCGCAATATGCTAAGAAACGCGAAACAATCAAAGCGAAGATGTCCATTAATGCGACACCAGAAGAACGTATGGATGCCATGAAAAAATTGGCAAAGTTGCCACGCAACGCAAATCCAACACGTTTGCACAATCGTTGTTCTGTCACAGGACGTGCACGTGGGTATTCCCGCTTGTTCGGTTTGTGCCGTCAACAAGTTCGCACGATGGCTTCAGAAGGTAAATTGCCAGGTGTACGCAAGTCCAGTTGGTAATCGTTAAATAAAATGCAAGCTGTGGACAATGCAGCCCAAGCGCAGGAATAAAATCTTGCAAACCAAGGAGTAAAATATGTCATTATCACATCCAATCGGAGATATGATTACCCGCATCCGCAATGGTCAGAATGCTGGTAAAGAATTTGTCACCGTTCCAAACAGCAAATTGCGTGCAGCAGTTTTGTCAGTTTTGAAAGACGAAGGTTTTATAACTGATTTTCGTCAAGAAAAAATTGACGATAAACGCACTAATTTGGTTATTGAATTGAAATATGTGAACGGTAATGGTGCTATCCAAGAAATTAAATCTGTTTCTAAACCTGGTCGTCGTGTGTATTCAGGCTGTGCCAAAATGCCACGCGTTTTGAATGGTTTGGGAATCGCGATTGTTTCTACACCAAATGGTGTTATGACCGATCACAAAGCGCGCTTGATGAATGTCGGCGGTGAAGTTTTATGCAAAGTTATCTAATCAAAAGGAAATCGTTATGTCTCGTGCAGGAAAATATCCAGTAGAAATTAAAAATGGCGTATCGGTTGAAGTGACAGATAACGCTGTGGTTGTAAAAGGTCCAAAGGGCGAATTGCATGTGTCTTTGAATACAAAGAATGCTAATTTGGTCGACATCAAGGTTGAAAATGGTCATGTAGTCGTCACACCAAAAGATGCCGAAGATAAATCTTCACGCGCTATGTGGGGAACTATGAATCGTAATATCAAGGCTGCGGTTCAAGGTGTATCCGAAGGCTTTTCAAAAGCAATGTATATGAAAGGTGTTGGTTATAAAGCATCTGTCAAAGGAAATATCTTTACATTGGTCGTTGGTTTCTCTCATGATGTCAATATGGAAATTCCGAATGGTTTGACTGTCACTATGGGCGAAACACCGACAGAATTTACAATTTCTGGTATTGACAAGAATTTATTGGGACAATTTGCTGACAAGATTCACAAGATTCGCAAAGCTGATCCTTATAAAGGTAAAGGTATCTTCTATAAAGACGAATATATCCGTCGCAAAGAAGGCAAAAAGAAATAATAAAATAATATCCCGCTGTTACGGGAAATGAACAAAGGAAAAGTAAAATGTTAAGACATTTATCTTCTGATGAAAGACGTGCATTGGCAAATCGCGGTGCATTGAAAAGAAAGAATCCTGGCAAAATTCGTTTGTCAGTGTTTCGCTCTGGTCGTCATATTGAAATTCAGGCTATTGACGATGTAAAAGGACACACTTTGTGCGCCGCATCTTCAAAAGAAAAAGATTTCAAAGGTCAGGGTTGGAATATCGCTGGGGCTGAGATGGTCGGCAAGATGTTTGCAGAACGTATGGCCAAGGCTGGTATCAAAGATAACTATTATTTCGATCGTGGTCGTTATTTATATCATGGTCGTGTAAAGGCTTTGGGCGATTCTATGCGCGCAAACGGAATGAAAATTTAATAAAAGGGGCATAAGACAATGGCACGTTTTGATGATAAAAAATTACAGTCAGATAATTTGGTAGATAAATTGGTTTCTATCAACCGCGTTTCCAAAACAGTGAAGGGCGGTCGTAATATGTCGTTTTCTGCGCTGGTAGTTGTCGGCGATAAATCTGGCATGGTCGGCTTTGGCAAGGGTAAGGCTTTGGAAGTCCAAGCTGCTGTTCAGAAAGCAACCAAAGCGGCAAAAGCAAAAATGATTCGTGTTCCCCTTAAAGAGGGTCGTACTTTGCACCATGATAGTGCTGCAAAATATGGCGCCAGCAAATTGGTTGTTCGTAGTGCTGTTCCTGGTACTGGTATCATCGCTGGGGGTGCTTTGCGTGCGGTTTTCGAATGTTTGGGTGTTCAAGACGTTGTTGTGAAATCGCAAGGTTCCAACAATCCAAACAATATGATTCGCGCTGCCTTTTTGGCTTTTGAAAAAATGAATTCTCCAAAAACAGTGGCTGCGCGTCGTGGTAAAACTGTGGCGGAAATTATTGCTGGTCGTGACGGTAAAAAATTAGAAGCGACAGAAGAAGCAAAATAATAAAAAAAACCGAGTATGTAATCTTGTATTATATGCGAAACAGACTATAATAGTCATAGGAATAAGAGGAAAAAGAAATGAAATTGAATGCTTTGATGGATAATTTTGGTGCAAGAAAAGATGTTAAACGCGTTGGTCGTGGTATGGCATCTGGATATGGTAAGACATCTGGTCGCGGGAACAAGGGTCAAAAATCTCGTTCTGGTTCTCGTAAACAGGCTACTTTCCAAGGTGGACAAATGCCAATTTTGCGTCGTTTCCCAAAATTTGGTTTTAATAACCCATTTGCTAAACATTATGTGACTATCAATTTGGGTGATATTGAAAAGTTCATTAAATCTGGTAAGATTGATGCGAAAAAAGAAATCAATATTGATTCCTTGTTCAATGCAAAAATTATCAATCGCAAATTGGATGGATTGAAAGTTTTGGCTAAGGGTGAAATTAAAACAGCGGTAAACATCGTTGCGGACAAATGGTCCAAAACTGCCGAAGCGGCGATTGTAAAAGCTGGTGGAAAAATTCAATCAAAATAATTTTCATGAACACACCTGTTTCGACGGGTGTGTTTGAATCATAAAAGACAAGCAAATGAAATTTTTGAAAAATATTTTTGGCAATGCGACAGATTTACAAAAACGTATCCTTTTCACTTTGGGTGCGTTGATTGTTTATCGTATCGGTTCGTTTATACCATTACCGGGTGTGAATGCCAGTGCGGTTTTGCATCTTTTTAACGGTGATAATGGTATGATGGGAATGTTTGATATGTTTTCTGGTGGATCGCTTTCCCGTATGTCTGTGTTGGCTTTGAATATTTTTCCATACATTTCTGCTTCTATCGTTATTCAATTATTGACCGCGACAAGTAAGTCGCTTATGGATTTGCGCAAAGAAGGCGAATCTGGTCGTATTAAAATTAATCAATATACGCGTTATTTGGCGGTGTTGTTGGCGATTGTTCAAGGTTGGGCAATTGTGCGCAGTTTGGAATCTATGGCGCCGGTCAACGGTGTTGCAGCTGTTGCAAATCCTGGCTTTTCGTTTGAATTGTCGGCAATTGTTGCGTTGGTTGGTGGAACTGTATTTGTCATGTGGCTGGCAGAACAAATTACTGCACGTGGTATAGGGCAGGGCGCTTCGCTTTTGATTTTTGCTGGTATCATTGCAGAAGTTCCAGGCGGAATTGCAAAGTTGTTCTCTTTGGCAAGTGTCGGACAAATGTCGCCTGCGATGATTGCTATGGTGTTGGCTTTTGTGGTTGGCATTGTTGCTTTGATTGCGTTCATGGAACAAGCACAACGTCGTATCCAAATTTTGTATCCGCGTCAGGCTTTGGCAAACGGGGTTATGAATACCAATGTGTCTTATTTGCCGATAAAGGTTAATATGTCTGGGGTTATGGGACCTGTATTTGCTGCGTCTATTATGATGTTGCCTGCGTTTATTCAGCGCTTTGTTCAAAGTGAAAATTTGGTTGTTCAAAATATACTTGGGTTCTTTACATATGGAACTTGGTCTTATATGGCGCTTTATACGGTTTTGATTGCGTTCTTTGCTTATTTCCAGACGGCGGTTGTCTTTAACAGCGAAGAAACAAGTAATAATTTGAAAAACATGGGTGGATATATCCCGGGCGTTCGTCCAGGCGAACAGACTATGCATTATTTGGACGATGTTGTTTCGCATGTGACGGCAATCGGTGTTGTTTATTTAATAGTTGTCTGCGTTGTTCCAATTATATTGAATACGCGTGGTGGTATGCCGCTTATGATTGGTGGAACCAGTGTCTTAATCGTTGCCGGGGTCGTGTTGGATACTATGAATCAGATAAAGTCTTATTTGGTTGAAAGGCAGTATACTGGTGTCGTAAGCAAGATGCAGAAAAAAGGTCGTTTCCGCGGATAAAACGGGGGCGAATAAATAAAAATTTGATTTTTAGCAGGGCGTGTAATAAAATGAACCTTGGTAAAAATCGAAGCGCATTCAAAAAACGTGTGGATTTTGGGTGCAAGGTTGAATCCCCCTTCGCCAAGGCTTCGGGGGACAAGTGGAAAAATAATTCCCTTGTTGGGAATAAAAAAAAGGAAAATAAAAGATGGCACGTATAGCAGGTGTAAACATTCCGTCTGAAAAACGCATTGAAATTGCTTTGCGTTATATCCATGGTATTGGACCGGCGAAATCTGCACAGATTTGTTCTGCTTTGAAATTGAAAGACGGTCTGCGCGCAAAAGATTTAACAGACGAAGATGTTATCAAAATTTCAAATTATATTGAACAAAACTTCAAAGTAGAAGGTGATGTTCGTCGCGAAGTTGCAATGAATATTAAACGTTTGCAAGATTTGAAAACATATCGCGGTGTTCGTCATCGTAACCGTTTACCAGTTCGTGGTCAACGCACACAAACTAATGCTCGTACTCGCAAAGGTAAGCGCATTGTTGTTGCAGGTTCTGCGACCAAGGGTAAATAATTTTAATTGGGTAGAGATTAACACGATAGTTAATTGAAGACATCTAAGATAAGGAAAATAAAAATGGCAGTGACTAAATCAAAAAAGAAAGTTGTTAAAAAAGTATCACATGGAATTGCTCATGTGGTGGCGACAAATAATAATACACGTATAACAATCACAGATCAAAGCGGTGCTGTGTTAACATGGGCGACAGCGGGTGCTAATAATTTCAAAGGTGCAAAAAAATCTACACCTTATGCGGCGACAGTTGTTGCAGATGCTGTGGGTAAAAAGGTTGCCGAAATGGGTATGCAAACTGTTGATGTTTTGATGCGTGGTATTGGTCAAGGTCGTGAATCTGCCGTCCGCGGTTTGGCAAATGCAGGTTTGATTGTTCAATCTATTACAGATACGACACGTATTCCACACAATGGGTGCCGTCCAAAGAAAGTGCGTCGTGTGTAATTCGCATTTGGACAATGAATATAACACCGCTTTTTGGCGGTGTTTTTTCGTAGTATTTTTTATAAATTTTTTCCTTTTTTTAGATTCGTTTTTATGATGGAATGCCATTGTCGGCAAGAGTTTTGTCGAAGGGGTGTTACTACCCAGATTAAAGCGCGTTTGCGGAGGTGGTTTTTGTATGAGTTTTAATTCTCCCCCATCCCACTTCGCCAAGGCTTCGTGGGACAAGGTGGGGGAGAATAAAAAATGCCCCTAGAATTTTCTGAGGCTAAATTTATTTTTTACATTGCGTGGGAAAAATAATATTGATATGATACTTTCTGAAAGGTATTGGAAAGTATGTTTTTGAAAAAACTATTTTTATCAGTTTTTATGTTGTGTGTATGCGTTTTGAATTCTGCGTATGCAGAGCAGGGGCATTCGTGTCATTGTAATTCTGGGTGGTATTGTAGTGCTGGCAATTGCGTGTTATGCAATGTTGGGCATTATTGTACAGCTGATACGGAATATGCATGTTCTGGAAATAGTGTTGCACCAACAACCGGAATGTCACAATGCACAACTTGTCTTGGAAATACGCCTTATGCCGATCAATCACATACAGTCTGTGTTGCGTGTAATACTGGTGCGTTTATTGTTGAATATGGTGTGTGTAGAAAATGTGTTGCGCCGACGCCTTATTCAAATATATCTCATACACAATGCGTTGCTTGTAATAACGGAAGTGTAAATGATGGTGTGTGTCAGCCGTCATCATGTCCGTCTGGGCAATACAGAAATACTAATGATGAATGCGAAGATTGTCAGTCTGGCTATTATTGCAGTGGGGGTGTCGATAAAAAGCCATGCCCGCGTGGGACTTATTCAGTTTTTGGACAGAGGGTATGCACATCTTGTCCGGATGGGTATACTACGGCAAATGTGGCGACGGCATATACTTTTGGCGAAAATTTGTCGAATATATGTGTAAAGGCTGTTGTGAAATTGAAAATAAACGAAGAATCTGTCGATTTGCCGACCTGTCTTACCCCTGGGCGTGTGAACAAAAGCGTTGTCCGTATTGTGCAATGATTTTTCCAATAAATAATTGACTTTCATGAAACTTTGTTATAGAATCTGCGGGCGCGCGAGAAAAAGCGTGTAATCTGGTGAAAATAATAAACTAAGCCTGATGGAGTATAAAATGATAGAAAAAAACTGGATGACTTTGATAAAACCAAAAAAATTAAATATCAAGGTTGATGAAAATAATCCGAATATTGCAACACTTGTCGCGGAACCTTTGGAAAAGGGTTTTGGTTTGACATTGGGAACGGCTTTGCGTCGTGTCTTGTTGTCTTCATTGCAAGGTTGTGCGCCAATTTATGTGAAGATTGACGGTGTTCAACATGAATTCAGCAGTTTGGCTGGTGTTCGCGAAGATGTGACGGATATTCTTTTGAATTTGAAGGGTGTTTATTTCAAAGCCTTGACCGAAGGTCAGCACAAGGCTACTTTGAAAGTCAAAGGACCTGCGGTTGTGACTGCGGCTATGATTGAAACATCAAGCAATGTCGAAGTTATGAACAAAGACGCAGAAATTTGCACACTTGATAATGGTGCCGTTTTGGATATGGAAATCACATTGGCGTCTGGTCGTGGATATGTTCCTGCGACTGTTAATGCGGCTGATTTGCCACTTGGAACAATTCCGGTTGATTCTATTTATTCCCCAATTTTGAATGTTGCGTCTAATGTTTCGCAAACTCGCGTTGGGCAAAGTACTGATTATGATAAATTGGAATTGACGGTTAAGACAAATGGTTCTGTGACTCCAGAAGATGCGATTGCGTATGCTGCGCGTATTCTGACAGACCAATTGACTGTCTTTATCAATTTCGAAGATCCAACACAAAATAACTTGGTCGTCGAAGAAGAAAAAGTCAAAGATGTTTTGCCGTTCGATCCAAAATTGTTAAAGCATGTTGACGAATTGGAATTGTCTGTTCGTGCAACAAATTGCTTGAAGAACGATAAAATCAACTGGTTGGGCGAATTGGTTCAAAAGACTGAAAACGATATGTTGAAAACACCTAATTTCGGTCGTAAGTCTTTGAACGAAATCAAGGCTCAATTGGAAGCAATGGGATTGTCTTTGGGTATGGAAGTACCAGGTTGGCCACCAGAAAATATTGCGGAGTTGGCCAAGAAATACGAAGACCCCTACAAATAAAATGATTTATGTGGGTGCTTGTCGTGTTTGTTGTTTTTCATGTAGCGTCTGTACACTACAAAACAATAAACACTTCCAATCACTCTCATATAAATCATTTTCTTGAAAATTGTTGGTGACACATTCTAACAATTTTCTTGCACTCTGCTAGGAGTGTAAGAAAAACAAAAAATTCCACAATTCAGAAAGAATTTTTTGGTTGTGGTGTCTCAAAAAAAATCCCTGCGGGGCAGGGCAGAAAACAAAAAGGAGTAATCGATGAGACATAGAATGGCAGGTCGTACCTTTAATCGCGACACAAATGCACGCAAAGCCTTATTTATTGGTTTGGCGAAAAACTTGATTGAAAAAGAACAAATTAAAACAACTTTGCCAAAGGCAAAAGACTTACGCGGTGTGGTCGAAAAATTGATTACTCGCGCAAAGGTCGATTCAGTTGCAAATCGTCGTTTGACTGCTTCTGAATTGGGAAATAATTCTGAAAAAACAGTTAAAAAATTGTTCACTGTGTTGGGACCAAGATATGCTAAACGTCCTGGCGGTTATACACGCGTATTAAAAGCAGGCTTCCGTTATGGCGACGCGGCACCAATGGCTATTATTGAATTGGTTGACAGAGATGAAAATGCCAAGAAAGTTGCACCAAAAACTGTTGCTGCTGAAACGGCAGAACCTGTTGTGAAAGAAGAAAAAGCAGCCAAGGCGCCAAAGGCAGAAAAAGAAACCAAGACAACAAAAGTTGCGGCGGAAAAGAAAGCATCTGCACCAAAGGCAACTGGTGCCAAGAAAGCGGTTGCTGTTAAACGTCGTGCAACTGGAAAATAATTTTTTCTGTTTTGTGAGAATTAAATCGCCCACCCGGGCGATTTTTTTTGTTCATATATTATTTGCAAGTGGGCCCTTTTTGTGGTAAAATTGTACAAAAGGATAAAGGGAGATTTTTATGCGTAAAAGTATTTTCTGGGTAATTACTGGGACTTTGTGCGTGCTGAATTTTGGCGCAAATGCTGCGACTGTGCGTGCTGGTGCGGATCAATCGGTATCCGCTTCTTCACGTGGGGCGGTGTCGACACGTGGTGCCACACAGACGCGAGCCACGCAACCACAATCTGATTCTGCGACTGTATCACCAGCTGTTGTATCACGTGCAGCGACCAAACAAAAAAGTGTCAGTGCTGGAACCAAAGTTGCGGCTGCTACAGAAAATACTGCGGTGCCAAAAGAATGCCAAGATGCTTTTTATGGGTGTATGGATGCGTTTTGTATGCTTGATAATGCCGCAGGAGGTCGTTGTCAATGCAGTGACAGAATTACCGAACTGGATCAGGCTTTGGAAGATATTATGAAATTGGATGAACAGACGTACCTTATGGCAACCGAAGGTGTTGATCGTATCCAAATGGGCGAAGCCGAAAATCAAGTTATTGCGCGTGCCAAGGCGGCTGGCGAAAAAGTTGTCGTTGACGAAGGTCAACAAAGAAAAAGCAGAACGCTTGATTTATCTGCTTGGAATGGTGTTGCGTTGATTGATGACGATGATGTTTTTGATGCTTTTGATTCTTCCGATTCGATAAGTTCTTTTACAGACAAAAAAGGCAACAGTTTATATACAACCAGCGCGAAAATGTGTAGTGCCCAGATTTCTGAGCAGTGTCAAGATTATGTTTCCATGTTGCAGTTGGTCTATGCGCAAAAGGTTAAATCTGACTGTATCGCATACGAAAATAGTTTGAAGGTTCAAAAAAGTCAAAGCCAACAGAAATATCAAACTGCGCAAAAGGCTTTGCGTGATGCTGCGCTGACCGAATATCAAAATCAAAATAAATATGCGACCGTTGGTGAATGTACGATTGCGTTTACACAATGTATGCAAACAACCGCAGAATGTGGAAACGATTATACTGGTTGTGTGACATTGGCTGCGCGCGAAAATGTTCGGAATAACAAGTCTGGAACGCGTGCCAAGCAAACAAAAATCAAAGGCGCTGTTTCTGGGGCAGATATAACTTTGGCTGCGTCAACATTGGACCAATTGTTGGCAAAAAAAGTTATCTGTGAAAGCGTGACAAAACAATGCGTCAATGCAAATAAAAATGATGCAGTTTGGAATTCTTTCTTGCGGAATGCTGCACCTGCGTTGAAAAGTGCTGAATTGGTTGCAGAACAGAATTTGCGTTCAAGTTGTTTGCCAAGTTTGGCAGAATGTTTCAGAAATGCTTGTAAGGCAGAGTTTGGTGAAAACGACGCAAACTATGATATTTGTTTATCTAATCCGGCGACATATAAATCTCTTTGCAAAGTTCAATTGGAACCATGTTTAGAGGCAACAGGTGGAACATACGATAACCCAACTGCTTCGACACTTTGGAATGGTTTGGAAGCACTTTTGAATGCTATGAAAGTTGATGCGTGTACAGCAGAAGTTAAATCTTGTATAACCGACCGTTGTGGAACAGACTATTCAGAATGTATCGGTTTGGATACGGAATATATAGCACTGGAACTTTGTCCGTATGATAAATTGACAGCGTGTATGTCTGATAAGAAAGACAGAGATACTGTGCGTGAATATGTTTCACAAATCGCTATGGGACTTGCACTGCAAATCGATAACGCTTTGGTTGAAGCGTGTCAGAATGCGGTGAACGATGCCATGATTCGTGTCTGTGGTGATACAGAGTCTTGTGAAACAGCGAATTTTGATTTGTCTTCACTGGCTGCGATAATTAAACCAATGGCATGTAAGTATAATACCCCAGACGGTGGTGATATGACTTGTTATCCAAATGTGACTCAGTTTTCTGATAACGAAGTTTACACTTTGGAATATAAAATAAACTGGAGTGATGAAGAGGCTGGTTTAATAGATTCTATAACAAAGATTCCACTAAGTGGTACAATTTCCGAAGTTGCTGCTAATGGAAGACCAATAAGAAGGAATAATGGTTATGGGGTTTATGCGACTTTGGTTGGTCGTCCAGGCTTGTCCTATATCTCGTTTGATGGTAATGAATTTACTGCAGATGTGTCTTCATTAGCCGAAGAAAACGCAAATGCCACAAATCAAGTCAAAGATATTTTGAATGGTGCGCTGACCCGCATAATGAGTTCGATTAAGTCAGATCCAAAAGTACAATATTGTATGACTGGGCGTACTGTCAATGGATTAAAGGTTTTGGATAATGTTGATAACCCAGAAAATACGCATTTTGCAAATTTAACCAATAATATGAGCAGTATTGTTGCAGATAATTTGTTGGCTCTGTTATATGAAAAGAATGCTGAACTGGAAGATCAATTTAGTGAAGACTTAGCAAAACTGGACGAACAGATTTCTGAACGTATCGCAAGTGTTGCGTCGGCCAAAGGTGTGAACAAAGAAACACAAATCGATGCAAGAAATATGGAATTGTGCACTTGCGACAGAACTCCGCACAGCCTTGCAGAAGAAAGCGATGGCAAGGATAGGTCGAATTGTAAAACTGCTACTGATAAATACAGATATGTTCGAGATGTTAAGAAAAATGGAGAAAATAAATATATGTCAGAACCAAGAAATGTTGGTAGCAGAAGAGAAGTGACTGACATAATCGGAAAATATAATGCAAATACGAATGTCTGTGTTTTGGAAACAACAAAGCATAATTGCGTAAGGTGGAATGGAAGTAGATGTCGCCAATATGATTCTGGAACGGTTATATCTACATCTTCTGTTCAAATGTCTATGTCTGATTAAAAAAACACCGCCCTTTTTGGGCGGTTTGATTTTTGCATCTTTTGTGATAATATTATCCAGAGGATAATGTGATGACAGAAACAGCTTTGAAATTATTTGAAAACAAAAATATAAGAACACTTTGGGATGAAAAACAGGAAAAGTGGTACTTTTCCATTGTAGATGTAATCGCTGCATTGACAGGCACAGATAGACCAAGGAAATATTGGAGCGATTTAAAAACAAAATTAAAGCAAGAAGGAAGTGAGTTGTCCGAAAAAATCGGACAACTGAAAATGCAATCAACAGATGGTAAATTTTATAATACTGATGTTGCAGATACGGAACAATTATTACGTTTGATTCAATCTGTACCATCAAAAAAGGCAGAGCCTTTTAAGTTGTGGTTGGCGCGTGTTGGTTCTGAACGTGTTGATGAAATTGCTGATCCAGAAATCGCGATTCAGCGTGCTTTGCGATATTACCAAAATATGGGCTATTCAAACGAATGGATTGCACAACGATTAAAATCAATAGAAATTCGCAAAGATTTAACGAATGAATGGGATCGTGGTGGAATTAAACAAGGTTTAGAATATGCTCTTTTGACTGATGAAATAACGCGTGCTTGGTCTGGGATGAAAACAAGTGATTACAAGAAATTAAAAGGACTTCACAAAGAGTCTTTGCGCGACAATATGACAAACGCAGAATTAGTTTTGAACATGTTGGCGGAATTGTCTGCCACAGAAATATCAAAGAAAGAAAATCCGAAGGGTTTTAAGGAAACTATGAGTGTTGCGTCGCGCGGTGGTAATGTTGCGCGCCAGGCACGATTACAACTTGAAAAAGAAACTGGTAAAAAGACAATAACCGGTCGCAATGTGAAAATGTTAAAGGTTGTGAAAAAGTAATAACTATTTCAATTCATCCAAGTCTTTGACAACGCGGATGCCGGATGTTTCAAAGTTCTTTATTACATTATCGATATCCATAATGTTGGTAGAATGTAGATAAATCACTGGTGTTAAATCGTTTTGCTTGGCAAGGTCAATCAGTTCTGCAACAGGGGAATCTTTTTGCTTTCCGGCGGCAAACCAAGAATCGCCTTCCATTATCCAGAATTCTTCGTCACTGTGTTCGTATATTACAAACCTTTCAGTTGCGACAAAATCGTGGTACGTTTCATATTCTATGTTATGGTTGTTCATGTATTTTGTCGTATTGTTGCAAAGTTCTTTTTCGGTTGCAATTGGTGTATCGAAATCGATGTCTGTAAATGTTGGAATCGAATCGTTTATTGTTTCGTTTGTATTATCAGAAATGTCAAAGTCCATTGGAATCGGCATATCTGAATTTTCTGATGCGGCTTCTGGTGTTGGAACCGGTGCAGCGGTCGGTTGTATATTTGTTTTATTATAGACCGATACGGCGCCATTCAGTGGCATACGGTTTTTTGCGCGCATAAAAGGAACGCGCATTTCATGTGGTAAATCTGCTGGAAATTCTGGTCCTGTATTTTCTTCTGTCTTTTTTTCTTCTTCGGTTGGTGTGGTGTCCTGGGCAGGTGTTTCTGCTTTTTTTGCAAAAATTTTTGAAATCAAAGCCGACAGTTTTTTTTCAAATGGAATTGGTATTATCAATTCTTGCTTGCGATATGTTATAATCATTGTTGCGATATAAATTGGAATCGCAGAATATACCAATGATCCAAAAACAAAGCCTGCAAACCCATGCAATGTTGCATGAAAAAACTTCCACCAATAATGCGCAGAAAACATATCAAATCTGAATATGTATTTCAATATCGCCCAAAGAATAAAGAAATACCATATTGTCCATTTGATAAGCACAGGGTTGCTTTTGATAAAATCGATGACTTTTTTCATACTTGATATTATAGACAATAATAACAATTTGTCAATATTTAATATTTAGCGAATGTTTCATAATATTTTTTTCAAAAAAAAACTTTTTTTGATGCCTTTTGTGTGATATAATATCTCTATAGGAATTTGGGAGAAATAATATGAAATACATGAATTTATTTGGAAGAACAATGGTCAGTTTCGCTGTATTGGCGGCTTTTGGCGCGGCAAATGGTGCGCAAAACGGACGTGCTGTGGTGGTTGGTGGAACCGTTTCTGGGCGTATGCCGACTATGCCAACAGTGTCGTTGAATACAATTGGAAACCCTGCGGTTCAGACGATAAGTACACCGGCTGGTGTTCCGTCAAATGGTCTTCCAACCCCGGTTCCAACTCCGACGCCTACGCCGACTCCGACACCTACACCAAGTAATTGTCCAGACGGTGGTGTGCAGAATTCTGATTACACGGTCAGTATGTGTATGGATGATTTGTTGCAATGTATAAATACTGGTGCTTTGCAAGGCGGTATCAACGATTTGTTTAATGCGGATGTTCGTAATTCTATTATGGGTGGTATGAAATTATGCCAATCTGTTGTTGATAAATGTATCAAGGAAGTTCGTGTAGATTGTCGTAATATCTATGCTGCGACAACTGATGTTTGGCTTGATTTTAATTCCCGCGTGATTCAGCCAGAATACTATAACTTTGTTTTGCGCAAGACAGGACTTACACCAAATCAGGCTGAAAATACATGCTTGTTGTTGGACAGAAATACTTATGGAACTTCGTTTGCGGCGGTAAGCGATACCAACGCAGTTAACACAGAATACAATAAACGTGTTGGTGCTTATAACGAAGCAATGAATGGAACTTTGTCCAAAAACAACCCCCAAGGTGTAGAGGTCAATACTGTCGGATATGACGGAAATCGTGGACACTATGCGCGTTGGGATGCAAGCAAGGCGGAATGTTTAATTCGTGTTGCGGCATATAACAAAGATAACCTTATTACAAACAGTTGGTTGTTTGGGGCGGTCGGTGATGAAACACCAGCAGAAGTTTGGCAAAAGGCGGGTTCTACATTTACTTGCAACAAAGATTTATTTGATTTTAATTCTTTGTTAAATGACACCAAGACTGCGGCGGTTATTGCTGTTCCTGGTGGAACTATATTGGGGGCATCGATTGGTGCAGCTGCTGGTGCCGGTGCGTATAACAAGAAACATAAAGAATACGAAGAAGGCATTGATAAATATAACGACCCATGTACGGACGAAGACTATCGCAAGAAATTAGGTGCGAAAATTTATGCTTCTAAGAAAGGTGGCGTTCTGAGAAGTTATGCGTACAAAAATGTTCATGTTGAAAATGGAAGTTTCACGGGTGTTCCTATCTTTAATGAAAGTGATAACTTTAACGATTTGACCGAAGATCAATGTCGTGATTTGCAACGCCTTAACGAAAAAGTTTATCTTTATGAATCAAAGGTAAATGAATGCTTGGCTGATCCAGAAAATGTAAAAATATCTGATTCAATCAAGGCAAGTGTTTCTAACAATATGGCATTGAACAGAGTCACAGAACGCAGCGTAGATGGTAATACTTTGAGAATTACCGAGAATATCTCTTGTGATGCGCCAGCAGGTGTGACCCAGACAGATGTCACGAAGTTTGATAATGAATGTAAATTTGCACCTTTGAGAGACGGTTCTTCTGGTGTGTTGTGTGACCATAACAATGAATGTTTATCTGTCGGACAAATACAGTTCCAGATAAGCGAATTGAAAAGTTTGTTGTCATCTTTGTATCCTTTGTTAAAAGAACCAAAAGATGCGGACAAAGGTAAAGAAATCGGTAAAGGTGCGGCGATTGGTGCTGTGACTGGTGCTGGTGCTGGTGGTATTGCGACTGCGATTACTGCATTGGTTGAACGCAGCAATATTACTTGTCGTGTTGGTGATGGTCTGAATACTGTGTCACTTGGCAAATCACATACTATAGATTCTTTGAAAGATTTCTATGTCAAATGGAACCTGAAATTGCCTGATACAGTATCTCCGACAGCGGTAGTTTCAGACGTGGCTTCTTGGCAACAGGCATGCAGCCAGTTCAACAGCCGCCTTATGGATTGTCCGTATGTTAGTGTGAACTTGCAAAAGAAAAACAGTTCCACATATCAATTGGTCCAAGGTGCGTGTGTGGTTTCAGGTAGTGTTTGTATCCCGAACAAGTCCACTATGAATTCACACCTTTTGTTGCCTGTGCCGGCTGTGAATGTTGTGGTACAGTAAGTTTGTGTAGTGTGATAAAGAACGCCCGTTGCGGCGTTCTTTTTCTATAAAAAACAAAGCCCAAAATGGGCTTTGTTTTTTTACATGAGGAAACTTTTGTCAGAGTATATACTTATGCTGCTTTTTTCATACCAGATTTAATATTGCGGACATATTTACGTATTTCATCAATTGCGACCAAAGTGCCGTCTTTCTTTTCTGCAGACCAATAATCCCAGCCGTTAAAACTGACACTGTGTTGGATGCGTGCCGCCATAATGTGAATAGAGGCTTTGCCATACAAAGTATGTGTCAATTGCCCGTCGTGCGTAATCATAACGCGGTCGCCACGTGGCCCAACCAATGTTTGTCCAACGTAAAGCAGACCTGCATCTATCAATTCGCGGAAACTTACTTTTATAGCATCGCGCTTTTGTGCGCTGACTTCAATATTTGACAAGTCAATTGGTGTCACTTTTTCAACGCGTGCGCGTGCGGCATTAACATAATTTTCTTCGCGGTCGATTCCGATAAAATTGCGCCCCAATTCTTTGGCTGTGGCTGCTGTTGTGCCAGAGCCGACAAATGGGTCAAGTATAACATCGCCCGGTTTGGTCGAAGATAAAATTACCCGACGCAATAAATCCATAGGCTTTTGTGTGTTGTGCAAACTTTTACCACTTTCATCTTTGACGCGTTCTTCACCAAGGCAAATATTTATATCCCAATCAGAACGCATTTGTTTGCCACCGTTTAATTTCTTCATAGTTTCGTAATTGAAAGTGTATTTCCCGGTTTTCGTTGGCGTTGCCCAAATCAATGTTTCGTGTGCATTTGTAAAACGCGTTCCGCGGAAATTAGGCATAGGGTTAGTTTTTACCCACACAATATCATTTAATATCCAAAAACCCATATCTTGTAAAATAGAGCCAACACGAAATATATTATGATAAGAGCCAATGACCCACATTGCGCCGTCTGGTTTTAATATGCGTTTACATTCGCGCATCCAATTGCGTGTGAATTCATCATATTCCGCATTAGATTCAAAATAGTCCCAGTTATCACGCACTGCACGTGCGGCAGTTTGGTCTTCGGGTCTGTACAAAGTTTTTGCACCCAATTGTAAATTATAAGGAGAATCTGCAAAAATTGCATCTACTGATGCGTCTGGGATATTGCGCATGATTTCGATACAATCACCACACAAAATCTGATTCAAGTATTTTTGCATTTTCTCTCTCGTGCTTTTCTAGTATTTTACCACATTTTGACCCCTTAAAAAAGCATCAGACGAATCGATTTGAAAAAAAAACACTTGATTTTTTTGAAAAAGCAATTTTTTGCACATAAATTCTGCTTTACATGTGCATGATTTTTTTCTAACCTTAGGTGTTATGAGGTGCCCTTATTGTAATTCTACTGACAGTCGTGTGGCAGATTCTCGCCCAGACAGTGGCGATGCGGTTATTCGCCGTCGTCGTGTTTGTAATCAATGTGGTGCGAAATTTACTACGGTTGAACGTATTCAGATGCGTGATTTGATTGTTGTTAAAAATAGTGGTAAAACCGAACCTTTTGACCGGGAAAAATTGTTTCGTTCAATTAAATTGGCTTGTCGTAATCGTGATGTAAGGGATGAACAAATTGATAAATTGGTTGCGTCTATCCAGCGTCGCCTTGAAACAGAAAGTGCGGATGATACTGTCACCAGTGCCCAGGTGGGACAAATGGTTTCTGATTCTTTGTTAAACCTTGACTCTATTGCATTCATAAGATTTGTTTCGGTTTACAGAAAATTTTCAAAGGTTTCAGATTTCAAAAAAATTATTAACCAAATACCAGAGGCTGATGAAAACGCAATCGTTTGCAAATTACCAAAAACTTCGTTGTTCTGACATGATTAAAAAAATAATAACATTTTTGACATTGATTTTGTGTCCGTTGGTGTCGACGGCGGTTGAATCTGTGGATATTTTAACTGATGAAGATGCCGCGACTTATACCCAGATTTTTATGTTGCAAGATAAAGAAAAAATAGAGAGCGCAAAAAAACTAGAAGCAAAACTGACAGACAAATATCTTATGAATGAGGTTTTGTATCAAAGATATATTTCAAAAACTTATCATACACGCGGAAATGAATTGCAGGCATGGATGAATAAATATTATGATATGCCTGGTTCGGAAAGATTGGCAAAGATTGCAAAACTGAAAAAGACCAATGTGAAAAAGCCTGATATGCCACAGATTACAACAGGCAAAGAATATATTGAATCTGCACAATCTGAAACATGGACGGTACAAACTTATAAAGGCAAGGTTGCAAAAAATATAGACAAATTCAAAAAGGCAATACGGTCTGGTTCTTCGAAAACTGCGCGCAAGGTTTTGGAAGACAGGTCGTTCAAGTCAAAAGTATCAGAATCAGATTATGGTCGCCTTGCGGGACGATTGTCTTTCCTTTATTACACAAACGGTGAATATGAATTGGCAAAAAAGTGGGGTTTTGTTGCAAGTGATGCTGGGTCTGAATATGGTTTATGGTCTATGGGGTTGCTTTATTTCAAAGAACAAAAGTACAAAGAATCACAGAAATATTTTTCGAAAATCTTAGATTTGACCCAGATAAATAATGCAAGAAAGACAGAGGCTGCATTTTGGGCGGGGCGTGCTGCGGATATAAATGGGAATACTGAGGCGGCAGAAAAATATTGGAAAATTGCGGCGGGACGTCCTATGTCTTTTTATGGTGCGCTGGCATCGACTATGTTGGGACAAACACCCGAATACGAATTTTTTGACCAAGAATGTTCTGATGAAGATATCATAACTTTGCGTGAAAATAAATATGGAAAAAAAGCACTTGCGTTGATTCAGGTTGGTCGCAAAGACAGGGCAGAGCAATATTTGAAATATTTGGTGACGGCAAAATCTTCGGATAAAATGTTGCATGCGGTAAATGCTGTATCGTCGCTTTATGGTTTGCCAAGTGTTTCTATTTTGGTTTCTGGTGTTATGCGTGACCGTGGTATTTTGGAAATCAATGATGATATTATTTATTCTGCACAATATCCATTGCCGAATTGGGAACCAATGGGCGGGTGGTCTATTGACCGTGCTTTGCTTTTGGCGATTACGAAACAGGAAAGCGGTTTCAAACCAACTGCGAAATCAACAGTGGGTGCAAATGGGGTTATGCAATTGATGCCAAGTACAGCAAAGTTGGTTGCGCGCAAAAATTCTGTAAAGATGTCTGATATTGATATGTCTAACCCAGAACACAATATGTTTTTGGGTCAACAATTTATTGTTGATTTGTTGCAACAAGATTTGGTGCAAAACAATATTATTAAAATGTTGATTGCATATAATGCTGGTATCGGTAATTTGGCTAAGTTTGAAAAAAGTTTTTCAACCAAAGACCCATTGCTTTATATAGAAAGTTTTCCGGCTTATGAAACAAGAAATTATATAAAGCGCGTTATGTCTAATTTATGGCTTTATCGTGCGCGCCTTAATCAGCCGCTGACTGCGTTGCAAGAATTGGCAGACGGCAAATGGCCGCTTTATAACAGCGAAGATGAATATGTTATAAATAATACTTTTAACAAAGCATCTCTATAAATTATGCGAAGTGTTCCTGATTTTTCTATTGAAAAAGAAAGTGGTAAAAAAATGGTTGCAGGTGTTGACGAAGCAGGGCGGGGACCGCTTTGTGGACCTGTGGTTGCGGGCGCAGTTGTTTTTTTGAAATATGATTTTGATGATATGCCACTTATCACTGATTCAAAACAGATGAGTGAAAAGCAACGTGATGCGGCATACGATTGGATAACAAATAATAAAGATATAGTATGGGCAACTGCGCAGTGCAGTGCGGCGGAAATCGATGAATTAAATATTTTATGGGCATCAATGACTGCGATGGAACGCGCGGTTGATGCACTTAGCATAAAACCAGAACATTGTTTGATTGATGGAAATCGTGTTCCAAAAAATTTGAATGGTGTGGCTGTGGTAAAGGGTGATGCTAAATCACTTTCTATTGCGGCAGCGTCCATTTTGGCAAAAGTGACGAGGGACAGATTGATGCATGATTTATCAAAACAGTTTCCGCAATATGGATGGGATAAAAATGCGGGCTATCCAACCCCTGAACATTTGTGCGCGATTCAAAAATATGGTGTAAATGAACACTATCGAAAGACATTTAAACCTGTGAAAAAAGTCCTTGAATTCTGCGAAAAACATTGACTTTTTTACACAAAAAATGTATAATTTTTATGTGTAAGAAAGAGGTGAAAATGTTCGAAAAAAATCATCAAAAAAATATCTCTGAAAAATTAGTAATCAAAGAAAATTATAATATCGATATTAAAAAATTAAAAATTCAAGAACAGCAGAACGAGAGAGATCCACTGGAAGATCCTGTATGGGATGTTTGTCGTTTTACGCAACGTGTTGTCCATCCTTGGTCTGATCGGGATTTTAAACGTCAGTGGGGAATGATACCAGATTTGTCTTTGGCGGCACCGTTGGCAATTGGTGCGGCAATGAAAATTGCACCAATGGTTCAATATGTATTGATGAACGTACATCAAATGTAGATAAAGGGTACAAATTATGTCACAAAATATTACAGAAAATTATGATATCAAAGACAGCAAAATTGATATGACAAAACAAGATAAACCAAAAAAGGGTGTTGATGCGCTGATGAGTTTTCGGGCGATTATGCAGGTCGTTGATAAACACAGACCCTATGAACCGGCTGATTTTATCAAAGAATATTATGTGCCACAGATATAAAAATATAGAAGGTAAAAAAATGATACATTTGAAAAAAGAAGGTGATTTTTTGCCAAGTGAAATGTTGCGTGAAAATCCCGTGCTGCAAAAAAGCATTGTGGTGCGTCGTGACTTTCGTGGAAAAATATTGACACCAGAAGAATTCAAAGAATTTCAAAAAGTTATGAATCAACATCGCCCATATTGTGCATCTGATTTTGTTCCGCAATATTGGATTAGAGATTTAACCAATGGCAGATAAAAAGGTAATAAGGAGAGGTATAATGCCAATTCGCAAAGTTGATTATAATTCTGTACACGGTAAATATGTTTTATTGCGTGATGATTTTAATGTGCAAATTGAAAATGGAAAAATAGTTGATGCTTTTCGTATTGATGCGTCAATGCCAACAATCAAAAGATTGATTTCAAATGGTGCCCGTGTTGTGATTTGTGCGCACCTTGGACGGCCAAAAGGGCAACGTGATGAAACATTATCGCTTCGTCCAATTGCCGAATATATGAATATCCCGTTCGTGGACGATTGTTTGAAAAAAGATTTTTTACCGAATATGAAAAACGGCGATGTCGTTTTAATGGAAAATTTGCGCTTTTATATTGGCGAAGAAGAAAACGATGATGCGTTCGCGCGTCAATTGGCAGACGGTTTTGATATGTATGTGAACGATGCGTTTGCTGTGTCGCATCGCGCGGCGGCAAGTACGGTTGGGGTGACTAAATATCTTCCTTCATTCGCGGGTGATTTGTTGTTCGGTGAAATTGAAAACATTTCGCGTGTTTTGGAAAATCCTGAGCATCCTTTTGTTGCTTTTGTTGGTGGTGCCAAAGTTTCGTCAAAGATAGGGGTTTTGAAAAAATTGGTGACAATCGCTGATAAAGTTATTGTTGGTGGCGCAATGGGAACTACTTTTAATTTTGCGTTTGGTGCGCCGGTTGGAAATTCCCTTTATGAACCAGAAATGGCGGATACAGTGATGGAAATAATGAATATCGCAAAACAAAATGGATGCGAAGTCTTACTGCCGCTGGACAAGGGGGTTGGAAAAACTTTTGATAAAAATGCGAAACGCGAAAATCGCGATTTGATGGATGTGAGGGACGATGATGTTATAATTGATGACGGCGATAAAACCATAGAACGTAATCACAAAGTTTTGGCGGATGCAAAAACTGTCGTTTGGAACGGAACATTTGGTATGGCAGAATGGGGCAATGTATGGGGGCGTGCTTCGTTTGCGCTGGCGCGTGATTTGGCACACTTTACCAAAATGGGCAAAATAAAAAGTATTGTTGGTGGCGGTGAAACCGTCGCTGCGCTGGACGCGATTGATGTTCATAATGATATGACTTATGTTTCAACTGGCGGTGGTGCTTTCCTTGAATTTATCGAAGGCAAGGAATTACCCGCAATCAAAGCGTTGGATAAATAGATATTCTTAAACTTTTTTTGCTATAAAATTGGCGAATCGGGTAAAACCGTGTTATAATTAGGGTATAATCAACGCATAATTTAGTGTAAAAGAGGTTTTTATATGTCTTTGGTACCTATTGTTATTGAAGAATCTCCAAAGGGTGAACGTTCGTTTGATATTTATTCTCGCCTTTTGCGGGACAGAATTGTTATGGTGTCTGGTCCAATTGAAACTAATATGGCGAATACTATTGTGGCACAGTTGTTATTCTTGGAATCTGAAAACCCGAATGCTGATATTTCGCTTTATATCAATTCGCCTGGGGGCGAAGTATATGCAGGCTTGGCAATTATGAATACTATGCAATATATTAAACCTAATGTTTCGACTATTGGTATGGGTGTGGTTGCTTCTATGGCGTCTGTGTTGTTGGCCGCTGGTGCAAAAGGTAAACGTTTCCTTTTGCCCGATGCAACCGTTATGATTCATCAGCCGTCTGCTGGAACCCAGGGTATGATTACAGATATGGAAATTTCTGTGCGCGAAGGACAAAGATTAAAAAAACTTATTACTCAAAAAATGTCTGAATTTACTGGGCGCAAAGAAAAAGAAGTCTTTGATGCAATGGAACGTGATAACTGGATGGATGCTGAGGCTGCCAAGAAATTCGGCCTTATTGACGGTATTTTAACGCGTAAATAATATGTAGCGAGGGTTGTGAATATGAGTGACGATAAAAACACGCCAGAAAAAGAACAGCAATTTTGTAGTTTCTGTGGCAAGTCTGTGTATGAAGTAAAAAAGTTAGTCAGTGGTCGCGGCGTTTGCATTTGCGATGAATGTATCAATTTGTGTAATGATATTATGGCTGATGATAAGCAGATGCAGATGACAAAAGAATCTGCTGAATTGCCAACACCGTCTCAGATTTATAAATTTTTGAATGAATATGTTATCGGTCAAGACGAAGCAAAAAGGACTTTGTCTGTCGCGGTGTATAACCATTACAAAAGAAACAGTGCCTCTGTTGCGTCGAATGTAGAAATTCAAAAATCAAATGTTTTAATGATTGGTTCAACTGGTGTTGGAAAAACTTTATTTGCACAAACTTTGGCGCGTGTGTTGGATGTGCCTTTTGCGATTGCTGATGCAACTACATTGACCGAGGCGGGCTATGTTGGTGACGATGTAGAATCTGTTTTAACGCGTTTGTTGCAAAATGCGAACTTTGATGTAGAACGCGCGCAACGCGGAATTATCTATATTGATGAAATTGATAAAATTTCGCGTAAATCTGAAAACCCATCACTTACACGCGATGTTTCTGGCGAAGGTGTGCAACAGGCATTATTAAAACTTATCGAAGGGACTGTTGCAAATGTTCCTGCTGGTGGTGGTGGACGCAAGCATCCAGGCGAATCGACTGTACAATTGGATACAAGCAAGATTTTGTTTATCTGTGGTGGTGCGTTCGACGGCTTGAATAAAATTATTGCGTCGCGAACATCTGCACGCGCAGGTATCGGTTTTGGTGCAGAAGTTTCAGACAAAGCTGAACGCGAAGAACGTGATAGACTTTCTGATGTTCAATCAAGTGATTTGGTGAAATTTGGAATTATCCCAGAACTTATTGGGCGTTTGCCAATCGTGACTACTTTGCAACCTTTGGACGAAGATGCACTGGTAAAAATTTTAACTGAACCAAAGAACGCGATTGTTAAACAATATTCTGCCATGTTGGAAATGGATGGTATAAAGTTGACGATTACCAAAGACGGTTTGTCTGCAATTGCTAAATTGGCGATTGAAAGAAAAACTGGGGCGCGTGGTTTGCGTTCGATTTTGGAAAAGATTTTATTACAGCCTATGTTTGATGCGCCGGATAAAAAAGATTTGAAAGAAATTGTCATAGACAGCGATGTTGTGAATGGTAAAAAATCACCGGTTGAAATATATGCCGAGACAAAAAAAGCAGCCTGAATAAAAAAAGCCGATAAGTTTTATCGGTTTTTTTATTGCGTTGGGTCTTTGCAATATCCCCAAAGTTTATTTGCACCAGTTGCTACATAGAAATCATTGAACAAGACATCGCTGGTTATATCGTGATAACCATTATTATCTTCGTCCAGCCATACAGAATCAACCCATACACCGTTCAAGTCAGTACAATCTTTGGTAAGTATAGGAACAAGAGATGCTTTTACAGATTTTGCAACTTGGTCCACTTCTGCCAAAAGTGACTTTGACAACACATTTGAATTATCAGATGATCGCGTACAATTTTGCAACGCGTATATAACCAATTGCTGATAAAGACTGCCCACATAATATTGTCCACAAGATTCATAAAGTTGGCTGTTTTGTGTAATAGGCGCGTCCCGACCACCAGGGCAAATACACTGATTCGGACAAGCGCGACATTCATTTGCTGCATTCAAACTGAAACTGTATTCTTCTGATGATGATTCGTTGTACAAATAATATCCATATTTACAACTGGTATATTTTCGCCGTAAATCTTTGCATACACCCATGTAATCAGTATAACTTTGATGTATAGTTTGTGTTGTTAAAATATCTGAACGCGAAAACGGGTTTACCAATGTTGCGTTGCATAATGCAGTGTTGGCGTAATAAGATTCGCCAGGGGCATATTTACGACAACCGTACGGATAAGAATGTGAAGAATCGCTTTCTGGTACAGAACAAATAGATTGTGCAAATGCAACCAATAATTCTGGACAAGATTGTTCAATTGTTAAATCTGTGATACCGGTCATTGTTGCAACCAATGTTTCCAGACCGTCTGGACCGCCGCCGTATAAATTGCTGCAAGTATTTAATTTATCAGCACACATTTCTTCGGATAATTCCAGTGCTTGGACAAATACCATTTGTGAATAATCTTCAGAGAAATTTTTCAAAGAATCAGATTGCTTCAAATAGCATTGATTTACAACGCGTAAACATTCTTCTTTGACTGTTTCTACGCGCTTTTGCTGAGATTGGTATATTTCAACGATTGCCTGACGCATAAATTCATCCCATACTTCGGTTGCGTTGTCGCGACAAAGATCCAAATCTTTTTCTGCAAATGTACGTTTTTGGTTTAACGCGTTCACAAAAGATGAATTTTGACGGTTGTTCAAAATATCGCCAGATAAAGATATTTGATTTTCAATTTGATAAAAATCTGGAGAATAAATCGCTTCACCTGTTGTTGTATTCAAATATTTCCCAGAAAAGTCCAGACAGTGTATGTAATCTTCACCACATGCAGTGTCTTTTGTTATGCTTTTACGAACATTTGCGATACAGTCATTTATATTCAAGGAATTATGTGCATTGTAATTTTCCAAACGTGCATCTTGCATTTTGTGGCGCGTTGAACGAATCGTTGCATTTGCAGCAGATATTTTTTTATCAAGGTTGTTTTGTAGTATTGCACAATCGTTTTCTACATACATACCGTATGCCGAAGATACCATTTTCAAATCAGAAGATGCGCAATAACCTTTTGCCAATTCATAACACTGGGTGTGAACAGCATTAAACAAAGATTCCCCGCTAAGGTTTGCGATATTTGCCCCGCCAATTAAATCTGTGGTAGACCAGATTTCCCTTATGTCGCCGGCAATGTCCAGTTTTCCAGCAGTGGATAAAGATTGCGATTTTGATTCTTGTAATACACTGCCAACACTTTTTAGTGCCTTGGCACTGTCGGAATTGTCTTTGCGTATTCCTTTTTCCCCGGCTGTTGCAGAAGACATAGATTTAACCTCTGCTGCGGTTTTTGAAATTGAATCTATGTTAAAAGATTCAAAGTCTTCCAAACTGTTTGCAGTTTGGGTCAGTGCTTTTTCTTTAGCTTTCACTTCTTTTAATTTTGAAGAACATACACAGCGGCGATAATTTTCGTCCAGCGTCGCACAAAATTGATCCATACATGTAAAATACGCATCACGACAAGAATTATAATTTGTTCCAAATGTTTTAGTGTTTGTTGCGGCGCGTGCCACGGTGCGTGTCGGTTTTGCAATTGTGCGATTTGTTTTTTGTGTCGCGGCACGCGTGACAATATTTTTTGTTGCTGTGCGTGATGTTTGTGATTTTGTTTCGCGGGTAGAGTTCCGCGCTGAAACCGTTCTTCGTGTTGCAGAACGATTTGGTGAAACAACTTCGTTTTTTGTTGATTGACGTGAAGCATTATTTACCCCGCGTTCCGCAGCATACGTGCTGGCAACGCATAAAAACAGCCCAGTTAAAATAAGACAAACCTTTCTCATCCCATTCTTCATCAAGCAATGATAACAAAAATTAGATATTTTAAGCAAGGGGTTTTACAAAAAAAGCGAAATAAAAAATCCACAATTTTGTGGACTTTGTTGTTATTGGTGATTTGGTGCGCCTTCTGACCCGGCGTTTTTGCGTTCGACAAATGTAATGCGCCCCTTGTCTAAATCGTAAGGCGTCATTTCAACATGAACCTTTTCGCCGACATTGACCCAGATGCGTGCTTTGCGCATTTTGCCACAGACAGTTGCCAATATCATGTGCCCATTTTCAAGGCGAACACGAAACATAGTGTTCGGTAATCTGTCTTCAACAACACCAGAAAAAACAATTACATCATCTTTTGCCATAAATCGAAACCTTAGTCTTTGTGCTTTTTAATGATATTAGCCCAAAAAACAAAAATCAAGAATTTTTTATATGCTTGCAAGGTGCCATATTTTTTGATAAAATAGTATAATAATGTAGGAAGCTGTCACATGAAAAATATAAAAATTTTGTTGTTGTTGTTATTGTTGCCAACTGTTGCTTTTGCCGCCACACGTGGCGATTCCAGTAATCGTGTTGGTATGAATCGTGTATCCCAAGCGGGGGCGCGCTTTCCGACCATGGTGACGACAGCAAATGTTCAAACTGTATCTTCTGTGACGACTGCACCTACTGGAACAACAACGACGCAGAATGAAACGCCGAATGTTGAAACCACTTCGCAAGAAACTGTGAATGATAAGGCAACAGAGCTGGTATCCACGGTTGCAGAAATTGTGTCCCCAACATCAGAGAATTGTCGCGATGCGTATCGTCAATGTATGGATGAATTTTGTTTGCTGGACGAAAGTCAGGGTGAACGTTGTGCGTGTTCTGATAATATAAATTCTGCAAAAAGTAAGATAAACGCCATTCTCGCTATTCAACAAGAGGCTGATAAGTTATATACCGAAGGTGTCGAACGCGAAAAATTGGGGGCGAAGGCTGGCTTGGTCTTTGCAGACAATAATAACAAAAATGTTTCAACAATGAACTTTATGGCTTGGCTGGTTGGTGACGAAGAAAGCGAAGATGAAGAAGATGTTGGTGAAGACATTACTTTGGGTGATGATTTGTATAAAATGGCATCAAAGTATTGTCAAAAAAAACTTAGTGCATGTGGTGATTCTGCGGAAATGGAATCTGTGCTTTATTCGCGTATGATTACCCAAGATTGTAAGAATTACGATTCGTATTTGAAAGAGCAAAAGGCAAATGCAGAATCAAATAAACGCGTTGCCGAATCGGCTGTGCGCAAAGCGCGACTTGAAATGTTGGATACTACGAATAAATATAATCGTGGGGAATGTTTGTTGGCGTATCGGTCTTGTATTGCAGATAAGGGCGGTTGTGGTGTGAATTTTGAAAACTGTTTGGATGCGAATTTGTTAAAGCGTCGTTCAAATGCTTGTGAAAATATTTTGGACCAATGTGTTGCAGTGCGTAAATATGTTGAACAAGATTGGGCGGCAGAATCTAAAAGTGTCTTAGAAGAAGCGGCAAAATATGCAGATAAAAATTATCGTGCAACTTGTTTGGCAAAAATTCAAAACTGTTTGGAAGAGGGCTGTTCCACAACTACGAATTCTGAATGTTTGAATGATGTTAATGTTGCAGCCGGTGTTTGTCCGATTATCAAGGAATGTAATGAAAAAGTTCCGGGGCTTCAATCTGTGGTTAATGATAAATTGGGGTATCTGAAAACAAAATTCTGTGAAAATGATGTTGATAAATGTTTGCAAGATAAATGTGGTGTCAATTTTACCAAGGCGGAATGTGTTGGAAAAAAGCCTTATGAAATTGCTGCGCTTTGTCCACAAGATATGTTCCCATCGTGCAAGGGTGCATCGCAATATAATGTGATTGTGCAATCTGCAATGTTGCAAATGGACTATCAAATGTTGACAGGTTGTATAAATTATTTTGATGCACAACTAAGCAAGGTTTGTGGAACGGATATGGCATGTTTGCCGATTGTTGCATCTGCGACTTCGTTTACAAAAACACCAAAAACTGATGCAGAAAAAAATGCACTGCGTGCCAAAGTTATTTCAGATTCTGATGCGGCGGTGGATGAATTCTTTAATCAATTTGAAAAAGATAAAACTGTTGCTGCGTGTGCTGATTCACAGAGCGGGCTAAGCGCAGATAAAAAAGTGAAAGACAAAGAAGCACTTGGAAACAGTGTTTTCAACAGTGCAAAAATGTTGGCAAAAATGTCTGCTGAAAATCGTAATCTGCGTGAAATGGATTCCAAGATTGCGGAACTTAGTCGTTCTGAATCTTTGGACGAAGCGCGTCAGAACTGTTTGACGATATACAAACCAGAAACACCAGATAAATCGAAAAGTAATTATATGTATATAAAAAGTGTTTCTTTTGAACCGTCTTTGCGTAATTGCCATGTCTGCCGTATGCAGCAAGTATGTGAGGAAGGCGGCGAATCAAAGTGGTCATCGGCGTTGAAATCTGGCGCGGGTGGGTTGTCTGCGGGGGCATCTGCTGGGACCTTGGTAAATGCTGGTTGGGGAACTGCGATTGGTGCTGTGGTTGGTGCGGCTGGTGCTGGGTTGCTTGGTGGTTTTAGCGGCGGCAAAAAAGATTTTTGCCAAGAAATTGAATCTTGCGAAGATATAAATATGTAAAGTGTGGAGAGAGCAAATGAAAAAAATATTAAATTTTGGTTTGTTTTTAGGATTGTTGACTGTGTTCGTTGGGGCGGTTGATTCGTTTGCTGCGACCAAGGCGAAAAAGCAGTCTGCGTTGCAAATGGGAACCAAGGTACGTGCCAAAGTAGAAGCAACAGGTGTTTATGACCAAGATTGCTATGATAAATATTTTGGATGTATGGATGCTTTCTGTATTGCTGATAATGAAAATGGTGGAACATGTATGTGCAGTGATGATGCTGCGAAATATGATGAACAATTGGAATCTATTCAAAAAACTTTGGCAGAGGCGGAACGTATTCGCACCGAAGAAGTAGAAAAAATTCAGGCGGGGGCGAATGCTGATATAATCTTTAACGGTGGTGAAAGAATTTACAAAGATGACGGCTCTGTGGCCAAGGTGAATGAAGTTAAAAATTCTTTGTCTGCATTTTATGATATGGACGAAGAATATGATGATGAATGGGAAGATATAGATTTGGCAGATAAAGTCGGACGTGATTTGTATAATTCTGCGAATGATTTGTGTAAAAAGCAAATGCCCGAATCTTGTAATAAAGACATGACGCTTTTGACCCAGATGTATTCGCGTCAAATTGTTTCAGATTGTAAAGGTTTGGCAAACAGTGTTGCCCAGAAAAAGCAAGAAGCTGATGCTGCTTTAAGTCAAGCGCGTGCGGCTGTGCGTGGTGCATTGAAAGATTCTTTGGAAGAATCAAATCGATATGACCGCGGAACTTGTATGGTTGAATACAAAAAATGTATGCAAAGTAGTGATGCCTGTGGTTCTGATTGGGGTAATTGTGTGTTCACCATTGCTTCTGAAAACATGCAGAACAATGCTTCAACCAGTGTTGCTGGAACCAAAGTTGCAACAATCAATTCGTATGATATAACTGCGTCTACAATGGAAATTTTGGAATCTAAACGTTTCATTTGTGAAAAGGTTTTGGATAAATGTGTTGCGGTGCGCCAATATGTTTGGAACGATTTTTTACGTGAAGCTGCCCCAACAATCAGATTGGCGGAACAGAACATAGAATCGCAGAAACGTCAATCTTGTTTGACTGATATTTCTGATTGTATTCAAAAGGCGTGTAAAGATGACATAGTAGGGCGGGGAACTGCTACTATGGATGCGTGTTTGGCACGACCAGATATGGCACGTTCTTTCTGCAAAGTTCAAATTGAACCTTGTGAACGTATGGAACCGCAAATTTGGGAATATGTAGAATCTAAATTGGCGGCGTTGCGTGTTGATGCGTGCACAGCAGAAGTCAAAGATTGCTTTATGGCAGATGATAAATGCGGTCCAGATTTTATGAACTGTATCGGTATGGATTTTGATTACATACATGATATGTGTCCAGTTGATAAATTGGTCGTTTGTAAAAAATCTAATCCGAATTTCAAAATGGCTGATCTTGACTCTATGTTGATGGGGCTGTATTTGAATATCGATAACAAAGCGTTGGAAAATTGTGTAAATTTGGCCGAAGAAAAAATGGTTGAATTTTGTGGTTCGACAACAGATTGTAATACTTTTGCAGCAGATGATTATTTGGGGACAAATTCTTTGAAATCACAAAAAGACGGAACGGTATATCGTGTGACAGGTATGATTTCGTTCGGTTCTATTAAAATTGGTGATGCGTTCGGAAATGTCAAAGACGGTGGCAAAGTTTTGGCGCCCGGTGAAATAGGCGTTGCTGATTATATTAAACACATCAAAGAACAGAACAAGAAAGTTCCAAATGCAGATTCTATAATTTCATCTATTGAAGAAGAATTGAATAATATTGCTGGAACAATCAATAGCACGATTTCTTTGATTGAATCAGACAGACAAATACAATATTGTATAAACGGTCGTGATTTGTCGCAAATCAATGGACGTGGTGTGGATAATAATACTACGTTTGCGCGTTTCCCGAATTTAATAAATCAGTATCGTGTTGCGATTGCGAAATCTGCTATTACCAAGGCGGCAGATAATTATAGCAAAAAGTATACTGATTTGGTTGCTAAAGCGACCAAGGAAAGAGATGCGGACATTGCACAGTATATGTGTCAGATGTTGCCAACTGGTGGTGGGGCTGGTATTTCAGAAGAATCATCAACAAATGTTCCGTATGCTATTTCGGAAGATATTGGTGTTGGTCTTGATTTGAAAACTTTGACCAGTGGCGGAAAATCTTCTTCTACGTTTGGGCAAAACATTTCTGCATCAAAAGATACTTCGCGCAAAGGAACCATGGCCGTTGCTAGTGTGGGCGTTGGTGTCGGTATAGGTGGCGGCGGCAGTTGGGATAATCAAAAATCTGAAAAGATAGATATGGGCGAAGGTGGTTCCAAAGAAGTGACGACTTCCTTTAACCGCGAAACAAGAATTTGTCATAAATGCACAACGATAAGTGTTGAAAACTGCGAAGTATTAAAAGTTCGTGGCAACAAAGTAAAAAAGAAAAATTGTGTAATGGATGTCCAAGAATCTTGTGAAGATATTCAGATGTAAAATTGACCGCCCTTTTGGGCGGTTTTCTTTTCCTTTCGTTCCTAGTTATTTTGGATTGCTTTTTTGGTATAGTTATTCTTGGAAAGCAAAGTGTCAAAAAGGAGCAAAATTATGAAAAAAATATCTGTATTGGCTTTGGCTGCGGTAATGCCGATTTGTGGTGCGATTGCTGGACCTGGCAACACTATGAGCAATGGTATGCATACTCAGCCTGCGGTTTGGACCGTCACCGAAGTTATGTCTTTGCCTGATAATACACCGGTTATAATGCGTGGCTATATCACAAAAAATATGGGCAACAATATATTTGTTTTCGAAGATGATTCTGGAACAATTATGTTGGAAATTGACGAAGAAGATTGGAATGGCAACACAGTTCGCGTTGACGACATTGTCACCATTTATGGTAATGTCGACAAAGGGACTAATTACACAGAAATTGATGTGAATTCTGTCGTTAAATAAAAAATGCCCAACCGGGCATTTTTTATTTTCTTTGTTCTTTTTTTGTGCTATAATTATTCCGATATGAAATTAAAAAATTCTTTGTTTTCAATGTTGATGATGTTGACTTTTACACCTGCGTTTGCGGGGTGGCAGTACGACGGTTATTATGTCGACGACAGTTATTATACCGAAAACGATACTCGTTTTGTTATTGGTTTTCGTGGTGGTTTGTCGTGGGCAAATGCCAAGATTAAGAACGATATTGGAAATTTGGACGGATATTATTATGTGAATGAAACAACGGGTGATGTTGTTTCTGCTCTTGCGTGGGAGGCGGCAGGTTCCCCAGAAGATGGTTGGATATCTGCGGGATATGGTGATTTGTCTGGTTTGCCTGCAAAAAAAGATTTTTCAAAGTGGGCTTTTACTGCGGGGGCCAATATCGGTTTTACAATTCCGTATCATCCGAATTGGCGACTGGAAGCCGCATACGACCATATCGCCGAAACAGACTATAACCAAATTCCTTTGTTCGAAGGCGATTTGACCGTATCAGAAGGTTATATCGTCCATGTTGCCAGTGGTGGTGCAACTTCGACTATTTCAACGGACATAGTTTCTGCGATGGCTTATTATGATTTCTTTTCTGGGAACAAGAAACCGTTGAATACAATTATTCCGTATGTTGGTTTGGGAGTGGGTTATGCCACATCCAAAACCACGTTAAAATTGGCAGATATTTACGGTGATTTGTCAACTGATTCTGATTTGCAGAATTATGGAACCCCAGACGCTAGTGGTGTTATTCAATTTGAACCGCCGTCCGATAAATCAAAGTTTCCAACATCTGAAAATATTGCGGCGATTGGTGCTTTGGGGTTGTCGTACGGAATTGCAGAATATACATTCCTTGATTTTGGTGCGCGCGTTATTTACATTCCAAAAATTACTTGGGAATTGGTAAATTCGGATGCATCATTACATCGCGAATGGTTCAGTGCGAAAAATATGCTTTATTCTGATTTTACGATTGGACTTCGTTTTGAATTCTGATTTTATGGTTCGTTAAAAAGTCGCGCAGGGTCTACAGAATTTTTACCGCGCCGAACCTCTAGATACATTTCAGGTTTATTTTCGTTCATACGACCAATTGGTTCGCCCGCCAAAACTTCTTGACCAACCAGCGCATCGATTTCACCCATATTTGTCATAACTGTATTATACCCGTTTTTATGAGACATAATTATAACCTTGCCAAAGCCGCGGAAAGAATCAGCAAATTTTACAACACCGTCTGCCGGTGCCATAACCAGTGCATTTCCGCGTGTGCGTATGCGCCAACCGTCTGATTTAAGTCCAAGTGCAGTTTTTTCCCCATATCGCACAACCAACTTTCCCCGGACTGGGACATTTAATTTGCGTTTTGAAAATTTGGAATCAGATGACATTTCTGACGAGCCAACACCAGCAGACAATTCAGAAATATTTTTCGCTGCCGCAGATAATTTTTTTAATTTGTTTTGAATTTCTTTCTGTTCGTTTTTCAGTTTTTCATTTTGTGCGGAGCGTGTTTTCAAAAGTTTATCAAGTTCACGTTTTTCGTTGGTGTATTTTTTTGTGCTGCGGTCCAGTTTTTCTTTTTCGATTGTGCGCGCTTCGCGAATTTTATCAAGTTCTTCCAGTTTTTTAGTTGCGTCCATAATCTGGGTGTCAAAGTGGTCTGTGGCAGCGGATAAAATGGTAGATGTTAAAACATAATCATGCATATTTTCTGCATCAAAATTTGGGTGCGATGCGATAAAAGCAATTCCCGCAGTAGCATTTGCGATGTCATTTTGATTTTGTGATAATTCAGCATTTATTTTATCGCGCTGTTTATCCAGTTCTGCGATGCGTTTTACCAAAGCGTTGCGTTGTTCTTCCAAATCACTGACCTTGTCAGCGGTTTTAACCAATTGCTTTTTTGTTTTTTCAACGTCGCTATTAGAAGTTTTTAATTGCTGTTCAATTTGTTTGTTTTTTTGTTCAGTTTGTTTGATTTGGTTCTTTATTTTTGACAGTTCAGTATTTGCCCCAATAGCAGAAGATATGGAAATTCCAAATATAACCGTTGATAAAAATACTTTACGCATAAACATCGCATATCATAATAGCAAAATAATAAAAAATTGCAAATGGTTGATAGTTTTTGTCTATCGAATTTTTGAACGGTTTAATTGTTTGATAATTTGCTGTTGTGAATGCTTCATGCAATCGTACATATATTTGTAGTAAGATTTAGAATCGCCAGTTGCCATATCTTTAATTGCGCGTATATAATTTGCTTTGTCACTTTTGCGATTGAACATTATTGGGTAATAGCCAGATAACACCAGCGCCCAATTCATCACGATTCGTGCGGTACGTTTGTTGCAATCTTCGAATGGTTGCATCACTATCAATTGATAGTGTAAATCAAAAGCGCGCATAGTATCTGGTTTAGTGCTTTCGTTATATTCGAATACGGTCTGTTCCATAAGACTTGGTAAATTGTATTCATCAGGGGCATGAATTCTGACACCTTCGATGGATATATCGATGATATTGTTGTATTGTCTGTATATGCCGGCGCGGATATTTGTCCCTTGGCAAATTAAATAGTGTATGTCGCGTATCCCAGATGTAGTAAGTTCATTGTTTTTCTTGTCCAAAATGTAATCGTATGCGGCGCCAAGCCCTTTGGAGCAAGTATAATTGAAAAAAGGCGGTTGTTCTTTTGCCGGTTTTTGAAACAATGTTTTTGGTTCGCTGAACGCGATTTCATGCCGTATCCAATTCAGGTTATTAAGACGTGCAATATTGGAACCAGATATTTGTTCAAAGATAACATTTTTGTTCCGTTCAATTTGTTGTTGCACAGAAATTGTCACAGTTTGTGACGGTTGTTTGTCTGTAATCTTTTTGTTAAAACGTTTTGTCATATTGATTCCACCCCTTGGTACTCATATTATAATACAAATATATAATTTGTCAATAGCAAGAAAAGAGTGTCTAAGTAAGAAGTGAAAAAAAGTAAAAAATCGTGTTGCAGAAATTTTCTTTTTTTATTATTATTTTCTAAACGTGAAAGGAATAAAAGGTGTCGTTATGTTAAAGAAATTGTTTGTCGTTTTTGTCTTGTTTTTCCCGGTGATTGTTGATGCTGCGCAAAAGCCAAAGAAAGAAGAACCTATTGTTCATTTGACTGATGAACAGATTTACGAAGAATTGAAAAAGTTGGCATTGGTGTTTGAAACTGCGCGTGACAAATTTGTCGAAGAAGCCGATGAACGTAAAATGCTCGAAGGGGCGATGAACGGTATGTTGGCGGCGTTGGATCCACATTCTTCGTATCTGTCCAAGGATGATTTCAAAGAATTTAATGATAAATCTTCGGGGGAATTTGGTGGACTGGGAATTCAAATTACCAGTGACAAGGGTGCAATTCGTGTTATTTCTCCAATTGATGATACCCCTGCAGCCAAGGCTGGGATAGAAGCAGGCGATTACATTACGCATATTGACGGTGAACAAGTGTTTGATATGAACCTTAATCAGGCTGTGAAAAAAATGAAGGGCAAACCAGGAACCAAGGTTAAATTGACTATTGTTCATGACGGTGGTGAGCCAAAGGAAATAACCCTTAAACGCGCAATTATAAAGGTGAAATCTGTTAAATTTGCTGAGAAATCAGACGGTGCTGCAATGGATGATGATAAATTGCCAAAGATTGGATACTTGCGCATTTCTGATTTTGGTGCAACAACCACCAAGGAATTAAAAGACGCAATCAAAGATTTGGAAAAGAAAAATGTTGCGGGATATGTTTTGGACTTGCGTAATAATCCAGGCGGATATTTGACTGCTGCGATAGAGGTATCTGATGCGTTTTTGGACGGTGGCGAAATTGTTTCAACACGCGGCAAGGAAAAATCTGATATAGAACGTATGTTTGCTAAATCCGGGGATTTGGTAAAAGGAAAGCCTGTTGTTGTTCTGATAAATCACGGGTCTGCATCTGCTTCGGAAATTGTCGCGGGCGCTTTGCAGGATAATGGTCGCGCCATTGTTATGGGGTCGCAAAGTTTTGGCAAGGGGTCTGTACAACAACAAAAACCTTTGGGTGATGGTTCTGCGATTCATATAACCATTGCGCGCTATTACACGCCAAGTGGTCGTTCTATTCAAAACGAAGGTATTACCCCAGACATAGAAGTATTACAGAGCAAGATTGAAACAATTGAAAAGAAAGAATCTATTTTTACAGAGGCTACATTCAAAAATTCACTTAAAAATGATGCGTCAAAGAAAAAAGATTCTGCCAAAAAGAAAGATAATAAAAAGTCTGAAAAAAGTGACGATGACACGGAAGATTACTTGTCACTGAGCGATGAAGAAAAAGATGCACGTGATTATCAATTGCAAAGGGCGATGGATATGGTACGCGCTTTGTCAAAGGTTGGAAAGAAAAATCTTGAAAAAGTCGAAGAAGTTAAAGAAGAAAAATCAAATAAGGAAAAGAAATAAAAAAGAGCAGGGCAAACGCCCTGTCTTTTTTTTATCTATGATTTTGTTTGAATTGTGTTGCTGCGTGAAGAATTTTGAATGGACCGCCTTTGACTATTATACAAATCATATCATCAGTAATATCTTCTTCGCGTGGATTGATTTGACCATTAGAAGCAACAATTGCACTGCCATTGCGGATAATGCGTTTCCATTTAATAAATTTGTCTTTGAAGTTATTTGCCATAATTGTTTGCCTTTATTTATTTGCTGCGAATATGATAATACAAATATGTGTTTTGTCAATGTGTTTGTGTAAAAAACAAGGGGGCAATGAAAAGTCCCCCGAATATTAAAATTGGGTACTGAAACCAACATGGACGGAATTTGTGTCTGCGGCAACATCTATGTTTTCTGGAACATATTTTCCGACCAATATCCATGTGAAGAATGCTGATACCGCCGCACCAGCAAGGCAATCATGCCAATAGTGTGCCTTGGCCCGGACGCGGGTATAGCTGGTGAAAATACTCATCACGTATGGGGTTATTGCATACCGCAGACCATATCTTTTGTGGACGAACATAGCAGATGAAAACGCGCCAACTGCGTGACCAGATGGAAAAGATTTTTTATCTTTTTTGTTTGGGCGTTCTTCAAGTTCAAGTGCTTTTATCCCTTCGCTGGCAATTTGAGCCGCCAACACAGATTCACCCAATTGCAATACACCCGTATAATCGTGCGCCATAATGGAAAGTCCCAAAGCGTATGCAGGTGTCATTACCAGCATCATATCGCCTGCTTTTTCCCAAGAAGAAAAAGGACCGCCAATAGCCAATGCGCTGTTCGTTTGGGTCGCAAGACACAGGGCAAATATTGTCAAAAATATCTTTTTCATAGTTGAAATCTCCCTTTTGCTTCTTTATACATTTATTCCTAGGTCAAGTCAAATGTTTTTATTTTTCTTTGTGTTTTTTTAGGTTGCCTTTGTAACGCAAAAGATGTAATATCTCTCACAATGAATTTGTGAAGTTTAGGAACGAAGAAATGTCAAAATTGATTGTTGATGGAAATTGGGCGGCGGCTGATGTCGCTTACCGTTGTGTTGATTGTGCGGCGATTTATCCTATTACGCCCAGTTCGACTATGGGGGAATTGGCAGATGAATGGTCTTTTCAGCACAAAAAAAATATTTGGGGTGTTGTGCCAGAAATAATTGAAATGCAATCAGAGGCTGGTGCTGCGGGTGCGTTGCATGGCGCGTTGCAAATGGGTGCGCTGGCGACGACTTTTACTGCGTCCCAAGGGTTGCTGCTTATGATTCCAAATATGTACAAGATTGCGGGCGAACAGACACCTTTTGTTATGCATGTTGCGGCGCGTGCGCTGGCTACACATGCTTTGTCTATTTTTGGTGACCATGGTGATGTTATGGCGGTGCGTCAGACTGGGTTTGCAATGTTGTCTTCACATAATGTTCAGGCTGCTCACGATATGGCGGCGATTGCACATTCTGCGACATTGCGCGCGCGTGTTCCATTTTTACATTTCTTTGACGGTTTTCGAACCAGTCACGAAGAATCTGCGATTATAAGAATCGATGATGATGTTTTGCATGAAATGTTGCCTGATGATTTGGTCGTTGCAAATCGTGAACGTGGCATGAACCCAGATAATCCAAAGATTCGTGGAACTGCGCAAAACCCTGATGTCTATTTCCAGGGACGCGAAGCAGCCAATTCTTTGTATGATGCTGTGCCAAAAATTGTCCAAGAAACGATGGATAAATTTGCAAAGTTGACTGGAAGAAAATATAATGTTGTTGATTATATTGGCGATAAAAATGCCAAGTATGTGATTGTTTCCATGGGGTCAAGTTGTGAAACAATCGAAGAAACTTTGGCTTTTTTACCAGCGGGTGTCGGTTTGATTCGTGTGCATCTGTTTTCTCCGTTCCCAGTAAAAGCGTTTTTGGATGCTTTACCGCCAAGTGTTGAGCAAATTGCTGTACTCGACAGAACAAAAGAAGCAGGTTGTACTGGTGAACCTCTTTATCAAAATGTGCGGGGTATTGTTGATTCCAAAATTTCTGTGTTTGGTGGACGATATGGTTTGGGCTCTAAAGAATTCAAGCCACGCGATGTAAAGGCGATTGTTGAATATATGATGCAAGGAAAACTTCATCATAATTTTACTGTTGGAATTGATGACGATTTAACACATTTATCATTGGATACTGATAAAACTTTTACCATAGAAAATAGTGATGTTAAAACAGCAATTCTTTATGGTATCGGCAGTGATGGTACCGTGGGTGCGGTAAAAAATATTGTAAAGATAGTTGGGGAAAATTCTGAACTTTATCCACAATCTTATGCAGTATATGATTCGAAAAAATCTGGTGGTGTGACACAATCTCATATTCGTTTTTCAAATTCACCGATCAAAAGTGAATACTTGGTGGAAAGTGCTGATTTTATTTGTGTGTCTAATTTTATGATTGCCCAGCGTTTTGATGTCTTCGCAAATCTGCGCAGCGGTGGAACGGTTATGATAAATACATCTATGACCCCAGAAGAAGCGTTTATGAATCTGCCGCGCGATGCCCAGGAACAATTGATTCGACTGCGTGCAAATGTTTATTTCTTGGACGCAAATGCAGCGGCGAATGAATTAGGACTTGGCAACCGTATCAATACTTTTATAATGTTGAATTTCTTTAATTTGACGAATGTTATAAAACCGTCTGTTGCAAAAGAAGCAGCCAAGGCAGCCATAGAAAAAACTTATAAGAAAAAAGGTATGGATGTTGTTGCGGCAAACTGGGCGGCTGTGGATAGGGCGGAAAGTTATTTGAAAAAATATGATTTGCCAAGTGGCGTGTCTGAATTTGCACCTGATTTTATTCCAGCGATGACGCTTGATACACCTGCTGAAATTGCAGGAACGTTGGGTGAAATGGCGGCAGGACGCGGTGATGAAATTCCTGTATCGCGATTCAAGATAGACGGTGCTTTTGGGGCAGGGCAATATCCTGTTGGAACATCAAAATATGAAAAGCGTGCGATTGCAAATCGTGTTGCTCAATGTGATTTAAGTAAATGTATTCAATGCGGAAAATGTTCCATGCTTTGTCCACATGGCGCAATTCGGATAAAGGTCATGAATGAAAAAGAAATGGAACGTGCAACTGCGGCGGGTATAACGGTTGTTCCAATGAAAACACCTGAACTGGGGAATGGGTTATTTTATACTTTGAACATATCGCCGGCTGATTGTACTGGCTGTGGTTTGTGTATGAAAAATTGTCCGGTGGGTGCGATTTCTATGGTTCCAATGAATGAAGGAATTAAAAATCAAAAGGCGTTTGATGAATCGTTAAAGATTCCAGATTTTGATAAATCAAAATTGAATTTGAATATTCCAAAGCATGTTGAATTGTTGCCACATTATTTCGAATTTCCGGGCGCGTGCGCTGGCTGCGGTGAAACACCGTATATTCGTTTAATGGCGCAATTGTTTGGTGATAAAATGGTGGTTGCGAATGCAACAGGATGTTCTTCGATTTATGGTGGAAATTTGCCAACTACACCTTGGACTTGCGATGCAAATGGTCGCGGACCCGCGTGGTCTAATTCGCTTTTCGAAGATAACGCAGAATACGGTCTTGGAATGCGAATCGCGATGAATCAACGACGCGGTGCTTTGCGTTCTGTGTTATTTGAATTGGGATTCGAAAATGTTGATGAAATAATGTCTGAAAAAGACACGCAAAAGCAACGCGAAATACAACAAGATTTACAAAAACAATTGTCCAAAAATAAAAGTCCACGCGCACGATATGCAGAAAGTTTATTGGACGCAATTGTTGAAAAATCGTTGTGGATAGTTGGTGGTGACGGTTGGGCTTATGATATTGGCTATGGCGGACTTGACCATATTTTGCACAGTGGCGAAAATGTAAATATACTTGTTTTGGATACAGAGGGGTATTCGAATACTGGTGGTCAGCAATCTAAATCAACGCCGTTTGGTGCATCTATGAAATTTGCTATTGGTGGTAAAGAACATGCGAAAAAAGATTTGGGAATGATTGCCATGATGTCTGGGGCATATGTTGCCCAGATTGCGATTGGTGCTAATCAGGTTCAGGCGGTGCGTGCTTTTCAAGAGGCTGCTGCGTTTAACGGCCCCTCTATCATTTTGGCTTATGCACCATGTATCGCACACGGGTTCGCATTGCAAAATGGTGCCGAACATCAAATGAATGTGGTGAACACTGGGGCTTGGCCACTTTATAGATTTAACCCAGCGAATATAGAAAGCGGGCAAAACCCATTGACACTTGATTCGCGTGTTGATATGCCAATGCCATTGGAAGAATTTATGAAATCTGAAACGCGATTTGCAGCAGCACGTTCTGTCAATCCAAATTTTGATAAATTGGTAAATGATGCCAAGGCGAATAATTTATATAAAACCGAACTGAAACAGCATATTGCGAATTTCACAATCAAAAAGAACAAAGACAATGGGGAAGGTTGACCCGATGAATGTGTTGCTGAATTTTGTGCGTGAGTATGTTGACCAATCTGAAGTGCGAATTGTGAATGACAGATTGCGATTTCGTATGTTGCCAGATAAAGCAAAAAGATTTGATAAAGGATTATATGATAATGTGTCGAATTTTTGGTCTGGGATTGTTGAAGAAATTAGTCAAATTAAAATAAAATATCCTGATAATAAAGAAAGCATTTTTTATGTTTATTTTGTTCAAAATGATTTTTTTGCGAAATCGCATATACCAGAATTTGTAAATATTGTTGGGAAACCAGTTTGTTCTTTTGATGAAAAAGGGTTCAAAAATTCACTGGCTTATATTCAAAGTGCTTTAGACAGAGAATGGTGTAATGATGAAAAAAATGTATTTAATAGAATAACAAAATTACACGAATGTGCGCATTTAATTCACAGTAATTTTGGTAGCAGGGAACGTTTTATTGATGAAGGTTTTGCGGAAGTTGTTCCGTGGTATATCCTTGGGTATGAAAAGCGTGTATCTACGCATTTGACCTGGATGCGTGCGTTGCCAAAGATACATACAGTGAGTGATTTTTTAAATAATGGGTTCCCTTATGAAAAACGGTTCGGCAAGAAAATTGCATCTTATAAGTCTGGTTATGTTTCTGCGTATTTGTTTTGTCGTGCGGTAATATCGGGTATTGAAAATAAATTCAAAATATCGCCTTGTAAAGCCTTGCAAAAATTTCTAGATTTTTGGTATGATACAAAATGTTATGGGAAAGATTTTATCATTCAACTTGCAAAATTTGCAGAAATGGATGCAGATAAACTTATTTATACAACCGAATATCAAAATGCAGTTATGAATGATATTGAACGGGAAAATAAAAAGAATGTAATTATTGATACAAAGGAAAGAGATTTATGAAAAAAATAATTCTGATTTTGTGTTGTGTGTGTGTGGCGGCGTGTGCTTTGCAGACCAAGCATCGTGGCTATGTATTTCCTGATGATTTGGAAACGCGTGTTGCGTCGATAAAGACGACTAAGCAATTACAAGAAGAAATTGGGGACCCACAATCACGTACTATGTATGGTGACGAAGTTTGGATTTATTACAGTGCTGATGAAAATCTGCATGGTCCTTTCCCGACTACTTATGATAATAAAACTGTGCTTTTGGCGTGGGTAAAGGGCGGCAAAGTGACAAAAACCCAGGTTCTACACGATAAAGATTTGAAAGATGTGCATATTGCAAAGGGCGAAACAGAGATTCCTGCGGCTGTTGAATTAAACGCGCTTGAAGAATTGTTCAATAATATTGGACGTTTTTCACCCGCTGGTCTTGGGCAATAAAAATTTTGTCAAATAATTGTTTTTTCAATTTTTTGTGTTATAATGCAAAGTATAGAGAGAATGGCAAAGCAAAGGTGTGTATGAAATGCCAGCGAAAAAATTAGACTTTAAGACCGGGCAATACGTTGTTTATCCGACCCAGGGTGTTGGTAAACTTTTGCGTGTTGAAGAACAAACCATTGGTGATCAGAAATTAAAAATGATGGTTATTGATTTTGAAAGAAATCACATGACTTTGCGTGTCCCGCTGGATAGGGCGGAAATTTCTGGGCTTCGCCCGCTGAGCAGTGCGAAAAAACTGGACGAAGCAATCAATGTGGCAAAGGGTAAAGCCGGGGCAAAGCGTATGATTTGGGCACGTCGTGCTGCGCAATACGAAGAAAATATAAATTCTGGCGACCCTATGAAGTTGGCAGAGGTTGTACGTGATTTGCAACGTCGGACGGCAACAGATACGATGACTTTCTCTGCGCGCCAATTGTATTTGCGGGCTTTGGAACGTATGGCACAAGAATTTGCGATTTTACATAAAATGGATCTTGAAGCTGCTTCTGAAAAAATCGAAGATATTTTGGGGGTCCCAAAAGAAATAGATTTGAATGTGTCTGAGGAAGAGGAAGAAGAAGCAGATGAAACAGAAGAAGAATGAATTTATGTGCGCCGTCAAAAACGGCGCGTTTTTTTCTTGTGTTTATCGTTTTTTTTCGCAATCATTTACCTATGGAACTAATTTATAAATGAAAAGGAAGTAAAAATGGCAGGCAGTATAAACAAAGTAATATTGGTTGGTAATATCGGTCAAGAACCCCAGGTTCGTACTATGCAATCTGGACAAAAGGTTGTGTCTTTTTCGTTGGCTACTTCTGACAGGTGGCGCGACAGACAAAGCGGTGAACAAAAGGAACAAACAGAATGGCATCGTGTTGTGATTTTTGCACCGAATTTGGTCGAGATTGCTGAACGTATGTTGCAAAAGGGAACGAAGTTATATTTAGAAGGTTCGCTTCGAACACGTAAATGGCAAAATCAACAAGGTGTTGACAGCTATACGACAGAGGTTGTATTAAATCCATTCTCTGGTCAAATGGTAATTTTGTCTGGTGCAAAGATGTCCGACGGCGGAAGCGAAGGTTCTTCTGCTCCAACCGCTCCACGTGAAGAAGTGAATATCGAAGACATCGCAGACGATATTCCGTTTTAAGGAAAAATGTTGAGATTATTCTTATCTGTTGAAAATGGTGATTAAAAAAATCTCCGCGTTTGCGGAGATTTTTTGTTTTATGACAATTTGTGTATTACCAAACCACTGCGCAATTTTGGTTCAAACCAAGTTGTCTTTGGTGGCATAATGTTGCCTGTGTCAGCAATGTCAATAATTTGACGCATTGTCACCGGGTAAAGTGCAAAAGCAACCGCCATTTCACCAGAATCTACGCGTTTCTTTAATTCGCCAAGTCCACGGATTCCACCAACAAAGTCTATGCGTTTGCTGGTGCGCAAATCGCCAAGGTTTAATATTTTATCAAACACCAAATTCGACAGAACGGTCACATCCAAAACACCGATTGGATCGTTGTCATTATAAGTGCCGGCTTTGGCTGTCAACGAATACCATTTACCGCCCAAATACATTGAAAAGTTATGTAATTTATTTGGATGATAGATTTCAGAACCCATTTCAACCACATCAAAAGATTCACGTAATTTTTCGATGAACTCAGATTCTGATAAACCATTCAAGTCTTTGACTACGCGGTTATAATCGATAACATGTAATTGGCTTTCTGGGAAAATCACAGCCAAGAAATAGTTGTATTCTTCGTTCCCAGTGTGATTTGGATTTTGTTCTCTTTTTTCAGCCCCAACGCGTGCAGCAGCAGCAGTTCTGTGGTGACCGTCCGCAACATAGAAGGCTGGAACATTTGCAAAGATTTCTGTAATGCGTGCGTTTGTTGCATCGTCGTCGATTTTCCAGAAAGTGTGACCAAAGCCATCCGGCGCAACAAAGTCATATTCTGGCGCATGATTTTTTATCCAGTTTGCGACTAATTCATTCATTTCGGCAACGTCAGGATATGCAAAGAACACCGGTTCCAAATTTGCATTTTGGATACGAACGTGAATCATACGGTCGTCTTCTTTTTCTTTGCGTGTCAATTCGTGCTTTTTAATTTTGCCAGTCATATAGTCATCTACATTCGCAGCCGCAACCAAACCATACTGAGTGCGTCCGTCCATAGTCTGGGCATAGATGTAGTACATTTCTTTGTCATCTTGCTTTAACCAGCCGTTTTCTTGCCATTTTTTGAAATTTTCAACCGCTTTGTCATAAGTCTTTTGTTCATGTTCATCAGCGATTGGATTAAAATCAATTTCTGGTTTGATAATGTGAAGTAAAGATTTTTCGCCAGCCTCTGCCTTGGCTTCGACAGAATTCAAAACGTCATAAGGACGCGAAGCAACTTGGTTAGCCAGTTCTTTTGGTGGTCTTACCCCTGCAAATGGTTTAATTTTCATGTTTTTTCCTTTTTCTTTAATGTAAAGTTGTTTTTGATTCAACGGTTGCGATTATAGCATAAAAAAAATCGTTTTCCATCTTTGTTGAATTATTTTTTTGAAAATGTAAAAATGAGTTTATGAAAAGATTATTACTTTGTTTTTTGTTGTCGGCGTGCGCGGGGGTAGGGTGGACACCGCCAGACAACTTTCAATATGTTCCGATAAAAACAGATTCTTATGAAATCGCTACTTGGCAGAAAATAAATGACCCAAAAAATAATACTGTCCATATATACCTAGAAGGTGATGGAAATGCCTTTGATGCGTATGGACAACCGAATGATGACCCTACACCGCGCGGGACTTTTGTTCGTGATATGGTGACGTGCGATAATTTTGAAAATGTTGTCTATGTTGCCCGACCTTGCCAATTTATTATGGATAAAAAATGTTCACAAACTGATTGGACATCAGGTCGCTTTTCCCAGAAAATCATAAGCGCGGAAAGTCAGGCAATAAACAAAATCGCAAAAAATAAACATGTTATTTTGATTGGATATTCTGGTGGGGGAATGGTGTCTGGTCTGATTATAAAGCAAAACCAAAAGTTAAAAGTTGACCGTTGGATAACAATTGCTGGGGTTTTGAATCATAAAATGTGGACAGATTATTTTGGTGATGAACCACTAAAAGAATCGCTAGATATGGAAACTTTGCCGAATGTGGTTCAGGTACATTTTGTTGGTGGTCGCGATAGAGTTGTGCCTTATGAATTGGCAAAGACTTGGGCAAATGAAAAAGATATAAAATTGGTCCCAGATGCCACGCACGATGATTTCAAGGGAATTGAAATATTTGATTGAAAATTGGAAAAGAATTGGTTGGGGTACACGGACTCGAACCGCGATATACAGAGTCAGAGTCTGCTGTTCTACCATTAAACTATACCCCAGTCTAGTCTGCTTATTATATAAAAATTATTTCTGTTTTCAATAATTATTTTTCAATCTTTAATATTGGTATGTATTTGAAAAGGTATACTTTGTAATATTTTGACCTTTTTGAAGAGATGCGAAGTAATGGTATCCCCAAAAAGCGTAAGTTATATGTATCACGAAAAGAATCTTTGACCATTTTTACATTGTGTCTTTTCATGTGTGCGGTGATATAGCCCAACAATTCATCGTGTTCAATATGCGGGTAAAGAAAATACATTCTGCGCAAATTTGATATGCCGTTCTTTTTGACAAAAGGCAAACCCATAGCAAGCGCAGTGCGCGGCTTTTCATATATTGAATAATTTGGTCTGTCCAGTAAAACGTGTGCGCAAAAACCGTGTCGCATTATTGCGCAAGAAAGCCCAACTTCGTATTTCATAACAATAGAAGTTTTGTTTGAATCGTGTGTAATTTTATTCATAAAGTCATTGAAAAATTTGCTGCTGAAAATCTTTTTTGAAAAACCCGCAAACCAAGATTGCACATGAAACGGCGTATTGTCATCACAATTAGATGTCATTCCGACAAAATCACACCCAGAATTTTCAAGATTTTGCAGTGCTGAATTTATGTTATACAATGGTCCATATACAGAATCATTCACAAAATACAACCAATCGTACTTTTTTAATATATCTTTATCTTTTGCCCATAAAAAGCCGCGCTTGTAAGAGCCAAAATCGTATTCATTATGCTTGGTCGCGAATGTGTATAAAACATTTGGAATTTTTGATATTTTTTTAATCTCGTTTTCTTTTAATTCATTGTCCATAACGAAAACGACATCGCCCAGTTTAGACAATTCTCGCACATAGTAAGTAAGTGTATCGTCAACAACATTATCCCGGTCAAAAGCAGCAAATAAGAATAATCGTTTTTGTTTTTTTGTTGGCATTGGGTTTTCCTTTTGGCATGAATACAATCATATATTGTGATAAAAACGCATAAAATACAAGATTTTTTTGGCTGTTGAAAAATATGATGAAAAAGATAAATTTTTTCTTTGTTTTAATATTGAATTTGTGATATAGTATATATGTCGGTAAGAATTTTTATCGACGGGGTGTAGTAACCCTTTGCAAAACGGCGTCCATAAAGCGGACGAAAAATTGCTCCAACCATAATCACAGGTTGGAGGGACGCGAATATATTGAATAAGCGCACAATTTCCGTTTTGAATTGTTACTAACCTCCAACCGCCCTTGAAAGATAATAGCAAAGGTGGTTTTTGTTTGGCTATGGGATCATATTGCCAAATTGTATGTTGAGTTTTTCGGGATACAGCCCACAAAAGGACTGTGTCATCCCGAGCGAAGCGTGGGGATCCAGTAAATAAAGAAGCCGTCTGGCGGAACGCCAGACACTCTATTGACCTGGGTTGCCACGAACGCACAACAATAACAGCGGGCTTGGTTATTGATTGTGCGTCCTCGCAATGACAAAAGAAGGGAGAAACAGAATGAAAAAAATCTTTGTTGTACTTGGTTTGATTACGGCATTGCCTGCGTTTGCAGACCCAACAATCGGATACGACAATGGTTCATACACATATAACGAATCGACAACCGACGGGTCAAACATGTGTGTATACGATGTATTGGACACATATACGGGCCCTGCGAACTTGCAAGCGCAATGGGATGCGAATGAAATACAACTTCGTTGGTTCAACGAGAATACGCAAATAATCCCTGCGAACGAATCGAAAACATGCGAATACGATTTAGGTCTGACGATACCAGCCACCGCGCCGTCACGCACAGGATACACATTCGCTGGTTGGCATGTCCGTCCAGTGACAACATTTTCAAATAGTGCATTGAGTATGACTAGTACTGGTCTTGAACGTTGGGGCAAAGGACACGTAGTAAATACCACAACGCCATACTGTTACCATAAATTAGGTGATGGTAATGCCGACCACGTAGACTGCAACAGTGACCCGCACTTCACAGAAATGAACATAGATGAATGGCAGATGCGGTATGACAATAACGGTAAGACCCTGTACGGCATGGCACATTGCAGCGGTAAGAGCGGAAATAACAGCGATAACACATGGCCCCAAACCAGCGACACAACAATATCCCAGTGGCAAGTATTGAACAAAAGCACGTTGGAAAGTGCATCTGGGGAAAAGAAATACTGTTGGTGTAAAGCAACTGGTTATAAAGCAAACAGCTCTGCTATAAAACAAGGGGCAGATACTCCCCTCGCCTGGGTGTTCAGCTACGCCCACAGTTCCGCGTCCCTTTGTGCCGCCGGTTGTGCGTTCCGCTGCGCCTACTACGCCCAGACCAACTCCGCCTTCCGTGCGGCGTTATTCTTGGGGGCTGGCACCGCGGAATAAAAAAGTTTTGGTCTTTTACCTCCTTTGACCAATCTCCCCCAGAAATGGGGGTATTTTATTTTCCTCCCATTGGGGTGAATGACCCTCCCCACCGCTCCGCGGTCCCCCCCTCCCAAGGAGGGGAATTTATTCTCGTCACGTCGCAGTAATTCCCCTCCTTGGGAGGGGTCCGGCAAAGCCGGGGGGGAGGGTGTGCCGGTGTGTCTGTTTTGTTGAACCAAAGTGTCCATTGCTTGCCACCCGAAGTGCTTGTCCGCCATAGCCTTGGCGCAGGCGGATTAACGAAGGGTGGTCATCCCGAGGGAAGCGTTGCACGCGACCGTGGGGATCCAGGTAATAGAGGGTCCAGCTTTGCCGGACAACTTTTTTTTAGACCTGGGTTGCCACGCATGTTCGATAACAACAGCAGGCTTGGTTGTTATCTCACATGCTCGCAATGACACTGTTTTTTTGTGCTGTAATTGTGAAGTTTCTGGAATAACCTCACTGTCATTACGCGGTCCAAGTTCCCCTCCTATGGAGGGGGGGACCGCGGAGCGGTGGGGAGGGGGTATCCCAAATAATTTTTGATTTGCATGGTTTTGTTTTTTGTCTTATGATTATCTTCATAAGAAGGCGAAGTATGCGACATTTTATTTCTAATCTTGTTTGTGGTGTTATCTGGTCAAAGTCCTTGCGTGACTTGGTGCGGACCAGAATTCGCTTTCCCCAGACGCGTGAATATGTTCGCTATGTTCGCAATTTTGCTAAAAATATGAAGCAACGAAAAATAAGGACTGTCGTCGGATATGGCTGTAAAAACTTTATTGTTATTTTGAATAATAAACATGTGTTCAAGTTTCCATTGCTTACCGATGGCAAAGAAGTTTCGCTGCGTGAAAAACGAATCGTTGATGCTTTTTATGGTATTTCGCCGATTAAAATTCCACTTATGAAAATTATTCCGTACAAGGATATATATATAAGAAAGTATGAATTCGCAACTGGAACCCTTTTGACAGATATTCCACCGCGTGTTATTGCACAGCACAGAAAACATATCGCAAAGCAAATTGCAGAATTTTTATATGTGATTGGTAAATCTGACCCAGTAGAGATTCGTGATTTGAAACCGAATCCTGATGACAAGCCTGGTTTTTTATACGGCTGGTTCCAGGGTGATTTTTGGCAGAACTTTATGTTGGATGAAAAAACTTTTGATATTACTTTCTTCATAGATTGGGAACAGGCAAGTTTCGAAAGTTGGTTGTCTGCGTTTTATGTGTGTACTCATAATTGGGACAAGTTTGGTTATCGCGCGATACCTATTGATATTATGTACGAATATTCCAAGTTATACTTTTCCAAAAAATAATTTTGTATGTGGGAATAAAAACACATATTTTTTTAGTGTGAAAATTTGACAATTGCAGAATAATATTATACGGTTTTTATTGTACAGAGAAAGGAGTTTTTTCAATGAATAAACAATTTCACAATTTTTTAGTTGGTGTGTCTGTTCTTCCTGCATTGTTGGTGGTACCAGCGGCGGCTATGCATCATGTGGCAGGTGAAGACGAAGTGATTCAAGATGTTGAAGATCTTAATTTAACAGATTTTGGTCTTTTATACAATACTTCTTCGGGACCAATTAATGGTGCTTTGTTCGCTGATGCGGGAAAGTCTGGTAGTTTGGTTCAAGAAAATATTACAATTGGCGGAACTGGTGAAGATGCTATTGGGCGCGCGGTTCAGGCAAAAAATGGCGGTGCATTGGTCATTGGTGATCGTGATGATACTCAGAGCATAAATATTTCAACAGCAGATGGTTATGGAATTCTTGCTTTGGGAAATACTGGTAAAACAAAGGGTTCAAAGGTAGAAGTATATGGTCAAAGTGTTAATGTGACTGCCTTGGGTGGTACGGCTGTGCATGTTGGTAATAATACCAAACCGTCAGAAGGGGCAACTAATCAAGCGAGTATTACCATAGATGCAGATACTATTAATGTATCTTCACCTTATATTGGTTTTGGTGCGATGAGCGAAGGTAGACTTTATATTACAGGTGACACAACCATTAATGCAGAGAATGCGATATTGACTCGTGGTGATGCACAGACATATATAAATAAAGATACAAATCATAAATTGAAAATGAATGGTAACATTGCTTTTGATTATGATAAGGCGACCTCCGGGACACCTGTGGATGCTATTGTAGATGTAACATTAGCAGGCGTAGATTCATATTGGACAGGTAATACTATCGCGAGTCATGGTACAGGTCGTGCACCAGATGATACTTATATGAGGGTTGATTCTATTTCTGTGACTGTGAAGGATGGTGCTACTTGGAACGCAACAACGATTATAGATAATACAGATGATGAAACCGTTGGATCGTGGTATGTCGCTATGAACAATCTTACTATTGACAATGGTATTGTGAATATTGCGGACACAACACGTGGGATTATCGTTGAAAATGCGAATATTGCTGATGCTACATTTAATGGTGGTGTGTTGAATATCGGTGAAATGACTTTGACTGGTGGAACAAGCATATTCAATAATAATGTTGCTGGTGTTGATGATGACAGTGTTTTAACTGTAAATTCTGGGGCAACTATGAATATTGGCACAAACAATGTTGATGTTCACAAGATTGTTTTGAACGGTAATATGTTGGCGACATTGCGTTCTGGAGATGACGCACAAATCACAGCTAATAATTTTAGTGGAAACGGAACGTTAAAATTGACAATGAAAGAAGCCGGGACATATCAAGTATTTGGCGATAAAACATTTTCCAAAATTGCTTGGGATGACTCTGGTTTGACAACAGACAGTCCAATTTACAATTTGGTTTGGAATGGTGGTGAAGTGACTGCAACTCGCAAGACTATTGAAGAAATAGCAGATTCAAATGAATTGTCTGATGCGGCTGCGGCAACGGTTTCTAATTTGACTGATTCTACATCTGATGCGTTGAATGATTTGGCGGTAAAGATGCAAGAAAAATTGGCAGAGGCTGTGGATGATGAATCAAAGGCTGCGGTTGCCAAAGAAGTTGAAAAAGCAACCAAGGCTATTCATCCAGAAACTGAATCTGTGACACAATCTGTGGCTTCGTCTGTTCAAAACACTGTGACGAATTTGGCAAGTGCGCGTATGTCTGCACCAACCATGGGTCGTAATGGTGGCGATTTGAATTTGACAAGTGGTGGTGTCTGGGCCCAAGGCTTGTACAACAGAACAAAACAGCATGATTCTTTCCATGGTGATACTCGTGGAATCGCTGCTGGCTTTGACGGAACTATCAATCGTGTATGGACTGTCGGGGCAGGGTATTCGTATGCTTATTCTGATATTACTGGTTCTGAACGTGATACAGAAATCGACAGCAATACTATATTCGTGTACGGTCAATATAAACCAGCAGAATGGTATGTGAATGCGGTCTTGAATTACACTATGTCTGATTATTCAGAAAAAGGAACCGCTTTGGGAACACCTGTGACGGCTGATTATGATGTCGATTCGTTTGGTGGTGTTTTGACTGCGGGCTATGATTTTGCAAGCGGTATAACCCCAGAACTTGGGTTGCGTTATATGCATGTAAGTTCAGATGATTATACAAACTCGCTTGGTGTCAAGACTGATTCCAAGGATACAGATTACTTGACTGGCATTTTGGGTGCGAAGTATGCGTTCAATATTGCTGCGGGTAAATATATCAACCTTATCCCACAATTAAATGCGGCGGTAAAGTATGATATGTTGTCTGATGGAAATTCTGCAACTGTCGCGATGCCTGGTGTAAATTCATACACAATTGACGGGGAAAGATTATCTCGTTTTGGTGGTGAATTTGGTATCGGTTTGGGTATGAAGTATCGCAGTTTAGATTTGTCTGTGAACTATGATATTGATGTCCGCAAAGACTATACTTCCCAGACAGGTATGTTAAAGTTGAGATATAATTTCTAATAAACTTGATTCTGGTATAAACCGCCCATTTGGGCGGTTTTACCATTTCATACGATTTACAAATCTTGTGACTGTTATTGGTTGAACCCCCATTATTTGTGAAATTTTATATGTTGACATTCCGTTGTTTAACAACTTTTTTATCTTTTCAGAATTTTTAGTCAGTTTTAATTTTTTAGATTGTGCGGAAAAAGGACGTCCTAGTCTTTTCCCTGTGGCGCGAATGCTTTCAAGAGACGCTTTTGTTCGCTGCGATATTAAATTGCGTTCTATTTCAGCAGATAACCCAAAAGCAAAAGCCATAACTTTGCTTTGAATGTCGTTGCCAAGTCGATAATTTTCTTTGATTGTCCAAACTTGACAGTTTTTGTTAAGGCAATTTTCTAAAATTTTCATGACTTCCAAAAGTGAACGCCCAAGTCTTGATATTTCTGCCGCTATTAAAATATCGTTTGATTGAATCGTGTTTAATAATTGCCCCAATTTTCTCTTTGATAATGGATTGCGCGAAGAGATTGTTTCTTCTATCCACTTATCTATCTTGATATGATTTTGTTTTGCAAATTGCTGAATTTCGTATCGTTGATGTTCCAAAGTTTGTTTTGTTGAACTGACGCGAATATAACCTATGATAGACATTAGTTTTCTCCTGTTTTTTGTGATTTTTTCTTGCATTTTAAAGGAACGATTAAATCAACAGTTTTTTTCTCAATTTTTTGAAATTTAATTTATTGAAAAAATCGTGTAAATATAATCGGTTCAACGTTTTTTTCATTTCGCTAGGACTATTGTTTTAGAGCGCATACACAAACGTTGGTTTGTGTAAGAATTTCCTTTGTGATGATATGTATCACTTTTTAGTTAATTAAAAATAAAAGGAAACACAATGAAAAAGAATCTTTTTTTGACATCTTTTGCGGCACTTGTTATGACAACTAATATTGTAAACGCAGCGACAGATGTGACTTTTGCTGGTAAGTACACAGCTACAACTGGTGTTAAAAATGTTTCATCAGGAACTCCTGGGGCTTATGATTTTTCTTATACTGGTAAAGATGCAAATGGAAACGATACTGCTGAGATTGCTTCTAATACTACCAGTGGTGTTAATCAAAGTAATTTTGCTTATACATTAGCAGACGGTTCAACAACAGAAACTTTGGCAGATAATCATTCTTATTCAGCCGCAGATTATACTGCGAATACTGTTGCGGGAACAACAAGTTATGAGAATGTTTCTGTTGCATCAGGATATATCTTGAATGCAGAAAATGTTGTGACAGCAAGCTCTTATTCTTATATCAATCCACAGGGTGGTACAGAAGTTTTGGTTTTAGATTCTGGAAATAATCCTGTTGTTGCCAGTTTAACAAAACAATTTAATTATTCCGCGGATAGTCAGAATTTTACAGGTGCAAGCCCTATAACTGTTGATAATACTTCTACAACTTTGGATGGTTCTGCATATGTGCTGTTGACAGATTCTGTTGGCAATACTTATACATTGTCTTCGGATGGTTCAAGTATTTTGATGAATGGGGTCACATATACTGGGACTCCTGCAGGTGATTTGGCAGATCAATTTGCTGCTGCACAAACTGCTTATGCTGCGGATGCTGCACTGTTTGAAAATATGGTGACAGATTTGGCATTAGAACAATCTGGTTTAGAAGCAAATGCTTTGCAGGCAAAAAATGCTTTTGTTGCTGATACAAATACCCAGGGTGATTTGGTTGACAGATATGATACTTATACCAAGGCTGTCAATGCTTATGATGCAGCGAATAACACTTATGAAACAACTTTGGGCAATTTTAATGCAGATACGACCAGTTATGCTGCTGCTAATGATTTGTATAATTCTTCAATCGAAGAACAGTTGAACAATGTAAAAGCGTATGCAGACAATTTGGTTAGTGGTATCAGTACAGAAGGTATTGCCGAAAATACAAACGCGATTGCAACATTGAATGCTGATGCAGATACAGATGGTTCTGTTGCGCATGCGATTGCAGTCGAAGCACAACGGGTTGATAATGCTATTGGAGATTTATCAACATTGGATACTTCTCATAATTTAGTAGAAGGTTCTGTTGCTGATAATTTAACTTCCTTGGATAACGCGATTGTGTCAGAAGAAAATGCTCGTATTGCTGGTGATGAATTGACATTGGCTTCTGCAAGAGATTATGCTGATACCCAAGATGCTTTGATGTTGGATGCAGCAAAAGCGTACTTTGACAGCAATGCTGCCTTGTCATTAAATCAATCAAAAGCATATACTGATTCTCGCATACATAAATTAGACAAAGAATTATCTGCTGGTGTTGCTGGTGCAGTTGCCTTATCTTCTGTTGCAGTTGCTAATGTAAAGAAAGGCGAAGTATCTGTTGGTGGTGGATATGGCTACTATAACGGCGAATCAGCAATGGCGTTTGGTGCCGCTATGGGCTTGTCCGAAGGCTGGTCTATCAATGCAGGTGCAGGTATAGCCGATTCGAATGTTTCTTTCCGTGCAGGTGCAAATTATAAATTCAAATTGTTTTAATAATTTATAATATCCTGTTGATTAAAGAAAGCCCACGCATTGTGGGCTTTTCAATTTTTGAAATAAAAACTTGACATCTGTTTTTTATGTTTTATGCTGTAAACATAAGGTTGGTGGTTATGAGAAATCATAAGCATTTGCCGAAAAAAATTCAGATTCTAAAGGTTCCTCCCTTCCAGAAATACTGAATAAAAAAACAAAGACCGGGCAACTGGTCTTTGTTTTTTTTATTGTCGTTTTTATTTGTTGCGGTTGTGTTTTTTATATTCTGTGGCGTGTATGCCACGTTCTATTTCTGGTAAATTAAATTCGTTGTCCATATCATGCAGTTGTTTAATCATAATTTCTTCGATTTCGATTCTTTTTTGTTCGAATTTTTCGCCGCGTAAATCAGACTCTATGTGAATCGGTTTGCCGATGTTAACAGTTATCGTTCCAAATAATTTTGGTATCATAAATTTATCCCACCTGTCCATATACATCGGACGAGAACAAGAAAAACAGCATGGCACAATTGGTGCACCTGTCATTCGTGCAAAGTAAAGCGCGCCGTCTTGGAGATGAAGCGATGGACCAGACGGTCCGTCAACCGGAACACACATAGAAACCGAACTTTCACGCATAATGCGAACACCTTCGCGAAGAACAGCAACCGCACCGTCACTCGTAGAACCATAAATTGCGCGAAGTCCGAAAAGTCTTTGCAGACGTGCCATCATACGACCGTCTTTGTGGCGCGAAGCCACACAATAAGATTTGATTCCTGCCATTTTTATAACAGGTGATAACATTGCACACCGACCGTGAAAAAACACAAATACCACAGGTTTTTTGCGATACTGTTTCAATGATTTCGTGTTTGTAAATTTATGACGAGATGTAAAAAATACAAACCAAGTCATCCCCGCCAATATAACCGCCAAAGCCCATTGGATAATTGGGTTATGCAGAATTGGTGTCCAAAATTTTTTCCAAATTTTCCTAAATGTTTTTGACATGCCTTGAATCATAGCAGAAAAAAATCGTTTTGTAAACGAAGATAAAAGGTTGGACGATTGTCCAACCTTTGCGCATATTTACATCATGCCAGGCATGGGGTTGTTTTGATTACCACAACACGATTTTTCTTCTGGGATTTCAGACATAACCGCACCGGTTGTCAATAATACACCAGCAGTTGATGCCGCTGCCATTATTGCGGTTTTTACAACCTTGGCCGGGTCAATAATTCCAGATTTCATCATATCTACATATTCGCCATTTTGTGCATTGTATCCGAAATTATAATCTGAATTTTCTGTGATTTTACCAACCACGATTTCACCGGATACGCCCGCGTTTTCGGCGATTTGCATACATGGGGCGACTATTGCGCGACGAACAATGTCAATACCGACATTTTGGTCTGTGTTTGCACCTTGTAAATCTTTTAATGATTCAACAGCGCGAACCAATGCGACACCACCACCGGCGACAATGCCTTCTTCGACCGCGGCGCGTGTTGCAGATAAAGCGTCATCAACGCGGTCTTTCTTTTCTTTGACTTCGACTTCGGTCATACCGCCAACGTGAATAACAGCAACACCACCAACCAACTTTGCCAATCTTTCTTGCAATTTTTCGCGGTCATAATCACTGGTTGTTGTGGAAATGTTTTGACGAATTTCATCAGCGCGTGCCTTTATTGCATCACTGTCGCCATTTCCATTGACCAGCAAAGTTTTATCTTTGGATACGACAACGCGTTTCGCAGAACCCAAAACAGACGGGGTTATGTTTTCAAAAGTCATTCCCATATCGTCAGATACAACGGTTGCGCCTGTCACAATTGCAATATCTTTTAACATTTCTTTGCGGCGGTCACCAAAGCCCGGGGCCTTGACAGCGCATACTTTCAAGCCACCGCGCAGACGGTTCAATACCAGGGTTGCCAATGCTTCGCTTTCGATGTCTTCCGCGATAATCAACAGTGGACGTCCCTGTTGGGCGATTGGTTCCAATATTGGCAATAATGCCTGAAGCCCAGAAATTTTCTTTTCGGAAACCAAGATTTGTGCGTTGTCCAATTCTGCCAGCATTTTTTCACTGTTCGTGACGAAATAGGGTGACATAAAACCTTGGTCGAATTGCATACCTTCGACTATATCGATTTCTGTGTCCAAGCCTTTTGCTTCTTGGACAGTGATAACGCCTTCTTTGCCAACCTTTTCCATAGCATCAGCAATTTTCTGTCCGATGTCAGAATCGTTGTTTGCAGAAATCGTAGCAACCTGGGCAATTTCAGAAGAGTCTTTGACAGGGCGCGCATGTTTTTCAATATCTTTGACAACTGCGTCAACCGCAATATCTATGCCGCGTTTGATGTCCATTGGGTTCATACCCGCAGCGATAACACGACGACCCTCGCGGAAAAGGTTTTGTGCCAATACTGTTGCCGTAGTTGTTCCGTCCCCAGCAGTATCGCCAGCGCGTTTTGCAACTTCTTGAATCATTTTTGCGCCAATGTTTTCGGCAGGATCTTTTAATGATACTTCTTTTGCCACCGTCACGCCGTCTTTTGTTGCAACAGGGGTTCCGTATGCGCGTTCAATTACAACTGTGCGACCCTTTGGTCCCATAGTAATTTTTACCGCGTTTGCCAATTTATCAACACCGGCCGCCAATTTATCTGTATTGAAAACTATATCTTTTGCCATTTTTTACACCTTTGCTTTACAAAATTCCCAAAATATCAGACTCTTTGATTAAAACATAGTCGCGTCCATCAATTTTAACTTCGTTTGCACTGGACGCCCATTTCGCAAACAAGACTGTATCGCCTGGTTTCACAGATAATGGAATCTTTTGACCATGTTCTATTGTTCCGTCGCCAACCGCGATAACGCGTCCGTGGACAGGTTTTTCTTTTGCGTTGTCTGGGATAATAATTCCGCCAGCAGTTTTATTTTCTTCTTCAATTCTTTCTAGTAAAACGTAATTATGTAATGGTTTGAACATTATAATACTCCTTTGCTGTTCTGCCATGATGCGAATATAGTGCAAAAAAATCATATTTCAAGGTCTTGATTTTGTTCGTATTTTAGGTGTATTATCTTAACTATGTGAATCAAAGAGGATAATGATGTACGATAAAAATAATATTTTCGCAAAAATTTTGCGTGGGGAAATTCCTAATAAAACTGTGTACAGTGATGATAATGTATTGGCTTTTTATGATGTGGCACCCCGTGCAAAGGTTCATGTTTTGGTAATACCACGTGGGGAATATACAGATATTTTTGATTTTACAAAAAATGCGCCAGCAGAAGTTCAAGTTGCTTTTTGGTGTGGCGTTCGTAATACAGTGGAAAAATTAGGGCTGCGTGATAATTTCAGAACTATTGCCAATACTGGTCGTGGTGCAGGACAGTCTGTGATGCATTTTCATATACATATAATGAGTGATGAAAGATTTACCGAAGACTTTTAGTATTCGCGTGACGCCCCATGCAAAACAAAATAAAGTTGTAGAAAGCAATGGGGCTTTGCGGGTTTATACAACAATCGCGCCCGAAAATGGGCGCGCGAATGATGCTGTTATAAAACTTTTGTCGGAATATTTTGATGTTCCAAAGTCCAAAATCAAAATATTACGCGGCTTAACGGGACGGGACAAGGTCGTCGCCGTTGATTAATTTTTTTATCAATTCTTCGGGTGTGTCGACCACGTGCAGATTATAATCGTTCATGCTTGGCATAAAGCCTTCGTCTTGCATGTGAACCATTACTTTGCCCAAAACTTCCCAATATTTTGCAATATTCAAAAGATATATCGGTTTATAAGATTCACCAACCTGTTGTTTTGTCATTATATCCGTCATTTCATCCAGTGTTCCAATACCGCCTGGTAAGATGACGAAAGCGTCTGATAATTCGTACATTTCTTCTTTGCGCGTAGAAAGACCGTTCACGATTTTTACGTCTATGTCTTTGTGAGCAGGCTCTTGCAAAGATACAACATGGGTGGTTGATATTCCGATAACTTTTCCGCCGTTTTCAATAGCTGCGCTGGCTACTGTTCCCATAAGACCGACATTTCCACCACCGAAAACCAAAGTGATTTTGTTTCGTGCCAATAATTCGCCGACTTTGCGTGCGGCGCGTGCATATTCTGGGTCTTTGCCAAACTGGTGACCACAATACACAGCCACCGATTTTATTTTTCTGTCCATTTTTATTTTTCCTTTATTTTTTGAAATTATACCATAGAATATACCAGACGTGAACAAAAAGTTTGTTGATTTTATCCAAAAGTATAATGGCGCCAAAATGGCAGTTGGCGTCAGTGGCGGCATTGATTCTGTGTGTTTGCTTTATTGGCTGCATGAAGTTGGTGCAGATGTTGTTTGTCTGCACGTGAATCATCGCCTGCGGGCAGAGGCGGACACAGAAACCGATTATGTTAAAAATATTTGTGCACAAATGAATATCCCATGTCAGATTTTCTATTGGGACGGGGAAAAACCAGAAAAAGGACTGGAAGCCGCTGCCAGAGAGGCACGATACCAGATGATGACAGATTTTTGCCATGAAAAAGGTATTGAATATTTATTGACCGCGCATCAAAGTGATGACCAAATTGAAACTTTTTTAATGAATCTTTCGCGGGGCAGTGGTTTGTATGGTCTGTCCGCTATGTTGCCAGAATCAGAACGAAATGGCATAAAAATTTTACGACCGTTATTAGAAGTATCGCGCGCAGAACTAAAAAAATATTGTGATGATAATCATATTCGATATTTTATTGATTCTATGAACAGTGACGAACATTACACACGTGTAAAAATTCGTCAAAATCGTCATTTATTGAATGACAAACTGGATATAAGCGATTCACGAATTTTATTGGCTGTTCAAAATTTGGCGCGAACTCGTGAATGGATGGACAGATATATTGCAAATCGTATAGAAATGGTGATTCGTTCATGGGGTGCGATGTTTACTGCGTCTTTTTTATTTGACGAAGCCGAAGAAATTAGATTAAAGTTGCTGGGGTCACTGATTCAAAAAATAGGTGGGGATAATTATCAGGTACGCTTGAATTCGTTGCAGAAAGCACTAAGTAATTTACAGGGTGATTGTAAATTTACACTGGGGCATTGTACGATTCGAAGGCTTGGCGACAGGATTTTGATTGTCCCCGAAGGAAAAAGAACAAGTTTTAGGAAAAGACATGAAAAAAGGAAAAAACTTATTTAATAAAAAAGACGGTTCAAAGTTTTATTTGATTGCTTTCGTGATTTTGTTTATTGCTTTGGTCGCACGAATTATCTTTGTTGGTGTGTCTAATAATACGCCAGTGGCATCGGATGTTGTCGCACAATCTGCCGTGGTAAAAGCGCCGATTGAACTATCTTTTTCAGATGTATTGCGTCGCGCAAATGATATAAAGACTATGGAAATAAGCAAAGATGATGTCGCAACTGGGGTTTTGAAAGATGGAACACCATATCGCGCAACAATTACTTATAATCCAGAGTTGTTGGAAAAACTTTCTGCGAATGGAACATCTGTTTCAATAAATAAAAATGATTCTACGTGGGATATTATTGGCAAAGGCTTGCCAATCGCAGTCAGTGTTTTATTCCTTTTCTGGTTGTTGCGCCTTTTGCGTGGCGGAAATGGTGGCGGTGGTATCACGCGCAGTTTGATTGGACAAAACCCCACGAAAATAACCACTGGGAAAACAAAAACTACTTTCAAGGATGTTGCAGGCATTGATTCTGAAAAGCAAGAATTGATGGAAGTGGTCGAATTCTTGAAAAACAAAGATAAGTTCAAAGCGCTTGGTGCACGTGTACCGCGTGGTGTGTTGTTGTCTGGTGAACCTGGGACTGGTAAGACTTTGCTGGCGCGCGCAGTGGCGGGTGAGGCGAATGTTCCTTTCTTTGCAACTTCGGGCAGTGATTTTTCTGGTATTATCGTTGGACTTGGTGTTGCGAAAATCAAAGAAATTTTTGATTTGGCAAAACGAAACGCACCTTGTATTTTGTTCATTGACGAAATTGATGCAATTGGTCAAAGCCGAAGCAAACATTCTTTTAATGATAACGACCGTGAACAGACTCTGAATCAGTTGTTGATTGAAATGGACGGTTTTGCAAATGATACAGGTATAATTGTAATTGCGGCAACCAACAGACCCGATATGTTAGATGCTGCACTCTTGCGCCCGGGGCGTTTCGACAGACAGATAAATATAGACTTGCCAAATTTGGAAGGGCGTCGTGATATTTTGGAATTACATGCGAAAAAATTCAAAATAAACGAAAGTGTATCAATGATGGATGTTGCACGTGGAACAACTGGGTTTAGTGGGGCTGATTTGGAAAACCTGTTGAATGAATCTGCGCTTCATGCGGTACGGGCAGAACATAAGTCTGTGGAACAAAGTGATATAGAAGAAGCGCGCGACAAGATTTTAATGGGACCTAAAAAGAATCGCAAAATGCGCCCCGAAGACATTAAATTGACGGCTTATCACGAAGCAGGACATGCTTTTGTTGGTTTGCATTATGACGGTATTGTTGACCCTATACACAAAGCGACCATTATTCCGCGCGGTCGTGCATTGGGTATGGTTCAACATGTCCCTATTGATGACAAAGTTTCAATGACTATTGAAGAAGTGCGTGCCAATTTATCCGTTGATTTGGCTGGACGTGCATCAGAAGAAATTTTCTTTGGCAAGAATAAAATCACAACTGGTGCAGAAAGTGATATTGCAATGGCTACCCGTATTGCGCGTCGTTCTATTACTACGGCTGGGCTTTCGGACAAGATTGGTATGGTTGCTGTAAATCAAGCGAATACTTTTGGGCAAAGAATCGCGTTGGAAAATGCTTCTGAAAAAACTGCCGAAATGGTTGATGCAGAAATTAAAAATTGGCTTGATGTCGCATACAAAGATGCCAAAAATTTAATTACCAAGAATAAAGCGGTGGTTGAAAAAATTGCAAAAGCATTGCTGGATAAAGAAACATTGTCTGGTGACGAAATCCGTGAAATTGTTTCTGGTAAAAAATCGGTTAAAAAGACACCTAAGAAAACAAATGCAAAAAAATAATGATGTGAAGTTTGAAGTCTTGCATTTGCCACCAATGAATACTAATTCTTTGTTGGTGGCATGTGGAGATGATGCGGTGATTTTTGACCCATGGGGAAAAGCAGCTGATTGGGAACGCCTGTTGAATGCGCGCGGGGTAAAGTTGCGTGCGATATATGCAACACATGGACATCCAGATCATATATCTGCTGCGCCCGCACTGGCTCAGAATTTTGATATAGATTGGTTTTTGAATGACAAAGATAATTATTTAATCGGTTGGGGTAATGAGATATTAGATATGTTTAATATTCCGCATATCAAAGATGATTATAAAAAACCGGTGAATTTATCTGTTGGTACATTTGAAATTTTGCCGGATATAGATATGGAAATCATGGCAAGTCCAGGTCATACACCTGGTGGGTTGATGTTTTATTTTCCAAAATATAAAATTTTATTGACTGGGGATACATTATTCGCGGAAAGCTTTGGTCGCTATGATTTTCCAGGGGGCGATGAAAAACAAATCTTTGAATCTATTCGTGCGCTGTATAATAAAAATTTAGATGACGGTGTATATGTTGTTCATGGACACGGTATGGATACTACGATAGGTTGGCTGAAACAGCATAATCAATTTTTCAAAGCGTAAATACCAAGACGCGATTGATTCCAGCCAAATCTTTGTCAACGCGTTCAAATTTCCAACCAAAATATTCAAAGATTTTTATAACTTGGTTTGATTGACCAATGCCAATTTCCAGATATATTTTGCCATTTTGTTTTAATAAATTTTTTGCATTTTTTGCAATTTGTTCATACGCTGCCAATCCGTCGTTTTTTGCATAAAGTGCAATTTTGGGGTCAAACGTTGCGCCGTCGTTTACGCGCGCATCACCATATTTTATATAAGGCGGGTTGGATACGATAATATCAAATTTTTCATCTGATTTGAAGGTTGCAAAATCGCCATGCTTTAATTTTATTTGATTACAAAGCCCCAAATTTTTTACATTTTTTCTTGCCACGTGCAGGGCAGGTCTTGATTTATCAATTGCGATTCCTGTTAAATTTGGAATGTTTGTACAAAGCGCGCATATTATGCAACCTGTGCCGGTTCCCATATCCAATATTTTGCGGGGGGCATTTATAGTGCAATCATGGATAACAGATTCAACCAATGTTTCTGTGTCTGGACGCGGGTCCAATGTTTTGCGATTAGTATAAAATTTTAGTCCATAAAACCATTTTTCATGTATTATCTTTGCAACTGGAACACCACGTTTCAAAAGGTGAGCATACCAAAACGTGCGAAACACCGACATTTTTTTATGTTTTTCGGTAATAATTCTGGCAGCACGAATGTCCCCAGCAGATTTTAAGATTTCGAACACTTGATTTATATTCATATTTTTATTATAATGGGCTCTATGAAAAAAGCAAAAAATATTATAAAAAAGATGAGTGCCGGGTTGGTAAAGTCTTTGAAAAAGTTGGGCAACGTTCATGTGTTGTCTCGGTTAATTTTGGGCATTGCGGCGATTATGACTGTTGTTGCTGTTTGCGTTGTTGTGTGTAGTAAGCCTGCGCGTCAAGCTGTGATAGAAGCCGTGTCGCCAGAACATCATACGGTAATAGAAGTTAAATCTGGGGACAGTCTTTCCAAGATTTTGGGTGCCCAAGGTTTTTCTATAAACGACATAAATGCCATTTCCAAGAATTTGAAAAAAGACGCAGATTTTTCGACTTTGCGTGCTGGACGTGATAAATTCGATTTTGTTCGACCAAAAGAAGGCGAACCAATTTCGAAAATAGTTATTGAAAACGGTCCATGGAATCGCATTGAAATAGATTGTGAAACACGTGATACTTGGCAATGTCAAAAGATAGAAATTGAACGTGACACACGAATCGCTTTCAAGGAAGGCGAAATTGCCAAGGGCAGCAGTTTTTATCTTTCTGCCAAAGATGCTGGTATTCCAGACGGGGTTATTTTAGAAGTGTATGATTTGTTGGCTTTTGAAATGGACTTTGAACGTGATATTCGGGCGGGACAAAAATTCTATGTTTTATACGAAGAAAATTTTGCCAATGATAAAAAGGTTGATAATGGTCGCGTGTTGGCGATTTCTTTTGATGCGCTGCGTGGCAATGTTCAGATGTATCGCTATGTAAAGGCTAATGGTCATTCTGGATATTATGATGCGGCGGGAAATGGTGCAATTAAATCTTTGAAAAGAACACCGATAAATAATGCGAAAATTACTTCGAAATTTTCTGGTGGGCGTAAACATCCGGTTTTGGGCTTTACACGTGCACACAAAGGGGTTGATTTTCGCGCACCAACCGGAACCCCAATTCCAGCAGCGGGGGCAGGGCGTGTGACTGCACGCAGTTTCAATCGTGGACATGGTAATTTTGTAAAAATAAGACACAATGCAACATACGAAACACTTTATGCGCACATGTCTAAATTTGCCAAAGGTGTGAATGTTGGCACCATGGTTCGTCAGGGGCAAATTATTGGATATTCTGGTTCGACAGGCTTGTCAACTGGTCCTCATTTACATTATGAAATTATCAAAAACGGAACGCACGTGAATCCGATGACCGTTAAATTACCATCCATAGATAATTTAGATGCAAAGGAAAAGCCTTTGTTTATGGAACGAAAGAAAATTTTGCAAGAAAAGATAGAATCTTTACGGTCTAACCCGAATCAGATTATAAGGGTGACTGATTTGGTCGAGCAGCCAGAACCAAAACCAGAAAATCAGAAAGATAAAAAATAAAAAACGCCATTTTGGCGTTTTTTATTTCTTTGTTGAAACAAATAATGCAAACAGCCAACCAACAAATGTCCAGCCGAAAAACCAAGAGCTGGCGCGGACACGCATTCTGTTATATTTTGAAGAATCGTTTGCGGCAGCCAAATATGCGGGTGTCAAAAATAAACATATAAACAGACAGACGACAACCGCATATTTTACAATCAACAAAATATTGATACTGTGCCACATTTTTTATATTCCGTATTTTGCGCTGCTGCCTAATTCTTCTTCGATTCGAATCAATTGGTTGTATTTTGCCATGCGGTCAGTGCGTGACATTGAACCTGTTTTGATTTGTCCCGCGTTTGTTGCAACAGCCAAATCTGCGATAGTTGTATCTTCGGTTTCGCCGCTTCGATGAGAAACAATGACACCATAATTTGCATCTTTTGCCATTTTGATTGCGCGCAAAGTTTCTGTTAATGTGCCTATTTGGTTCACTTTGATAAGTATCGCGTTTGCAGCACCGCTTGCAATTCCGCGTTCAAGGCGAATCGGATTAGTCACGAATAAATCGTCACCGACCAATTGGCATTTATCTCCGATTGCTGCGTTTAATTTTTTCCAGTTTTCCCAATCTTCTTCTGCCAGACCGTCTTCGATTGAAATGACCGGATATTTTGAAATTAAATCTTTGTAAAATTCAATCATCTCATCTGGGGTTTTATCTGTTCCTTCGAAATGGTAAATTCCGTCGCTGTAAAACTCAGAAGAAGCGACATCCAATCCAATAGAAACTTCATCACCCGGTTTATATCCTGCTGCACGAATCGCCATGATAATTGTATCCAGTGCCTCTGCACAAGTATTAAAGTTTGGTGCAAAACCACCTTCGTCGCCTACATTTGTGGAATGTTTAGACTTTTTCAAAATTGATTTCAGGTTATGGAATATTTCAGACCCCATACGAATCGCATCAATTTCGTTTTTTGCGCCATTTGGAATAATCATAAACTCTTGGGCATCAAGACCATTATCCGCATGTTGTCCGCCATTTATAATATTCATCATCGGGCGCGGTAAAACGCATGGATTTGAATTGCCAAAGATATTTGCGATGTGTTTATAAAGCGGAATCTTTTTCGCATTCGCTGCTGCACGTGCTACTGCTAGCGACACAGACAAAATTGCATTCGCACCCAATTTATCTTTGTTCGGTGTGCCGTCAAGCGCCAACATTTTTTCGTCGATTTCTGTTTGGTTTTCTGCATTCATACCGATTATTGCAGGTGCGATAATTTCATTTACATTATGGACAGCCTTTGATACACCTTTGCCCATATAAGAATTTCCACCGTCGCGTAATTCTAATGCTTCGAAAGAGCCGGTTGACGCACCAGACGGAACCGAAGCCCGACCAAACGTGCCCCCAGACAAAGTTATATCACATTCAATTGTTGGGTTCCCGCGAGAGTCCATAATTTGGCGTGCATAAATTCTTTCAATGTTAAACATTTCTTTCTTTCCTTTTTGGTTATGTTGTTAAATTTTTTTTACATAGTGAAATTTTCGCCAAGATAAACTTTTTTTACCATTTTATCCATGACGATTTCGCGAGATGTGCCATGTTTCAAAATCTGACCGTCGTGCAAGACATAACTTCTGTCGGTAATGCCAAGTGTTTCACGCACATTATGGTCGGTGATAATAACGCCAAGTCCGCGATTCTTTAATTGTGAAACCAGTGCGCGAATTTCGTTTACGGCAATTGGGTCAATTCCTGCAAATGGTTCGTCTAGTAAAATGAATTTTGGATCATTTGCCAGCGCACGTGCAATTTCAACACGTCTGCGTTCGCCACCAGACAAAGATGTCGCAGGGTTTTTGCGTAAAAAAGTAATAGAGAATTCGTCCAATAACGCATTCAATTTTTCTTCGCGTTTTTTGCGATTCGGTTCGACAATTTCAAGAACTGCCATGATGTTGTCTTCGACAGAAAGACCGCGAAATACACTGTTTTCCTGGGGCAGGTATCCAATGTGCAGACGCGAACGTTGGTAAAATGGCAGGTGTGTAATATCTTGGGAATTCAAAAATATTTGTCCCCCAGTTGCCGCCAATTGTCCAGTGATACAGTAAAAGGCAGTGGTTTTTCCCGCGCCATTTGGTCCCAAAAGTCCCACAGATTCGCCCGTAGAAGCAATCATGGAAATATCGCGTAATACAACGCGTTTACCATAACTTTTTGATAAATGTTCAACACGCAATACGGACTTTTTCATAATCTTATCACCATTTTGTCTGTTAAAATTTTGTCGCCATTACTGGAATTTATGCGAACATTTCCCATCAAAGTCAAGACTTTTCCTTTGTGGTCAAATTGTCCCGATTTTGCAGTAATTTTGTCTGTCACTTTGCCTTTGCTGGTTTGGCGGGTTATTGTCCCAGATGGTTTTTCTAAAAAAACTAGGTTTGGTTTACCGTATTCTTGGTGACCAGACACAGCATGAATCTTGAAAGGATTGCCGTCTTTGTCTGTGCCGGAAAAAGATGCGTTTGTCATTTTGAATTGGTTTGTGACGACATCGCGCATATTTATTGCATGTATTGGTGTCCATAAAATTTGTTTAGTTAAAAACGGTGCAGCAACCAAAACTGCAACCATAACCAAGCCCCAGCCTGTAAAGAAAAACTGCCAAAGACGGGTAAGACGTCTGTGTTTTGAAATTATTATAAAATTGCGGCGATTGCTTTCCATGGTATGCAGTGTAGCCATTTATAAATAAAAATGCAATTTTTATATTTATATAATCTTTTTTTTGTGATATAATGTGCCAAAGAGAGAATGAAAAAATTATTCTTTATCTTTGTTGCTGTTGCTTGTACGACTTCGTCGTGGGGTGCTGTTAATGTGAAAACGGCTGGTGTAAAAAAGGCTGCGCCTGTGGCAACTAAACAGACTGATAAAATGGAAACCGCGACCAGTTTGTTGCCTGCGGTTGTTGGTTTGGTCAGTAATGCAAAGGCTTTGAGTGTTCAACAGCAACAGTTAACGGCAGATTGTGCACCAACGACCAGTGAAATAGAAACTGTCAATAATCTCGTCAAAGAATGGGCGAAAACAGGGACAACTACTGCGGAAAGCGCGATATCCGGGCTTGGCAAACCATGCTCTGGGGATAAAAACAAAAATTCTTCGGGGTGGTATTCTGCAAAGATGAGATATGCTGATAAAGATTTTGTTTGTTATGAAAGTTTTACTGATGAGAAAGCAGACGGTGGTATGATTTGGTATGCTTTCCCAAAGGCCAGTGTCGGTGAACAGTGCGATCCTGTGGACGATAAGACTTGTAAGAAAGTGTCGAATATTTACGATGTCTTTGGCAAGATTCCGTTCAGCGAAGAAGATTTTACAGAAGCCGAAGCAAAGAAAATATCAAAATTTCTGGAAAAAATGAATAGGTGTGCACCTGGAAAATTAAACGCGGCGCGGCGTGAATTGTACGGTAATTTCTTGACCCAAACTTTGGGAACAGTGGGTCAGTCTACTGGCGCAGCAGGAACAGCGGCGGTATTGGAATCAGTGTCTGGTTTGGGCGGCTCTGGAGATTTGAAGTCCATGTTGCCGTCGCTTGGTCAAATGGCAACCCAGGCTTTGGATAAATAATTTTTATGAAGATGCGCTTTTTCACTTTACTCGTTTTTGAAAAATTTGTATAATAGTATAAATTATTGTGTTCTAAACCTAAGGAAAGGAAACAAACATGAAAAACAGATGTTGGGTATGGCCGTCGTCTTTGGCTGTGTGCTGTGTGTTGGCTGGATGTGCGGGAACTGGAAATGGTGACGGATATGATATGCCGGCTGTTGATTATGTGGAAAATCTTAATGTCAGTGATGCACCGCACAGTGATTCTTTCCTTCATCAATTGGCGATGAACTATCGTTCTTATGCGCTGTATAATGCGCGGACCAGTGGTCGGCCAGAGGTTGCAGAATTATTCGCACAAAAGGCTATTGGTGCCTTTTCTGGCGAGACCCCTTTTCCGGAAAGTTTGGATAACTGGCGCATATATGACGAAAACGACAGATTTGAAATTTATACCGCCTATAATGATTTGATGAATGAGTTGCGTAATGACGCTGCTTTTGCAGAACCCAAATTGGCAGCAGAAGCCCAGGCCAAATTTGATTGTTGGATTTCTGCAGCGGCCAGTGGTTTAGACGCAACTGCGCGTGAATGCGAAGATCGCTTTCAAACAACGATGACTGCATTACGTAATTGTGATAGGAGTGGTGCTGTGACAACACCGGCGCAGCCTTATATGCAACCTGTGACTGCGAAATCTGAAGTTGCTGTGGATGACGAACGTTATTACCCAGAGACCAGACGGCTTAGTGCGATGTCTGGCGTTTCCAGATCGCGCGATGGCATTATGATTATCAATAATGTCACTGTACCGGGAAACAATCTTGTTCAGCCGATACCTGTTCCGCAGAAACAACAAACACCAATTGTGTTTAATCAAAACATTTATGGTGGTGAAGAAAATGTAAATGACGGCGGCGATACTTTTAATAATTCTGACAATTATACAAGTTCTTGTGATAAATGTTTTGCTGCGCCTGTGGACGGTGGCGGTGATGTTCAGTCTTGCAATAAATGTCAGGAAGAGGTTAGACATAACGAATACAAAGATGATGGATATGTGACACGCGAAGAATTTATCAGTTTGATGTTGACTTTGCGTGAAGAATTGGCGGCCATAAATGCGCGTCTTGACGGCATGGATGGACGGCCTGCAAATAATTCGGCACCCGTGTCTGTGCCTGTGTCTGTATCTGTGACAACACCGGCAACGCCAACTCCGACAGCTACTACTACTATTACGCCTGCACCGATTGTTGTGAATACGACAACACCGGCACCTGTTGTGGGAACATCTGAATCTCAGAATCAACCGATTGTTATAAATACATCTGCGTCGGCGGTTGCGCCTGCTGCTGCGCCCGCAAATATAAATGTAAGTAATACTAATGCGACCGCATCAAAGACAGAACCTGTTGATATAACTGTTGCGTCTGCCTCGTCTTCAAAAACAGATCCGGTGAATGCGTCTTCTGCATCCGCACCCGCATCAATTCAAAATCCTGAAACGGCTGCCAAAAAGCCGGAAAAGACCATTATCAAAGTGCAACAGATTCCTCTGGAACCACGTCAGCGTATAATGGAAGAAATCTTCGAAGTCAGATTTGATTTTGATAAGGCTGCTATCAAGCCAGAATATGAAAATATAATCAAACAGTTGGCAGCTACGACACAAGCGAATAAGAATGTGAAGGTTTCTGTTGTTGGACATACTGATACAGCGGGGTCCAGTGCATATAACTATGCGCTTGGTGGTCGCCGCGCAGAAGCCGTACAAAAAATGCTGATTGAATATGGTATACCTGCATCACAAATTATTGCTGTGTCTGCAGGCGAAGAAGATTTGAAAGTTCCGACACCTAATAATACACCGAATGCAGAAAATCGTCGTGTTCGCGTTGTAAAGGAAGTGCAATATATGGAGCAGCCTAAACCAAACCCAATTATCGTTGAAGAATATACAGAAACAGATGATTGTGATGAATGTGGCGAATAGTATAAAATATTGACAAAATATACTTGACAAAAAAGTTCTCTTGAGGTATGATGAAACCTGTATTTCAAGAGAGAAAAGCGTAAAAGGTGATAATATGGACAAACAAAAATCTTTTGAAAATGCAATCGAAAGCGCCAAGTCTTTGGGTTTTAGGGGGGCGATGCAAAAAATGAAAGCCGTTGATTTTGCCGCCGAATTTGAAAAACGCGGTGTGAATGTGAATTCTGGCTTTGAAAAAGAATAAACTAATGAAATTTATGGTCCATTTGGACCATATTTTTTTAGAATCTTGACTTTTTTCTGTTTTTGGTATATAATTGTTTTAACTTATGCAGCGGAATTCTTCGTTCGCGTTTCCACAAAAAAGGTGTTTTTATGCATGTAAATGAATTAAAGGCAAAGTCTCCTCAACAATTGTTGAAGATGGCTGAAGATATGGGTATTGAAAACCCTTCGCAATTAAATGTTCAACAGTTGCGTTTCGCGGTGATGCGCGTGTATGCGGCGGATAAATCTATCACTTTGATAGGGGATGGGGTTTTGGAACGTAATCCTGATGGGTTTGGTTTTTTGCGTGCCCCGGAAAGTAATTATTTGGCTGGACCAGATGACTTGTATGTGTCACCAGCCCTTATTAAAAAGTATGGTTTGAAAACCGGCGATTATGTCGAAGGGCAAATTCAGGCACCACAAAATGAATCTGAACGGTATTTTGCATTGGAAACCATAGAACGTGTAAATGGGGGCGATCCTGAAAAATTGCGCCATCGTGTGTCTTTTGATGATATGACTCCGCTTTATCCGGACGAAAAGTTAAAAATGGAGGTGGAAAACGATACAGACAAAGGTCGTAATTTGTCTGCGCGTGTTATTGATTTGATTTCACCAACTGGTAAAGGTCAGCGTTCTTTGATTGTTGCGCCACCAAGAACTGGTAAGACGGTTATGTTGCAAAATATTGCGCATTCAATCGCGACAAATTATCCAGATGTGAAATTGATAGTTTTGCTGATTGATGAACGTCCAGAAGAGGTGACAGATATGCAGCGCAGTGTCCGTGGAGAGGTTATTTCTTCTACATTTGATGAACCTGCAACAAGACATATCCAAGTGGCAGAAATGGTTATTGAAAAGGCTAAACGTCTCGTCGAATCGGGGCAAGATGTTGTGATTTTGCTTGATTCTATTACGCGACTTGGACGTGCATATAATACTGTTGTTCCGTCCAGTGGAAAGGTTTTAACCGGTGGTGTTGATGCCTATGCTTTGCAGCGACCAAAGCGTTTCTTTGGTGCTGCTCGTAATATCGAAGGTGGTGGGTCGTTGACCATTATCGCGACTGCATTGATTGATACTGGTTCAAAAATGGACGAAGTTGTTTTTGAAGAGTTCAAGGGAACAGGAAACAGCGAAATTATTTTGGACAGAAAGTTATCTGATAAGCGTGTGTATCCTGCGATTGATATTACCAAGTCTGGAACCAGAAAAGAAGATTTATTGGTATCAAAAGATGTGCTGTCAAAGATGTATGTTTTGCGTCGCATAATCAATCCAATGGGAACATTGGAAGCAATGGAATTTTTGTTGGATAAATTACGGTTGACGAAAACTAATGCAGATTTCTTTAATGCGATGAATCAATAAAAACAAACCCGCCAAGAAAGGCGGGTTTTTTAGGTGGTGATAAAAATGGGTAAAATATATTTTATAATATTGTTAAGCGCCATAATTTGTGGCGCTTATTTTTATGGTGTGAATATTACAAAAGCAAATTGTCGTGCAAATTATGCAGAGCAAAATTTTTTAGATATTCAACAAACACAACAACACAAAAGGGAAATTCATGAAGTGGTTTATAAAACTGGGGTTGCTGATATTCGTCGCATCTTGCGCGATAAATACACCATCGCGGAATAGGGAGAGCTTTGAATGCGATATTATATATGGGCACGCATCAGATTGGGATATAATAAGTGATGATTTGGCGCGAAATATCTATGAACACAATTTGAAATGTAATCAGTTTTTATAACTTTCGATAACACTTTCTGCGGCATTTTGAATTTTTTGTAGGCTTTTTTCATAGGCTTCGCAATCGCGCGCGATTTCAGATTTATATGCGTCGCGCATATTTGATGCCATATAATAGCATGCTTGCAAATGTTGGGAACAATATTCATGTCCGGTGTTAAATGCTTTTTGTCCGCGAACACGACTTTGCGTATCTGCCCATTCTATGTTCAAAGCATTATCGATGTTGACCCATGGGTTATCTTCGGTATAAACACCAATAGTTTTATCCCAATATTCTTTAATTTCTTCGCTAGTTGCATTGGGGGTATTATATTTTAACCTGACTATCTGTTGAATTAAATCGTCAATTTTGTTTTGATATTTTGCGTCTATCTGGGATAGTTTCGCACTGCAATAACAACGGTTGTATGGTGTTTCTTCGTGTTGGCAATATGATTCCATGCACTCTTTATAATCGGAAAAGCAACGTTTCGCAGAAACCCTTTCTTTAGCAGAAGAATTATTATTTGTTGTCGCCCGCGTTGGTGTAGCCGAACGTGTTCGCACTGTCGCAGTTGTTCGTGTAGACACATTCTGAACATCACGTCCGTCGGATGTGCGCATATTTGAATTTGTATTTGTCGCCGACCGCACAGTCACAGAATTGCTTCGTGGAACGACGCGGCGCGAAGACGGTGGATTGTATGAATATGCATTATCAACGGTTGTTGCAGCGCGTGCATTGGTTGTTCTTTTGATTGTACCGCGTTTCCCAATGGGTGTAGCCGACACAGTGTTTATAGTGTTCGTTGATGTTGTCGTTTTTTTGTTTGTTGGCTGTGCGTTGTTTAATATATATGGATAAACATCTTCGTGTGAAGTGACGGTCTTGAATTTTTTAGGCATGAAATTAATCGCAGCATTGGCATCAAATGCAACAAGCAAACAAACTATAAAAAAAGACAATCTTTTTCTCACACATGTATTGTAATTTTTTTTGCAAAAATAAACAAGTATAAATTTCTTTTTTTCAATGTAAAAATATGGTATCATTAGTCCGACAAGGATATGGAAATTTTGCGCACTAAAAAAATATTTTTTATTTGGTGTTTGTTGTCGCCACTGCCGGTGCTGGCAACGGGGATAAATTCTGGCGTAAGCGACCCCGCGTGTGATAACAGTGTAATGGGAACATATTCTGGTAATGTAGCATTAGAAGCAGAATACGAAGCAAATGGCATTCCAATTCAGTGGTATGATAATAACGAAGAAATGACGGTATCAAGTGCGGCGTCTTCGTGTGATTATGGTGGCAATGTGACTGTTGCCCAGAACCCGCCGTCCCGCACAGGTTATGTGTTTTTGGGATGGAATTTATTATGCGGTTTTGAAAATGTAGATACCAGTGTAAATGGAAACGGATATTTGTTCAAAAGCATTCAGGCTGGTTCTGGGGGGCATTCAGGTATGGGCTCAGAATATAATGCTGCGGCCTTGGGTACTTGGGGTGTTTGGTTTTATAATTTTGGTAAAATATTCGGTGAAGCCAGATGCAGCACAGACAGTACAACACAATATCAGACCGGGACACCTGCCAATGATAATGGTCAGCATTGTTGGTGCAGGATAACATCTTATTCATTGAATACAATTGGTGGGCAATGTGCTTTCCCATGGATATATCATAGTGATTTTGGTTCTTCAAATGCTTGCAGAAGTGGTCTCAGCAGTTGTGCAAATGCGTGTGCCATGTGTTTGCGTGACAGTTCTGCTTGTCGTACTGCTTTTTATTCATCTGTTGGTCAGGATATATAAAAAAATGCCCCGCATATTGTGGGGCTTTTCTTTTATTTATTCGTCAATTGCAATTCTATGCGGCGGTTCTTTTGCAAAGATTGCGCATCTTTGCCGTTGGAAATTGGATACATATCGCCAAAGCCGGTTGGAATCAATCTTTGTCTTGAAACGCCGTTTTTTATCAATTCGTCGGCAACAGATGCGGCACGCAAAAGCGACAATTGCATGTTGTTCCAATATGCTGTTGTGCCAGGAATCACAGGCTTGTTATCTGTGTGACCGTCAATACGAATTATCCAATCAACATCACTTGGAATCTTGCTTTCCATATCTTTGATTACATTCGCCAGTATTTTAAGTTGTGATTTGCCGTCTGCGGAAACCTTGTAAGAACCACTTCCGAATAAAATATCTGATTGTATGATAAATCTATCGCCGTCAGCATGCACAGAACTGTTGTTGCCAATTGCAGTTTTAATCTGTTTGTAAAATTCAGATTGATATTGTCCCAGCGCGTTCAATTCTGCAACTTTTTCTGCCAAAGCCTTGTTCAGCCGATTCGACATTTCGGTATATTCGACTTCTTTTTTTCTGGCATTTTCTTCGGCGCGCGCCAGTGTGTTTTCCAGTTCCGCTATTTTCGCATCTAATTCATTTAATTCTGTGTTGGCTTGGTCCAAAATATCTTGTCTGTCTGCTGCGCCTTGTTCAGAAAGAGTTTTCAATTGTTCGTTTAGTGTTTCAACCTGACGAATCAATTCTTCGCGTTCGCGGGTCAATTCAACCACTTTGCTTTCATAAGCATTCGCCAGATTTTCTTGGCTTTCTTGTTGGGTCATAATTTGACTTTCCTGACTTAGCAGTGCATCGCGTGCAGCAATCAATAACTGTTCTGCTTCCTGTTTGTCCACAGTCATTTGTTCAATCTGTTCTGCTTGGGCTTGTTGTAGTTGTTCCAACTGGGCCACCTTGCGTGCGCCGGTGTTTTTGTTAAACACACTGGTCGTTGTCCATAAAAATATAAACACGATAAGCAAGAATATTAAAATAATCACCAGATTAGAAAACAAATCTACAAATCCTGGCCAGGCTGTCGTTTTATCGCGAAATCTTATGTTTAACATGGTTTTCTCTCTCTTTTGTTTTTGTTTATTTTTTGAACAGGTATTCCAAAGCAACACGGATATATTCTGCGTATGCATCGAAATTTTCGCGTGCTTGCTCTGATGTTGGTTGTGGGTTTTTGTGTCGCGCCAAATATTTTTGCAAAGTTTCTACGCTTTCAAAGTACACGATTTTATCGTTTGTATTTCTGGGGCTGGACTTTGACACGCACAAGATTTTTGTGTCTATGTGAAGCCCTTCAAGTGTATCGGCAAAGCACAATTCAAAACGTTTCAATGTGTTATCCAAAACTTCTGCATCGTCAACTGTGGTCGCAATAAATAATTTTTCATTTGCGCCAATTGCGATAATAGAAGGGTGTTTCCCGTCAATTCTGACTAAATCAGATATATAGTATCCTGCATCAACGAATATATCATACATTTTGGATATTTTGGTATATGTAGATTCATCAACCGGAGATTTATCAGCCAGTTCAAACGACTTTTCCCCGCCCGGGGTTTGAAGCACATACTTTGACATAGAATCAGACAATTCTTCGACAAGAGTGTTTTGTGCAAATTGTAATTGCAGCCCAAGGAAACCGACAATCAAACTGCCCGCCAAGCCAAGCAAAGAACTGGTGAATGCGGTTGCCATTCCGGCAAGTGGTCCAGCCATTCCCATTTGCATATTCTGTAAAACGAATTCATCATCAAAATCGATATTGATAAGCAGTTCTGCAAAACCGCCCACAGTCATAATCAGACCCCAAAAAGTTCCAAGCAGCCCAAGGAAAATCAGGGTGTTTGTCACATATCGTACAGAATCGCGTTCTTCTTCGATGCGAATCGAAACCATATCAAGCAAGTTGGATAAATCTGAGGGCTTTATATGAATATGTTTATTGTGCAAGACCAACGAAATAGGGCGCAACAATTTTGGCGCAAAGCCGCGATTTGGGGTGCCGCTGAAATACGAATGCATCCATTTATATTCTGGTAATAATCTGAAAATGCTCACAAAGCAAAGGCATATTCCGAAAATAATTGTGCCGATAATGATTCCATTCAAGAAAATATTTGTTATCGCGATATTCAAGAAAGTTCGCCAGAAAATCAGCGCGCACACCAGCAGCGCCGCTGTAAATACTGACATTATGTTAAGGTTTCTATGAAACTTCTTCATCCTTTCTTCCCTTTTATATATGAAGCATAGTAAAATTTTTAATCTCGTGTCAATAGTGTTTTATAGTTGTATGAATTTTTCTCTTTTTTTTATTTTTGATTTATGATAGAATGAAAATTGTCAGGAAGTGTTTTCTTGATGGGGTGTAACGACCCGGCTAAGGGCGTCCACGAAAAAGGACGAAAAAACTCCAACTTTTGGTTGGAGGGTCGCCAAATAAATGCAACTGCATGAATAGGCGCACAATTCTCTTAGATTGTCGTTAACCTCCAACCGCCCTTGAAGACGATAGCAAAGGTGGTTTTTGTTTGGCTATGGGATCATATTGCCAAAAGAGAGATTTAATTCCCCTCCCACGGAGGGGAGGAGACCCGTAGGGGGTAAAGAAAAAAAGGAGAAAGAGAAATGTTGTGTAAAAAAATCTTTGTTGTGCTTGGCTTGATTACGGCATTGCCAGCATTGGCAGACCCAACAATCGGATACGACAATGGTTCATACACATATAACGAATCGACAACCGACGGGTCAAACATGTGTGTATACGATGTATTGGACACATATACGGGCCCTGCGAACTTGCAAGCGCAATGGAACGCGAACAAAATCAACCTTCGTTGGTTTAATGAAAACACACAAATAATCCCTGCGACCGAATCGAAAACATGCGAATACGATTTAGGTCTGACGATACCAGCCACCGCGCCGTCACGCACCGGCTATACATTCGCTGGTTGGCATGTTCGCCCAGTGACGACATTTTCGAACAGTGCATTGAGTATGACCAGTACTGGTCTTGAACGTTGGGGCAAAGGACACGTAGTAAACACCACAACGCCATATTGCTATCATGCTGCCCCTGGCGAATCGTCTGCCAGTGCAGTAGACTGCAATAGTGACCCACACTTTACAGAAATGAACATAGATGAGTGGCAGATGAGATACGATGACAATGGCAAGACCCTGTACGGGGAAGCACATTGCAGCGCCAAGGCTGGAAATAACAGCAGTTATACGTGGCCTCAGACGGACGCCACAGCCATAGCAGCATGGCAAACGCCGACGAAGGCAGCGTTAGACGCCGTTAGTGGAGAAAAGAAGTATTGTTGGTGTAAAGCCACTGGTTATAAAGCAAACAGCACCGCTATAAAACAAGGGGCTGATACTCCCCTCGCCTGGGTGTTCACCTTCGACCGCGGTTCCGCGTCCTCTTGTGCCCGCGATTGTGCGTACTACTGCGCCTCCTTCGCCCGGTCCTACTCCGCCTTCCGTGCGGCGTTATTCTTGGGGGCCGGCACCGCGGAATAAAAAAGTTTTGGTCTTTTACCTCCTTTGACCAATCTCCCCCAGAAGTGGTTGGAGCCTGGGGGGGCGCCCATTAAAAAACACTTGATTTTTTGCGAAAAACGTTCATAATTGGCTCTGTTCCTGCTGACTGGGATGGGCTTGGTCGGCTGATATAAACCAAAGGAAATAAAATGGCTTACTATGAAAGTGTCTTGGTCTTTCGTCAAGATCTGACCGAACCGCAGGTTAAAGAAAAGGCGGATAAATTTACACAAATCATTCTCGAATTGGGTGGTAAGGTTAAATCTACTGAATTTTGGGGATTGCGTAATTTGGCTTATGTAATTCGTAAAAATCGCAAGGCTCACTATGTGATGTTGAACATTGAATTGCCTGGCAATCAAATTACAGAATTGGAACGTCGTTCCCGCATTGATGAAGATGTTATTCGTTTCTTGAACGTTCGTGTTCCGGAACTTTCTACAACTCCGTCAATCATGATGAAAAAGAACTCAGAAGAAGAGGTGGCATAATGGCAGTTCGTGCAGCAATTTATCGTAAAAAATCTAACCCATTAAAGGGCAAAGTGATTGATTACAAAGATGTGAAATTATTGTCACACTATATCACAGAACGTGGAAAAATTGTTCCATCTCGTATTTCTGGTGTGTCACAGAAAGATCAACGTGCTTTGGCGACCGCTATTAAACGTGCGCGTCATTTGGGGTTGATGCCTTTCGTTAGAAATAACCTTGGCTAAATCTCTAACTTTAATAAAATAAAGGACAGATAAAATGAAAGTTATTTTAACAGAAAAAATTACAAAACTTGGCAATATCGGCGATACTGTCGAAGTGAAAACAGGTTATGCACGTAACTATTTGTTGCCAAATAACAAGGCAATGCGCTTTACGAAAGAAAATGTCGCACTGTTTGAAGCGAAAAAGGCTGAAATCGTAGCGCGTCACGAAAATGCCAAGAAAGCTGCTGAATCAAAAGTTGATGCAGTCAAGAATGCAAAATTGTATATGATTCGTCAGGCTGGGGATACTGGTCAATTGTATGGCTCTGTGTCTTCACGCGATATCGCACGCGAATTGAAAGAAATTGCGAATGTAAATGTCGAATCGGCTCAGGTTTTGTTAGGTGCGCCAATTAAATCTGTGGGTGTGTTTGATACAAAAATCGCTTTGCATCCAGATGTTGTGGTCGATGTGAAAATCTATGTCGCTCAATCCAAAGATGAAATTGATGCGCTGGTTGCTGGTAAAAAATTGACTTTTGGAACCAAGAAAGTCGAAGAAACAGCAACAGAAGAAGATAAAAGCGAAGAAGTTGCCAAAGACACAATAGAAGAATCAAAATAGTGTTTTTGTATCTTTATATTAAAACACCCAAAGTCGTGGGTGTTTTTTTATATTTTTCACTTGTTTTGTATTTTTGATTTGTTGTAGGATGATGATTATTGGAAGGAAATTTTGAAACGATAATGTTGAAAGGAAAGGGAATTATCCAGAAGTTTTTCTTGTGCATGTTCGCATGCGTGTTGTTCGTATTTGGCGGAGCCGGCGTGGCACAGGCATACACTGTCACTTATCATGGTTGCAATGGGAATTCTTGGAATAGTAATGATCCAACCAATGCGGCACAGTTGCCGTCTGATTGTTCTGGTTTTCTTGGCCCTTGCTCGTTTTATGATGGCTGGGAGTGTTTTGTTGACGGAGGGGGATACTATATTATATCTTTTGGTCAGTCATTATCTAATTATTTAACAGGAGATATGACGTGTTCTCTGCATGCGGGCTCAATACCTCCAACGTTCAGGATTAGATATCATGGGGGGAATTGTGCAAACCCTTCAAACCCGACACAAGATAGTCCGTCTGCGGATGAAATTGTTCAAAATGGTAGTGTTTCTTATACGATAAAAAGTCCAGAAAATTTATCATCACAAAATTTAGCAAATTTATATAGTGGGTTGGACAATTGTGTTTCATTTAATGGGTATTATGATTATTACGGTTATAATACCACGTTTCCTTGTAATGGTTCAAATTGTGGTTCTTTTGTACCCGCTGACCAAGCGGGTGGTGTGAGTGAGGGGTGTATATATAATGTAGATCTTTACATGACTTGTGATTGGACAGAATATTCTGTGGTTTACCATGGTTGCGATGGGACTGTGGACCAAAATTCGGCGGTTATTTATAATGGTTCTTTTAATGTTTTGCCTTATGAAGATACGAATTTAAGTTCAAATGGATATACATTTCAAAACTGGAATACTGCGGCAGATGGTAGCGGGACAACTTATTCTGCGAATTCTACTTATACAATGAATACGTGTGCTGTATCCGGAACAACGATAGATTTGTACGCGATGTGTACCACGGATATATGCACGATAACATTGGATCCGAATAATGGGACGGGGGACAAAGAAGGTGGCGATTCTTCAAGCAGTACGAACAATACAAAAACAATATATTCACAATATGGTAATGGTGCGTATAAAACCAATACCAATGGTGTTTTAAGTAATCAAATGACAAGCCAAAGTGGTTTGGGTGATACACCACCTTCGCCGGTACTGGGAATACCTGTTGGACGAAATGTGACGTTTACATTTGATGCCCAAACCAGTGCGCCAATCGACCCGATAACTGGTAATCAGTATTCTGTCACTAACCCAGCCAACATTGTTAAACAAAGGTCTTTTGCGGGATATTATGCCACAACGATTCCTAGTAATAATACTAGTACCGCGTTATGGTTGTCGCAACATTCTACGGACCAATATATTGATGAAGATGGCTATATAACAAGTTATGGGCAAAGTGCATCGGAAAGTATTGCGCAAAATAACGGTTCTTGTCCAACATGGTATGCCCAATATGATTGTGAGACTTCTGGTGCTTTTCCGAATGCCACGCTATCGGGATATACTGTCACTAAGTGGATAGATGGAAATAACAGAATTACCCCAGGTGCTGGTAGTCTAAGAATGTGTATAGATCATGATTATGTAGCGAGATGGCAGGCGAACACATATACGATTACTTATGCGCCGGGGGTGATTGGTGGAAACAGTGTGTCAAAAAGTGTCAATTTTGATGCAAATGTGTATACTGATAATACTGCTTTGGCGGCGATTACTAATCCGTTCACTGTTCCGACTGGTTATATTTTTACAGGTTGGTCTTCAAATTATAATGTTGGTACTGGTACCCCAACAACCAACCCAATGACATCTTATGATGAGGGCGATTCGTTGGGATATTACAAAGTGGTCGGTTCAACGACTATGACAGCGCAGTGGGATTGCGATACTGGTTATACATGGGTGAATGGGGAATGTGTAAAAATTTATACCGTCACTTATAATGCGAACGGGCATGGGACATATACTGGTGGTTATACTGCCGAAACGAATGTTTTTGGACCGGGGCTTCCCGATGGGGGACAGTATGGCAGTACGTGGACCACCAAGGGGTTGGGGGCGTCTGCTTCGCACATAGAACCGGCGACCGAGTGTGATAATTTCTGTGGCTGGAGCATGAACCCAAATGATACTTGTGGCAGCCAAAGTATCATAGCAAGCGGGACAACAGTAGGTACATGGAACTATACCAATGATATAACACTTTATGCTATTTGGGGATGTGCGCCCGGTTGTGCAAATAATAATGGCGTATGTGTTCCAGTTGTCACACATAATGTCACTTATAATCAGGGAAATTGTATCATTCCAAAAGGCTCGTATTTAGAATACAACAGACCCGAAGGAAGTTATAATTTGGCTGATGCGGCGACCGCTCAGATTAGTCCGGACGGAAATGCTTCCTGTTGCCATTTTGACGGATGGTCCACAACAGACCCAAGCAGTAATTCATCTGTCACAATTCTTAACTCGCCAATAAATCTGACCAGTGATATGACTTTGTATGGTGTATGCAGTTGTGATACGGTCAATATTATTTATCATGGCTGTGACGGTGTTGCTACATCTTCAGATACAACCGGTGTCGGTTCGTTTAGTGTTTTGTCTTATTCTGCTACGGGAATGAGCGAAACGGGATACACGTTCACGAATAAGTGGAGTACGACCACCGATGAAAACGGGGATATTTATCCTGTGGGTAGCACTTTTGTTGTATCGTCTTGCGACCCGTCCGGAACAACAGTAAATTTATATGCGCTGTGTTCACAAGACGGATACACGATTACATTGGAACAGCAGGGGGCGGATACTTCATCTGTTCCGACTACATTATATACTACCGCTAGTGTTGGTGCGTATCTTGAATCGTCCAGAACTAATTTAATGTCTACCAGTGCGAATAATATAACCATACCGTCCAAGACCGCACATACTACCTCTTATAATGCGAATGCGCCGCAAAATACAAGTGTGAGCGCGCCGGGAAATTCTGTGGCGACTTGGACCTTTGATGGTTTTTATGAATCAACGGCAGATAATTCGGCACAGTATATCGATGATACCGGATATATTACCGGTGATGGTGATACGATTGCGAAAAATTTGTCGGCAAATGATACTTGGTATGCAAAATGGACTGCGGCTTGTGTGGATGTTCAATCTGCACCGACTGCGCCAACCGGGTACAGTTTTGTTGGCTGGTATAAAAACGCTGCGGGGACAGGGGACGCAGTGACCCAAATCTGCGCTGATGATGATTTTGATACATTATATGCAAAGTGGGGACCTTTGGTAGTCTCGGTGACATATTGGTGCTTGAACGAAAGTCCTGGGGCTTTTGCCTATTATGATACTGAATTTGTTATGCAGAATTATGGTGGTAATTGTCAACCGGGTCGTACTTTCTTGGGCTGGAAATGTGATCATGATTTTGCGACTGGTGAAGGGACGCATGGTGTTTACAATTATGATTATCCGCTTGAAAATGGGGTGATTACTGGTGGAACGGTTGTTTCCAAGGCTACCGAGGATGTATGGTGTGAATCACAATGGACTAAACGTGTTTTGTATAGTTGTGGAAATGGAACCGGAAACGCACCAACAGATAGCAATCAATATGTTGCTGGAGATTCTGTCACAGTTTTGGATAATGGGGCAGGCAATTGTGTTCCGCCCGAAGGATATTTATTCGGAAGGTGGAAATGTAATAATGGGGTAGGGAACAAAGTTGCGACTAATACATTTTCTTATCCTGATGTTGATAGTGATGTCACTTGTACTGCTATGTACGATTTTAATACGGTTTTTCTTGAATGGGATCCAAATGGGGGACAACCAAGTTCTATAGATACTCCTGAATCATGTTTTTATGGCGAAGATAATGGCATATCAGGTATTGCGCATCCAACCAAAACAGGATATACTTTTAATGGTTGGCGTTTGACATATTGGCAATGTTATATTCCAGAAATAGATACAAGTAAATCTGGTTCGTCCAGGGGGTATATCAATAATAATGGTGGCACTTACTTTAGTGCTGAGGAGTTTGGTTTAACACAATTGGGAACTTTTGCTGTAAGATTTTCTTATGGGCAAGTAAATGGTAGGTCAAAATGTAGTTCTTTGTCTACAGGCGATAACCCAGGCGATGATGATGGAGACTATTGTTGGTGTAAAGTCACAGGGGTTATACCGACTGATGGAGAGCAATGTGATGTAGATTATTTCCCATGGCTTGTTTATGGACACACTGGGGGCAGTTGTACATCTAATTGTGCAGACTTTTGTGCTCAGGCCCTAAGAAACAATTGGGATAATACAAGGGTTTATATGTTGACCCGACCACAATAGTAGAATTATTTTTTGTTCGCTGGTGATGGAACATTCTCCTCCAGATGGTTTGTTATTATAGCATCAAAGTGTCAGTGTCATCCCGAAGGAAACTTTTGGCGACAGCCCACTGTTCGTCAAAAGACGACTGTGGGGATCCAGGTAATAAAGTGTCTGGCTTCCGCCAGATTGCTTTTTTTATTGACCTAGATTGCCACGGTCGCGTGCAACGCTTCCCTCGCAATGACAAAGTTTTTTATTGCTGTAAATACAAACGTTCTGGAAAACGGAACCCTCCCCCGGCTTCGTCGTACCCAGCCCTAGGTGAGGAATTATTATTTCTTATTTTTGTTTTCTTTTATCTTTTGCCCCAGTTCGCCGTTAAGAAGTTGGTCACCGACAATACCACCAGCAACACCAACACCGGCGGCAACGCCACCACCAATCATACGATTTTTGGCAGTTTGTTTTGCATCGTCAATTTGTGTTGTGTCTGTTTCAGAATTATACATTTGTGCGCGATAAACCGAAGAATATGCACCACTGTTCATCCCAAGGTTTTCATCATCATAAAGTCCCATTTGCGATTTATCTAAAATTTCTTCGCTTTCAATTCCAGGTGTCATATTCAGTGCGACTTTGCGTTCTTTCAAATCTTTGGCTAGTGTAAAATATTCACTTCGATATTGCATAATGTTCGAATTATTTCCGCCGGGCAATTCAATTTCGTCCGTTCCTGCTTTGACTTGCTTGCCATTCCCATAACGACAACGCATTGTTGCGATATAAGATGCCATATTTTGTTCTGATTCTTTGGTTGATTTTTGTTCGGATATACCTTGCATCAACTCCATTCCACCAATTCCCGCCGCTGCAGTTGCACCAGCTGTCAAAAGTTTATTTGCATTTGATTGTTCTTTTGCCTTGGCATCATCAACCTTGCCCTGTTTTTCCGCAACTGTGTCTTTCAATTTCTGCATGTCTGGTCCAGTTGTTGTTGTAGGGGTAATGGTCGGTTGTTCTTGTGTATCATTTTGTATTGGTGCGGCCGCAGGCGCACCACCAATAACTACTTCGGCCAAGGTATTACCGGGCAATTTAATATCCATAATTTCTTCAACTGGTACAGTTATGGTGTCGCTCATATACAACACCTTGATTTTTGAGTCTTGGGGAACGTTTGATAATTCAAATTGCCCATTGCTACCAGCTGTTATCTCTTCTTGTATTGGTGTGTTGTTTTCGTCAATTACGAGTATTCGTGCATACGGTACAGCACTGCCGTCTGATCGTGTCACAGTGCCGGTCACTTTTGGTAAATTACTTGTTGTTGTTGGTTTGGTGTCAATATTCAACTTTGGTGTATCTGTTCCAAATACTGATTTAACCCCAAGTGTTGTTATTGGATCTTGCTGTTTCTTGCTGTTCAGGGTTGTAATTTGTCTGAATTGATTTGTATTTTGTTGTTGAGAACCTTCTTCAACAACCGCTGATTCATCTTCGCCAACAACTTCTTCCATGGTGCTGAATCCACCACCACCAGCAGCGAATGCCGGAATTGTATTCAAGACTGAAAATATTGCCAAGAAAGATATAATTTTTGTTTTCATCATTTTTTATTTCCTCTTTTCGCATAGATTATAGTCTATTTATAGATCATGTCTGTATAATGATCTGATCCAACACTAAAATCTAAAATAATGTCTTTTTCTAGGTATGTTCCACAATCGCGTTCTTTGGATTTTTCTCGAGCTGCATAAACTGCGATTTGTGGTAATATAGAAGAAGCATTTTCACACTCTTTAAGGTGATATGTGATTCCGCGACATATTATGGGATCTTGATTAACCATATGGGTGTGGAGATAAGTTATAACTTGTCCTGAGGAGGTATTTGTTTGAATGTTTTCTAGTCTTCTTAATTGTTGGTTATAAATACTCTTATACTCTGACGGAACCCCATTTGCAAATGCTGCGTCTATGGCTGCTTCGCATTCTGCTTGGGAGGCATATTTTTGTTTTGATGAAGTTTTTTCGCGTGAAATACTTGCGGTATTACTGCTTTTTTGTGTCGGTTTTGGCAAAGTTGGGTCGATGATTGCAGATTCTTGATATGTCTTTGAAGCATTTGCATTATGTTTGTCTAAGCCCATGATGTGTGTTCTGCAGTATTGTTTTATTGATGGTAAAACTTGATCTTTGCTTTCCCAATATGTTTGTGTGGCATTTTGTGAATCAGGGGATATTCTTGCATTCCTGTATTCTTGTTTGACACTTACTTCAATAAGATGTTGTACGGTAAAAGAATTTTTACAGTCTGATGTTTGGTTGGATATAGCAAAACAATAAACCGCTTGCTCTGACAATCTATCGCAATCTGTTTCGTTTGACGTTATGGTAGGTCTTTCGTTAATAGGTATTTGATATGATCTGTCTGTATCGGTTTGTTTTTTTGTGCTTTTTTCTGCTGGCGTTATTTCAACAGTGTTTGTTTCTGGTTTTGCTTGTGGAGTAGGGGTTGTGGCAACTGTTGCAGTGGTTGCAGCAGCAGTCACAGCATTAGTGGCGGTTGTAGTGCTTGGTGTTTCTGGTTCTGAGGGCTTTGGCGCCGGCGCAGTGTTGTTGTTGCCTGTTGTGGTATTTGAATTAGTATTCGTGTTATTATTTTCTGGCTTTGGGGCATTATTTTTTGCTTCTTTCTTTCTTGTGCGTGCCTCTTCGCGTGCTTGTCGATTGGCGTCCCGTGTTTCTTGACGGTCTTTTCTTGCAGCGCCTTTTGCGGTTTTTTGCAATTCTTTTTCGGCTGCTTTTAACTGTTTTTCTTGTTCTTTTTCAGTTTTTTTCTGTGCCTTTGCTGTGGCTTTATCGTTGTTGGTATTGGTCGAATCTGTTCTTGGTTTTACTTCCTTTTTTGTGGCAGGTTGTTGTTCGCTTGTACTTGAAGAAGTTTCATTTTTAGTGTTCACAACTGGTTGTCCGTCGCTTGACAAGGCGGATACTGTTGCAGGAATTGATGTTAGGGCGGCTGTTGTTTCTGCTTTTTTTACTGCATTATCTATCTGCATTTGTTGTACTGCCTGGGTCGGATTTTTTCCGTTCTTCAAAGAAGCGCCAACTGTTGCCAGAGCATCCTGTTGTTCTTGGGTAAGCGTGGGGGCTTCATTTTCTTGATTTTGATCTTTGGGTGTATCAGTTCCAATTTCATTTACTTTTTTTTTTGCGTTGCCTATTACACCGGTGATTTTATCTTTGATTATTGCGCCAAGACCAGAACCACCTTGGTCGTTTTTATCTTTGTTTTCTTGTTCGTTTTTTTGCTGTTCTTTTTCAGCGTTTTTCAATTCCTTTTCTGCTTTATTTAATTCATTTTTTGCCTTGGTCGTTTCTATTGCGCGATTGACTGCGCCAGACGATAATGCGCCCGCAGCCATACCCACACCAGACCCAAGCATAGCAGATGATGCCGCTGTTTGTGATGCTGTTTCACGATACGCGTTTTCGCGTGCAGTTGTAGTGTTTATACCAAACCATTCTTGGTTGCAAACAAATGAATCGCCTGCGTATGCTTTACGCGAAGCAAGTGGCACAGATTGATTTTCGCCCGCGAAAAATTCAACGGTGTAAACGCAATCAAATGTTCGTGAATCGAATGTTGCCCCCAAAGATTTACATTGCTTTTCCATTGAATCGCGCAGTGCATAAAGGCGGCTTTCATCTTTCTTTATATCCGATTCAGCGTTTTCGCGAAGTTTGCCAATCGCAGTACCGAAACGTGCAGAAAGTCCCGAATCTGATTCTGCGCATTCGCGTGCAATAGTCGCACATTTTTGAATCGCAGAATTTTCGCCGCTTTTCCCAAGGCATTTATTATATGTTGTGCCACATTCATTCATTATACAGGCGTTATAATTGTTTCCGCAATCAAGGACCGCGTTATATCCAGCCAATTGGACATTCGTATCACGATCAGCCTTTATCTCTTTGGCGAACTGGGAAAATTCTTGGGCGCTGCATTTCGTGTCGCGTTTGCATTTGTTTAATTTATCGCCGAATATTGTATCGCCGTCTGTTGCACACTTTGTAAAATCATTGCCACAAACCGATGACATACATTTACGAAGTTCAACATCGCAAGAATGGCTGTTCGAAGATAGTGCTTTGTTTTGCGAAGATGTGGTTAAATATGACGCTTCACTTGCTGCCAATGCTTCGCGTTGTTGACGAATAAGTTCTGCAAAACTGTTATCTGGACCCGCATTTTCCATAACCTCAGAAACAATGGCAGCAAACTGATTAGATTTGTTTTGTAATATCAATGGTGTTTCGACCACTTCCGCTGATTCATTTGCAATTTGTTCAACCACTGGCTCTGTTGTTATTGTTTCTTGTTCGGCTGTTAGTTGTGTGGTGGTCGTTGCGACCGTCGATACATTTTTACGCGTTGTTGGAACAGAACGCGAAGTAGCACGCGTTGCAGCATTTGCAAAATCACAAATCAAAAACAAAGATTCAAACACCGCAATTGCAGTCATCGTTTTTGAAAAAAATCTTTTATTGTTTTTCATTTGTTTTTAACGTCCGTTTTTTTATTTCAATCTTTCACATGCTGTATCATAAAATTTACATAATGCGGTGGCTGCTTCCTTTTCTGCGGTGACATTGCACTTGTTGCGCATATTATTGATGCAAACGCGCGTGATGCAATCATTTGTTGCCTTGTTATTTTTACACGAAGATTGTGCATTTGATAACTTCTGTTTCCGATTCGATTGGTAAGATGCAACTATGTTCGACATCAACTTCCCAGAATTAGTCATTATTGTTTTACGCGAAGAACCAAGTGAACTTTTTATATTTGATAAGAAAGATTCACATCCGCCAGCAGTCGCGGCACATTCTGAAAAAGATTTATCAAAGTCAGAATCCGATTCGCATTTTTTATAATCTGCGCCACAACGTTTTATTACGCAAGATTCAATTGTGTTTTGGCAAACGGTTTGAGTTTTTGTTGAATTCACTTTTTGTGCCAAGACCGCGTTTTCTGCAGATATACCCGCAGCACGACAAGATTGTTCAATCAAAGAATCATAATTTTCAGAAACATCGTCAGGGGTACAGCCAGATACTTTTTCCAAACAAAGTCGTGTTCCCCATACATATCTTTCGCCCGGGTTAGTTGGTGCATTTTTTAATTCTTTGTCGGATACTGTGTATTTAGAAGAAGTGCCAAGCGAAATGTTTCGCATCGTTGTTGATTTGGCTGGTTCTCCGGCGGAATCTGAGCCGCAATATTGACACCGTGCCGCCGGATTCGCGCCAATGTTTATCGCACATACAGAATCAAGACAACGTGTTAAATTTGCAACAGAACACGCGCCGAAAACAAAACCCGGCGTAAATAAAAAAGTGGTTGTTAAAAATAACAAGCGATATTTCATACTCTCTCTATATCAATATACTATATCAAAAATCGCATAACAAATCAAAGAAAAAATGCCATATAATGTCATAAGTAAAAATTCTGGACACGCAATATTTTTTTATGCTAAGCTTTTCAAAAGAAGAGAGTGTTTTAATGAAATTTATGAGATTTCTTGGCATTTTTTTGTTGCTGATAACAGGGTTATCAGCGGGTGCTTTTGCAACAAATTTTCAAGACGCTTCGAAATTGTTGGTCGCGGCGCGACGTGGTGATATTCAAACGGTTCAGGTTTTAATCAATTCTGGCGTTGATATAAATTATGTTGATTCAACAGGTCTTTCGTTGGTTTGTACTGCGGTTATGAATAATGATACGCGCGCGATTCAGATTTTACAGATGTATGGTGCAGATTCTTCTGATTGCGACAGACAAATAAAAAAATATAATCAAAAAACTAAACTTGCCGCGAATGGTGAAGAATATGGTTTTTTCAGCGGGCTTTCATCGACACACGTGATTGTATTATCTGCAATTGGCGTTGCTGCGGTTTTGGGTGGCGTTGTTTTATTGACCAAGGCTTTTGATGACAATGATGGTGGGCACAGTTCTTCGGGGACGAATGGTGACAGACCGAATAACAATAATAATGGTGGTGATTCAAGTTCTTCAACGGCGACGAATAAACTTTTTGCGCAAAATTTGCCTGGGGGACCGGCTTGTTCTGGAACAAGTTGTCCGTCTGATTATTCATACTTTGAAAATAATGATTTTGAATATATGTCACAAAATGGTTTTAATTATTTAATGGTGGCACGTGCTTATGATGCGTTTGTTCGTGGATATTTTGGCTTGTCAACGGTAAGAAATGATACAACCAAAGAAATTTTTGATTTGTCAAAATATCCTTTCCCACAAAAACTTGGTGGTGGAAAGCCAATAAATGTTGCAATGGTGACGGGGTCTGGTGTCAATGCAACGGGCAGTGCGGTTGATGATTTGATTTATTGGTTTGATGAAAGTAAAAAGAGCAGTTTGATAACCCTTTGTGCTAGCAGTGACGGTACTTTTTCGGAGGCTTGTCAGGCTGCGGTCAATGCATCCGTGATGATGTCGCATAAATATTCTAATTATTCTGGGGTGTCTGCGGGAACAGGTGAAGATGCTGCATTTGATTTATCTGGCTCTGGGACCGTGTTCGGTCTGGCAACGGAAGAAGATACAAAATTAGCAAAAGTAATTGCCGGTTGGAAAGATAATAGCGGTGATTTTTATGGCTTTATTCCGAATGGTCAATTGACTGTTTATAAAACTGGAAATGGTAAAGGCTGGGCGGAGATAACATCTGGGAATGTGACAGGAACATACACTTTGTCTGATGACGTTTTGTCTACGATTACTTTGGCGGATGGAACGGTTTTGACTGTGTCGTCGATTTCGAACGGTTATTTCGTTGCCGAAGATTCTGATTCAAATGTCTATAATGGTTATATTGACGGTAATAATTTGTATGTCGGCTTGGGAAATAATATCAATCAGTTATATACTATGGGTGACGAAAATGCTTTGACTTTGACCAAGGAATTGCAATCAAATGTGGCAGATTATAAAAACTATGCTGCTATATATAATGTGCTTCAATTAAACGATGCGCCAAATGTTATTGCGAATTTATCGTTGCCTGCGCTTTCGGTTAATCTTGGCTATGCGACGGTTGGAGATGCGAAGGTTGCGTATGGTGAAAATGATGCTTCGTTTTTGGCTTTGATTGATAACTATTATAATCTTAATTTAACAGATAATACGAACCCTTCAACAGATGCGAATAATGCGTTCATAGATTTGGGAAAATACGGAAAACAGATTTTGGTAAATTCTGCGGGGCGCAGTATTTTAGGGATTGGTGATAATGCGTCTTTGTCGCCAAAGGAAGCAACCTTTGAAAATTTTGCGCCAGCTGCATACGACAAATTGCAAAATTTATTTATGACTGTTGTCGCGCTTAGTCCAAAAGACGGAACTGGGAATATTACAGAAATATCTAATTATTCTGCTGCTGGGGTTGGAACTTTGGAATTGTCCACGTGGGAAGATGCAAATGACAGCAGTATTATATATTCTTCACGCGTTTGCGGTCTGACTGGAAGCGGTAATGGTGGTGCGATGAACCCTTGGTGTTTCGCGGCGCCAGGCGCGACTGATTTAGAAGCAACCGCGGCTATGGCTGGTTCTGTTGCGCTGGTCAAAAGTGCATTTAATTATATGACACCAAAAGAAGTCTTTTTGCTTTTGGCACTGACTGCTGATGGTCCGTATCTTGGAACAGATCCAACAACAGGTTCAAGTTGGAAGACCAAAGATGGGTCAAGTGATACAAATGATTTGATTTCTTATTTGAAAAATATGTACACTTTGCCGGGTAATTTTGATACTTCGAATGCGCAGTATCTGGAAAGTTTCAAGAACGCTTTTGGATACGGAATGATAAATTTGGAACGTGCGACAAGGCCAGGAACAAATGTTTATTTTTACAGTTCTGATACAGATACAATAGTTTCTGGTTCCAAGATTGCTTATTGGCGTAATGCGGCGGCATCGCAATTGCATTCGTCAAGCGCTTTATCGCTTGTCAATCGTGGCGCAATAAAAACTTCGTTCTTTGATGTGATTGAAAGTGCAGACGGGACGTTGTCTTTGCCGCGTGTTTGGAACATGACTTTTGTAGGAGATGCAGGTTCGAAACACGGGCTTTATATGGGTGATGTGTTGGCTGATTTTAATGTTGATTCAACAAATCAGCGCAGTAATCAGATTGGGGACTTTACTTTTGATATGTCTATGTCAGACCGTGCGTATGACGATGGTTTGCACGGGCTGGACAATTTGCGTGTTGCATTCAGAAATGAAAAATATGATGTGGATGCAGGGTATCAACATTTCTTGACAGACGGGGAATCAAGATTTGCTGGGCGTGCGAATGGTGTTTTGTCTTTGGTATCCGATTCTATTACAACTGGTGCAAAATATAAGTTTGGAAATTTTGTCTTTGGTGGACGCGCGTTTTCTGGTGCGATAACAGATGAAAATTTGTTAGAAAATGATCCTGCTGTATCATCACAATTTGAACCAGCTCGTCTTGGACTTGCGAATGGTGCGGCGATGGAGGCAGGGTACAAAACAGATAAATTCAAATTCAATTTGGCATTTGGTAATTTGCACGAAATCGATACTGTGCTTGGGTTATACAGTGACGGTATTTTGGCAATGCGCGGTGCAGATACACAATATATTGATGTGGTTTCAGAATATAAACCTTTTGAAAAAGTAAAACTGACGGTGCGTGGGACTTTTGCAAATACTGATGTTGATAATTTTGGTGGCGTTTTGGAAGATGTTTCCAGTATAAAATCAAATGCTTTTGCGGTTGGCGCAGATGTCGGTGGGTTCAGTTTTACTGCGGCTATGCCTTTGGCAACAGTTGCGGGCAGGGTGAAATACAGTTATGCCGATTTCAGTGTTGTTGAAAATGATGGTGCGTATGAAGTGGTTATGAATGATGCACATGTTGAAAGTATTGATTTGGCAAAACAAAAGCGTGAATTGAGATTTTCTTCGTCTTATAAAAAATCTATTGATGAATCTACGGATGCGGGTGTTGGGTTTATATATCGTGTGAATCCTAATAATACAAGTGCTTTTGGAAACGAATCTGTGTTTATGTTCAAGATGCACCATATATTCGGAATATAAACCGCTGATTTCAGAATACGTTCTTATGGTTTTCATTGGTTTAATATGAGAAAATTAAATCATGAAAACGAAAAAATTAAATCTTACTTTTTTGATGATGCTGGCGATTGTTGGTTCTCATCAGGCGGCTGATTCCTGTACAGGAATTTCACTAACTTCGAAAGACGGCGCGAACATAGTTGCGCGAACTGTTGAATGGGCATCTGGCGAAAGCCCAAGTGACTATTTAATAGTCCCCGAAGGCTTTGAACGGCAATCTATGTTGCCAGACGGTACGCGTAATGGTATGAAATATACGGCTTTTTATGGTTATGTCGGGCTGGCATCCGAAGATTATGTCATCGAAGGTTTGAACGAAGCAGGACTGTCATCTGGGCTGTTTTATTTTCCAAAAACTGGTTCTTATCCAAAATATGATGCCACGCAAAAAGATGTGACGATTTCAGACACTGAATTTGTTGCGTGGATATTGGGCAGTTTTGAAACCGTCGAAGATGTAATCGCTGCGTTAAAAACGGTTCGTGTCGTTGCAACTGATGCGCGCGCGGAAAATCTTCATTGGCGTGTTGCTGATAAATTCGGTCGACAGATAGTCATAGAATATATGGACGGTATACCAATGGTTTATGAAAATAAACTGGGCGTTTTGACTAATTCACCAGCGTATCCGTGGCACATCACCAATTTGAATAATTATATCAATTTGAAACCAGGCAGCAGTGATGCGCACGAATTTGGTGATATACAACTGTCGCCTATTGGGCACGGGTCTGATATGTTGGGGTTGCCCGGCGATGTGACGCCGCCGTCAAGGTTTGTGCGGGCTGCGTTTTATCAGACATCTGCACCAGTATCAGATAGCGCGGAAAAGGCAGTCAACCAAGCATTCGTTATATTGGAAGCGATGACGATTCCAATCGGAATACAATACAGTGATAAAACCAAGATACCAGATATTCCGACTGCGACCCAGTGGACCAGCGTGACTGATATGACGAATAATAAATTGTATTATACGACTATGTATAACCCAACAATCAGAAGTTTTGATTTGAACAACATAGATTTTTCAAATGTGACCTATCAAAAGCATCCGCTTGATACAGTGAAAACCCGACCAATGGTCAATGCAGAAATAAATTAAAACTTTTTTCTTTGTTTATTTTTATATTTGTGATAGAATAATGTTCGTCGGGAAGAATTTTTCTGATGGGGCCTACAAACCCGTAGATTTTCGGTGTCCGTGGGGACATAAAATATCTCCAGCCAAACTGGGTTGGAGGGTCGCGAATATATTGAATAAGCGCGCTATTTTCCGAAAATTATAGTTTGTAGCCTCCAACCGCCAGAAATTCGGCGGTTTTTGTGTGCGTTTTTAATTCGCCCCCATGGGGGAAGAGAGCCGCGAAGCGGAGCGGGGGGTGACCCTCCCCACCACTACGTGGTCCGCCCCCTCTATCCCACTTCGCCAAGGCTTCGTGGGACAAGTGGAGGGGAATAACAACAAAAGGAGAGAAACATGAAAAAAACAATAATATCAACACTGGCGGTGATATTGACAGTGCCGGTATATGCAACGGGAATCGCGCCAAGTGATACTGGCGATAATATGTGTATATATAATGTATTAAACACATATACCGGACCTGCGAATTTGACCGCGGGCTGGCAAGCGAACACGATACAATTAAAATGGTACAATGGCGACCAACAATTAAATGTCCAAAGTGCGGCGAACAATTGTACATACGATAGTGGTTTAACCATACCATCAACGGCACCAACAAAAACCGGATATACCTTTGCTGGCTGGAAGATAAAAGCCGGTTCTGCTGCGGTATCTGGTGATTTATGTGGGCTTACGAGCAATATGATAGTCATAAACTATAATTTATCGGTTGCTAGAGGAGGCAATGGTTGTCATTATTGTGGTGCTGAAGATTGTAACTTTGGCGAATGTTCTGATATAGATTTAAGTACGCATGAATGGAAGGTAGATTTTAGCTATGGAACCTTAAAAGGTACAGCAAGTTGTAATAATATAGCACCGTCGTATGATTGGGATTCGATGTATGCAGCCGCTGATGCGATATGGGAAAACGAATCGCTGACCGAAGAAGAAAAAGAAGCCCAATCATATGCATTATATGCGGCAGCATGGGCAAATTCAGCGAATCAAAGTCCAGCAGGAACAATGAACAGCAGTTCAACAGGACGATATTGTTGGTGTCATGTTGAAAGTTATACACCAAACGGGGAAAGCCAATGTAGTCTTGCGTCTCTTCCATGGGTGTTTTCTGAAAATAACGGAATTGAAACCGATGTAGATAGCTGTGATAGTGGTTGTGCAATTGGCTGTGCTTTGGATTTCAGTGCTTCTGATTTTCGTTTGGCTTTATTCGGGTTTTCTGGTAATTAAAAATCAACCCGTATGGGGGTAGATTTGTTATCGAAAAGCGGTGTTATTTTGACAAAATAACCATCCGCTTTCGCTGTCGCTACAGTGAGATTATATTGATACATTTTCTATTTTGATACAACAACCATTGCTGGGCGAAGAACGGTGTCGCCGAACATATAGCCCGCTTGCATTTCATCAACGATAGTATTTGTTTCTGTTTTATCGTTTGGCTTGTCTACCATTTGAATCGCATTATGAAATTGCGGGTTTAATTTTACACCGATGCTTTCTATTTTTGTAAGTCCAATTTGCGCAAAAGCGTTTTCCAGTGCGCGCTGCATAGATTTTATTCCTGCGTCATCTGGTGTGTGTTTAAGTGCAGATTGAACAGCATCCATAACCGGCAATATTTTTTCTGCAACCGACATAGCCCGATTGCGTGACACAGATTCAACATCCAGCGCGGCGCGGCGGCGTGTGTTTTCAAGTTCTGCTGCGACGCGTAAATATTTATCGTTTAATTCACCAATTTTATTATTTAATTGCTCTATGATTTCGTTTTGTTTATCTGACTGTTTGTCATCAACAGATACAGATTCAATTTCAACCATATTTTCATTTTCTTTTTTTTCTTCCATAATTTACCTGCCTTTGATAGGTTTTTATTATAATACTAATCTATTGAGTTTATTATAGGTATAAATGTTTCACTTTTCAAGGATGCACCACCAATCAGCAGTCCGTCAACATAAGGTATTGATATTATATCACGTGCGTTTTCTGCGTTGACACTGCCACCATAAAGAATAGGAACTGGCGCGGGCAGGGTGTCAAATACCGTTTTTACTGCCGTCACAATTTCACTTTCTGTTGGGGTAAGCCCAGAGCCAATTGCCCATCGTGGCTCATACGCAACGATATATTCGCCGTTTTCAGGAATGCTTTCCAATAACATTTTTTTGATAATAGATGTGGTGTGTCCTGCGGCTTTTTCTTCCGCTGTTTCGCCAACACATACAATTGGGATAATTCCGGCTTTGATTGCGTGTTCGGCTTTTTCACGAACCAGTTCGTTGGTTTCGTTGTGATAAAGCCTGCGTTCGCTGTGTCCGACAATAACATATTGTGCACCCATATCTTTTAACATAGTGGCAGATATATCGCCAGTATATGCGCCGTTATCGTGATTGCTTACATCTTGGGCGCCGATTGAAATCCCAAATTTTTCGCATCCCAATAATGTAAAAGGCAGACAAAGGACAATTTTGTTTTTTGTCTTTGTTTTGGACAGCGCCGTCAACATATCGTCGCGTTCAGTCGTATTTCCATTCATTTTCCAGTTGCCAATTATAAATTTCATCTTTTGTTCCTTTTTTATTGATTTTTTGTCGTCTTTTTTGCTATGGTATCGCAAAAGGTGAAAAAATGCTAGAATATTTACGTAATGCTGCTGACAAACCGTTGGCAAAAGTTTTAATGTTTGTTTTGATTTTCAGTTTCGTTGGCTGGGGCGCTGCTGAATGGATATTTGGTGGTGCAACCCGCGATACTACACTGCTTAGTGTTGGGGACGCAGACATTTCTGTTCAACAATTTAATAATGAACGTTCGCGTCAGTTGTCCCAGATGACAAAAGATGAACAAAGGGCGACTTATACCGACCCTGCGAAGTCGGCTGCGTTAACTAATTCTGTTATGTCAAAGATAACAATTGATCAGTTGGCATTAAATCGCGCAAAAGATTTGGGCTTTGTTGTGTCTGATAAACGAATCGCCGAAGAAATTAAATCTTATCCAGAATTTATGGAAAACGGCGAATTTTCTGCATGGCGTTTTGATTATATTTTGCAAAATTCTGGGCTCAGTGAACAAGATTTTGCTAACTATTTGCGTGGCGATATTTTGCGCAATATGACGCTTGGCTCGACCAGTGTTGCGATGCGTGTTCCTGATTTCGCGGTGGATGCGGCTTATAATGCACGATATGCGCGGCGTGATATAAATTATGCGACTGTGAAATTTGCTGATTTCAAAGTAGCGATGCCTTCGGATGAAGATTTGCGTGCGTATTATGCACAAAACCCACAAACTGTACCAGAAATGCGTTCTGTTTCTTATGTGTTTGTTGCGGCTGATATGAACAAGCCTGATATTTATGATGAAAAGTTCAAGGTTGCACAGCAAATCGAAGATATGATTATTTCTGGCGACTCTATGAAGACCGCTGCGGACAAGCACAAGGCGAAATATGCAAGGGTTGAAAAAATTGAACGCGGCAAAAAAACTTCGGATAAGGTTTTAACTGATGATTTGGTGGCAAAAGCATTTTCTATGGAATCTGGGTCTGAAAGTGAATTGTTGGAATTAAAAGACGGCTTTGTTATTCTGCGCGTTGATGAAATTCATCCACAACATAATGCTGAATTTAACGATGTGAAAAAATCTTTGGTTGGCGCGTGGAAAAAATCTGAACAGCGCAAACAGGCATACGTAAAATCAAATGAAAAGTTGATTGCGTTAAACAAAGATAATGATACAAAGGGGTATAAGAATGCCTCTGTGACCAGAACAGACGGTGCCCCATTGGTTGTGTTAAATGCTGCCTTTGCTGGAAAAACCGGTGATAATGTTATGGTTGAAGACGGTGATGCTTTTTATGTCGTCAATGTTGGTAAAAATACTATGCCGGCTGTGGACAAAGCAAAAAAAGAATCATTACGCAAAGAATTGGAAAAAATGTCTGTGCGTTTCGTTATGGACGATTATACTCAATTCTTGAAACGCGAATATCCAGTAAAAGTTCATGAAAAAACTTTTAATAGATTTATTGCAAAATAATTCAAATCGCCCCAACGGGCGATTTTTTGTATGTAAAATACTTGACAATAGTTTTTTTTGTATTATACTTTGGGAGCCTTTTGACTAACTAATGGAGGCAAATATGTTTAAGAAAACAACGGAACAAAAAAAATTTTGCAATGCAATAGCGGATTGTAAAAATTTTATTAAAAACAATAACAATACTCTTGTTTATAGTCCATATTGTCACTACTATGAATATGGTGAACCTAAGTATAAAAAACATGGGGCTATCAGTGTGGCTCAACAAGATGAAAAAGCAATCCCTAAGTTTTCGTTATATATACGGAAAGAAATAATTAATCTTACTTTTATGCATTGTGTTACTCGTTTTAGAATATATATAGAGTATGGTGATCAAGAGTTAAAATATGGTGTGATGAAAAGAGATTATGGGTATCACAAAGTTGCTCGTTTGTATAATATGTGTTTCAGAAAATATTACAGTAAATAAAAATTGCCCAAATGGGCGATTTTTGTTTTGAAACTTTTTTATTCTTTATATAATAAGGACATGCAAATTGAAACAAATGGTATTTTGGTAAAGCTTCGTCCGTTTAATGAACGCGATGCAATCGCACATATTTTTACGTGCGACAATGGAATGTTAGTAGGGCTTTTGCGTGGTGGGGTGGTTGCAAAGAAAAACAAACCGCTGGTGGGTCAGTGTGGACATCTTTCTTGGAATGCGCGCCTTGATTCGCAACTGGGCGTGTTTCATTTCGAAAATGAAAAAAATTTGTCTGCGCCATTGATGTTAAATGCTGATTTGTTGAAAATAATGAACGCTGTTTTTTCTTTGGTTGTTGCGTTGGTTCCAGAACGCGAATCCTATGAAGATTTATATGCAAAAACTTTTGAATTATTGTCGAATTTATCAGGTGTGGCAAAACCATACGATTTATATTTGAATTGGGAAATATATTTATTGCGTGATTTGGGGTATGCACTTGATTTAACAAAGTGTTCGGGTTGTCAAAAAACAGAAAATCTTCGCTATCTTTCGCCAAAGACAGGCCGGGCGGTATGTCGTGATTGTGGTGCGCCATACATGGACAAATTATACAAATTGCCTGTTGATTTGAATGTGACAAAACGCTTTATAGACAATGTATGTAAAGAACATGGTATCGAAATTCCAATTTCAAGAAAAATATTATAATTTTTGCTTTTTTTTGTTGCGTTGGTAAGTTTTTTTTTCTAACATCCTTTTGTTCAACTAATAAAGGAGAAAACTATGTTTTGGACAATCATCACTGTACTTATCCTTTTGGCTGCAATCGCGCTGTATATGTTTGGTGGCATGTTCTTCAAACAAGACGGCAAGAAAGCATCCGGTATGGATATTGTTTTACACAAGGGTGTATCTGCTTTGGCAATTGTATTGATTTCAGTCAGCGTATGCCGTTTGTGGACACCTGTGTACTTGGTACACTCTAATCCTGCTATCTTGCAAGAAATGGTGCAGAGCATGCAGGGTCAACAAGAAAAAGAAAAGAACAGAGTTGTTCGTAAGTATGTTGCAAAGCACATGGACGAAATGATTGGTAATGCACCAATTGCCGGTAATGTAGATGCCAAGAAAACAATTTTCTTGTGGTCTGATTATTCTTGCCCATATTGCCGTCGTGTTCATGCTGAATTGGCTCGTGTTTTGAAAGAACGTGACGATGTTCGCGTTGTCTTGAAAAACTTTTCTATCCATGGACCATTGTCTGATGCGCCAGCAAAAGCAGTTATCGCTGCGAAAATCCAAGATAATGCAAAAGCGGCTAAATTGGACGAATTGTTGATGGCAAAAGATTATTACAGCCAAGATGACATGAAAGATCAGGCTAAATTGCCAGAAAAAATCAATGCAAGTGTTATGAAGTTGGCAAAAGAAGCAGGTCTTGATACTAAACAATTGGCAGCAGATATGGAAGGCGATGTTGTAAAAGCTGAATTGCAAAATGTTCGTGATTTGGCACAACGTTTTGAAATCACAGGAACACCATATTTAATCATTGGTGATCAAGCTTATCCTGGGGCTATTCCATACGCCAGAATTATCGAAGCATTAAAATAATGTTTCTTTGATAGACAGTTGAAAAAAAATCGCCCAATCGGGCGATTTTTCTATTGCATCAATTTTTATAAAAGCCTATAATTTTTCCGAACACAAAGGTTTTATTTATACAAAAGGAGAAACATATGAAAAAAATTTTTGTTTTGGGTTCTGTTTTGGCTTTGGCTGCGTGCGGTATGGATGTTGCAAAACACGATGCTGATTTCGCGGGTTGCGAACGTGTTGATACAACGAAAACACATTTGGTTTATAAATGCCCATCCAATATGGACCGTTTTGCAGAAGTTAAAAACCAAGTACCAACTGCTATGTTCCAAGAAGGTGCTAATTTGAATTGGGATGAAGTTAACGCAGATAAAGAAAATGTTTATGTAGAAGTTGTCAGCAGCAAAGCAGGGACAGACTGCAAAGAAAACTTCCATTATCGCACAATGGTTAAACCAATGAATAATACAGAAGAAATGTATGCTGTGATAAGTTGCAAAACACCAGTAGAAGTAGTAGAAGAAAAAGTCGAAGAAAAACCTGCTGAAGAAGTTGCAAAATAATTTTCGTAATGTAAAAAAAACGCCCGTTTGGGCGTTTTTTTATATTTTTTTATTTATCCCAAACAGGGGAAATAATCGCTTCGGCAATAAGTGGTACAGATAATTTTGTCACGTTTTCCATTGTCGTTTTGATTTGTTGGGCGAAATCTTTCGCGACTTTTTCATCGCATTCGAATATGATTTCATCGTGAACCTGTAAAATCATTTTTATTTTATCGATATTTGGTGTGCAGATTTTATTATATATTTCAACCATAACGCGGCGCATTATGTCTGCTTCGAAACCTTGAATGGGGGCGTTGATTGCGGCGCGTACCGCGTATCCGCGCATACGAGGACTGGCGGCTTCTGGAATTTCTATGCGTCTTCCCCATGGGGTATAAACACAATGGTTTTCCAATACAAAGTTGGTAATATAATCAATATATTCCTTGATTTCAGGTAGCCCTGCCATATAAGAATCAATGATGTTTTTAGCCTCTGCCCGCGAAATATTTAACTGATTAGCCAGCCCGAACGCCGATATTCCATATATAATTGAAAAGTTTATGGTTTTTGCCGCGCGACGAAGTTCTTTTGGAACAATTGTACTGGCTGGAATTTTGAATACTTTGCGCGCGGTTTGTTCGTGAATGTCCAGACCCGCGTTAAAAGTGTCTTTGAACATTTGGACATTTGCAACTTCTGCCAGCAGGCGCAGTTGAATTTGGGAATAATCAACTGCAATCAAAGTGTTTCCAGGTTCTGCAACGAAACATTTCCTTATTTCTTCGCCAAGTTCTGTTTTAATTGGAATGTTTTGCAAATTTGGGTTGCGACTGGACAGGCGGCCAGTGTTCGTACTGGTCTGTAAATATGTTGTATGTATGCGTCCATCATTCGCAATTTCGTGGGGCAGGGCATCTGCATAAGTTCCCGCCAATTTCGCAACAGAACGCCAATTTAATATTTTTTCAATAATCGGATGAACGTCCACCAAATCATTCAAAATATTTGCGTCTGTGGAACCTTTCTTTTTATTAGGCAAATGTAATTCATCAAATAAAACGACCGAAAGTTGTTTCGGACTTGCCACATTGAATTCGTGTCCAGCCAAATCGTAAATTTCAGATTCCAATTTTTCCAATTGCTTATGAAAAACACCAGATAATTGATTTAATCTTTCGCGATTTACAGCGACCCCATATTTTTCCATTAAACATAAAATAGGGCAAAGTGGTAAATCGCAAGTTTCATACAATTCGCGAAGTTTTTCGTTTGCATTTAATTCGGTGCGCATCAAATTATAAAGCGCCATACATATAATTGAATCTTCGCCAGAATATTTTGTCGCGATGTCAATGGGCAGGCTTTCAAAATGTCTGTCGCAATCTTTGATTTTAGGGTCAAATAAATCTTCGAATTTTATATTGCTGTGGTTCAGATACTTTTCTGCTAATTCATCAAGTCCGTGTCCATGTAAAGTTCCATGCAACGCATAAGATAACAACATAGTATCATCAATCGGGGCGATTTTTGTTATATCCCATCCCATATTATTCAAAATATGTAAGTCGTATTTTATATTATGTGCGATTTTTGTAATGTTTTTGTTTGTGAATATTGGCCAAAGTTTTTCATAAACCACTTCCAGTGGTAATTGGTCCGCAGCCAAAGAATCGCCGCCGAATAAATCTGCTGATTTAGTGATGTGATGAATTGGGATATAAGCCCCGTGTGTATTATCATAAGCCAGCGATATTCCGACAATTTTATCTGTTATTTGATTCAATCCGGTTGTTTCTGTATCAAAAGCGATAACTTTTTGGACGTGTGATAAAAATTCATCCAGTTGTTTTTCGTTTGATATCGTCACGATATTCATTTCGCCCAATGTAGTGGTGTGGGTTTGTTTTTGCGGAATATCAATAACAGGGCATACTGATTTTTCGTATTCTGTCATATGCGGAGTACAGGTTTGTTTATCCCCCGGAAATAATTTTTCTATTTTTGCAACCAAAGATTTACTTTCGATTTTGTTTTGCACGAATTCGAGTGCAGATTTTTTATTAAAACAGAAAGGGGTTATTTGCAATCCTTCTAAATCTACATCGCGTTTTAGTGTCACCAATTGTTTTGATAAAAAAGCTTTGTCTTTATTTTCAATCAAAAGATTACGAATTCTTTCGTTTTTAACAGAATCAATATTTTTGTATAAATTGTCGAGCGAATTAAATTCGTTTATCAGTTCTGCCGCCTTCTTTGGGCCAATGCCCGGAACACCGGGAACATTATCGGTTGAATCGCCAATTAAAGATTGCGCATCAATGACCTGAGCTGGTTTTACGCCGAATTTTTCAAAGACTTGTCTCTCGCGAATTTCTTTTTCTTTCATCCCGTCGTAAAGATATACACAATCTGACACCAATTGCATTAAATCTTTGTCGCCAGTTATGATGCGCGTAGAATCTACATTTTTACAATTATTTGTAGCGATGGTTGCGATGACATCATCTGCTTCGACCCCGGGAATACAAAGCACAGGCACGCCCATTTCATGAACGCCGATTCGAATAAGTTCACTTTGCTGTAATAAGTCAGCTGGTGTTTCACTGCGGTTCGCTTTGTATTCTGGATAAATATCTTGACGGAAACTGATTCGTGATGCGTCAAAAACACATACGAAAGAATCATTTGGTTTTGTCGCAGCGAGCACAGGTAAAATCATATTGAAAAAACCATAGACCGCGCCAGTGGGCATACCGTCCGAACGCGTCAGGGCGCTGTGTACGCCATAATATGCCCGAAATACCAAAGAGTTTCCGTCAATCAGTGTAAGCATTTACATCCTGTTTAGAATATATAACGTATTTTTGCACGTAAATTATATTGAAGCATATCAGGTTTTATTCCTGTGCCTTCAATATGGTAAACATTCGGTGCGTAAAGAGCGCGTCCTTCGACATCGATTTTAATAGGCAATTTCAAGATGTCAATTGTTGCACCCAACATAGCCTGATAAGCGGCGGTTGTGTCAATATCGTATTTTGTTTCAAGCCCAGATTTAGTAATAGTTTGATCGCCACCGAACATCATACCTATACCACCACCGATATAAGGCAGTATGATTGTAGAAGGCATTTTTGCATACAAATTTACCATTGCTGCGTTTGTTTTTGTATCGGCAGATGTGAAATAATCGTATTCAGCTTCCACCCTGAATATGGGCAAATCCATACCAGCGACCGCGCCGAATACCCCAGCAGAATCTGTTTCGTTTTTGCCGTCTGCGAACATAGTTTGTCCACCAACACCACCAAAGCCCCCAACATAAAAGTCTGCAACGACACCCGCATTCGCATTCGAAACGCAAGCCAGTGTTGCGACCAAAGAAATTAAAGATATTGAATTTATTTTCATTTTTTTTCTCCTTTATATGGTATTATATAGTATAAACAAAAGGTATCAACATGCAAGAAAATAAACCTGTTTTAATTGTCGGATTGGGGAACCCAGGAAACGAATACAAGAATACGCGTCATAATGTTGGCTTTATGGCTATTGATTTTATGGCGCCAGAGGCAACTTGGAAAAAAGAAAAAAATGCATTGACTGCGTGTGGGGAAATTGATGGCACGTCTGTTATATTTGTGAAACCCCAGACCTTTATGAATAATAGTGGCGACGCGGTTGGGGCTTTGATGACTTTCTATAAAATTCCGTTGGAAAATATAGTTGTGATTCATGATGATATGGATTTGAAAGTTGGTACTATGCGCGAAAAAGTTGGTGGAGGCAGTGCCGGTCACAATGGAATTAAATCTATTGATAACGCAATTGGCAAAGATTACAGACGAATCCGAATCGGTATTGGTCATCCGCGTGATTTCGAAAGTCCTATTGATCCAGCCGATTGGGTATTAGGAAAATTTGATAATGAACAATTAAAGCAAATCAAATCTGTGATTAAATCAATCAAGATTTAACTAGGGCTGGTATGTAATCATAAATTCATTAGATGTTGGAACAGCGTCTGTAATAGTACAGTTCTGACCGCTGAATGACCACGCATTTTGGTATACATAGGTACAAGTATCAGTATCATTTGGTCGAAACGTCATATCAGGTGCGTCTGAACCTATGATAAGTTGGTTGGAAGCATTAAGATGTGCTTCGTCAAAATAGTTTCCATATTGGTCAACGAATACCCAAAAACCATTGCAGATATAGCCATTATTTGAATCGTATTCCACATAGTCATTTGTGGTTATGCAATAATGATATATTTGGCGCGGGTTTGACGAATCGTGCCCAGGGCAAATATAAGAATCTTCGTCGTTGCATACAGAAGTTAGTAATCGCAGTGCGTTGTAAGGGGTATCGTTGATTGGTTCTGGGACACAGATTCCATTGCTTTTATAACCGCTGGCACAGCAATTTCCAAATGTGTCACGAACGCCTGTTTCACAGAAGTTGGTTATTGCGTTGATTATAACGTTTATGATTTGACTTCTGCTGGTCGCGGTAATGCCGTCTGTTGTTGTGTTTATTGCCAATAACTGGCAGGTGCCGTTTGCATCTTTGTAATAATTTATTGGACAATCATAAGTATTACAACTGGTTATGCTGTTCGTTGTTCCGGTATTGGTCGCAAACCAAGATAATAATGTTGAACCCGTATCTGGTATTGATATTTTATTAGATGAGATATGTAAAATACCGTCTGGAATATTGTCCGATGTTATAATTGCTATATCTCTGTTATCTGCTTCACAATTTCCCCAGATTTGTTTTGTTATTAAACATACTTTGTCATTGCTATCACATGCCGTGTCATAGTATGGATGGGTATCGGCATCTGGATATGGCACCGGTTCCGTATAGGTTGGTTGCATCGTTTCCAAATTGTCTGCACTGGCGACACAGTTCAACACATCTTCCCAACACGAATCGCGCCGCAGGATAGATATACGATTATCAGACATAGTATTCGTGCAAAGTGCGAAATTCCCCGACGCCCCATTGCATTTTTGAATTATGCATTCGCGTCCGATTTGCGTACAGGTTTCGATTACTTTGTCATAAGATATGTTTGTTGCGATGCCGGATATTCCTGTTCCCCAATCATTATCCAAATCAGATATTCCCATTATTGCAACACATGAATTTTGAACATCGCTGCACATAGTGTTTGCGGTTTTGTCGGCAGCAACACTGAACACAGAAAGCGCGCGAGAATCGAATTCAGATAAATCTTTTAATGCGTTTGTTTTGCATTCTGATACTAACTTGGTACAACTTTGTTTGATTTCTTCCAATTTTGCATTTTGTGCCAGTTTGATTTGTGACAACGCATCGTCCAAAAATTCCGACCATATAGTATCTGAAATATCGCGACATTGTTCAATTGCTGGGGTTAAAAACTTTTTCTTGGACTTCAAGAAATTTACAAAAGGTTCATTTTGGGCGATTCTTGACCATTTTTCTTCACCAACAGGCTCTTGAATTAAACTGGTGATGTTATAAAGATTTTCAGACAAGAAAGCTTGACCCGTGGACGGATCGATATATTCCCCGGTCACGTCCAGGCATTTATAAAGGTCTGCGCCACACACAGAGGTATCGGATAATTGTTCCAGAATTTTCTTTTTACAAGTCAATGTATCATCAGAATTTCTTTGTTGGTAAGAATTTAGGCGCGATATGTCAAGCAAAGCACTGCTTTCGTGAATTTTTTCCATCGCGTTGTTGTAAAGCGTGTTGTAAGATTTTGCAACGGTATTACAGTCTTGTTGGATGGTAAGTTTGTACCCGTCTTGGGCGATGGAAAGTTCTTCGTCAGAACAAACTTCTTTTGCCATTTCGATACATATTGGGCGCGCTGCGTTATACAAATCAAGTCCGCTTTTGGAAGAGGTTGCAACACCAGAAAGCGAATCGATGTCGTCCCACGCAGTGTCCACATCCAAAGATAATGATATGGCAGACAAATCATTTGTTATTTTTGAATCAGCAGAATTATTCAAAGTCTTTGTTATTTTCTGTAATAATTTTTCTGATTCAGATCTATCTTTGGTATAGAAAGCCGTTTCCCCTTCGGTTGCGACATTTATAGCGGCGGCATCTTCTTTGTCCAAACTGACCGTCAAAAGGCGTTGATTAAAATCAAGCATTTTATCTTCGGCATCATTCAGTTGTTTTTTGATGTTATCGAATTCGTGAATGCGTGAAGAGCAAGCACAGCGGCGCAAATTAGTGTCTTTATTTGCGCAAAATTCATCCATACATTCGTAATATATCGTCCGGCATTTTGAATAGTCCGCAGATTTAATAGATTCTATTTTTGTTTCGTTTAATTCTGTTGCCGCGCGTGATACGCTTTTGCGATTTTGTTGGGTTGCGGAACGTGCGCTGGTTTTGTTTTGAACGGTGCTTCGTGCCGGTGTGCTGGATCGTGTAGCAGTGCTTTTTGTGGTTGTGCGTGGTTTAACGCCTTGTGTCTGGGAGGAAGAAGGGCGGCTTACAATTCGTTGTTGCGTAGATGTTGTTGCGCCGCGCGCACTTTTGACAGATTGGTTTTCGCCGCGTTTTTGTGAAACAGTCGTTGTCGGTGTTCGCTTTGTTGCCGTACGCACGTTTTCTGAATTATCAGCAAATGTCGTCTGGGACACAGACAAACCAAGGCATACAGCAAAAAACAGTATTATCCTTTTCATTCCTTTTGATTTGATGTTAGCAAATTTATATTTCGTGGGGCAAGCATATTTTTCATTTGACTATGCAATGCGAGTTTTTGTAAACTGACCCTAGACCAGGGAGAAAAAGAACAGAAATTATGGCGATTTTTCGGAATTTTTGCCGTTGTTTTGTATGCGCATTGTTTGCGTTGTGTTTGTTTTTTCTTTCTTCTGCTTTTGGTAGTTGTCCGAATAATGGTACACCAATCACATACGTGTTGGGTGGGGCGCTATCTGGTTTCCAATCTAGTTGGTGGTCTGAGGGGGCGGCAAGTGGTGCCGGTGGTTTTGCTCTAGATTTCTCTTCTTATGGGACGATTGAACTTGAACACACTTGTAGTTCAAACCAAGGCATAGTTGGCAGTCCTGGAATACCTGAAAATACTGGGTCGCATTGTTGGTGTCGAGTTGCTGGTTATACAGATATCAATGGGGATCCTGTTGATCTTGGTGGGCATATGCCTTGGGTTTATTTTGGAAATTTTAGTGCAGATTATAATCAGTGTATGACTTCTATGGGGGAAGGTGGCTGTATAAAAAATTGTTCCTCTTCAACAGCACTTGGTGCTGATTATCGTTATGCTCTGTATACTTCTAATTTGTGTCAATACAAAGTGACTTATAATTGCAATAGCAATTTTGATGTTGTTTCTGTTTTTGCTGGGGATACTGTTGATACATCTGGGGAAAGTTGTACCGCGCCAGGTGGTTATAATTTTACTGGGTGGTCGTGTTCGTATATAGATTCAAACAATACACAACAAACATTGCCGGATGGCACGTTTACTATGCCGTCGTATAATGTGACTTGTAATGCAGATTTTTCACCAAAAAGTTATACTATCACTTATAATTGTGCCAATGGTGTTGCTGGACAAGAAAGTTTACCAGATACAGGTTCTTCCCATACCCCAACTACTGATTATTGGTATGGTGAAGATGTGACGCTTTGGTCTGGAAATCAAAATCAATGTACCGCCCCGGAAAATAAAGTGTTTGTGGGTTGGGGATGTATTTATGACAACGAAGATGGTTGGGCGCCTCCTGGCGAATTTTCTGATGATTCGCATACTTTGTATACCACTGTGCATCTTGTCAATATCAATGATGACGCAGACGGTACTGTTTGCTATGATGCGGTTTGTGATATACCTTGTGATAATGTGATTTGTACTGCGCGTTGGTGGTGTGCCGAAGGTTATCATTGGGATAATTTACTTCAAAATTGTACGAATGGTTATCGTATAATGTATATGCCTGGACAACACGGTGAGTTCGCAACAGGGTATTCTTCGGCTGTGTTTGGACCGGGAGTTGAATCTGGTGGTGCTACATATGGTCAACCCTGGACAACAAAAACGTTGGCAGAAACGCATATAGGCGCCCAAGATGCTTGTTATGAATTCTGTGGGTGGAGCGAATATTCTAATACAACCTGTGAATCAAGTTTGTATACCATATATGCCCCTGGTGAGTCGCAGAGCGATTGGCCGTCGACTTTGAACACTTGGACAACCTTGAATCTTTATGCGATATGGCAGTGTGCGGATGGCTGTGTTCAAAGTGGTAATCAATGTGTGACAGCACCAACCACTTACACCTTGACATATAATTTGACTGCGCCGGCTGGGGCGGGGATAAGCACTCCTGCGGCTGATAATTCTGTGACAGGTGGGACAGAAAATTATCCGTTGGCGAGTGTTCCAACAGCAACAGGATATACTTGTTCATCGTGGTCCTGTGTTGATTCAAACAGTGATGTTGTGACGGTAAATTCAGATAATCAAATAACGCTGATGCCGTCATATAATGTGACATGTTCAACAACGTGTTCATCAAACATAGTTGGGCTGCAATGGCTGCCAAATGGCGGAACACTTGGAACTAATTCTATGCCGGGTTCTTGTGTGTACAATACAGATGACGGAATAAGTGGTATTTCGCCAAATCCAACCAAAACCGGATATACTTTTAATGGTTGGTTGATATCCGGCTGGGACAGTGTATGTGGTGCGAATGTGTTGCAGGGCTCGCAAGGTAGTGATTTTTTTGCTGTTGATTGGCATCCTTTGGCTACTTATGGTAATAAGAGTTGTAGAAATTGGACATACAGCACAACGTATTGTGGTGATAGCGTTTTCAGTGATTTGAATCTTTATGAATTCAAAGTTGTTTTTGATTATGGAACCGTATATGGGTTGTCAAAGTGCAGTGATAATCAATCTGCATCGGGTGTGACCGCCCCCAGTGATACAAGCGGACAATATTGCTGGTGTTCTGTGAATGGTTATACACCGGCTTTTGGAAGTCAATGTAATTTGTCAGCAGAACTTTGGGCGGAGAGCGCATCTCATGATTTATATAATGAAAACAATTGTTTACAAAGTTGCGCTTTTAATTGTGCAAGAGATGTTATGATAAACAATGGCGGCGTGATGTATAAATTATATGGCATTACGCAGTAATGTCATGCCGGGGGGGATGTATTTTTAGTTTGTAATGATGTACTGGTGCTGCGGTGTTATTTCCAAAAATGTCTGTTTGCGAAGGCTTGACCGGAGCCAGATTTCAAATATTGTTCAAATTCTGCTGCTGCATTTTTAGAAGAAAAAGCAACATAATTTATCAATTTCCACGGTTTATATTTTGATGTATGTAGAGAATATCCAGAATTATGGTCGCGAAGCCGTTGTTTCAAATCTGTGGTCATACCAATATATTTTTGTTCTGGAAAGGAAATGCTTTTTATCAAATATACATAAAACATTTTTGATTTTGTCCCCCTTCGCGAAACGCTTCGGGCGACACTCCTTCGTGTTAGCTGTTCCGCTTTGGTGGCTTGCCACCCGAAGCGTCACAGACGCGAAGGGTGGTGCGGCCGGGGGGAATGGGAATTCCCACGAACAAGGTTCGCGGGTCCCTTTCGACACGTAAGGCTCAAACTGCGTTTCACTTGTTTTCGCCAACTATCGTCCCGAACCCCACGTTGCTTCGCAACTCAGTTGGGGCTTCTCTCCCCCCCAGACCAAAAATAAAACCCGGTACAAGACCGGTTTTTATCTTTGGTGCGGCCGGGGGGAATCGAACCCCCAAGGATTTCTCCACAGCATCCTTAGTGCTGCGCGTCTACCAATTTCGCCACGGCCGCGTGGATAAGTAAAAACATATTATAAAATTGTTTCTTTTTCAACAACTTTATGTTATAATTGTAAAGATAAGATATTTTAAGGAGATAAAAATGAAAGGAATGTCCCGAATTTTGTGCTGTATGACACTTTGTTCTTTGTTGCCATTGGTGGCGGATGCGGCGGGAACTTACTATAATGGTAATCTGTATCAGAACCCTCAATCAAAGTATAATGCAAATGCAAGTACTAATAACAATGCGGGTGGCTTTTACAATAACTACGGTGCCGGTCGTGGCTATGGTCAGAATATGCAGGGTGTTGGGGTGACAAAAACCGCTTCTACAACAAAAAAGTCAACATCTACGCGGTCAAGCGGGGCTAAGAGAGGTTTTCATGTTGGGGCAAATATCGCTCATGAATTTTCTAATTGGGATTTGAAAATGAGGAATGCTGGTTCTGAATTGCGTTATGACAATTTGCGCTGGAACGTACTTAGTGGTGAAGCAGCATACTATTTTGGCGATTCAACACCAATGCAAATAAAAATTGGTGGAAGTTATGGTGTTCAATTCGGCGATAGCCCGATGATTGATGATGATGTGACTTCTGGTAATATGTGGGAAGTACAAAATATAATTGTTGGTGGTGTGACAGAAGAGGCACTTTTTGGAACGCCTGCGTTGTCCATTGGGACGAGTAAGAGCGGCAAACAATATGGTTTTAATGCTGCGTTCGGTTTTACTGATTTGTTCAATACAGGACGCGTGAAGATGACGCCGTCTATTGGGTATCGTTATTTCAAGTATCAACTTGAAACAAAAAGCAACTATGGTTTGATGGTTGATGTTGTAAATTCTAACTCTTTTGTAAATTGTGTAGAAGTGCAGGCTGGCGAAATTCAGTGTGGTCCTTATATTGGCTTTGCCGATGGTAATGGAAACGTTTTTGGTTATGCTGGTTTTGAGATTGATGCAAATGGAAACCTGGTTCAGAACCCCGACGGTTCTTATATCATATTGAATAATACCAGTGCTGCCCAATTGGATGCTGGTGAAACTTATTATTATGAACAATCTGGAACTTCGCACAAATACCAGACTGAATGGGCGGGGCCATATTTGGCTTTGGATATGGAATACATGATAAACAATGATAACATTGTGAATGCAGGTGTCGAATTTGGTTTGCCTATGTATAAATCAAGGGGCGATCAGCCATATCGTTTCGATTGGGCGCATCCAACGAGTGTAGAAGACAAAGGCGATTTTGGCGATGCGTATCATCTTGGTTTTAATGCAATGTGGTCGACATCGGTAAGCGAAAGTGTTATGTTGTCGTTGGGAATGACTTATGATTACTATCGGGTCAAAGACGCAACTGCGACAACTTATTTGAACCCAACGTATTATCAGGCTATTTTGACTGACTATGAAACTGCTTATGCTGGCGGCGATTTTGATGATAACAGTTCTAATTATGATTATATGGTCTATTTGCAGGATATGAAGTCAAAAGGTTGGGCTTTGGAAAGCAAGAATGAAATAGAATCAATATACAAATCTATGGGAATTCGTTTGGGTTTGACGGCTAAATTTTAATGGTGGGTGTTGTGAAAATGTTATATAAAAAATTTGTTGTTATTGTGTTATCACTTTTTTGTGTGATTGGGGCTTCGTTTGGCTTGGAACTCAGTGCCACCGTGCCTGTCACGCAGACCAGTGATACTGCCGCCAAGGCAAAAATTGTTGCGACTGATTTGGCGCGTCGTCAGATTTTATATGATATTTTATCGCAATACGCACCACGTGAAGAATTAAATGGTTTAATATACAATACTTCTGATGATGATTTGACAGATCTTGTTTCTTCAACCAGTGTTTCAAATGAACAGATTTCTTCGGATACTTATTCTGCGAATATTACAATGGTGTTGGATAATTATGCAGTGAAAAAATGGCTTGATGAAAAAGGTCTGCGGAATTGGATACCGTTGGAAGAGTCAAAGGAAAAATTCACGGTTGTTATTGTTGTTCCAAATGGTCTGGCTGATTGGGCTGAATTAAAGCGTATTACCCGCGGTGCCAAGGTTGAAATAGAAACACAATACATTTCTGGTAATCAAATTCTTGCAAAAATGCCTTTGAATTATCAATCTGGTTTTACGGCTGCTGTACGCGAAGCAGGGTGGAGATATACCAGTAATGGTGGTATATTACAGGTTTGGAAATAAAATCTTGAAAAGGGAAACAAAATGAAAAAATTATTTGCTGTGTTGGCGTTGGTTGCGCCTTTGGTTGCGGTGGCTGATGAGGCGCCAACAGAAGATAAATTTAATTTGAATATTCGTCGTATCGGGCTTGATTGGACAAAGACAACCATTCATAATCCGGGCGAATATCAAGATTCTACGGTTGCTGCATTAAAGGCGACAGGTCAAGAAAATATCCAAGGTGTTTTTGATGTTGCATTGGAATATGGTTTCAACCGATTCAAATGGGATAATTCACTTTTTATGGAATATGGTAAACAGACTTTGCGTCCGTATGGTGAAGAAAAAACTGTGGACGAAAGTGCAGACAAGATTTTGTTCTCGTCTGATTTGGCGTATGCGTGTTGGGATTTCGATTCTTTCAAGTTGGGTCCAATTGTGCGCGCACAATATGAAACTGAATTCGAAGGTAATCCGCGTAGAAACATAATTCGTCCGAATGCTGGTTTTTCTTTGTTTGACCACGATATTTTCAAAAGTTTGTATGTCGTTGGTGTGTATGAATATGATTTTACTTATTCTGATGAGAAGGTCAGCAAATCCGCTGCCGAAGCGGGCTGGCGCTTGGAATATAAATTGTACGAAGGTGTTAAATTTACTTCGGACGGATATTACAGAAAATATTTGTCTTTTTCGCGCTATGTCGGTGAAGATTTGAAAGATGATTTTTTCGCGGTTGCGCGCCTTGATACTAATGTTTGGGGTGATTTAACAATGGGACCATACGTGAAGTATCGTCGTGCGCATTCGCGTCAGGCACATGATTACGGCGCAAATACTTCGATTGGTATTTCGTTCAGTTATATTCATAACTTTGATTTGAAAAGTTCAAAATAATTCCCAAACCGGTCTTCGTGCCGGTTTTTTGTTTTTCTTGACAAGATATACATAAAGATATATAATAAAAGCAAAAAGATAGAGGTTTAGGTGTATGCCTGTTCGATATTCAAGTGCTGATTTAATAGGTATCATAATGGCTGATGGTTGGGTAGAGGTGCGATGCAAAGGTTCTCATCATCACTTTAAACATCCGACAAAATCCGGAATTGTGACGGTAAAACATCCGGAAAAAGATATGCCAATGGGGACAGCAAACAGTGTTCTGCGCCAAGCAGGTCTGAAATAACAAGGGGCGATAAAATGAAAAATAATAATTATATTGCTTTGTTTGAATATGATAAAGAAACTGGTAAATATGGGGTTATCGTGCCCGATTTCCCGGGGTTTTCTTCTGTTGGAAATTCTTTTGAAGATGCCGTACAATCTGCAACAGAAGGTTTGGCAGGTCATATAGAAGTTATGAAAGATTTGGGTGAAAATATTCCGGCACCTCGCACTTTTGACGAAATAAAACAAACTTGGTCTGGGTGGAAAGGTTGGTTGCGTGATGTTCCAGAGTATATGACTGCCATTATTCCGGCTGTTCCTGGGTATGGCACACAAAAAATTTTAATTTCTATGGATAGTAGGTTGGTGGCAAGAATAGATAGAATATCGAAAAACCGCTCTGCATTTGTGTCGTCTGCCGTAGAATATATGTTGGACGGTGATAATAAAAAGCGTGTCGCTGCATAAGGTTTTTTACTTGATTTTATGGCTTTGTATAGTATGTTCAGCCCATGATAATCAAGGGTGATTATATATGAAATATAAAACATTTATCTTATATGCTTTGTCTTGTGTTGGTTTGTTGACCTCTTGTGGTGAACCTGAGGTTTCTGAATGGCGCCATGTAGCTGTCAGCTCTAGATCTACAATAAATATTCCATATAATGCTTGGACTACTGAGACGGAAGTTCATTTGAGATTCTCGGACGGTACCTCTTGGGAAGGAACTGAATCGAGGGTAAAATCTGGTGAGGCTTTTTTGATGCGCGCTAAAGTTGGGGATAGTGTATGGTACAGGTATAATTCAATATATCTTGGCGGCAAACAGTGGTCTAGGTAAAAATTTCCAAAACCGGTCTTCGTGCCGGTTTTTTACTTGATTTTGTTGAAAAGTTTGTTTATAATGGCGGCACGCGCTTGCGCGAATAACACAGGCATCGGGTATAATTTCTGTCCAAATTCGTTTGGTTTTGTTTACACCCGTTGACCGAGGATAACAACAGAAAATAAAAGGATTTAGATATGGCATTGCCAACTTTTACTATGAAACAATTGATGGAAGCGGGCGTTCATTTCGGACATCATACACGTCGCTGGAACCCGTTGATGACACCTTATGTTTATGGCGTCAAGGATAAGATTCATATTATCAATTTGAATAAAACTGCACCACTTTTGCACCGTTCTTTGGTCGCTTTGGAAGCAATTGCAGCTGCTGGTGGTAAAATCTTGTTTGTTGCGACTAAACATCAGGCAAAAGATATTGTAAAAGACGCTGCGGAACGTTGCGGTCAATTTTATGTAAACAATCGCTGGTTGGGCGGTATGTTGACTAACTGGACCACGATTTCACAGAGCATTCGTCGTTTGAAGAAAATGGAAAATGATATTGCTAATGCTGACAAATTGGGGCTTACCAAGAAAGAAGTTGGCGTTATGACCAAAGAAGTTGCCAAGTTGCGCGACATTTTTGGTGGTATTTTGGAAATGCATGGTGTGCCTCAGGCGATGATTGTTATTGATGTGCCACGTGAATTGAATGCTGTACACGAAGCAAGAAATTTGGATATTCCAACAATCGCGATTTGTGATACTAATGCTAACCCAGAATTGGTTGATTATCCTGTTCCTGGTAATGATGACGCATCACGTGCTACACAATTGTACTGTGATTTGTTCGTAGATGCTATTTTGTCTGGTATTGAAAAAAGATTGGGTGGTGCTGCTGGTAAAAAGGCGGATGTTGATAACGCAGAAGCTGCCGCGGAAGAATTTGAACACGATTTGAAAGTCAAAGAAGCAAAACAGAAATCAAAAGCTTCGGAAGCACGCGAAGTTCGCCGCAGCAAATTGGCAGACAAAGCCGACAAATAATAACCTATACACAAAGAAAGGAAATAAAAATGGCAGAAGTGACAGCTAAATTAGTTCAAGAACTGCGCGAAAAAACATCCGCAGGTATGATGGATTGCAAAAAAGCATTGGTCGAAAATAATGGCAATATCGAAGCCGCTGCTGACTGGTTGCGCCAAAAAGGTATCGTAAAGGCCGCATCAAAGGCTGGTCGTGTTGCTGCGTCTGGTTTGGTGACTGTTGTTAAATGTGATGATATGGGCTGTGTTGTTGAATTGAACGCAGAAACAGACTTTGTTGCGAAAAACGACAAATTCCAGAAATTGGTTGCAGATGTTGCGGCTAAGGCTTTGGAATTGTCCGGCGATTTTGATGCTACATTGAATGCGGTCAAAGACGATATTGCTGCAACTATTTCTACAATCGGTGAAAACATGTCTTTGCGCCGTATCGCAAAGGTAAATGGCGATCATATCTATACTTATGTTCACAATGCTTTGGTTCCAGGTATGGGACAAATTGGTGTTGTTGTTGCAATCAATGGTGATGATCCTCGCATTGACGAAATCGGTGGCAAAATCGCTATGCACATTGCTGCGAACAAGCCTGAATTTATGACGATTGCTGATGTTGATCCAAAGGCTGTTGAACGTGAAAAGAAAGTTTTCATTGAATCAGGTGCAACAAGCGGCAAACCTGAAAACATCGTTGAAAAAATGGTCGAAGGTCGTATCAAAAAATGGTATGCTGAATCTGTTTTGGAAGAACAGCCATTTGTTATGGATCCAACAAAAACCGTGAAAGATGTTATCGCAGAACACGGTGGCAAATTGGCCGGTTATGCATTCTATGTCTTGGGCGAAGGTATTCAAAAACGCGAAGACAATTTGGCTGACGAAGTCGCAAAAATGTTGGGCTAATAATCAAAGCCGGAAAAATAAACCGCGCTTTGAAAAAGGCGCGGTTTTTTGACCCGGAAACAAAAAGGAAAAATATTATGAGTAATGGTAAAAAAGTTTTGAAAACTGGTGAAAGCAGAGTAATTACAACTAAAAAAGGAACTTATCTTCTTTGGAATGATAGTGTTTTTGGCGGACAAAGACGTGTGAACTTATCAAAGTTGAACAATGCACAGTATTTTCAAAGCGCTTTTGGTTTGCAAAGACAATAATTTTGTGTTATCTTTTGCTTAAAACAAAGGAAATATTGCATGCCAAGAAATTTATTTGAAGAATTATCCTTGCGTGGATTTATAAATCAGTGTTCTAATATGGACGCTGTGCGTGATTTGTTGGATAATGGAAAAATCGCTGTGTATTTGGGTTCTGACCCGACGGCTGATTCTTTACATGTCGGACACTTGGTTCCGGTTATGATGATGCGTTGGCTGCAAAAATATGGGCACAAGCCATTGATGTTGGTTGGTGGTGCAACTGGGCGAATCGGTGACCCAAGTGGGCGTGATACAGGTCGTCCAATGATGTCAGAAGAAACAATCGCAAAAAATGTAGCGGGTCTGAAAAAATCTTATTCAAAATTTTTGAAATTTGGAAACGCTGAATCTGACGCGATTATTGTTGATAATTATGATTGGATGAAACAATATTCGCACCTTGATTTTTTGGCACAATATGGACTTGATTTTACTATCCCGCGTATGCTGTCTATGGAAAGTGTGAAAAAGCGTCTGGAAAACGGAATGACCTTTTTGGAATTTAATTATATGACTTTCCAAGCGGTTGATTTCTTGACACTTTATCGCGAACACAATTGTATGTTGCAACTTTGTGGGGCTGACCAATGGGGCAATGCGATTATGGGTGTGGAATTGGTGCGCAAAAAATGTGGTAAAGAGGTTTTTGTGCTTTCTACATCATTGATTACAGATTCAAACGGGAACAAGATTGGAAAGTCTGCTGGGAATGCGGTCTGGGTGAACGAAGAAAAAACTTCGCCGTATGAATATTATCAATATTTCCGTAATACACCTGATGATTTGGTCGAAAAGTTTTTGAAAATATTTACAGAAATTCCGTTGGAAGAAATTGCAGAACTTTCGAAAAAGCAAGGCGCAGAATTAAACGAAGTTAAAAAACGTTTGGCATTTTGTGCGACCGAAATAGCGCATGGGACAGATGCGGCACGCGATGCTGAATCGGCGGCGGCGGCTTTGTTCGGCGGCGGCGCGGATAGTGCGAATGTGCCAAGTTTTGATTTGAAAATGGATGCGCCGATGAATATTGCTGATTTCTTGGTCGCGGTAAAGTTATTTGATTCCAAATCAGAAGCGCGCCGTATGGTAGAGCAGGGTGGAATTCAAATTGACGGCGAAAAGATTACTGATAAAAATTACATCGTTGAACCGCGCGAATCAATTATGGTTCAACGCGGCAAGAAAGTTTTCTTGAAAGTAAATATCGCATAAAAAGTTTTCTTTGGGTTAATAATTTTCTATTTGACCACAGTGTACAATATTTTGTACACTTTTTTATGTTTGGAGGAAAGGTAATTGCAAATCGTGGCAGTTTTGTCTAATTTTTGCCGTTGTTTTGCGTGTGCATTGTTCGCATGCGTGCTGTTCGTATTTGGCGGAACCGGTGTGGCATGGGCATATACTGTCGCTTATGATTGTGGTTATTATACGGGGACTGCGCCATTAAATGACACGGCGACAGACAATACTGCTTTTATTCCGGCGTTGACGGCAAATGATTGTAATCAAATGACAGGCGCAACACTTACTGGCTGGGCGGTCAGTGGAACTGATGATGTAAAATCGCCCGGCGTTTCTTTTAATTGGGAATATGACGAAGATAAAACATTTACTGCGATATGGTCGTGCTATCCGAATGTTGATAACACTGCGTGTGTACAAGGATACAGTATACATTTACTAAATGGACCGTGTATATCTTATTCAAATTTTTATCCAGAATATATTTATACAATTCCAACCATAGGTGTGTATCTGGATGTGGCAAGAACAAAATTGATGACCAGCACTGATAATCCGGTACAGATACCTTATAAAGCACCTTTGACTATTAGTTATGATACAAATGCACCATATGACCCTGCGAACCCTGCCAATAGATATACAACAACGCCGTCAAGTGTGTCTGGTATTGCAAGTCCGTATAGTTGTGGCACGTTTGTCGACCCTGATGTGGGGATATCTAACCTTGTTCTTGACAATTCTGGTTATATAACGACATCAGGGAACGATATGGCAAAAGCCTATTCTAAAAATAAAATATGGCGTCCAAACGGCACCAGTTGTGGCACTAGCGTTTATGCTCCGTCACTCACCTTGGATGGTTATACTTTTGATGGTTGGTATGATAATCTTGACGGGACGGGAACAGATATAACATTATTAGGGTGTGCTGGTGGTGCATATAATGTATCTGGAACGCTTTATGCGCATTGGACACCGAAAAAGTATAAAGTCGTTTATAACAAAGGGGCTCACGCTGCTGCTGGGTCTGTTAATTATGAAGATGAATACGATACTGATACTGAAACAGGTGGTGCTGAATATGATTCGCCTTATATGCCGCTAGCGTTTGATTCTGCACCGATAAGTGATAGTATGTCCGCGGAGTCGGGTTATGAGTTTGTTGGTTGGACAACAGATTCAACACCGACATTTACAAATGGTGTTTTGAATAACCAATATACTGGTGATACTTGGTGGAAAAGAACTTCTGATTTGACACTTTATGCTGCGTATACTTGTGACTCTGCGAGCGGATTGTTTTGGAGCGATGTGACAAATCAATGTGAACCTGGATATGAAATAACGATAAATAATGGGAATTGTTTTGAATGGGATGTGCAACCTGTTCCTGCGGTTTTATATACAATACACGGTACAGGTGTATATCTTGATGCGGCAAGAACCCAAAAGATGGAACCTCGGGTAAACGGTGAAGGGGGGCAGAACCCATTGCAGCAAGTTGCCCAGGCAAATTATTCTATTTATTATGATACACAAACCAACATACCAACAAACCCAGCGGGTGCCGCGTATGTTGTGCCTTCATTGGATCCACTTGGTCTGACGATGGTATGTAATGGAGGCATCAATTCCCAGGCTCTTTATATTGTACAAGGGTATATAACACAAGCAGGAGTTGATAAAGCCAAAATTGTCACCAGTAATCAGACCTGGGGTCTGAGTGGTTGTCAATGTGGTGGTAAAAATTTAGCAAGTCTTAGTCAGATAGCAATCGAAGGTTATACTGCTGGATGGTATGACAATGTTGAAGGCAATGGCAACAGTATGTCGTATATAAGTTGTTCTGGTTTAGGAAATAGCTTTTATTGCAGTAAGGAGGCAACTGTTTATGCGCATTGGACACCGAAAAATTATACTGTGACATATGATTGTGATGATGGGCATATCGTAGGCGATACAGAAAGCACGACTACTTCGAATACTGCGACATTTGATACCCCTTATACTTTTTTGACTGGGGCAGATACGTGTGAAAAAGCGGGTTTTGTTTTTAATCAATGGGAATGTAAAAAAGGTAATATAACAATAGATCAAACAACAAATGCCCAATATTGGAAAGTCAACGGTGCTGTGACTTGCACTGCTTCGTATTCTTCAAATACGGTTAATCTACAATGGCGACCGAACGGCGGAACACTTGGGACAACTATGCCGAATTCTTGTGTGTACTATACGAGTGGCGGGATAAGCGGTATTTCACCAAACCCGACCAAAACAGGCTATACTTTTAATGGTTGGCGGATAGCCAATTGGGATGAATGTGGGGTCACAAGTATAGATTGGGAACATGATGAAACACACTTTTCGGCAATTACCTGGGGTTCACTTGGTCAATATGATATGGATAGTAATTTTTGCTGGTATGATAACAGTGGGGCGCCAGGTTATTGTTCTTCACCGATATTTTCTGATTTAGAACTTTATGGTTGGAAGGTTGAATCTGCTTCTGGCACTGTCTATGGAGAATCAAAATGCAACAATTCGTATGATGATTATGATGATGTTTCAGAGGGCTCTATTTGTTGGTGTAAATTGGTAGATTATACACCAAGTGGTCAGCCCAAATGTCATTTATATACTTTTGCAGGTCATATGCATCGCTCTTATGATAATCGAAACTATTGTATTTCTGATTGTGCGCGCAGTTGTGGTTCTGGTGTTAAACAGCATTATATAAGGGTCTTTGAATAATAACAAGGTTTGGGATAAAATATTGTCCTGCGCGGCATTCGTTAGCACTCAAACTTCGCGTGTGCTCGTTTTCGCTTACTCATTGTCGAACCTGTCGTTGCTAACGCAACTTTGGTCGGTTCTCGTCCATGCCTGGCATAAATTAAAAAGCCGGCAAAAGCCGGTTTTGAATTTATGGCGCGCCCAGCAGGACTCGCTCGGACTTTGTCCTGCGCGGCATTCGTTAACACTCAAACTTCGTAAAACTCGTTTTCGCTTACTCATTGTCGAACCTGTCGTTGCTAACGCAACTTTGGTCGGTTCTCGTCCATGCCTGGCATAAATTAAAAAGCCGGCAAAAGCCGGTTTTGAATTTATGGCGCGCCCAGCAGGACTCGCTCGGACTTTGTCCTGCGCGGCATTCGTTAGCACTCAAACTTCGCGTGTGCTCGTTTTCGCTTACTCATTGTCGAACCTGTCGTTGCTAACGCAACTTTGGTCGGTTCTCGTCCTTGCCCGGCATAAATTAAAAAGCCGGCAAAAGCCGGTTTTGAATTTATGGCGCGCCCAGCAGGACTCGAACCTGCAACCCACAGATTAGAAATCTGTTGCTCTATCCAATTGAGCCATGGGCGCACGCGATGCATTCTATATTAAAAACCTTTTTTTTGCAAATTGTTTTTTGTGATATTTTTTCTCGTTTTGTATATACATTCGGTATATACAAAAAAGTGCTTGATTTGGTATAAAAAGCGTCATTTGGTTAATGCGCTTGATACTGAGTATTTCAGGGCTTTATCGCGATTGTATGGGGCTTTTTTTATGATTATTTTTTTTGCCTTGTATAGACACAAAAGCGCTTGACCCTTTTTGCCAATTTTTTCTAAAATTACCTTGAACAAAGGAGTTTTTTCGGTTTTTTCAGGTCGGAAGGAGGGCTGAAAAAATAGCGGAAAACTGGGAAAAAACCTTTGTTTCGAAAGAAAAGGAAAGAGGAAAAATCCGTATGTTAAAGCGACTGCTTTTATTGCTGCTTTTCATGGTGACGGTTTCGCTGCCACCTGTCGCTTTTGCAGAAGATGATGTCCAAACCCCGGAAAACCCTGAATTTGTTGCGAATAATGATGATGTTGGGTCCGCCAGTGAGGGGACTGTGCGACCCGATGACGGGGTTGATATGGCTGAAGAATCTGCGGAAACAGTCGCTTTGACCCGAAGTGCGCCTGTGTTGATTACAGATGAAAATGCCCGGTGCAATGCTGCTACATTGGGCAGTTATGGCGAAGGTGTGCAACTTTGGGCGGTCTGGAAGCCAAAGGTTTATAATTGTGGCGCAGGGTATTATTTGCAGAAATTGGAAAATTCTGTTGATTGTGCGGTTTGTCCAAAAGATTCCTATTGTCCAGGTGTTGATAATTATGAATACGAAGATTCTGAACATGGGCGTGAACCTTGTCCTGCTGGATATATAACCGAAAGAACAGGGAGTTCTGTTAAACATTCTTGCTATAAGACAGAAACCGTCCAGTGTAAGGAAAAGAACCCTTATACTGGTGAACATATCGTGGAAGTTGTATATGATGCAGTGGCTTCGAATTGTACGCATTATTACGGTCGCGATTCGGTTTGCGATTCGTCTTGTGAAATTACAGGTTTGGTTTGCGAAGAAGGATACAAAGGAAAACTGGTCGATGGTGTCTGGAAGTGTGTTGAATTGACTGTTGATTGTGCGGCGGGAACATATTTGTCTGGCGAGTCGGGCAAATGCGAAGAATGTCGCGAAGACAGTTATTGTGCCGGCGGAACATACAGCGCAGAATCTAAACAAGATATGGGTATTGTATCTTGTGAAGATGGTCTGAAAGCACCAAGGGGTTCCCGTGCTGCGGTTGACTGCGGTGTGATATTGCGAATCGGTGGAGATGCGTTGTATCTGCACTCTGATAAGCGTGGTCCGTCCTTGGTTGTCCAAGACAGCAAGGGCAGGGTGTGGTACGCGAATGCAACACCTGTAAGCACAGATGGCGCCAAGAAGGTGTCCGAAGGCGCGACAAAAGAACTGCACGTGATGATAAATGGTGAAGAATACACTGTGCATACTTCTATCCTTGAATAATTGAAAAAATGTCCTGCTGGGTAATACTGGCAGGTTTTTTTGTATTTTTTATTTGACAAATTAAAAAAATTGTCTATTATTTGCTTAAATAAACAAAAGGATTTTGATATGAATAAATCACAAAAACTGAATCGTGCCTCACGTCGGACTAAGTGGGAAAACTTTAAGTATTGGGTGAAAAGGGTTATTACTTTCCCTTGGCGTGTTTGTTGTGCAATTTGGAATTGGTTAAAAAGTATTGATATTGTTGGCATGGTAAATTTGACTTTGTTGGTCGTTATCATTGTTTTATTTTCTTCTTTGGTAATTGATTTTGTTCGTTGTCGTAAATGTGCTTCTCAGAATGTTGGGTCGGCATCAGATAACATAGTTGTTGTTCAACAAAAAGATGATTCAATTGAAAACAATCGCAAAACAACAGTTCGTATGTTCAATACAAATTTGCCACTAAAGGCAGATAAAAAAACACGCATCACACCAAAAATTAAAACGGTTGGTGTTGCAAAACCACAAGTTGTCAAAGAACTTTCTTTGCCGGCTGATGAATTGCCAGAACAAAAACTTTCTGGGGACGTTATTGTGGATGTAAGTCCGATGAGCCCTGTTTTATCAAATGGCACCAAAGTGAATGGCAATTTGATTATTCAAAATATGCGTAAATATACATTGCCTTGTGATATGAAAGTGAATGGGCACTTGTTTATTCGTAATGTTGAAAGATTGTATTTTTGCGGGTCTTTCACAGTGAATGGTAATATTTATGTAAACCGTCAATCTTTGTTTGGTCCTTTGCCAGCAGGGACAAAAATTAACGGTCAGATAATTATGTAATTGTTGTTTTTGATTGCTCAAATAAAAAATACCACAAATCAGTGGTATTTTTTAATTTATTTATTGCAGATTTTATGGTATAATAAAAGCACATACATAAAAAGGAGAAAAGTATGAATTTCTTTGAAAAATTGGGCAAAGTTTTGGTTTCAAATATTGCTTATACCATTATCTTGGTGTTTGGCTTGATTTTGTTCCTTTATTTTGCAGGTGGTGATTTAATAGCAGGCGTATTCACTGCTATATCCGCTTTGGTTGTTTATGTTTGCTGTGTTCTGTTGTATCAAGAATACAAAAAGATGCCAGAAACCAAAAAAAGCACAACCAAGAAAAGAAAATAAAAAAAACGGGGCGTTTGCCCCGGATATTTTTTATTCTGAAACCTTTGTTTGTTCAATTGGTTCAGATTGTGGTGCGTTTTGCGTTGTTGTCAATTCTTCGCGCAATTCTGATTGGTGTGTTTTGCCAACATCTGTTTTTGCAACAACCAACGAAAGCGCAGCGCACAACACAAAGAATATTGTCGCCAAGATTGCAGTCATTTTAGTCAAGAAATTTCCCGCTGCGGAACCTGTTAAAACACCACCAAACATAGATGCCGCGGAAGAGCCGGACATTCCAGAACCTTCTGACTTTTGAAGCAAAATCAAACCAGTCATTAAAACTGCTACGATAATCAGCAAAACAAGTAATATTGAAAACATAGATTTTTCCTTTGGTTATTCATTTACCGCGATTGTAATAGGCGCAACCTTAAATTGCAAGAATTTTTAGTAATTCTTCGGCTGCGTTCAAGCCGGCTGCTTTTTTTGAAGTACCGACCCCGACGGCAGATTTGCCCAGCGCACGGACCGTCACTTTGAATGTCGGGTTGTGTGAAGCGCCAGTCGGTTCATCGTATTCGTATTTTGGCAATGCACCTTTGTCTAGCTTTTGAACATATTCTTGCAGTGTGGTTTTTGCATCTTTTGGTGCAGTTATTTCTGATTCTGCCATAGTGCGCCACAATTCCACAATTATTTTACGTGCAGATTCAAAACCAGAATCAAGGAATATCGCCCCAAGGACCGCTTCCATTGCATTGGCAAGCACGTGATTTATTTTGCCACCGGTCATGTGTCCATGGCGCAGACTTTTTTCCAATTCTATTTCTTTCGCGACATTTGCAAGGGTTTCTGTTGATACCAAAAAAGCGTGTCGGCGTGCCAAGTCGCCTTCGGCATCATTTGGATACATTTCGTAAAGCAGTGCTGCCACAGATAAACCCAACACACGGTCGCCGATAAATTCCAATCTTTCGTTGTTATGATGCGAATTTATGCCGCTTTGTGTCAAAGCAAGTTCCAGTAAGTCTTTGTTTTTGAATTCGTAGTTTATTTTCATTATTGTTTCTTCCCCATACCAAATCTTTCCCAACGCATTTTTTTACCCCAATTCCAAACGACTAGCATTGGTGAATAGTAATTATGTGAATACCATATAAACCACACGCGTCCCAAAACATTATCGCGATTTACATACGATACAGCGCTGGTTCTGCTGTCTGCGCTGTTGTCGCGGTTGTCGCCCATAAAGAAAAGGTGGTTGTCGGGTACAGTAAATATTTCTGTGTTATCCAACGGTGCGTTATCTGTCATTTCAATAATGCTGTGTTCAACGCCGTTTGGTAAAACTTCTGTGTATTCTGTGGCATTAAATACCCCGCATTCATAAGGATAGTTTTGACAGACCTTGTCTGATTTGTATTCAATTGTGTAATTAAACGGTGCAGGCTTATTATCAACCAAAATCTTGTTCCCCTTTATGGACATATTGTCGTGGTAATATCCAACAGAACGTACAGATTTTGGCAAATTCGCAACGATAAAAGGACGTGCGTCTTTGCGTTCAACCATTTGACCGTTTATATAAAGGCGACCCTTTTTCATCTGAATGCTGTCGCCAGGTTTTCCAATCAATCTTTTGACATATTCTACATTTCCACCGGGCTTACGGAAAACGATAATATCACCCACATTTGGTTCGTTTAGGGTAAAAAAGCGACCATTCCACAAGTTCCAAGAACCAAAAGGAAACGAATATCGCGAATATCCATATATCCACTTTTGAACAAACAAATGGTCGCCAACTTGAAGTGATGGTATCATAGAGCCAGATGGAATGTTAAATGGTTCCAATAATAAACTGCGGAAAACAATAGCAATAAGACCGCCCCAAAATATTGTATCTATCCATTCACGGGCTGTGCTTTTCTTTTTTGTTGGCATTTGGTTTTGTCCTTTCTTTGTTGAGAATATTAGTATATTAAACCTTGAAAACGGTATTCGCAAGTTTTAATATAGGCTTATGATAAATTTAAGGTCTGTTATTTTTAATGGTATGGACATCACAGAAATTGATGTTCAAATTCAACTTTCGCCCGGGTTCGCAAAACCAGAATTTAATATTATCGGTTTGGCAGACAGGGCGGTAAAAGAATCTGCGGAAAGAATTCGTAATGCGCTGGCTGCGCTGAATTTGTCTTTGCCGTCACAGCGTTTGACTGTGAATTTATCGCCTGCTGATATTGAAAAGACAGGATCGCATTTTGATTTGCCTATTTTATGCGGGATATTGTGCGCTATGGATATTTTGCCAGCAGAAGAATTGACCAAATATGTGATTATCGGTGAAATAGGGCTTGATGGCGCGGTCGTTCGGACGAATGGTGTTTTGCCAGCCAGTGTTTGGGCAAACAATAATGGTTTGGGAATAATTTGTCCTGGGGTCCAAGGTGGTGAAGCAAGATGGGCGGGGCATACGAACATATTGGCACCGAATCATGTTTTGGAATTGATAAATCATTTTCGTGGACTTCAAATATTGCCTTTGCCAAATGTGATAGAAATAACAGAAACAAATAATGACAAGGTTGGCGATTTATCAGAAGTACATGGTCAAGAATCTGCAAAACGCGCGCTGGAAATTGCGGCGGCGGGTGGACACGCAATGTTGATGATTGGACCGCCGGGTTCTGGGAAAACTATGTTGGCATCGCGTCTGCCGACTATTATGCCAGAAATGACCCCGGCAGAGGTTTTAGAGACATCAATAATTTATTCTATTGCGGGAAAATTGAATAACCAATCGCTGATAATGAATCGCCCGTTCCGCAGTGTTCATCATACGGCAAGTTCGGTTGCGCTGGCAGGTGGGGGCAGTGATGCCAAGCCTGGGGAAATATCTTTGGCACATAATGGCGTTTTGTTTTTGGACGAATTGCCTGAATTTAATCGTGCGACTCTTGAAATATTGCGGCAGCCTATGGAATTGGGCAAAATAGTTATTTCGCGCGCAAAAAGAAATGCAACTTATCCTGCACACTTTCAATTGATTGCGGCGATGAATCCGTGCCCTTGTGGGCATTTGGGAAATGCTGCACTTTCTTGTTCGCGTGCGCCACGATGCGCAGAGGCTTATCAGAATAAAATATCTGGTCCATTACTAGACCGAATCGATTTACATGTAGATGTTGATGCGGTGAACCCATGGGAAATGAAACAGAAAAACGAATCGATTCGTGAAACCAGTGCACAAATTCGTGAACGTGTTGTTGCTGCGCGGAAACGGCAGATTGCGCGTCAGGGCTATGTCAATGCACTGCTGGATGGGGCTGATTTGGAAAAATATGTTGTGTTGGATGACGAATTGACTGAATTTTTGAATATGGCAGCAGAAAAAATGGGTATGTCTGCGCGTGGATATAATCGCATAAAACGAATCGCCAGAACGATTGCAGATTTGCGAGAAAGTGATAAAATAGTCATGTCAGATTTGGCAGAGGCGTTATCTTATCGCCCAATAAACCGCGGAAAATACGGCGTAAAGCGGCAATATTAAAAAAATTTGAAATTTTTTCATTTTTCATTTTTTTTAAGGGTAAAAATGTGATATACTATGTATTGAAGATTGGTCATGTTTTCCTTCCGACCTGAAAGCACCCGCGGTCCCCCCGCGGGTTGTTTTTATCTTTTATATTCCGCAGAAAGGATAAATTATAAAAATGTTTCGTTATGGGGGAAAATATGATATTATTGTCGTGACAGGAATAAGGGAATTGTTGCGCACTAAAAAAATATTTTTTATTTGGTGTTTGTTGTCGCCGCTGCCGGTGCTAGCAACGGGGATAAATTCTGGCGTAAGCGACCCCGCGTGTGACAACAGTGTAATGGGAACATATTCTGGTAATGTAGCACTGGAAGCGGAATACGAAGCAAACGGCATACCGATTCGTTGGTATGATAATAACGAAGAAATGACGGTATCAAGTGCGGCGTCTTCGTGTGATTATGGTGGCAATGTGACCGTTGCCCAGAACCCGCCGTCCCGAACAGGTTATGTGTTTGTTGGGTGGAAATTGTGTTCCTTGTCTGAAATTGATACGACGCAAAATGGAACATCTCATGGTTTTTTAAGTAATAACGGTGGATATTATAATGCTACACAGCAATACGGTTTGAACGAAAGTGGTACATGGGCGACTTCGTTTGAATATGGTATAGTGTACGGAAGATCAAAATGTAGCGAAACTAATATCGCTTCTAATACATCTGGTACCCCAAGTAGTACAGAAGGACCTTATTGTTGGTGTAAGGCGACACATTACAAACCAATTAGTGGATATAAATGCGAACTGTCTCCGCATTCTTGGGTAAAAGTGGGAAATGTATTCGGTGGTGGTCCTCAGTGTTCTAATGGGTGTGCGACATTGTGTGGTCGTTATGTTAAAGACTATTCAGCTACTCGTGTTGCTGTATTTTCGTCAGTATATTAGACACATTTTTTCGGAATTCGTTCCAATGTATTTGTTTTTATGTCCTTGGTATAATTTGTTTGTATCAAAGGAGTAAACAATGAATTTTGTGAAATTTATTTTCGCTATGTTTTTATCTTTCTTGCCCGGAATTTTGGGTATCATTGTTGCGCCAATAAGCAGCGGTGGTAATTTATGGTATAACACATTAAATCATTCTTTGTTGACACCGCCAGGGTGGGTGTTTTCAGTTGCGTGGACCATTCTTTATTTCCTTATCGGCTTGGCGCTGTTCTTTGTTATGCAGACTGATAATATGGACAGACGGTATAATAAAACGACCGCTTATGTGTTGTTTGCAATCAATTTGGTTTTGAATACACTTTGGTCGTTCGTGTTTTTTGGTGCAGAAATGCCGTCTGTTGCGTTGCTGGTTTTGGTTCTGCTGATTGGAACAGTTATATTGATGATGCGTGAATTTTTCCGAATCAACAATGTGACGATTTGGTTGCTTTTGCCATATCTTTTGTGGTTGTTCTTTGCGTTCTATTTGAATGCGATGATAATATATTTGAATTAGTATTTCAATTCTTTGAATTCGGGGTTGCCGACGTTCAACACGCGCAGCCCCAATTCTTCGATATAATCAGAAGAGCCGTTCGGATGTTGAAGCAAGTATATGTGATGCTGAATCTCATTTAACTTTTGTTGTGCGACCGCTAATTCTGCGCGCTCGTGATTTAATCGCCATGCGTTTATAACAAACCCTTGGACGCTGCGCGTGCCGCAGAATAATCGCACAAATAAAAATAGCGATAATAACATCAATATAACGCCGATTTTTCCGCGCGAACTGGCGGTCCAAGCGCGGTGTACAAAATCAAAGAAAATTTTGATTTTTTCTTTCATGTCGTTTATTATAACACAAATGTTTGACGATAATAAGAAAATTTTTGTTGCGCCACTTGCTGGTATTACTGATAAGCCTTTTCGGACCGTTTTGCGCGAATTTGCGTCCGATGTTTCATTGGTGACAGAAATGATTTCTTGTCATTCTTTGGTTGAAGGGCACAAAAACTGTGTTCGTAATTTTGATAATTATAATGGCGAAGGTAATATTGGCGCGCAAATATTTGGTGCAGACCCCTATCTAATGGGCGAAGCTGCAAAAATTCTTGCGGATAATGGTGCAAGGTGGATAGATATAAATATGGGTTGTCCTGTGCCAAAGGTGGCGACGCGTGCTGGGGCAGGGGCTTTTTTAATGCGCGACCATAAGTTGGCTGGGAAAATAGTCGAAAGTTGTGTCAAAAGTGTGAATATACCTGTTTCAATAAAAACTCGTTTGGGTTGGGATGATGCACATCGTGATTGGACAGATTTGATTCAGATTGCGGCTGATAATGGTGCGTCTTTTGCTGCGGTTCATGGTCGAACCCGGGCTATGGGATATTCGGGTAAATCTGAATTGCCGACAAAACCTGATTTACCGATACCAGTTATCGCAAATGGTGATATTAAAAATATTGATGATGTTGAATATGTCAAAGGTTTGGGATATGACGGTGCGATGATTGGACGTGCGGTTTTGGGACAACCTTGGGTTATTGGACAAATTTGTGGAACCATGGAAAAACCGAAAAATATTGGTGCTGTTGCATTAAAGCATTTTAATTTAATCGTCGATTATTATGGGGAAAAGTCTGGTGTGCCAATGTTTCGGAAACACGCAGCATGGTATTCCGCAGGCATGCCAAATTCTGCGCAATTTAGAATTCGTGTCAACCAGATAACAAGCGCGGAAGATATGAAAAACGCGATAAAAGAATTTTGGGCGATTGATTGACAATGGGTAAAATCTGACCTAACATAGTGTGTCCAAAGGATGTAAAGATGAATGAACAGCAAGAAACAATCTTATCTACAAATGAAATGACAGTTGGTGAAATGTTGAAAAACGCGCGTACTACGGGGCGCAGGAAACGTGAAATCGCAACTGTTTCAAAATTGCTTTGCATTCGTGAAGAATTTTTGACTGCTTTGGAAGAAGGCAACTATCGCGTAATTCCCGAAGATGTTTATATTTTGGGCTTTGCGCGCAGTTATGCTGTGGAATTGGGCTTGGACCCGGACGAAGTTATCACAAAACTTAAAAAAGAATTGGGCATAACTAAGGATAAAAAAGAAGAAGTTCAAGAAGTAAAAGCAAAGGTAGAACCAAAGAAAACTCAGAAAGCAGAAATTGAAATCAACAAAGAAAGCGTGGTAAAATGGTTCAAAAGTGCTGCTGGGTATATAAAAAAACATTGGGTGTGGTTTGTATCCGGATTGGCAGGTTTGTTGGTCCTTGTGACATTGATTGTTATTTTTGCAACTGGTAAAAAAACAGACGATTCAGCAGTGAACAATGCACCAGAAGTTGTTGAAGAAACTGTCGTTATTCCAGAACCAGACTTCAGATACCCAATACATGAAAAATTTGATGTTAAAAACGCCAAAGAGGCACATGTTGTTTTACAGGCAGAAAAAGAATCTTGGGTAAAGATTGAAGATGCCCGTGGAAGTAGTGTTTTTTCGCGTGTTTTGATACCTGGTGATGTGTATTATTTGCCGGCAGGGGATAAATTCAAGGCGACATTTGGTAATGTTGGTGCTATTGATGTTTGGGTTGACGGTCGTTTGATTAAAAAATTGGGACCTGCTAATACCAAGAAGACAGGTATATCTATGGCCCCCGATGCCTTGAAAGCAGTTGGTTATGCCGAATAATCTTTTTATGGTATTGATTTTTTAGATTTTATAACTATATCGTGTATCATGACCGGAAGTATAAAGATTCGCGGTGCGCGCGAAAATAATCTTAAAAATATTGATTTGGACCTGCCAAAAAACAAACTTGTTGTGTTGACGGGGGTGTCTGGGTCTGGCAAATCTTCTTTGGCTTTTAATACCATTTATGCCGAAGGACAGCGCAGGTATGTCGAATCGCTTTCGTCCTATGCGCGTCAGTTTTTAGATATGCAGAAAAAGCCCGATGTTGATTTAATCGAAGGTTTGTCACCTGCTATTTCCATTGAACAAAAGACGACTTCGAAAAATCCACGCTCAACAGTTGGTACAGTGACAGAAATTTATGATTATTTGCGTTTGCTTTGGGCGAGAATCGGTGTGCCTTATTCGCCTGTGACAGGTCTGCCGATTAAATCACAAACTATTGCAGAAATGGTAGAATGGACGCTAAAAATTCCACGCGGTGTAAAGTTTTTTATAATGGCGCCAATGGTGCGCGACCGCAAGGGCGAATACAAAAAAGAGATTGCTTTTTTGATAAAGCAGGGCTATCAACGCGCGATTATTGATGGAACGCTTTATGATTTGTCTTCTGTTCCGCCGCTGGATAAAAATAAAAAGCACAATATTATGGTCATTATTGACCGCGTTGCGATGCCAAGTGAGGAATTATCTGGGGACGAAGCAGATGAATTCAAATCGCGTCTTTATTCTTCATTCGAAGCGTCGCTTCGGTTGGTGCCTGGTTCGGTTGTTGTGCGACGATTGGATACAAATGAAGATTCGCTGTATTCCCAAGAATATGCTTGTCCGGTAAGTGGCTTTACTGTGCCGAAAATAGAACCACGGTTATTTTCTTTTAATGCGCCACTTGGTGCGTGCAGCGAATGTGACGGTTTGGGTATGCAGATGAACATTTCCCCAGAATTGGTTATTCCTGATACTTCTAAGTCTATATTGGGTGGGGCGATTGCACCATGGTCAAGGGGAGGTATGCTTAGCCAGTATGATAACGTCCTTGATTCATTACACAAAAAATACAAAATACCTTTGTCAAAACCATGGCGGTCGCTGTCTGAAAAAGAAAAAGATATTGTTTTATATGGCACTGGGGACGAGCCGATAAAGATAAACTGGAACGGGTATGTTTATGAAAAGCCGTTTGAAGGTGTGATTCCAAATCTGGAACGCAGGTTGCGCGAATCTGATTCTGAAACTATGCGTTCAGAATTATCAAAATATCAGTCTGAAAAATTGTGCCCTGCATGTCATGGAAAGCGATTAAATATCCAAGCGCTGTGTATCAAAATAAATAATTGCGATATTATGGACGTTTGTGAAATGTCGATTGATGAATCGTTAAAGTGGTTCCAAGATTTGCCAAAGTTTTTAACAAAAAAAGAAAATGATATTGCTTCTATGGTTTTGCGGGAAATTACTTCGCGATTATTCTTTTTGCAAAATGTAGGTTTGGGATATTTGACTATGTCGCGTATGGCAGGAACTCTTTCTGGGGGTGAAGCGCAAAGAATAAGATTGGCTTCACAAATCGGAAGTGGTCTGTCCGGGGTTTTGTATGTGTTGGATGAACCGTCTATTGGGCTGCATCAAAGTGATAATGATAAATTGATAGACACATTAAAAATGCTTCGCGACAAAGATAATACTGTGATTGTTGTGGAACATGACGAAGACATGATGCGTGCGGCAGATTACTTGGTTGATATTGGACGTGGGGCGGGTATAAACGGCGGAAATGTAATTTCCAAAGGAACACCGTCCCAGGTTATCAAAGATTCTGAATCTTTGACGGGTCAATATTTGTCTGGAAAACGCAAAATAGAGGTTCCGAAAAAACGCAGAAATGGGAATGGTAAGGTCATTCGCATAGAAGGCGCACGCGAAAACAATCTTAAAAATGTAAATGTTGATTTTCCATTGGGTAAATTTATTGCATTAACAGGTGTTTCTGGGTCTGGGAAATCTACATTGTTGTTGAATACGCTCTATCCAGCAATTATGCGTGTGCTTTATAATTCAAAACTGGAAACTGGTGCGCATGATGTTGTTCGCGGTATTGAAAACATAGACAAAGTTGTTGATATTGATCAATCTCCTATTGGGCGCAGCCCGCGCAGTAATCCTGCGACTTATGTTGGTGTGTTTAATAATATTCGTGATTTCTTTGCTAATTTACCTGAATCAAAAACGCGCGGATATGATGCAGGAAGATTTTCTTTTAATGTCAAGGGCGGTCGATGTGAAGCCTGTCAGGGTGACGGTCAAATTAAAATAGAAATGAACTTTTTGGCGGATATTTATGTGGAATGTGACAAGTGTCACGGAAAGCGGTATAATGATGAAACTTTGGCTGTGAAGTACAAGGGGAAATCTATTGCTGATGTTTTGAATATGACGGTTGAAGAGGCGTACAGATTCTTTATAAATGTTCCACAAATTGCGCGAAAATTAGAACTTTTGAAACGTGTGGGATTGGAATATATAAAATTGGGTCAAAGTTCACTTGATTTATCAGGCGGTGAAGCACAGCGTATAAAATTGTCCAAAGAATTGGCTGCGCGAAGCACTGGGCAGACTATATACATTTTGGACGAACCAACCACGGGTCTTCATTTCGAAGATATTAAATCGCTGTTGTCTGTGTTGCACGAACTGGTGGACCAAGGAAACACAGTAATTGTTATCGAACATAATTTGGAAGTTATTAAAACTGCGGACTGGGTGATAGATTTGGGACCAAGCGGTGGTGCCGGTGGCGGACAAATTATAGCAACAGGAACCCCAGAAGATATTGTTAAAAATGATAAGTCTTTGACAGGGAAATATTTGAAAAAGTATCTGGACAAACCAAAAAAAGCAAATAAAATAAAAGACACAAACTAATTCAAAGGAGTAGAAATATGTTCGGTTTCGGCAAAAAGAAAAAAATTGAAAGTGAAAACACAGATTTGGAAAACGAAGAAATCAAAGTGCCGTCTGGTATGAAAGAATTGACAGAACGAATGATGTCTGGTCAATTTGATATGAATGATATGTTGGTGCAATTGAAACAGATTAAAAAAATGAATAATTTTAGCGGCTTGTTGAAAATGGTTCCAGGTATGAGTGGTGCTGTGGCTGCGATGAAAGAAAAAATCAAGGACGGTAGTGTTGATGCACAAATAAAAATATTAGAAGCAATGACACCAGCAGAACGCAGCGAACCGGAAAAAGTGTTTGCTAATGCCAAGGCGCGTATCGCAGAAACTGCGGGTTGCAGCGTTCGTGATGTGGAACATATTATTAAACAGTATTTGAAAATGAAACAGCAGATGGCTATGATTCAGCGTATGGGCGGAATGGAAGCGGTTATGCAACGTATGCAACAAGCGGGAACTTTCCCAGGAGCAAAATAATGAATAAAAATCAAGATGTTTTGAAACCAGTTGGTGTGTCGCCTATAAATCCTGTTTATGATATGAATGGGTGTATTGCTGAATGGGAATTGACTGTCACTTTTGATAAGCATAATGTTAAACCACCTCATGCCAAGGGGGCGCGTGTCAGTACCAAAAATCTAGATAATAGAACCTTGGCAAAATATGAGTTTTCTGAAAGCGTAATGAGGAAAGGTTTGGAAAACGCTTGGCTTTTCAGAGACGCAATATCAAAACAAATCGCCAGATTAAATAATGAAAATTCTAAATAAAAAAATAGCAGCACACAAATCTTCGGCGGCTTGGATACAACGTCAGGCGGCCGATCCGTATGTTGAACGCGCAAAGAAAGATGGTTATCGTGCGCGTGCTGCATATAAAATTATAGAAATGAATGAAAAATATCATTTCTTGAAAAATGGTCAGGTTGTCGTTGATTTAGGGGCAGCACCAGGTTCTTGGTCGCAATATGTCGCGCGTGAATTTCCAAAAACAAAAATATTTGCTATGGATTTATTGGAAATTAAACCAATAAACGGTGTTGAATTTTATCAAGGCGATTTTACGACGGATGAAGCATTGCACTGGTTGAATGAAAAATTAAATCTGACAGAAGATTCTGGTGGAACTGTTGATGTGGTTATGTCTGATATGGCGCCAAATACGGTCGGACATAAAAAGACAGATCATATTCGTCAAATGGTGTTGTTGGAATATGCTTTTGATTTCGCGTTGCGTGCGTTAAAGGTCGGGGGAACTTTTGTTGCTAAATCTTTTACTGGTGGTGCAACAAATGATTTGGTTAAACAAATCAAAGAACATTTTGACAATGTTCACTATATAAAACCACCGTCTTCACGCAAAGATTCTGTTGAAATGTTTATTGTTGCAACTGGGTTTCGTGGCTGATGTTTTTTATTTATAACTTTCCGCCGCGGTGCGCGCAAGTTCGTCAACACGTTCATTAAATTCTTCGCCAGCATGCCCTTTGACCCAGACCCAATGTATTTTTATTGTTTCTGCCAATTTATCCAATTCTTGCCATAATTCTTTATTCTTTACAGGTTTTTTATTGGCGTTTCTCCAATTGTTTTTCTTCCAATTATTTATCCATGTTTCCATGCCGTTTTTAACATATTGGCTGTCTGTATGAATTTCAATTTCGTTATGTTTTCTTGCCGCGCGCAGTGCCTTTATAACCGCAGTCAATTCCATTTTATTATTTGTTGTCTCGCGTTCGCCGCCACAACGTTCTGCAACCTGGCAACCATTGGTAGCAATAAAACCCCATCCACCTGGGCCAGGGTTGCCCAGACAACTGCCATCTGTCCAAATTTTTAGCATTTTCTTATCATCCTTTTTGTGATATAATATCATAAAATGAAGTTTAATGCCAAACAATTACAACAGATGTCGAATGTAGCGCGTGCAAGCGCGCTTGGTGCTGTGTTATCTGCGCAAAGTGGACATGTTGGAATTATTTTAGATGCTTCCGAAATGATGACTTGCGTTTTTGCAAATCATTTGAATCGTGGGGTTGACCGATTCGTTTTATCTGCTGGACATGGTTCGGCTTTGCTTTATTCTGTGTTGAAATTATCTGGATATAAAATTGGAGATCTAAGCAGTTTTCGAAAACTTGGTGGTCTGCCGGGGCATCCAGAATATGGAATTGACGGCGTTGATGCGACAACTGGACCGCTGGGGCAGGGCGTTGGTAATGCGGTCGGTTTGGCGTTGGCTCAAAAAATTAGAAAGATTCGTGCGCGGACTTTTTGCTTGGTTTCTGACGGCGATTTAATGGAGGGTGTATCGTTCGAAGCGCTTTCTTTCGCAGGACGATATAATTTGAATAATTTAATAGTTCTTTGGGACGATAATAAATTGTCTATTGACGGAATGGCACAGACAGATTTGGATGTCAATGCGCGTATGCGTTCGCTTGGGTTTAATGTGATGTCTGTGCGCGGCAATGATGTTTCGGCAATAGATTGCGCTTTGGAACGTGCGGAAAAATCTTCGCGTCCTGTCTTTATACAGTGCAAGAATATTTTGGGACGTGGTTCAACACTGGCAAATGATGCGCGTGCGCATGGGTTTGCGTTAAAAAATTCTGAAATGTTGGAATTGATTTCCAAAAATTCAGATCCAGATGGTTTGCGTTTATGGGCAACGGTTGCGCGGCGTCCGATTGCGCCAAAATCTAAATCTGTTATTGCGGTGCCGCGTATTAAAATTCCGAAAGTACCAGAACATATTGCCACACGTGAATTGTCTGGAATATATCTTGAATTATTGATGAAAGCCGGTTGTGATTTGATAACAGGATCGGCTGATTTGGGTGAAAATACGCGCGTAAAAACGAACGCTTCAAAAGAGATAAAGGCGGACGATTTTAATGGAAACTATATAAACTATGGTGTGCGCGAACATGGAATGGCTTCGATAATGAATGGTATGGCGGTGGACGGTTTGCGACCTGTGGGTGGAACATTTTTGGTGTTCAGTGATTATATGAAACCAGCGATGCGAATTGCGGCGATGTCGGGTTTGCCGGTTATATATGTCTTTTCGCACGACAGTGTCGCGGTGGGTGCAGACGGTCCAACGCATCAGCCGGTTGAACAATTATCGTCACTTCGTTTGATTCCGAATTTGAATGTGTACCGGCCTTGTAATATGGCAGAGATTGCATACGCCTGGAACGAATCAATACGCGAAATTGCACACCCCAGTGCTATTGTTTTATCGCGTCAAAAGTTTAGGCAGATTTCATCGCCAACCGATTCGCAAATGAAGCGGGGCGGATATGTTATTTTTTCTGCGAAGTCTGGTCGCGCGCGCACTACGCTTGTCGCTAGTGGAAGCGAAGTTCCTTTATCAATTGAAATCGCATCACGGTTCAAGAATGTGCAGGTTGTGTCTATGTTAAACCTTAGCGCTTTTCGCGAACAAGACGAAAAATACAAGAAAAAAATCTTGCGCGGTTGTGTGATTGCAATAGAAGCCGCATCGCCGTCCCCTTGGTTTGAGTTTGCAGACGCAGTAATTGGAATCGATAAATTTGGTAAATCTGGTAATGGCGAAGATGTCTATCGCGAATATGGCTTTGATGTGGATAAGATAATCAGCGAAATAAAAAAGTGCATAAGATAAAATGTCTGGCGAAGTATTTTTTACTTTATCAAATGGGGAACAAATTCCAGTTGTGATAAATAATCGTCGTGGCGCAAAGAGTGTCACTTTGCGACCAAAAGTTGGTGCAAAACCAGAAATTCATATTTCAAAACCTTGGATAACTTCGACCAGTTTTGTGTTGAAGTTTTTGGAATCAAAACGCAAATGGGTTGAAAAGATTTTTGAATCTGCACCACAAAAAGAAAAAATAAAACCCGGTTCAACAATTGAAATTTTTGGACGGACTGTGCGATTGGTGCATGATGAAAATATGCGCAGAAATTGTTATATGGATGAATATAAAACGACACTTTGTATTGGGGGCGGGGCGGATATGTTCGAAAGACGTGTTCGCGATTTTATCAAAGAAGAATTATTGACTGAAATACGTGCTATAATCAAAACGACTCCACACGAATATTGGCCGAAACATATAACTTTGCGTGATACATCTTCGCGGTGGGGGTCGTGTTCTTCGACTGGGAATGTGTCTTTTTCTTGGAGATTAGCATTTGCACCATATGAGGTTATGCGTTATGTAGTTATGCACGAATTATCGCATCGAAAGCACATGGATCATTCACCAGATTTTTGGGCAAATGTTAGTGAACTTTATGGCTTTGGTGTTGAACGTGCAAAACGGTGGCTTTCCAAAAACGGTCAGAGTTTGCATCGGTATTTTTAATCATATGAGGGGAATTAAAAAACCGCCGTTTGGCGGTTTTTGTATTAACGCAAACCGACGGTAAATGTATCGCCCCAATCAGCAACCGTTTGTCCACCGACTGTGCAGTGTAGTGCATCAAAGCCTTTTTCTACTTGCTTTTTCTTGATAACTACACCAGATACCACACCACCAACAGTTCCAAGAACCACACCAGCGGTCAAATCAGATGCAAGACGCGCAGTGTTGAAATTACCGTCTTTGTCACGCCATACATTACGATTTTGTTTTGTTGTTTCAAAGAAAGCAGACAATGTCTTTTTCGCCGCCGCTACTTCAGCATCAGTCGAACCAGTCGGAACAGTTACAGTACTGTTCTTTTTGCCACATATCTTTTCTATCAATGTGTCATAACCTTCTATTTCTTTCAAAAGGTTTTCGATAACAGCATCACTTGACGCAGCATCAAGTTTCTTTTTCGCTTCGGTCCAACGCAATTTTTCTGCTTCGTCTTTTGTCACTTTGATTTGTTCATTTTTCTTAAAGGTTTTTCCATTTGCGCATTTAACATCAACTTTTAATGTATAAACGCATTCTTCACAGTTTTCATCACCCGGCAAGTTTCCGTTGCCGCCACCGTTGTTTCCGCCGCTGCCGTTTCCACCACCATTGTTATCTGCGACACAAACGCACATTTCTTCGCCGATATATGCAGGAACATTTCTGCCATAAATTTCAATTGTCACTTCGTTTAATACGCATTTTTCACCCTTGTCACAAGCGCAACTTTTTTCGCATACTGACTTTAATGCATTCCTTGAACGGCACAAGCCTTGGGAGCCGACTTTTTCTTTTAACATTTCATCTTTTAATGCTGGTATTGTGGCATCAACAATCTTTCTTTCTCTTCTGTTATTTTTATTTGTTGTGTACAATAAATAGCCGTTATTACAATACTTTGCAGCACAAGATGTTATCGTTTGTGTGGAGGTTTTCTTTTCTTTGTTGCTGCAATCACAGGCAGTTCCAGTTGCCCCATCTGTAGAATCGAGTGTGCAGTATTCGTTCGTATATGTTCCTTGTTCTATGCAATAGCCAGAATTTGCTGGTGCGTTTGTTGGACTGCAAGCATGATCTTTTGAATACCAAAGTTTATTTTGGTTGATTGTACATTCGTCTTTCTTACTTCCCTCAGCATAATGCATTATCGTTTTCTGTGCATAAGTACCACTGAGACATTTGTTTTGTTCGTATCCACCGCCAACGTTGACTTCTGCGCATACTTTGTGGTTGCCACTTTTCGTCATTGTGCAGCCTTCTCTGTCGGCAAAAGATGCGTTGCATATGAAAACACTACACGCCAAAGCCGAAAACAAAACGAATTTATTCATTGAAAATCTCCTTATTCCTTGATGATCGAATTGTATCAAAAACCAACCATTAAATCAACAGTTTTTTTCACACGATACAAAAAATAAAAATCGCAGAAATCGGGGAAGATTTTTTTTGAGTTTTTCTTTTTGCCCTGTATTACACAAACGTTGGTTTTTGATACAATTTAATCAACGAAAGAAAGGAATGTAGATATGAAAAAAATCGCATTATGTTCATTGATGATGTGTTTGGGCGTTATTGGCAATGGTTTTGCCGCCAGTTTTGTTGGTAGCTGTGAACTTACCACTAGTAAGACTGGTCGTGGTGGTGACCACGATTTTATCTATTTCAGCAATGGTTTGAATGGTTTGGCTTGTAATAAATTGGGCAATAAGCAGTGCAACCCGTCACAGTATGCTATGGTAAATGGAAGTCACTATGTTGGAAGTGATGCCAAGTCTGGTTTTCATTTCTATAAATGTGTTGATGGTACTGGTGTTCTTGACCCTTGGAAAGAAGCAGATTTGTCATTGATACCGATGTGTAGCGATACCCAAGTGAGAGAATATGCAGAAATTGCTAAACCGGATGATTATACGTATATGGCAAAGCGTAATGCGCAAAATAATGAAAAAAATCACGTAAAATTTGCTGCTGGTAATATAGAAACTATGTGTAAAACATTGGGTTCGGTCAATAATGATGTTCAAGATTGTCCAAAAGGACAAAGAAAGGCTGTGAAGGATATAAAAGTGACCGATTTTTGTGATGGTAATTCTACTTGCACCCCGGTCAGAAAAGGGCAATGTTATGACGAAGCCTATCTCGATTGTATTGAAGCGGCAGCGGCTGGTGAATTTGCTATCTGGAATCCTGCCCAGAAAAAATGTAATTGTACAGACAACAAAGGGGAATGGGACCCCGTTGCAAAAAAGTGTGGTAAAAAAATAACCCCAACCCCAACGCCGGCAAAATCTTGTAAAGATAAGAGAATAACGGCAGAAGGTAAGGCGTGTTGTGATTTACCATCCACTGTGGCAGAATGGAAAAATAATAAATGTATTTGCAAGGAACCAAACCCTGTTTTTGCAATAGTCAACGGAAAGGGAACTTGTTCACCGGCGGGTGGTTGTGATTCTTTGAAAAACAACCCAGAAGCCTATGCTTGCTGCATGGCGAACTATACTTGGAATAATGGCAAGTGTGAATGTCCAGACGGTCAAGATTGGAAGTATGATGAAAAAACAAAAACCGGCAAATGTGAAGAATCTGGTGATGCTTCGGTTGATACAAACTGCTATTACACAATCAGTATTGATATAAAGTGTGCAAATCGCAACACTTATAAAAAGACAGAAACAATACAAATAAGTGAAAAAGAAGCGCGTAAAATGTCTTGTGCGGCTTGGAAACAAAAGGTTAAACAAATCGAATCTGGTACTTTGCTGGAAGATACTGTTACGGAAATTGACGAATTGGATGCGCTTATAAAGAAAGTGTGCAAAAGCGATTATGTTGCTCCGTCGCCTTCTGATAACAGTGCCGAAGTAGCGGCGGCTAAAAAGACATTGTCCACATTCTTTGAAACGACAAAACAGAATCGTAATGTATGGCGTGACAAAGACGGTAATTTCAACACCGCGCGTCTGGCATCTGATTTGACTGCTGGTGTGGTTCTTGGAACTGTTGGCGGTGTGGTATCTGGTGTGGTTATCAAGAAAAAGCAAGTAGAAAAAGGCTTTGACGCATTACACTGCACAGTCGGTGGACAAACAGTTGCCGATTGGGGCGATACATTTACTGTCGGTCTTCGTTAATACAAAAAACCGCCGTTCGGCGGTTTTTAACCCTCCCCACCACTGCGTGGTCCGCCCCCTCCAATGGAGGTGAATTTTTTGAAAACAGTTGATTTTTGGGAAATATCTATTAAAATATGCTTGTTATGATTATGAAATACGCATCTTTTGCACATCGTTTTCATCACGCGGCACGCGCCGTGTGTTTCTAGCTATTCTTTATCTTTTATGATATAATAAGTTTCGTTAAAAATAATTTTTCAAACATGGGATGAAAAAAATGGACCTTAAACCAACAAAACCTCTAAGTGGATTTATAGAATTGTTGCCAGCGCAACAGCGGTGCTTTGATTATTGTGCAAACAAGATGTTGAATGTTTTGCGCGAATGCGGTTTTTCTATGCTTGATTTGCCGGCGATTGAACGCGCAGAAGTTTTAACCGATAAAGATAATTGGGACGAAATCGAAACCCAAATGTTTTTGTTTCAAAAAGGCGATACGAAAATGGGCTTGCGCTATGACGGAACCGTTGGGCTGTCGCGCTATGTTGCTGGTCATCTGAACAATCTGGTTTTTCCGTTTCGCGCTTCGCAATTTTCAAAACGCTATCGTGGGGAACGCGCCCAGCGTGGGCGTTATCGCGAATTCTATCAAATGGACCTTGATATTATGGGGATAAATTCTTTATCTACTAATTATGATGCTGAAATTATTTCTGTGATAAATCGTGCGTTAAAATCTGTTTCCGAATTTATCGGTCCGGCAGAGGTTTTAATCGGTTCGCGTCCATTCTGGGATGCTTTGTTCGATTATCTGGAAATGACAGCAGACCAGAAAAAAGAAGTCTTTGTTTTAATAGATAAAAAAGACAAAATGGGCGATGCTGATTTTGCCGAAGGTTTGTCTGATACTTTGCAAGACCCTAAAAAAGAAGATTTAATAAAATCTGTTTTTGTAGACGGATATAATGGTTTTGTAAATAAATCATCAAAATTAGACGAAGCGATTGATGAATTAACCAGATTTTTGAATGTCTTGACCGGTATGGGGGTCAACAACGCAAAAATAGACTTGTCTATAACACGCGGCTTGGCTTATTATACCGGCTTGGTGTTCGAATTCAAATTGATAAATCATCCAGAACTTGGCACTGCTGCGGGCGGTGGACGTTATGCTGATTTGGCGGGAAAGTTTTCCAAAACCAAAATTATTGGGGTTGGGGCGGCAATCGGTTTTTCAAGAATCTTTGCGTCTATGTTGGAAAATAACCAGATTGATTTAACAAGATTTTCAAGACCTATTGATGTCGCTGTGTTGATAATGGGCGACAATAATGTTGCGTATGCGTCGAATGTTGTGAATGCGCTGCGTGATGCGGGTGTTGCTGCTGTTTCATACATGGATACTGATAAAAAGTTCAAAAATCAGATTGAATATGCTGATAAAATCGGCGCACGCTTTGCCGCGATTATCGGTGATGATGAGGTCGCAAAAAATCTTGTCGCGTTGAAAAATATGGTGACAGGGAATCAGGAATCTTTATCTGTGGCGGATGCGATTAAAAACATAAAGGCGCAATAATGATAATCGAACAAAAATTGCTGGACATTCAGGCGCGCGCCAAGGAAATTGAAACCAAAATGAATTCTGGTGATATTTCTGGCGAAGAATTGACAAAACTTTCCAAAGAATATTCTGAACTGGGGGCGGTTTTGCCTTTGATTGATAAGTATTTGCAAACGCAATCTGGTATCAAAGATGCCAAAGAAATGCTGAATGACCCAGAATTAAAATCTATTGCTGCGGAACAATTGGAAGAATTAAATCACGCGTTACCTGATTTGGAACGCGATTTACAAATCGCTTTGCTTCCGCGTGATGCCGCCGATGATAACAGTGCGATTGTGGAAATTCGTGCCGGGGTAGGGGGTGAAGAATCTGCACTTTTTGCTGGCGATTTGTTCAATCAGTATAAATCTTATGCGCTGCGCAAGGGGTGGAAAATCGAAATTATCGAAGAAAATGCAACTTCGCTTCGTGGGTATAAAGAAATTATTTTCAAAATCGATGGGGTTGGGGCATATGCACGTATGAAATTTGAATCGGGTATTCATCGTGTGCAACGTGTGCCTGAAACCGAGGCAAGTGGACGGATTCATACTTCGGCTGCGTCTGTTGCTGTTATGCCAGAAGCAAAAGACATCGATGTTGTAATTGATGATAAAGATATTCGAATCGATATTTTCCGCGCGTCTGGGGCAGGTGGGCAACACGTCAACAAAACAGATTCTGCGATTCGTATTACCCATTTTCCAACTGGTATAGTTGTCACATGTCAGAACGAACGTTCGCAATTACAGAACAAAGCGACAGCTATGGCGGTTTTGCGTTCGCGCCTTTATGAAAAACAGCGCAGCGAACAAATGAATGCTTCGAATGCTTCGCGGCGCAGTATGGTTGGTTCTGGCGACAGAAGTGAAAAGATAAGAACTTATAATTTCCCGGAACAACGCGTGACAGATCATCGTATTAAATTGACGCTTTATAAGCTGGATGATATTTTGGCAGGGGGCGAAGGTTTGGATGAAATGATTGATGCACTGATTAGTGCGGACCAATTGGAAAGATTGGCTGCTTTGGAATAAAAAACGCCCGTTTGGGCGTTTTTTTTAGAATATATATTTTACATTGACGCCGCCGGACCATCCGTCGTATCCGCCAATTTGTTTGTGAACCTGACCAGTAAACACATATTGCTTGAAATCATATTCTGCATCAATGCCAATGTCTGTGTAATTGTCTGTATCAATACCGTTATGTTTAATGTTTCCGATATGTATATCGTTATCGCCGCCAAAGTGTGCAACATATTTCGCAGACAAGGCACCATACCAATTTGGAACGATTTCTTTGATGAACTTCACAGACGGTGCAATATTAAAGAAATTGTAATCTTTTGACCATACTGTTTCGTTGTTTACATACAAATCGTCCGAAGAAACAAATGTGTAAGCCAATGATACGCCCGGTTGAATCAGAAGCGTTTTGTCCAAATTAAATTTGGCTTTTACATCCAATGCAAAATTTGTCCATGAATTATTAAAATCTGTATCGCCGGTATTGCTGTTCAAAGAACCAATGTTGGCAATAAATGCTGTATCCAGATTACGAAGGTCATAATGTAAAAACACACCGCCAACCGCACCGTCAGAATCAACATGTGCAACATCTGAATTGATATATCCTGCAAAGGCACCAAAATAAACAGAGCCGTATTTTAATTCTGCGCTTTTAGTATCGGTCCCAAGCGTGACAAGATTAAAGCGCGCGCGTTTAGAGCCTGCGTGATTATAATGCGCTTGTTCGTTTATATGTTGTGCGTCTATCCAAACATCATGGAACAGAGGGTTGCTATCAGTAGTGTCATCTTGATAATCTGTTTTCAGTGTGCTGCCGTCGTCGCCATATTCGTCGACGCGACGCATCGTGCTATACAGTCTTTTGTTTGTGAAAAAATCAGAAAGTGTTTGACCACGATTAGCATAATATATAAAAGTATCCGTCAACATATTTATATTTAATGCGGTCGCACTGTTATCATAAATAGATGTGTTCGCCAGAGCGGGTGCTGTTAATAAGGTTGCTGCTATTAAAGAAGTCATTTGAATATAATTTTTTGTGTTCATGATGCAAATCTCTCCTTAGGGTTCATATGTATTGTATCATATTTTTTGTTGCTTTGGAAATTTTTATTGTCTTATTTTTTGTTTTTGTATAAAATGCCTTTTATGAGGAATAAAAAGCAGATAGATTTAACAAAGCCGATAGTAATGGTTGGGCTTATGGGTGCGGGCAAGACCAGTGTTGGGCGTGCTTTGGCACGGAATCTTGGAATACCGTTTGTTGATTCTGATAAAGAAATAGAAAAAATTTCCGGATGTAGTGTTGTGGATATTTTTTCTATGTACGGTGAAAAAGAATTCAGACGGGTCGAAGAAAAGGTCATCGAAAGATTGATTGATACACCGCCTTTTGTAAAAGTTATCTCTACAGGTGAGGGTGCTTTTATTACAGAACCTGTGCGAAAGATTATTTTGGAACGCGCGTTAACAATTTGGTTAAAGGCTGACTTGGAACTCCTTGTAAAAAGGACAAATTTTCGACATACCCGCCCACAACTTTTGAACACTGATTCGCGTAAAATATTGGCACAATTGATAAAAGAACGGTATAATACTTACGCTTTGGCAGATATTACGGTGGAAACAATTGATGAAAATATTCATAAAACTTTGACCAAGGTTTTACATGCAATTCAACAACATAACAATATGAAAAACAAAAGGGGAACAAAATGAAACTGGTAAAAGAATTCAAAACGTTTATTAACAAAGGTAGTGCTATCGACATGGCTGTCGGTATTATCGTTGGTGCTGCGATGACTGGGGTGGTTAATTCCTTGGTCAAGGATATTATTATGCCACCAGTTGGGGTTTTGGTTGGCGGAATCGATTTTTCACAGTGGTTCTATGTTATTTATGGTGGTGAACCTGGTGTTCATTATAATACCATGGCAGCGGCGACCGCGGCTGGTGCTACTACATTGAATATAGGGACTTTTTTGAATACAGTAATCAGCTTCTTGATAACGATGTTTGCTGTATTTATTATTGTAAAAATTGCTAATTCTGCACGTGCAAAGGGACCTGTGACAACGCGTGCTTGCCCATATTGTCAGCAGTCAATCAGCAAATTGGCAACAAAATGCCCATATTGCTGTTCGAATGTAAAGGCTGAAAAAATTGGCGAAGTTGAAGAAGCAGATTTAACAAAAAGTCTGAAAACATTAACTGCAAAGGTTGGCAAAGTTGCAAATGCTGCAAAGAAAGTTGCTAAAATCAAATAAAAATCTGTCTTTACCGGCGCAAAGCCGCAGTAATCAAAGGAAAAACCGCCCACGGAATATGAAAAAGGGCGGTTTTTTGCAGGTTGGGGCAGATTGGTCAAAAAATCGATAAATTTGAATTTTAATGAAAATTAAATTTTTTATTTGAAAAGGGAAACATATATTTACATGCGTGTATATTATTATAAGAGCATAATTATATAATAATTTTGTGTAAATCTCTTACAAGAAGAAAAAGTGTCAGAAAACTGCCCGAAATAGAATATATAAAAGGCGCATAATGTATATTATGTATAGTTTAATATTAGGTTCGCTATGCTCACATATTAAACTATACATAATATAAATATAATTAAACTATCAATTGTATTGTGTTTTTTAGTTTTTTTATGGGAAATATTTTTTTCTTAAATCTTTTTGTTATAAAATTTTTTTAATTATTTGTTTGGACGATATATTTAATTTTTTATAAATTTTTTGAAATTTCCTATTTTTGAATCTGATTTTGCATAAAACCGCCCTTTTCTGGCTTGTTCAGATTTTTCTTTTTTGATGTTTTTTTTGAATTTATGCCAAAAATCGTTAAAAATGCGTATTTTTTGTGTTTTTTGAACTGAAAAAGCCCTGAAAACCGCAGAAAACCGGTGTTTTTAGGGCTTTTTGAGGTGTTTATTACTTCAAACTATACATAATATGGCGTTTTTTCTTACTTTTGTAATTGTGCCATATATTTCTGGGTGAGTATATTTTGTATATCTACGGCAAAGGAGCTGCTTGTTTTCCAGTACGATAAATATATCGCAGGATGCTCACGATTATATGCACAACATACTGGTTCGCCGTTTTCATCTGGGATAAATTTATCGTTTTTGATTTTTCCGATGCCCAAATACATCACGGCGTGTCCAGAATTTACGATAATAATTGTTCCTGGATTTAATTTGCTGGCGCAATAATTGTTTCTTTCAAACTCTGAAACATAGACATTACGTAAACTGTCAGAAACATTTTGTTTGCCGTATGTTTTTTGAGCCACGAATTTATCAAGGCTTTTATTATACTCATTTTCGGAATTATACAAATGCCCGCGATGAATTGAATTTGCATATTCGTCGTTGTTATATAGTTTCGTCATGGTTGACTTGAAAGTGACCGTTGACATGTGCGCATTGCTATTTTGTGGAATAACCTGAATACTGTCGCCAAATTGTTCAAGAGCGCGGTTTAATTGTTTGTATTGTCCATATAGACAATGGTGAGAAACCGGAGCACCAGGTAATTCCTTGCGGACAGCAGAAGAATAACCTGTTTTGTTTTGGTTTGCAATAATACGGTGAGTTCCGTCAATTGCATTGTCGATATAATTTTTCATGACTAAACGAACTTTTTCATCGATTTTTTCTTTGTCTAAATCGTATGTGTGTTCTTGTAAAGTGTGCACAGAACACAATTCTTTGAATTCTTTTGAAGTTTGGTCTTTGTCATTGTACGATTTGACCACGCCCAACGGGAATACCGTGGCAGCGCTGAAGATGACATATGGGATAATTTGTCTAAGTTTCATCAGTGCCTCCTTTGCAATCAATGTCTGTATGCTTTCGCATAGCCGGTTATTTTGATTGGTTTATCGCAGCGATGATTTGTTCCGCGATATACATTCAGACACCTGTTTCTTTTTGATGCCTCGGCTTATCCCATATGCTTTCCGGGATAGCCCGCCCTGTTCCCAGGGAACCAAAGTTCTTTATATATTAAGGTATATATGGTGTTTTTTTGTTTTTGTCAAGTGGTAAATGTATGTTTTTTATAAGTCTGTTGTGAAAAAGTTGCATAAATCTTTGGTTTACTTATAAAAAACTTGAATTATTGGGGTTTTGTATATAGAATTGTAGGGCTCTTTGAAACAACAAATGGTGGTTATTATGGCTGACGATATTCAAAAAATAAAAACGCGTGAAGAAAAATGGCAAAAACGCTGGCGCAAAGAACATGCTTTTGTTCCCAAAAATGATGGTTCAAAACCACGTTTTTATAACTTGGTCGAATTTCCGTTTTTGTCTGGTGCTGGCTTGCATGCGGGGCATTTATTGATTTATACAGGTATGGATGTTATGTCGCGTTTTCGTCGCCATTTGGGATACGATGTTTTGTTTCCAATGGGGTTTGATGCGATGGGAATAACCGCAGAACATTACGCAACAAAAATCGGAAGACATCCTGCGGATATTGCGAAAGACTTGAAAAAATCTTATGCAGATGTGATTGATTCTGCTGGGTGGTCTGTTGATCCTGAAACCCGTGTGGCGACTTCTGATCCAGAATATGTTAAGTGGACCCAGTGGATGTTTCAACAATTTTTCAAGGCGGGGCTTGCTTATAAATCTGAATTGCCGATGAATTGGTGCCCGAATTGCAGAACCAGTCTTACTAATGAAGAATTAGAAGACGGCAAATGTGACCGTTGTCATGGTGTTGTTGAAAAAAAGATGAAAATGCAGTGGAATTTGGCACTTTCCAAGTATGCTGAAAAACTTTTGGACGGTTTGAAAGATGTCGATTTTGATGAACGTATCAAAAAAGATGAAATCAACCTTATTGGTAAATCTGTAGGGGCGGATGTAGATTTTCGCGTTGGCGATGATATTATGACGATTTATACGACACGTGTTGATACTATATTTGGTGTGACTTTTTGTGTGATTGCTCCAGAACATAAACTGTTGCGTAAATGGTTGGACGATGGTCGCGTATCTAATAAGTCGGATGTTGAAAAATATATCAAAGAATCTGCTGCTAAATCTGAAATAGAAAGAACAGACGCTTCGCGTGAAAAAACTGGTGTTGAATTAAAGGGTATCAAAGCCGTCAACCCATTTAATGGCAAAGAGATACCAATATTTACTTCTGATTATGTGTTGGCTGATTATGCGTACGGAACAATTATGGCTGTGCCGGCGCACGATGAACGCGACTGGGATTTTGCGAAAAAGTTTGGTTTGGAAATTATTCCTGTGCTGGCAGGTGGCGAACCGGATTCTGTTTATGAAGGAGATGGTGAACATATAAATTCTGAATTTTTGAATGGTATGGGTAAAAGCAATGCGATTGCTGCTGCAATTAAATATGGAAGTGAACATGGTTTTGCACGTGGCACCACTAAATACAAATTAAAAGACTGGGGTTTTTCGCGTCAAATGTATTGGGGTGAACCGATACCGTTGGTTCATTGTGATAAATGTGGGTGGCAATGTGTTCCAGAAGATGAACTGCCAGTGCTGCAACCATATATGTTAGACTATAAGCCAACTGATGACGGGGAAAGCCCTTTGGCGCGTGCGACAGATTGGGTAAACACAACCTGCCCCGTTTGTGGCGGACCTGCAAAACGCGAAACAGATACTATGCCTGGTTGGGCTGGATCGTCTTGGTATTTCTTGCGCTATCTTGACCCGAAAAACGATAAAGAATTTTGTAGCAAGGAACAAATGCAAAATTGGATGCCGGTAAATCATTATAACGGCGGACACGAACACAATACGCGCCATTTGATTTATTCTCGTTTTTGGCATCATGCTCTTTATGATTTGGGGTTGGTGAATACGGCAGAGCCTTATGCGAAACGTACAGCCCAAGGTTTGGTTTTGGGAAGTGACGGCTTCAAAATGTCTAAATCGCGTGGGAATGGTTTCCAAGTGAATGATTTGTTGGAAAGTGCTGGGGCGGATGCTGCGCGTGTGGCAATATTGTCTTTGGGGCCATGGAAAAATAACACTGTCTGGACCGAAGGCGCGTTGTCTGGCGGTCAAAGATTCCTTAAACGTGTAGAAGGTTTTGCTGATAATTTAACAGATGAGCCATTGACCGAAGCCCAAGATAGATTGGTCAACAAATTGATTGCTGATATTACAAACAAAATTGCAAATATGGAATTTAATACTTCTATTTCTGCGATGATGGAATTTATCAATGCTTTTCCAGGTGGAAAAATGCCACGTGCCGCTTATGAGGTTTTAATCCAACTTTTGAACCCTTTTGCCCCGCATTTGACCGAGGAATGTTGGGAAAAATTGGGACACAAAGATATATTGGTCTTTGAACCATGGCCGAAGTTTGATGAATCAAAATTGGTCGAAACAGATATGAAAATTGTTGTTTCTGTGAATGGTAAGCGTGTAAATGATTTTATCGTTCCTGTTGATGTGACTGAAAACGATTTAATTGCGGCAGCCAAGGCGGCGGCAGAACGTCAATTGACTGGCGCAGCAATCATCAAAACGATTGTTGTTCCAAAGAAATTGGTCAATTTTGTTGTGAAAAAGTAATGTCTTGATATTGACAAACTTTATTTTTGTGCTATATGAATAGTATAAACAGAAATAAAGGAGTCAGAAATGCCAGAGATTATTCCAGGGACCCCACAATGGGAAAATATTTGTAAGCAATGCGGTTTGTGTTGCTTGGTGAAATATGTTGATGATTTGGGGAATATTTGGTTGACGAACATTCGTTGTGATATGCTTGACCCAGAAACTGGGAAGTGCAAGTGTTATTCTTCCGATATGAATTCGCGTGAGGTTGGCGCAGATAATTGTCGGAATCACAATGGGTCTGCGTTGAATTATCATACGCTTTTTAATGATTATGTGGTACCGGGTTGTTGCGCTTATGTTCAGAAATTTGGCAATCGTGATTTGGTAAAAAAGTGTGCAAAGATGCCAAAAATTAAATTAAAGGATACTGTGCCAGAAAGTTCTGTTGCCCCCGAAGATATTAAAAATCATATTATCCCAGGTTCTGATAAATATTTCAGATACAATCCTGCTGTGAATAAGCACTTTCATGAATTTATGAAAAGGGTGCTGGGACGTTAAAAGACAAAACCGCCGTTTGGCGGTTTTTGTTTATGATATTTTCTGAATTCGTCTTATGCGTCTTTCAATGTTGTCGAAAGGACTTTCAAGGAAAGATTGTGCGCACAAAAACGCGATTTCGATATCTATATCGTCTGCTGCCAAACTTAGCACATTTATATCGTCATGAAAACGGTCATCGCGCGCCTGTTCTGGTCTTTCACAACGTGAAGCGCGAAGATGTCTGTATCGATTCGCAGCGATTTCCATACCCGCCCCTGTGCCACAGATTAAAATACCGCGCGATTGTTTATCGTCCAACATAGTATCTGCCATTTTTTTTGCAATATCTGGAAAATCTACCGGTGTATTTATATCGTCTGTGCCAAGGTTTACAACGTTATATCCGTCAGCCATAAGCATTTCATAAAGGTATAATTTAAGCCCTACCCCACGATGATCACTTGCAAGATAAACGTTTGAAATATCTGATTTGTTCATTTTTATTTGTCCTTTTTCTTTTCCAATTTGCATTCCAATCCAGTGTTCCCAGTGATATTCAAAGTCTTGTAAAACAAAGTTCCAGACATTTTAGCATTAGAAAAAACATTCACTGTATTTATATGTGCGTTGCCTTTTAACGAACCATGCAAGAACAGTGTTTTAGCCGATATGTCACCAATAACATGTCCGCCGCGCCCGATAATTATGGTTTCAGCATCAATATTTCCGTTGATTGTGCCATGAATTTGGACTGTGTGGTCTGTTTCAATGTTGCCTTTGATAAGGCACCCTGCCCCCACGACGGTTGGAGATTTTTTTTCGTCTGCGTTTGTGAATGCTAGCATTTTTCTTTTCCTTTCTTTTTTAATCTTTGACAAAGTTTGTTGGATTAAATGGTGTCCCTTTGTATCTTATCTCGTAATGAAGATGTGGACCGGTTGAACGACCAGACGAACCACCAAGCCCGACAACAGTCCCGGGTCTTACCCAATCACCACGAGAAACCATCAATTTAGATAAATGGGCATACAATGTTGTAAAGCCCAAACCGTGGTCAATTTCTACGGTTGTTCCGTATCCTGTGCGGTCACCAGCGGAAATAACCCGTCCCGGGGCAACTGCGTATAATTCTGTGCCGATTTTTCCAGCAAAATCAATTCCGCGATGCTGTTTAGTGCTTTTTGTAAAAGGATCTTGACGCGTGCCAAATGGGGACGTAATAACCTTTTGCTCAACTGGTGCACCAATCGGCAAGATTTTAATCAGCCGTTGCAGACCATGCCATTTTTCAACATCTTGGGCAACTTTCTTGTATTTTGGGTCTGCGTTGGCGGAAATCTTTACAGGAACATATATTCCGCCGATAACTTGATTAGAATAACTGTTCGCTTGGGCGATAAGTTGAGCCTCGCTCAACCCTAATTTTGTTATGCTGGAATTGATTTTCTTTAACTGTGTGCGCAATTCTTCGATATTTTCAGTCGTCATTTTTGACACGGTATTTATTATCTGATTATCGGCATTTGATATTTCAATCGCAGTTTCAAGAATTTGTTGGTGCTTCTGTTTTAATGTGTCGTTTTCGCTCCTTACCAGTTCAAAATCAAGGGTCATTTCGGATAGTTTATCAAATTCAGGGGTATAGTTTTCGTCTGACATCATTTCTACAATTCGTGTTTGCAAGAAATCAAGTTCACCGATGATTTTAGAACGACTGTTCAAAAGGTTTTCTTTTTCAGCATCAGACATTTTTCCAGGGGTCAATATCTTGTCGTCTGTTATGTTCAGGTTTTTTGCCAAATCATTGTATTTCTTCAAATATGCCTTCAAGTCAGCAGTTTGGCGATTGTGCTGGTTTCTGATTTGTTCCAATTGCTGGGTTCTTTTTTGTAAAAGTGGACGGTGGTATATATAGACATAGGTTGACCATGCCGCCCAAATAGTCATGGTAGTAATAGCACAAAATTTAGTAAAACGCCAAAAGGTACTCTGCTGATATGTAGAGACGGTTCCGTCGCGTGTATCCATAATGGTACAATCGCGTGGAGGGAAAATTTTCCCTATACCGCGCCATATCCACCGCAGTGGGGCTGTTATAAATTCCCAAAGCGACGAAAAATATCTTGCTATAAAGTTTATCATAATGCTTCCAGTGTAGACAATAATGCATCGATAGTCAAGCCATCACGTAAAATCCTGTCGTCGTTCATGGACAGCCCTTGAAATATTGTTGTGCCAGTTTTTACACCCTGTTTTGCCCGAATTATTACGCGTTCTGCCGAATTTTTTGCTCCGAAAAGCGGTAATATCTCAATTTTGCCAAAGTGTTTATCAACCAACGCAGATATGATTTTATCCACACAAAGAGAGTCAGAAATTATACAGATATATCCATTGTTTTCAACGCGTGCACAACATTTTTTTGTCCATTGTTTTAGGTCTGTATTATGGTGCGCTTTGTGATTGGCGGGGGTTCCATTAAAATAAGGCGGGTTAGTTATAACCAAATCATATCTTTTTGGGGTTGACCAGTTGAAAATATCAGCGTTCAAAAGTTCTGCGTGGACATTATTAAGTCCCATGTTTTCACGGCATATCGTTAGCATTTCTTCGGATATATCAATACCGGTTATGTTGATTTCTGGAAAATGTGCCCAAAGACAAAGTGATACGCCACCACTACCAATTCCAACATCCAATATTGTTTTAACACCCCTTGGTGCAAATGCAGCCAGCCACACAGCATCACTGGTCGGGTTGTAAAAACTGTGCTTCATTTGTACCCGATTATTTAGTAATGCAAAATTTCCTTGTTTTTCTGTCATACCTATATAATAATTTAATAAAATCAAAAGGCAAGTTTATGTTTAATGATATATCAATAGTTTCAACAGCGATAAGTTCTTTTAATAACGCGGCATTGATGGGACCTTATTTCTTTGTGGTCGGGTTGTTTTCATTGCCGTTGTTCTTTATGACCTTTTTATATGGCAAGGATTTTGTTTCTAGGTTTGGTTGGACTGTGCGTGATGTCGAATCCAAGGTTGGTTCCTTGGTGGTTGTTTGTCTGATGCTTTGGATGGTACTTATTGGTGGAAATTATGCGGTAATACGTGACAGTATATCATTGTTGCCTGTGATGGTGGCTGCTGTTTTGTTTGTGTCTGTCGCGTTTATAACAAGTTGGCTGAAAAAGTTAAATTATATGGAAAAAATGTATAACAAAAAATCGCGATTGTTGGTTGTTTGTATCTTTTTTGTATTGGCTGGTTTTTCCGCAATGCCAACAATATGGGGAATTTTGTTGCAACTTAGTGCTGTGTTGTGTGGTATGATAGTTGGCGACAGATTGAACAAGAATGTATCAGACTTTTTTGTTTCCACATTTGTTTTGGGCGTGACCACTGTTTTGCTTTTGATGCAGCCTGAATATTTCAGATTTGGGCAATTGGGAAATTTGACTTTTATTCATATTGCAGCATTGTTGTTGGCTGGCTTTTTCTGTGTGACTGCTTTGGCAACCAAATATACCAATACGCGCGCAAAAATTTACGAAAGTGCGTATGTAAAACTTAAATGGCTTTTCCGTATAATGTCTTTACTGGCGCTTATTTTGTTCGTTTTAACTGAATCTGTTCCTGTGTTTGTGGGCTTGATGACTGTTTGTGCGTTGTCAGAAATGTTGACAATTTATCACAGCAATTCTTTCCCAGAATACATTGCTAAGCAATGTTGGGCTTGGCTTTTGATAAGTTTTGGGGTTATGATTATTTGTCCTTTTGTGACAATGCTTGGGATAATTTATTTGACTTGTTTGCCACAAAAGACGGATGTCAAAGACTTTATAAAATTGTTATAATTGGTTATATTTATTGAATACCATATTTCAATGTTTTGTTGTATATTGGCTGTATCAGGTAATGTATAAAACAATAGGATACAGATATGGCAACAGTTATTCATCCAAGTGCGATTATTAAACCGGGTGCGGTTATTGGCGAAGATTGTAAAATTGGACCTTTTTGCATTGTTGGCTCGAACGTTGTTTTGGGTGAACGTGTAGAACTGGTGTCCAATGTTGTAATTGACGGCAAAACCAGTATTGGTGATGATTCTATTGTATATCCTTTTGCTGTTTTGGGCGTGATGAGCCAAGATTTGAAGTGGCAAGATGAATCGGCTATGACCGGATTGCGTATTGGTAAACGTTGCAAAATTCGTGAATATGTGACGATTCATTCTGGAACACCTGCGTCAGATGGGACAGAGATTGGTGATGATTGTCAAATTATGGTAAATGCGCATGTTGGACATGATTGTAAAATTGGGAACAGTGTTGTTATGTCTAACCTGGTTCAGGTTGCAGGTCATGTAGAAGTAGAAGATTTTGCTATTTTATCTGGTGGCGTTATGGTGTTGCAGTTTGCCCGCATCGGAAGAAATGCCTTTATCGGCGGAATGAGTGGGGTCAGCAATGATGTTTTGCCTTATGCTATTTACGATGGAACGCGCGCAGTGTACCGTACAATCAATCGTGTTGGATTGATGCGCCATGGGTTTACTAATGAAGATTTGCACGCGATTCATTCTGTGTATTCTGCAGTGTTTGGGGAAGAAAGCGGCACAGTGTCTGAAAGATTGAACAAGGTTCGCAAAGAAGTAAAAAATAACAAATATGCCATGGATGCCATAGACTTTATTGAAAATCGTTCTAAACGTGGAATTGGAACCGCTAAAAATGACAATCACTAAACACGCAAAAAAATTAAAGATTTTTGTTATCGCTGGGGAAGTTTCTGGTGATGTTTTGGGCGCAAAGATAATGCGTGAAATGCCGGGGGTGGAATTTGTTGGAATTGGCGGGCAAAATATGACAAAGGCTGGGTTGCGGTCTTTGTTCCCTATTTCTGATTTGGCTGTTATGGGAATATTCGAAGTGTTGGCGCATGCGCGCATTTTATCAAAACGTATTAAACAGACTGTTGCAGCAATAATCAATGAAAAACCTGATATTGTTTTGACTATTGATTCTCCTGGGTTTGCCAAAGCTGTTATAAAAAGTGTGCGTAAAAAGGGGCTTTTGAATACAACAAAATTCTATCATGTTGTTGCGCCCCAGGTTTGGGCATGGGGGGCAAGGCGTGCCGGTAAATATGCAAAAATATTCGATAAATTGTATTCTTTTTTTGATTTTGAAAAGCCTTATTTTGAAAAATATGGACTGACTACTGTCGCAGTGGGACACCCTATTTCTGACGGTTTGGATAAGTATAAAAAAACTGTGAAAAATGCAAAAATTATTTCTTTCATTCCAGGCAGTCGTATGAACGAAGTGAAAAAATTGTTGCCCGTATTTCACGAAACGATAAATATGTTGGGTGACAAAGATTATAAATTTGTTATGCCAACTGTTGAAACTACTGATGAATATATTCGTAATAATATTCAGAATTGGGAAATTAAACCTGATTTGGTTCATTCAGATGAACGATATGATTTGTTTGCAAATTCTTATATTGCTGTCGCTGCCAGTGGGACGGTATCTGCGGAATTGGCAATAATGCACATACCAACAATAGTCGTTTATAAAATGAATCCTTTGACTGTATTATTGGCGCATTTTTTGGTTCGTATAAAATGGGTTTCTTTGGTAAATATTTTAATGAATAAAACTATATTTCCTGAATTGTTGGGAAAGCATGCTAACCCAAAAGAAATATTGGATGCAATAAACAAACTGACACACGAATCGGAAAGGAAAAAGATGATTGCCGCACTAAAAGGTGCGGACAAACAGTGGTCGCGTTCTGGACAAAATGCGGCAAAATTGATTGCTGATGATATTTTATCTTCTGTGTAAAAATTTTTTCTTAGTTTGAAACTTTGTGACTTGGGACGTCTTTGACGGCTTCTATTTCATTCATGTCAGCGTCTGTGCAATACACAGTAGTCCCGTTGTCTGGGATATATACATTTGTTGTCGGGCAAAGTTGACCCAAACTTGACATTGCAGACTGTTGACACCAGTATGAGATATTATTCGATGAATGCGGTTGTGTGCACATTTCAGATGTGTCTTCGTCTTGGCATAATACATCTGGGGAACAAAGCGGGTCGTTATCGCCATTGGTTGCAGGCAAAAGTGGGCGGCATGTTGGAATTGTGCCATTTTTGCTGCGATATCCACGGTTTTCCCAGCATGAACACATACCCCAAGATTGGGTGTCTACATTGATTCCATAATTTGACGGACACATATTTTCTTCTGGGATAAAATGATACCAATATACCAAAGAATTAACAGAATTATAATTTGGGTTTATATAAAATATACTGTCCATATCGTTTGATGCAATTTTACAAAAATCATCAGATTTATAGCCATATTGTTTTGCGTATTTGTATTCTACGAAATATCCGCCAAGACCAGCGCATTGTGTTGCCAGTGTGTCCAAAATCTGGTAATAGATTTCAGAAGCAACACCATTTTGGCGAATCTTGCGCGTTGTGTCATTTGCATCATTTGCAGAATAAACGAATGTGTTATTATTTGAATTTATATATTTATCAAACCCACCAAACACGATTTCCAACTTGTTTTCATTTTCGCTGTTTTCGCAGCCTGGCGTGTTTGCGACTTGTTGTGCGCATGGGGAAAGTACGGTTTTGTTTCCGTTTTCGTCAACCTGGTAAAGAGTGAACCAATCCATCGCCTGTCCCGGTCTGAACAAGCCACTTTGAGTATAATAAAGATTGTTATAGCCCGTGCCACCAAAACTTTCAAAACATTGTTGCGCAATTTTGCGACATGCGGAAATTGAATCTTTACCATCTTTGGATTTGATATAATCATTGATTATGTTGTTATCAAACATTCCATTGCAAGACTCAATATAATTAGAACACATTTCTGTCGTTAATGATATAGACACCGGCTTTAACAACAATGTTGAATCGCCAGTCAGATTTGCCATAGCGTTTGCAATAGATGTATTTTGGTTGTCATAACATTTTCCGATTAAATCAAGACAACTTTGTTTTATTGTTTTAACCTTGGCCTGTTGGGCGTAATAAATATCCAAAAGCGCCCTATCCAAATATTGTTGCCATACGAAATCAGCATCTTCGGTGCATTTATCCAAAGACTCTTTTGCAAATTTTTTGGTTTTGTTTTCAAAGAATTGAACAAATTGTCGGTTGTGCTGAATCTGGGATAGTTTTTGGTCTTTTAACTCTGTGCCAGTTTTGAAGTTTAATAATTCGCCAAGTTTATTAAAATCTGTCACCCCGGTAAGTGGTGCACCGGTTGTCACATCTATAAACTGTCCGTAATCAAGGCATTTATAATAATTTTCGCCACAAACTTCTTCGCTTTGTATTGCCACTTCAACATTTGTTAAACATGTGGCAACATCATCAGAATTGCGATTTTGACGGTTTTCTATGCGCGCTAAATCAAGCATAGCGCTGCCTTCATGGGTGGCGGCTTTTAGTGTTTTTTGCTGTTTTTGCAGCGCAGATTCAACGGTATTACAATCTTGTTCAATCGCCATTAAATAAGCATTTATTGCACGTTGAAGAGATGCGTTATTACAATCAGATTTTACTGCGTTTCTGCATTTTGGATATACCGCTTTGTACAAAGTTGTTCCGTTATAAGATGCGATGATTTGTCCAGAATCGTCCATACCAAAAGCGTTCGATATGTCGGATGTAATGCTGATGCTGTTCAAATCTTTGTATTTGCCTTCGACAGTTGCGCTTTCCCCTTTGATAGAATTCATAATCGCCTTTAACAATTGTTTTGATGCGGTTTTGTCTTCCATTAATGCGTCTTCACCTTCGGAAGCGGTTTTCATTGCGGTTGCTTGCTCTTTGGAAAGTCCGACCACGTCCAAGTTTTCGGAAAATTCAGACAATTGTTCATTTGCCTTTTCATAACTTTCAAAAATATCTTGAAAATCAAAGATACGGTCGCTGCAAGAGCATCGACGATATGTATCGTTTTTTAACTGACAAAATTGATCCATACATGTAAAGAAAGCGGTTTTGCATTGTTCGTATTCTGCACCTGTACGTGTTTCAGTTGCAGTATTTACAGTCGTTGCGACGCGTGCAGAAACATTGCGGTTGGTGGTGTTTGATGTTCTGGTTGCCGTATTTTTGGGCATTAAAACAGTGACAGGTTTAGTAGAGCGCGCAGATACCGTTGTTTTAAGCGGGGTTCGTGATGTTATTGAACGCGTTGTTCGTGCGGTTGTTGTGCTTTTTTGGTTGCGTGATACGGCATTTACATCGCGTGAAGCAGCGTCCGCGCTAAACACGCAGACCAGGAATGCGCAAACAAAAAGTAAAAACTTCTTCATCTCTCGTTATATTCTATCAAATTTATAAAACCAAGGGCAAGCAAAATTGCACAAAAACATTATAAAAATTGGTGTCTTTTTGAATTTTTCTTGTTGCAAATTGTGTTGATATAGTTTATTATTCGTCGTGCTTTGACGGGCATATGGCGGAATTGGTAGACGCGCTAGTTTCAGGTACTAGTGGTAGCGATACCTTGGAAGTTCGAGTCTTCTTATGCCCACCATGTGTCAAAGAAAAAAGTTCTGGGGTTGTAGCTCAGTTGGTAGAGCGCTGCGTTCGCAATGCAGAGGTCGTGAGTTCGAATCTCATCAGCTCCACCACCGATTTTCACCGAAGCGATGGCTGAAAATCGAGTGTTGCGCCGTAGTGAACACCGTGAACGAAGGCGGGTCATAAAAAAGCGTTATTGCATAAAGTCCTGGGGATATGGCGGAATGGTAGACGCTGAGGACTTAAAATCCTTTGATCATTGCGATCGTGTGGGTTCAAGTCCCACTATCCCCACCAAGTTTTGAGCCCTAAAAAAAGGGCTCTTTTCCTTATTCTGCTTGACCATATAAATAATTACGGAAAGTTTGGTTTGTTTTCGTTCTGGAACCACAGGATCTTGGACAATATGTTTCGCATTCAGATGTGTTTGAATGAAGTGTATTAGACATTACCCAAGGTCCGGCATCAAAATTGCATTTTTGTTCACCGGTTGCTTTATATCCTGTTGCTTTACACCAACAATACTGTCCAGATGTATTACTCGGGTTTCCAGGACCAATTGTTGGACCTGTTCCGAGGGTTGTGTCGCTACACTTTGCTTTTCCGTACACTGTTCCATAACCAAAGATAGTTTTCCATTCATTGGGGCTCAGGTCATCAAATGCACTCTGAGAGCAAGATTGTTGCTGGGCGTCGTTGTAAAAACACACATTCGCACCATTTATAGAATAATAGCTTTCGGAAGAATTTCCTATACTTGTGTCCAGATCAGACAAACTGCATAAATTCCACCCCAAAAAGACATATCCTGTGCGGGACGGTGATGCAGGGACGCCAAGGTCTCCGCCAAATGTGCAATTGTTTGCTGTTTCATCAAAATTGACAGGAATCGTGTTGCCAGTCCAACCAGATACATAAATAGATTGATTCCCTGTCACTTGCAGACCCGAACTCCACCCTATTGCGCCACAATTTGTTCCACAGCCACGGCACCAACCGCTGTTTGTGTATCCTGGTTTTGTGGCTGTTGGAAACACGACGGTATCACCGGCTTTGTATGTTGATGGTTCAAGCCCCGATAATACAGTTGTGCAATCTCTGTCATAATATGTGATTGTCCAAAAACATTGATTAACCGATGTTGCACCTTCGGTGGAAGTCATTCCATTCGGACATGGGGAACATGAAACCTTATTACTCCAATTTGATTCATAACCAGTAATGTATTGATAGTATCCCACCGGACAAGTTGTTCGCAAAGACGTATTGAAAAAAATACCATTCATCAATGCATTTGCAGTTGGTGAATCATTGTTGATTAAACCAGAAAATAATGTTGGCGGAATAAAGTTTTGGGTGCTGTTTCCGTTGCCATTCAGACTGGTACATCCGCTAAAAGCAGATTGGAACATACCGGTGTCAGCAGATGTTATATGTGAAAACAAACCGTCTGGTATGGATGTTAAACTGGTACAGCCATAAAATACGCCTGCAAACATATTAACTGCTCCCGCAACATCATTGCCGCCAAAGGAAAACAAATTTGATGGTATAGATGTTAAACCTGTACAAAAAGAAAAAGCATAATTAAACATTCCTTGGGCACCACTTGTGATGTGTGAAAAAAGACCAGCTGGTATCGTTGTCAGGCTTGTACAACCTCGAAAAACCTCGCTAAATAAAACGTAAGCGCCGGACATATTATTATTACCAAATAGATTTCCAGGAATAGATTCCAGACTTGTACAATCTCGGAATGTTCCGATAAACATACCTTGTCCAGCTGTTGTAAAGGAAGAAAACAAACCATTGGGCAAAGATATTAAACCGCTGCAGCCTTCGAATGTATGTGCAAACATATAGTCCTTACCAGTCACATTACTATTAAAATGAAATAAATTTGCGGGAATACTGGTTAAACCAGTACAGCCCAGAAATGTTGAATTAAATAAATGTGGAGAACCAGAAGTATTGTTTCTTATACCCAAAAACAAATCTTCTGGAATGCTGATTAAACCTGTGCATCCTTCGAATGTATGAAAAAAAACTGCTTGGGGAATAGATGTATTAAGAGCTGTTATTCCAGAAAACAATCCCGCCGGTATCTGGGTTAGACCAGTGCACCCTTTGAATGTGTTCCAAAACATATATTGTGCACCAGTTGTATATGATGCAAACAATGTTGCTGAAACAGAATGCAGATTTGTTGCACCTTCAAAAGTGCTTACAAAACGCGGAATTTGTTGCACAAAACCCGCCTCTGGGAATATCGTTGATAAATTTCCAACCAAAGATGTAATAAGTGTTGGTGTTGTAAACCTTATTACTGGCACATTGGTACCATTATAATACTCCGTAGCAAGACCGTTGAATTGTATGGTTTTTGGACCGCCGCTGGAATATGTGCAAGTATATGTATCATCGTTTGTGGTTGAAGAACGGTCAATTGTCGTACCACTTACCCCGGTGCCAGATAATATTCCGCCCGTCCCGCAATCAACATCAAATGTCCCCTTGGCGGACATAGTAAAAGTGAACGTATCACCGGAATTTAGACCAGTCGTAGTGACGGAAAAAGGATAATTTGTGGCATGTGCGCCACCCGCCATGCCGAATATTATCAGCACGCATGTGACACCGCTTAGAAACAGCCGTTTTGTTCCTTTCACAATAAAAAATCTTTCCCCTTGGTATAAAATCGTACTATAAATTGGAAAACGAATGCAAGCGTAAAAACTATCTCTGAATTTCGTTTAGTGCGATACGAGACAGGGTGTTAAAAGGCAGGCTTTTCAAATCTTCAACCAGATATTTTTGAACAATTTCCCAGTCGTCGTTTTGGGACAATTTTTCGCGTTTAATTTTTAATCTGCGCAATGATTTTAATGTTTTTTCTGCTGCTTTTTTGTCTTTGGTATCAAAATGTCTTGTGATTTTTGGCCAAAGTGTTGTATTGAAAAAATTGTCCCCATATTTTTCGTATTCTGCGCAAAGGCGAATATGAATATCTGTTGCTTTTGGAGAAAAATCAATTTTATCCAAAATCTGAGCAATTTCGTGCCAATGATATCTGATTTGTGGTGCGGTAATGTGTTCTGGGTTTTCTGTGAAGCCACCAATGTCTACACTGATTCCGCGTATGGTATTATCTGTGCTGAAAATATCTGTGTTTGTGATTTTTGTGCGTCTGGTCAATATTGGTCCTAGTTTTGTTTTTGCAGAATGATTTGAATCAATATATTTTGTTAAAATATAGCCGTTTGATAATATTTCTTTTGTTGATGGGTGTGACATAAACGGCTTTGCAATGCGTCCGTGGGAATATTTTTTGTACACCGCGAAGGCGTTTTGTGGTTCGTATAGAACACCATGTGGACAATAATCAGGATCAAAATTCATTACATTTTGAAAAGTTTGTAAAACATAACGGTTTTCCAAATTATCACCAAAAGATAACATAAAACAGTGCTTGTAGGCACCAGAACCGATATACGATACTGATATATCGCCACGATTAAAAAGATTGTTAAGGTTTGATATTATTTGTGGAAAATATCTGCGCAGGGCTTCTGTATGAAAAGAATAATGTGTATGTTTTTCAATATGAACATACGCCACAGAACTAGCAAAATCAGAAAATATTGCATCTGCCTGTTGTGTAATAGATTTGCGTTGATGTTCTGGAATGCTTTTTATAATGTTTGACGGTAATGCACCCATAAACCCAAGCGGGTTATTGTTTTTCAGCATATTCGACATCTCTGCCGCTTTGATTATGCGGCATTTTGCGATGTGTAAAATATGTTTTGATGTTGTATCTGTCATAAAAAAACGAATATTGATGGTGGATGTGGGCGGACTCGAACCGCCGACCCCTACGATGTGAACGTAGTGCTCTAACCAACTGAGCCACACATCCAGAGTTTGTCAGCAGATACAATACTAATCAAATATAAACGAAAAGTCAAAAATAATTTTGATAATCGTATTTTTTATCGCAAGCCCTTTTTCTTGCAGCAAGCGGATGCGGCAGATTTCCAATCTGAATATGGTTTGTCAGAATCGCGCAAATCACGCCAAGGTTGCCAAGAATCGCACTTTGATTTCTTGTCCGCGCCGTTGCATTTTACATAACGACGCAGCGAACAAATTTCGTCAGACATTTTGCCGTTGTCCGTTGTACATTTAACAATCACATTTTGGTTTTTTGCGTCCCCAGCACCAAATTCCTTGGTCGATATGACACTGTACGCGAATGCGTTGCCGCACATTATGAAAAGCATAAATAAAAATATCTTTTTCATGTTTTGTCCTTTCCTTTTAATGTGATTATAAATATTTTCAAAAATAAATACAACAAAGTTTTTATTCCGCGGTTGTCCAAGGTTTATCATTCATAAAAAGATAAAATAATTCGCCACGCGTATTTTCTGGGTCGCTTTCGTCAAGGCGAATTATCGGGCGGACGACATAAATATCAACATTACAATTTTTGCCGTGTTCGTCTTGGTATTCGTTCAAAACATAACTAAATTTTTCTGCAAAGTCCATAGATTGAAGATATGCTGCGTCATCGTCTGCCGGGTCTACAGAATTGCCAAGCCACATAAGCCACATACCATAGTTGACCACATTTTCTTGTCCTTCTAAATCATCAGCGGACAGCAAACAAAGTGGCTTGAATTCTATGCCGTTTGTGTATTCGTCAGAAGTATTTGATGTTTTATCATACAATTCGCCCAAAAACGCGACAGCGCCATAAAGCATTCCTAAATCACGTCCAACACGTGCCAAACGTGCACCGTGTTTCAGTGTAGAATCAATAAGCCAGTCTCCTATTCTTGCGGAACGCGACGACATTCCTGCGCGTGCAACACGCCCCGCCTTGTTCATTACTTTGGCACCTTGGTTTGCGGCTTTTATCGTGGTCACACCGGCTTTGACCCGTTTCAGATTTCTTGTAAAAATATTTCCTGTTTGTGGGCGCTTGAATGCCAATAACCTGTCCTGGTATTTCATTAAATCAGAAACCGCCTTGGCAGACTCTTTGAATTGTTTGACATTTTCACTGGCTTTTTCCATATCAGAAGCTGTTTTTTCCAGACCTTTTACGCTTTCTTGTAATTCTTTTTGTTGCCTTTTTAATTTTTCCAGTTTGGCAACATCTTTGGTCTTTTTTATTTGCTTTTCGATTTTTTCAATTTCTTTGGTTTGATTGGCTATTTTTCTTGCGATATTCACATAGTCTTTGACATCGTCCAGTTTGCTTAGCGTTCTGGCAGCGCGGGCAGCCTTGGCGGCAACCATTGCGACTTCGCTACCGCCCACTGTCACAATGGTCAAAACAATGTCAAATGCAATTTCAGCATACATAATCCATTCCAAATTGACATCACCTGCAACATAGTAATCGTTTGTATCTTTGTCCAAATCTGCGATTTCATGAACCACTTCGTTTATGGTGTAATGGTCGTTTGCTAGCGCAGATTTACTGGTACAGAATGCCCCGCGTGGATAAATGTTGTCGATGTTGTCGTTTATCCATTGAAGGGAAAGGGTATTGTTTTTCTTTTCGCCAACAAAATTTGATAGTGAACCATGTTCAACCACCATAATCGCGTACCATGCAGGGTCAGTATTGATATAAATCGCAGGGTCGTTTTCGTCCATTAAACGTGGACTTGGATCGCCGTTCGGCAGGCTTGGTTTATCTGTCAATGCTAATTTTTGGTCCAAGACTTTTAATTGTGTTGTGTAATTTATAGTTATTTCACGTTCGTTTGTAAAAGTATAAACAATTGGTGTAAAAGTAATAGTAGTAAGGCGGTCTGTTATTCTTTGCAATTCGGGACAGTCCAATACTTCGCGCAATACATCACCGTCAAACATAGCACGATGTGCGATTGCACGAACTTCTGCCTCTGATGCGTTTTGATATTCGTCTGTCAATTCATTTGCAACAGCCGCCGCAAATTTTTCTGTTGCGCATGGTGTTGGATATTCTGTGTGTGCTGCAACCAAAATTTCTTCGGCAGTAAGAATTTTATCAGAATCTTGCGCAAAAACTGGCAAAGAAATAAAGCAAAGTAAAAATAAGAAAGTCTTTTTGAACATTTATTTTAATCGTCCAAGAAAATTTCTTCTACCTCGGTAAATGTATTATCTGGTGCCCGTGTTCCAACAAAGAAAATATAATTTCTGCCGTGACCGTCGCATTTGTCTTTGTCAGCAACATTAGTTTCAATAAGGTTTCTGATTTCATCAAGTTGTTCTTGGGACATCACCAGTTCTTTTGATTTAGCGTCGTTTTCAACAAGGCGTCCATTTTTACTTTTGTCGGCACAATAATATTTGCCCATAACTTTATGAAGAGCCTTGTTATTCAAATTATCGTTTACCGTTTGTCCGCATACTGCAAAGCATCCCTTGCCGTCATCTGCTGCAACACCGTCATTGCCCTGGCGGCGCAAAGGACTTCTTTTGCGTATACGGGCAATGTATTCTGTGCTTTCTGGTTCGGGTTCTGGTTCAATATCTTCATCGCCGTCGTCTTGGTTATCGTTCCCATCATCTTCGTCGTCGCCATTGTTGTTATTGTTGTCGTCGTCATCATCATTATCGTTATTGTTTTGTCCCTTTTCTTCTTTGCATTCGGGTAAGGTTGGATGGTCAACGCACCATTCTTCTTTTGTTTTAACATCCAGTGTTCGATAAGGGCGCGAATCTTTGTAAGGCATCAAACTTTCTGTGTCATATTCCATACGCGCAGAAAAAGACAAATCGGCGTAAGTCGCCGGAAATTGTGTGCTTGATAGATGTTCTCCGCCCGCCCCATTCTGCTTTTGAAGTGCCGCCAATTCGTCGGCACGCTCTTTCTGTTCGGTTTGCCATTTTGTAGGCTTTGATTTATATGGATTTTCAAACTTTATTCCGCCGGAATCATTCAAGTCTGGATTTGGTTCCGTTGCATTTGGAAAAGCCGTTGGGCGATTCGGTAATGAATTTCCATATTGTTGTTTATACGATTCGAAAATATTATCAATGTATCCAGAACATGATGACACATAATTTGCGCCGGGCAGATTTGAAAGTTGAACCATAACCGCCGGACGGATGTCTGATAAATCTGTGTTTTTGCAATTATCGCGTGCCATACATTGGACGGATACCATTGATTGGACAACCTTTATACAATCGTCTGCGGTTAAGTCTGCGCCTGTGGCAAATACCGGCTGGGGCAAACGTTGATTATACGGTGCAGTTGGCGACCAAAATGGGTTAGAAGAATAATTTTGAACATTTTGAATTTGTCCATAATCTGAAAACAAAGATACCGCCGCAGTTGCCGCAAAAGCATAAAGACCGCAGGCAAAAGCAAGTAATAAAGATTTCAAAGATTTTCCTATCATCCCTTCCCTGGTTCTATTCATTATAGCAAAAATTGAATTGCAATCAAAGACAAAAATCCACCTGCTAAAAAGAACGGTGCAAATGGAATATATTTTTCATGCCTTTTCCAGTTCCAAATGAACGCCAATGCGCAAGAAACAATCATAGCAATCGACAGCCCCATCGTGCCAAGCCAGATACCGCCTGCCCCCAATAATTTTATGTCACCCATGCCAATTGGTGGATATTCTTGGTTTTTCTTCAAATGTTTGAATATAAAACCGACTATCAGTCCCAGACAGTATCCCATTGCCCCGCCAACAACCGAATCGGCAACCGTCACAGGCCATGGGAAAAAGGTCGTGGTTAAAAGCCCCGCAAAAAGAAACGGAAACAGATAGGCATCTGGGATAATTCTACGCTGTAAATCAGCGGTTGCCATACGATAGGCACAAAAAACTGCACCCAACAGGACCAATGAAAAAAATATATAATAAATCATCTTTTCTCTCTTGCCTTTCGATTCGTTTTTATGATACAATTATATCAAATATAAACACAAGGGATTTTTTATTATGAGCAAAGGCTGGGACAGCAGTATGCTGAAAAAGTTAAAAGCATTGGTTGGCAAAGGTTTGTCGACTTCTGAAATGGGCAAAAAATTGGGTATGTCCAAGAATGCCGTGGTTGGTAAATTGAACCGTTTGGGCTGGAATGCCAAGGCGGGGGATGCAGAAACTGAAAAAAAGACCAAGGCAAAGAAAGACGAAAAAATTGCACCAAAGAAATCGGCAAAGGTGGCGGTGGCAAAAAAATCTGCTGCGCCAAAGGTTGAAAAAAAAGAAAAAGCAGTCGCGGTAAAAAAGACAAAAGAAACCAAGATTGTGGAACCTGCCAAGAAAAAGGGCGCGGTTGCGGTCAAAGAAAAGGTTGTTGTTAAGACTGCTTCAAAAAAGACGAAAAAAGATTTGGCTTTGCATGAATTGTTGATTCAGCACGCGCTTCAGATGGCTAATCTTAAACCAAATCAATGTCGTTGGCCGATTGGTGATCCTGATTCGGAAAGTTTTCATTTTTGCGGTGAAACTGTCTTTTCGGGTAAACCGTATTGCTATGAACATTGTCGTCAGGCATATCAATTGACACCACCAAAGAAAAAATAAAAAAACGGAGAAAATCAATGATTGGCGAGAGAGAAGATTTCAATTCAGAAACAAATTATGGCTCTTTGGTTATGCGGTCGTATAGCATTGATGGTAATGATTTTAATGCGTTTTACGATTCGTCTGATAATTTGATTTTCGTAATGGATAATACTGTTAATACCCAGAAACCTAATGTTTTGTTGGTGATAAATCCAAATGCTGATAAGAAATGGGACGAAATATTGTCTGGCGATTATGGCGTAGATTTGGAAACGATTCGTCCAAAGGTGGACAATAAATATCAGAAATTGGACATAGAATATTCGGGCTTACCCGTGTATGACAATTTAATAAAGGCTTATAATGCGGGCGATTCGTTGGAAGAACCTTTGAATCAATTGCTAATTTTGCGTGCGTCTGCCGCGCGACACAGTGCGATGACACGCCTTAATGCGGCGAATGAAGTAATTGCAAAAACAAATGCGACAATCGTAAAAACCAAAGAATCTATTGTTCGTGCCCAGGCGCGTTTGAAAACACTTCGTGCCAAGTTGGCAGAGGCGAAAAAAGGAATCGGTCGCGAACCAACAAAACAGTCAGCTTCGAAAATTTTGAAACTGGAATCTCAGATTGATGCGACAAATGAAAAGTTGAAACGCGCCCAAGAAAGATTGAAATCTGCGCAAAAGCGTTTGGAAATTGCAACCGTGGATGCTGAATTGGCAAGTAATTTGTTGAATCAACCGGCAGATGCTATAAAACAGACAACCAAAAAGGCGCCTGTAATTGTTGCTGCTGTGAACGATGCGCCTGTGGCAAAGGTAAAAAAAGAAGAACCGGTTGTTGAAACCAAAGAAATAACTGAAACGGTTGAAGAAGTACAAGACTATGACGATGATATTTCAGAAGAAGAAATTGAAGAAGAAAATGTAAAGGAAGAAGAAACCGTTGATTCTGAAAAAGATAAAATAAAACCTTTGTTTAACGAAGATCCGCAAATATTAAATGAAGATATTGCTTTCAAGCCAATAAGTTTTGATGCAGCGGCTGTGCCAGAATTGTCTGCGCCTGAGAAAGCGCCAGATTTAGACAAAGATATGATACACGAAGAGGAAATAACAGAAACTGTCGAAGAAGAAATACCTGACGACCCAAAGGAAGAAAAAGAAGAAGAGAAAGAAGAAAAGCCTGTGCTGGAATCTATGATGCCTGTGCCACTTAACGAATCTTTGCCAGAACCGTCAAAAGAACATTTTGAAAAAGAAGAATCTGAACCGGTGGAAGAAATTAAAGAGGAAACAACAGAAGAAATTGTTGAAGAACCAGAACAGGAACCTTTGAAATTGGAAATACCAAAGGAAGATGATGCGCGGCAACAAGAACCGGTATTTACTCAAGAATTAGATGATATAAAAGAAGAACCTGTTGTGGCACCTGTGCCGCCGGTGTCACCTATTACTCCTGTTGCACCTGTGACCCCGGTATCACCCTTGCCATACAGTGCTTCAAATATTAGTGCGATGCAGGAAACAGAGGTTGAACGTAAAAAAACATCATTTTTGTATTATTTATTGCTTGTTGTCCTAATCGTTTTATCAATATTTACTTTGTGGTTATATCAAAGAAGTGTTGATCCAACCGCCCCTGTGTTAACCGCAAGTGTGGAGAGAACAGAAGTTGATAACAGCAAAAGTTTTTTCAAAAAAACAGAAAAATCACGCAAAAAGGTTGAGGTGAAAGAGATTGAAGATAAAACCACTTTCTTGGATGAAACACCTGTTAAAGAAGAAAAACCAGAAGTTATAGAACCTGTGGTTGTAGTGGACGAAGATGTAGAAGATATTGATTTAGAACCAGTAGATGTCGCGCCGTTGGTGACTGATGCGGTGCCAGAACGTGTGATGACATCTGGACAAGAAGAAAATGTTGAAAATACTGGTATGTCCGAAGAGGATATTTTGGCAAGCAAACCTGTTTTTGTACCTGGTTCTAGACATGAAGAGATGTTTGTAGCGGAAGAATTTGTCGAAGATGTTGAACCTGTTGATGATACTGTTGAATATGTCGAAGTTGAAACAGATGAAGATGTAATATATGCCCCAGAAAATGAAGAGGGTGTGGAATATATCGAAGAAGTTGATGACCCTTATTTTGATGCAGAGGAAGCAGCTTATCAAGCAGAACAATATGAAGAATAAATTATAACAACGCCCGCTGGGATGCGGGCATTGTTTGTTTTCCTTCTACTGATTCTTTTTTACTTCTCTATTATTACGACCGCGGCAGAATAATCGTCTTGGTCAGTGATAGACAGCATAACATGTGCGTCCGATCCTGCCAATTCTTTAAGTGCGTTTTTTGCGCCGCCGGCGATAACCAATTCTGGACGTCCATTGTCATCATGAACAACAGATATATCTGAAAAAGAAATATCATCGCCAAAGCCGGTGCCAAGTGCTTTCAGTGCGGCTTCCCTTGCAGCCCAGAAGTTCGCCAAGTGTTTTTCACTTCGTGCATTGTCGTCGTTTGCATATTCTAATTCTTTTTTTGTAAATATGCGTTGCTTCTTAAAAGCGGACCAGTCAAGAAATCTGTCGCTTTCAACCAAGTCAATTCCAATTCCAATTATCATTTGAAAACCTTCCTTTTCTTGTTCTTTATGCGAATACTAGTAATATTTGACCGATTCGTGCAAGTAAAAAATACAACAATATATATTGTTTTGGAAAAATGTTGATTTTTGGCTGAAATATGATAGAATTCTCCCCAGATAGAAACAAAAGGGGAATGTGATATGTTTGATAATAGAAAATTAAAGACATTCTCTTGGGTTAATGTTGGTAATCCAGATCACGAAGATTTTGAACGCTTATTGAACGAATATAAGATAGATGAAGATACTATATCTGATATTTTGGATATGGATGAACAGCCGCGTATTGAAATCGAAGATGATTACAAGGTTATAATTGTTCGTTTTCCAATCGCTAACCGTGAAATGGATACAACTTGGCATACTGAACCGCTTTCCATTATTTATTCTAATAAACAGGTTATCACTGTCTGTCGTAAAAGATGTGATTTATTGGATAAAATCAAAGACGACGAAATGACTACGCGCGAAACATTTATTTTGAATATAATATATTATATTGCTGAATCATATCTGCGTGCGTTAAAGGAATTGAATAAAAAGGTTTTGGCATCAAAAAAGACTTTGCAGGAACGAATTCGTAAACATGAACTTATGCAATTGTTAGAGGTTGAAAATGCTTATACATTGTATATGGCGTCTTTGAAGGGTAATCTGACGGTTATGGATAAAATTGATAAGATGCGCGGCTTTGTCAAAGATGAAGACAACCAAGAATTGGCAGAAGATGCACGTATTGAATTCAACCAAGCCGTGGAAGTCGTGACGAGTTATAGTAAGATGTTAAAGTCTATCAAAGAAACCTTTGAAAGCATCATCAATATCGACTCGAACACTTACATTAACCGATTGACAATATGGAATATCGTTTTGATGGTGCCAAGTGTTATTGTTGGATACTATGGTATGAATATGGAATTGCCATACGCGGGATATTCGCATACGGCATTGGTGATATTCATATCGATTATGATTTTGTTGACGGGCTATGCCCTTTACACAATCGCCCGTCGTCGTGTGTTCTAAGCAATCTTGTTTAATATATAATTGAAATTTGTATCAATATCATCGCTTGGTAATTTTATATCATAAAATTTGATATTTGGTTGATGGGCCAGCCATTCTATTGCCGGCATGGTTGTTGATTTGAATGCGGCAATGCGTTTCTGGACAGCGGCGGCATCATTGTCATCAGAACGTCCACCACCCTCTTGTATTCTTTTTTGAATGTGGGCAATCATTGTGCTTTCTGGAATATTCAAGAAGATAATTTTTATGTTGAATTTGTCTGCATAATTTTCAATGAACCAATGTGCTTGACTCAGTGTACGCGGAACACCGTCCAAAATTAAATCGTGGTCTGGAGCGATATATTTGGAAATGATTGGCAATAATTCTGCGTCAGTCAATAATTCGCCATGGGATATTTTTTGCCCTATTTCAGAATCTGATGGCAATGCGCGCAAAATCGCGCCTGCTTCCACATATTTATAATCGTGTTGTTTTCGCATTAAATTGGCAAAAGTCCCCTTGCCCGAACCTTGACCGCCCATAAATACAATCATATTTGGTTTTGTCATATTAAAATCCTTTTTTCTTGATGTTTGTATTCTAGCACAGATATAAAAAAATCCCACAAAAAAGTGGGATTTTTATTTTCGAAACAATCAAAATTATTTTTTGCTGTTTTCGATTGCTGCGCCCAAGATGTCGCCAAGGACAGAGCCAGAATCCGCTTCATTAGCAAATTCTTTGACGGCTTGTTTTTCCAAGGTCACTTGCAAAGCGCGTACAGACAATTTCACATTGTTGCCGTCAACAGAAACAACAGATGCTTCTACTGAATCACCAACATTGTATTTAGAAGTGTCTTGTTCGTTCTTTTCGCGGGACAAATCTGTTCTGCGAATTGTGCCACGAACGTCACCCGGCAAAGCCAATACCAATTCATCAGGTGTGATTTCTGAAACAGTTCCGCATACAACAGCGCCTTTTTTTAAAGTTGTTGCATTGTTATCTGCGTTTTCTGTCAATTGTTTAATACCCAATGTGATACGTTCTTTTTCTGGGTTGATGTCCAAGATTTTTGCTGTCACTTCTTGACCGCGAACGAATTTCTTCAATTCTTCTTCGTCCAGTTTGTTCCAAGACAAATCAGAGATATGAATCATTCCGTCTAATTCTGGTGTCAATGCGACGAACAAGCCAAATTCTGTTGTGTTTTTGATTGGGCCAGTAATGACATCGCCAACTTTGTGGGTTTCTGCAAATTCTTTCCATGGGTTTGGTTGCAATTGCTTATAGCCCAAAGAGATGCGGCGTTTGTCTTGATCAATATCCAAAACAACAACATTGACGTCTTGACCGTTTTGCAAAACTTTGCTTGGGTGAATGTTTTTGTTAGTCCAAGACAATTCAGACATGTGGACCAAGCCTTCTATATTGTTGCCAAGGTCGATGAATGCGCCATAGTCAGTCAAAGAAGATACCTTACCCGTCACTGTATCGCCAACATTGAATGCCTTGGACGCTGTTTCCCATGGGTCTTCTTCTAACTGTTTTGCGCCCAATGAAATACGATGAGATTCTGGGTCGAATTGGATAACTTTGACTTTGATTTTTTCGCCAACATGAACCAATTCACGTGGATGATTGATGCGTTTCCAAGACAAATCTGTGACATGCAACAAACCATCAATTCCGCCAAGGTCAATAAACACACCATAATCAGTGATGTTTTTAACCGTACCTTCAAGCACTGCACCTAATGAAATGTTTTTCATCGCTTCTTTTTGTTGTGCGGCAATAGTATCAGCCTGAATCGCACGACGTGATACGATAGCATTGGTGCGCAAAGCATCCATTTTTAAAACGCGGAATTTGTCTTTCAAACCAATCAAAGACTTGGCATCACGTACCGGTTTATGGTCGACCTGACTGGATGGCATAAACGCAAATACGCCGTTGATGTCCACAGTATAACCACCGCGAACGACATCAATAATAGTTCCTTCTGGATCAACGCCTTCGGCAACTGTTTTTTCCAAATCTTTCCATGCTTTTTCAGCACGAGCCTTGGTATAAGACAATACAGCGGTCCCTTCGCGAGATTCATATCTTTCAACGAAAACATCGATGATGTCGCCAACAGACGGAACAGATGCACCAAATTCTTTTAATGGAATGCGACCTTCTGATTTAAGACCAACATCCACAAAAGCAAAATCACCACGAATGTCTTTGACAGTTCCTTTGGTGGCATAGCCCTGTAAAGTTTCTTGGGTACCGTAATTTTTATCAAACATCTGGACAAAATCTTCGCCAGATAATGGGTTAAATAAATCTTTGGATAAATCTTTCATAGAATTTATAACAAAGTTTGCCGTCGTCATATTCTTAAAAAGACGAGGTCTTGTGGGGTTCGTCGGATTGAAATCGTGCCCACCCACGAAATCAGGGACATTATATAGATGTTTTTTTGAAAAATCAAGGAAAAACCGCCATTGCGGCGGTTTTTTATCTGGCGACTTCTGCTTTTAATGCAGAATGACAAACATAATCTTTCAAGATAAAGCCATCATTGGCAGACCAATTCAGCAATCCGTTCCAGTTGTTGTCAGGAATTTCAACAGTTGGCAACTGTTTTGGTGTGCGTGAAAGTTGTTCTTCTACTTGGTCAAGATGGTTCTTGTAAATGTGTACATCTGCAAGATTTCCGCGTAATATGCCAGGTTTACAATCTAACTCTTTTGCAAAAAGTAGTAATAACATTGCATACGAAGCGATATTATAAGGAACCCCAAGGAACATATCACAAGAACGTTGATTCCAAATAAGATGAATTTTCTTGTTTTGAATCAGTACTTGGAAAGAATAATGACAAGGTGGCAATCCCATTTCGTCTTCAAATGACGGATTCCATGCGCTGATAACCAATCGACGTGTAGAAGAATCTTTTTTTGCTTCGTCCAAAGATTTCTTTAGTAAATCTAGACCTGGTTTCTCAGGCTTAAAATTGTCGGCAGGGTTATTGGGGTTAAATTTATATTCACCGTTCCAATGACGCCATTGCCATCCATATACAGGTCCAAGATCGCGGCATTCATCTATGCATTGGTTTTGTAATTCTTCTTCTCGTTCTTTGGTCATATAACGGTGGCCAAGTTTCTTTATTTCTTGTTGTTTCTTTTTTTCAAACACAGGTTTCCATGCTTCTTTGTTTGCCCATTCGTCCCAAATATGGCAATTTCTGTCTTGAAGCCATTTTTTATCGGTATAACCTTTGATAAAAAATTCTAGTTCTGTTGCGATGTTTTTCAGCACCATTTTTTTAGTGGTGATAAGAGGAAACCCTTTTGACATGTCATGACAAAATGTTGCGCCCCAAGGAACACGTACAGTGGGCATCCCCGTGCGGTTTGTTGATACAGAACCATATTGAAGGCAATAATCGACAATATCAAGATATGCTTTCATTAAAAAATCCTTTCTTTGTCCTTTCTTCTCTATCCCCTTGTTTGGGGGAAAGAGTATTAAAAAAGCTGTTTTGTGTCAACATAAAACCGCCGTTATGGCGGTTTTTTATTTATTTTGTGCGACCAGGTATGGCAGCAATTATTCGTTGACGCGCATCGGCATAATTTTTCCGTGCTTGCTCTAACAATACATCAATTCCAGCGTGTTCTGTCTTTGGTGCTCTTGTAGAAAGTTCTTGCAAGCCAGTTGTTTCTTTGCGTGCCCTGTTGATAGCATTCTGTGCATCAAGATAACGATTCTTTTGTGTCAATTCGTTCTGGTGTTCTTCGTAAATTCTAAAAGCATTGCTTCGTATCTTTGAATTTATGTCGGAATTTATGTCGCGTTTGTATGACATGGTCATATCATCTATTCTTGTGAATATATTGCAAAGTCTTTGCAATGCATTAATTTGTTGGTCACTGATATGTTGCCCAGAAATTGACCATTGGGGTACGAATGCTGGTTCTACACAAACACTAGCGACGGTTCTGTTTAACCATCTTTTGTTATATTCTTCTTGGGTCAGTTGCGGAATATGTTTGCGAAATTGCGTTTTATAAATTACAGGAAGCAAAATTCTGGCAGATTCTAACAATTCTTTTAATTCTTTCTTTTTGTCCTGTTTTACAAAAATAACAGTGGCATGTGGTTGTATTAAATTACTATGCAAAACATAATGTTGTGAATCATAAGGCATAAAAATACCGCGATAGCGCTTTGGCATTGTATCATATTCTTGTTTTGAAATCATTGGGTATATGGTATTTGCTGTTTTTGTTTGCAATCTGATATCATCAAAGTTGATGTTCAAATGAGCCAAGTATTCATCAAAAAGACTTTTGAAAAATATCCCATTTGTCAGCATCCGGTTTTGTGGATTAAGTTGTCTGTATGCTTTTTCGTAATAAACCCTTGGTGTATCAAGGATGTCACAAAAAAGATAATCAATACGTTCTTTTACAGACATTTTATATGGTGCATTAGTGCATCCTGGTGAGGCTTTGAAAAAAGCACGATTAGCCAAAGGTTGATAGTTCTTTATCCCTGCTGCAAAAGTTTCCAGGTCAAATTGTTGAAGTTCAGATATATTTGACATTTTTTAATTCCTTTTAATTTTTTGCTTTTCTATAAGTATAGACAAAAAGTACCAAAAGTCAACAAAACCGTCATATCGTCATGCCTTTGCGCAAGCAAAGACGGATGGCGGTTTGTTTAACACGATTTTTATTATTTTACAGGAGCCTGTTTGAACAGTTCTTCTGGAGAAACAGATTTCTCTTTGTGTTTGACATGCTTTAACATAGCATCCAAAGCCTTTCTTTCAAAAATCATGCCGCGCAACATTGTGACCGCGTTTTGATTTTTGTTGTAAAATTCAAAGATTTGTCTTGGATCTGGATAACGTGATGCTTCAGCCCAAATTGCTTGTTGTATGTCGTCACGCGTCACTTCGATTCTGTGTTGTGTGCCCCATTCTGCCAAGACCAAGCCCAATTTAACACGACGTTCTGCATCTTTTCTTTCTTGCTTTTCATCCCATTTGTGATCTTTGCATTTTTTGTCGTCACAGTGTGCATGTTGTGCATCATGTTCTTGTTTTGCCATATTTAATTCTTGGTCAACCAAAGCATTTGGCAGTTCCATTTTTACTTTGTCTGCCAAGATACCCAATAATTCTTCGCGCATTTCGCGTTGAGCCGCTTCTTCATATTGGGCATTGATGATGTTGCGAATGTGTTCTTTTAATTTTTCAACGGATTCGTGCCCTACTTCTTTTGCCAAATCATCATTCAATTCAGGCAATTTGTGTTTGCGGACTTCGTGAACCTTGACTTCAAATCTTGCTTTTTTGCCAGCAAGGTTTTCAGCATGATATTCTTTTGGAAAAGTGACATTCACATCAAATTCATCACCGGCTTTGTGACCGATAATTTGATCTTCAAAACCTGGAATAAAAGCACCAGAACCCAAGATAAGATGGTGTTTTTTTGCTTCCCCACCTTCAAAAGCGTCTTTGCCGACAAAGCCTTTGAAGTCAATAACAGCCACATCACCGTCGGCTGCTTTGTACTTTTCGTCTTGCTTTTCAGCGACACTGCGAGATTTACGGATGTTTTCCAATGCGGTTTCAACTTCTTTTTCATCAAATTTAGTGACTTTTTTAGTGACTGTAATTTTTGATAAATCGATTTCTGGTAAATCTGGCAAAATGTCAAATTCCATAGAATATTCAATATCTTTGCCGATGTTATAGCCTGCAAAATCAACGCGTGGTTGTGTGGCAAGACGTAATTTCTTTTCGGCTGTATATTTTTGAAGGTCTTCGTTTATAGCCTTGTCAATCGCTTCGCCCCAAGCGGATGCGTTATATCTTTGACGCAAAATGGATAAAGGAATGTGTCCAGGACGAAAACCAGGCATTTTTGCCGTTTTGCCGTATTCTGTTAAAACCTTGTCAGCGGCTTTTTGTATGTCTTCGGCGGCAATGTTGCCAGTCAATGAATAATGTAAATCTTTAATTTTTTCTTTTGTAAACATAATTTATCCTTTGGATATTGAAACTGGGGTTGATTATACAAATATTTTTTGAAAAATTCAACATAAAGATTTACAAAAATATCAGATTTTTTACACAATAAAAAAACCACCATTTCTGGTGGTTTTTTGTGCAATTCGAAACGATTTAACGTTTGCTGAACTGGGTAGAACGACGAGCCTTGTGATAACCATAGTGCTTGCGTTCAACAACACGGCTATCGCGTGTCAAGAATCCAGCAGCCTTTAATGCAGGACGCAAATCTGCTTCTGCTTTTTCAAGGGCCTTGGAAATACCGTGCTTCACAGCGCCTGCCTGACCAGACAAACCGCCGCCTTTTACAATAGCGATAACATCATAAGCGCCGTCGCGTTTTGTGACATCAAATGGTTGAACCAAAATCATTTGCAACACAGGACGTTTGAAATAGTCTTTCATTGGTGTTCCGTTGATGACAATGTTGCCCTTGCCTGGTTTCAAATAAACGCGCGCAACAGAATCTTTTCTTTTGCCAGTTGCATAAATTGCGTCAGACAATTTAACATTTGCCACAGGTGCAGATTTAGCAGCCGCAGTTGTTTTTGTTGTTCTTGCAGTCGTTGCTTTCTTTGCAGGGGCCGCTTTCTTGGTAGTTGTTTTTGCAGCTGTTTTTGTTGCTGTCTTTTTTGTTTCTGTCATTATTCGCCCCTTTTGTTTTTACGATTCAGAGATCCAAAATCAATAACGATTGGGTTTTGTGCAGCGTGTTTGTGTTCAGAACCCGCATAAACGTGCAATTTTGTTAAACGTTTGTTTGCCAATGCAACAGCAGTGCGGCGTCCCATCATACGCTTTACAGCATTTGTGACCAGTTTTGTTGGTTTTTCGCTGCGCATTTGACCAAGTGTTCTTTCTTTGGTGCTGCCTGTCCAAAGCGAATGCCAAAAGAATTTTGTTTTGTCCGCTTTGTGTCCAGTCAATGCAACCTTATCCGCATTGATGATGATAACGTGGTCACCGCAATCCATATTTGGTGTCCATGTTGGTTTGTTTTTGCCGCGAAGGATGTTTGCCGTAAAAGCAGCAAGACGACCCAATGTGCAATCTGTTGCGTCAATCAGATACCATTTGGCTTCTAATTCGCACTTTTTTAACGATTTTGTCGCTTTCATATTTTTGCCTTTTATGTGTTAGTTAAATAACGTGTCGCATTATGCAGCAAATGCCCGAAAAAGTCAAGAAAAATCAATATGGTATTATATTACCGTATAATTTACATTTCTTTTGGTATATTCAGTCCCATTAAATCAATAGCAACAGATAATGTATCAAAAGCCAGTTTTGTGATATAAAGTCGCCCTGCTTTAGTCTTTTCATCAATATCATCACGCAAAATTGGGCAATTATGGTAAAAGTTGTTTATCAACTGACATAAATCGTATGCGTAATTTGCAATCATGTCTGGGGCACGATTTTCATAAGCAGACAACAATGTGTGTTCAAAATCCATAATTTCAATCAATAAATTCCTTTCGTCTTGCGTCAACACGTAGTTGTTTGGTCTTGATATTGTTGAATTTGAACGCTTTAATACGGAATTCAGACGAACCGCCGTATATAATGTATATGGTCCAGTTTTCCCTTCGAAACTAGTGACAGAAATCGGGTCAAATATATAGTCAGAAGTCAAATTATGCATTAAATCATTAAACTTTAACGCTGCCAAAGCAATGGAATCTATTGTGGCTTTGTCCAATGTTTTGCCAGATTCTATTACTCGCGATTCAACAGCTGCTGTCACGATGTTTATAATGTCATTCAAGCCTGCGGCATTTCCGTCCCTGGTCTTGAAAGGTTTTCCGTCTGCACCATTGATTGTGCCGTATCCAATATGTTCCAAGTTTTCAGATGAAAATAAACCAGTCAGTTCTGCAACACGGAACAATTGCTCAAAATGTAAAGATTGACGTGCATCTGTTAAATAGATGATTTTATCCGGGTTGTCAGTAATTTTGCGATAATAAAGTGCCATTATATCTGTCGCGTCATACGGACAAGCGCCACGCGAATTGCGAAACATCACAGGCGGCATTGGTGCATTATCAGAATCTTTTTTTACAACAATAATTTCTGCACCATCACTTTGTTCAACTAAGTTTTTATCGCGCAAGATTTTTTCTACATCTTTTTCGTATTTTGCCGCGTTCCGTTCACCCAATTCATTATCAAAAGGCAACATATTTAATTTTTGTATGATTTTATTCATTGATGCCAATGATGTCGGCATATATATATTGTAAAGTGCGTTATAACCCGCGTGTCCTTTTTGCAGTTCGGCGGTTATATTCTGGGCGATTTCCATAAAGTTGGCGTCTTCTTTTGCCAGCGCTGCCGCTGCAGGATAAAAGGTATCCAATTCATCTGACGGTATAGAATATTCTGAATAATTTTTGGTTGCGTCAAAATTAGGCTGAAAGAATGGCCAATCTGGATGAAGTTTTTGTATCCATGCGATTACCATACCCATAGAACGTCCCCAATCGCCAATGTGATTATAAGATATAGTTTTATGCCCCAAAAATTTGAAAATACGATTTAATGTATCCCCAACAATAGAAGTGCGCAAATGTCCAATGTGTAAAGATTTTGCAACATTATATGCGCCATAGTCCATATCGATAACCAAAGGTTTGTCAGATTTTATTTGTTGTGGTGCGGTTGCGTTTTTCAAAATGAAATCGTCTTTGATTTTTATGTTTATGAAGCCTGGACCTGCGACAGAAACATTTTCTACGAAACCAAGTTCTTGCAATTTTGGCAAAATTTCGTTTGCTAATTCACGTGGATTTTTTCCGGCTATTTTTGCACCAACCATCGCGGCGTTTGTGGAAAAATCGCCAAAATCACGATTCTTTGGTACTTCGAGATTTGCCGCAAACCCCAATTTATCATTTATAGAATCAGATACATATTTATATAAATTCATAATAAATCATCCTTATAACGGTAATACCACGCGAACTTTTAGACCGCCGAGTTCGCTATCTTCCAAGAATATTTCGCCACCATGATTTTCAATGGCAGTTTGTGCAATGGATAAGCCCAAACCAGTTCCGCCAGTAGATTCGCTGCGCGATTCATCAAGACGGACGAATGGTTGTAGTGCCAATGCCTTTTTATCATCGGGAATTCCAACGCCGTCGTCTTCAATTATTACAGTCACAGATTCATCAGAATCTATTTCGCTTATTTTCAGTGTTTTTTTCGCAAAACGTGCCGCGTTTTCAATTATGTTTGTAAAAGCACTGGTCAATGCATTTGGGCGTGCATAAAATTGGACGGGCTGTCCAGGGAAATTCAGAATAATTTTCTTGGTCGGTGCGGCATCACGTGCAATTCTTGTCAACATAGCAGGCAATTCTACCGTTTGTTCTATTTCAGGCACTTCGCCACGTGCAAAAGCCAAGTAGCCGTTTACCATTTCTGTCATTCTGTCTATGTTGCGCAACAAATCTTCTTTTTTAATAGAACCTGTTTCAACACCCAATCTCATTCGGGCCAAAGGCGTTTTAAGATCGTGTCCAACCGCATTTAACATATCTGTTCTTGTTTTATTATATCTGTTTAATCTTTCTTTCATCGTTATCATTGCTGCCGCTGCCTCACGAATTTCGGATGAACCACTTGGCTTGAAATCTGGAACATCCATGCCGCGTCCAAATTTGTTTGCGGCACGCGCAATCTTTTTTATGCTGCGTGTATGAAGAATGATAAAAGGTGTAATCAAAATGGATACTATTAAAATCGCACCAACAACCCAAATTAAAAATACTTCTGCACTGGTTGAATAAATACGGTGCATAGATGTACCAAATGTTGCGATTTTCCCACTTTGTGTTGGAATGTCTATGAACAACAATCTTTTTCCACGATCTATGTAAATTTGTGCAGGCTGTTTCAATGATTTTTGTAAATTATGAGCCAATTCCCCTGCTTCGCGGTCGTGGTTATCATTGTGTTTTGGTCTGTTCAAATTATCGTTTATTGAAACATTTATACCAATGTCGTGTGCCAGTGTTTGAAGCGCGTCAGTATTGCCGTCGTCAATAAAGTGCATCATTGTTGTAATTTCGCCAGATAATGTCCGCGCCAAGGTTGCATGAACACGTTTCCAATGGTTTCCGAAAAAGGCGTTCGTGACGATAAGCAAAGCAATAATCAGTGGAATCAATACCATCAATATAGTTCTGGTCAAAAAACTTCGCGGCATCAGTTTCATTTTATATCCCTGTTTTATTTTGTTCTTATTATTTTATAGCCCATTCCACGAACGGTTATTATATCCAAGTCTGATATTACACCATTTATTTTATTGCGCAAGCGTTTTGCAACCATGGGTATTGCTGGAACAGTGTTTCCAATGGGACTGGTCAAATTTTGCAGCAATTTTTTTTCTTCGCTTGATAAAAGCAGTGGTTGTTTTTGCCCCATATCATTCAAAACAAAAAAATCGCCATTGGAAAAGATTAAACCAAAGGAATTTGTATTTTTATCATTGTCAATGGGAGTATTTCTTATAACATTGTTCAGACGTAATACCAGTTCTTGGAATTGAAAAGGCTTTGACATATAGTCGTTTGCACCGCCAGATAGACCGTCAATAGTGTTTTCTGGACCAGACATAGCCGTTAACATTATAACAGGGGTATTATTGTTTTTGCCGCGCATGGTTTTCAAAAAACCAAGCCCGTCCATACCGCCCATCATACGGTCAAGAACAATGGCATCAACCGAGATCCTGTTTAATATTTCGGCTGCTTTTTCGGAAGATTCTGCGGTTATTGCATCAAAATCCACTTTGCGCAAATTGATTGCCAGCGTATCGCGCAACATTTCGTCGTCATCAATAATCAAAACACTTTTTGTCATTCTTCCAAGATGTTTTTATCTGTACAGTGCGCCAACAGAATATTCACCGGGACGGATTGGGCGCCCATAACTGTCGTAATCTTCTGAATTTCTGTACATTGATGCCCGATATGTTCCGCTGTTTGTAGTAAATTCTGTCTTGAACAACAAATAACCATTAGAAGACCCGATTGTTGGCCCTTGCAAGCCCAAAGAATAGTATGCACCAATTAAACCATAATCAAGGTCAATATAGTCTACATTCAAAAGCAACGATACATTAGACATGCCGTCACTTGTTAAATTACAAGCAAATTCACGATTCATCAGCGTTGCTTGAGAATTATTAGGAACAGAAATATCCATAACGGTCGGTTCACATGTATGTTTTATTCCATTGATTAAGAATTCATAAGTCATTGTTGCGGTGGCGCGTGAAAGCCCCGTTGACAGATTTACTTGGGAAATTGTGGCCTTTGGTATCTTTACCAGCGCATTAGCAACGCCAGCGCGTACAGGGAAAGATATTCCAGATTGTAAGCAACTGCGTGAAAAAGGATCTGCTTCGCAGATAAATACGCGGGAATGCGTATTGGTCATAAACATATTAGATAAACTGTTGAATAAAAATGTGCGCGTTATGCGGTTGTTTAATCGTGTGCAATTAAAATCGCGACAAATGACAGTTGGTCTTTCTGCAAACTGAACGCCCGGATCAATTTCGACTTCTGCTGCGCGCATATCGTATATCACATCGTCGTAATTGATTTCGTCATCCATATTCATAAATTCGGTTTCTGGTATGAAATTCACATCGTCTGGATATGCGTAGTAAGAACGCATCGGGATTTCTGTGTAAACAGTTTCGTATGCTTCGGAAGTTAATACCTGGGGAATAAAGACGTCATTGTAATCTTCTGAAAAGGCATTGTTCGCCAAAATTGTCATTATTCCAGTCAACAAAAAAAGTTTTTTCATGATGTTTACCTTTCTCTCGTAATTCGCTGGTATAATAATAGTATATTTTATGGGTCTATGTCAAAGCAAAAAATTTTATTGGAAATAATGACTTTTTTGTTTTATATAAATATGGTATAATGGTGTATAAAAATCATAGGATGAAAAAATGGTAGATGTTATTATTACCGGAGAATCTGGAAAATTACACGCGGTGTATCACAAATCAGAACAAGAATCTGCCCCGTTGGCGGTCGTCTTGTCGGGCAGCCCGCGTCAAAAGTGTCACATGAACGACCGTATTTCTTATGCTATGTTTCGTGCGTTTATGGATATTGGCTTTTCTGTGGTGCGGTTTAATTATCGTGGTGTCAATGATTCCGAAGGGGCTATTGGAACGACTTCTGAAAATATGTTGGACATTGCGACTGTGGTTGATTGGATACAAAATAAAAATGAAGACAGTGAAAGAATTTGGCTGGCTGGGCACCAATTGGGCGCGTGGTATGTTTTGCAGATGTTGATGCGTCGCCCGGAAATTAGTGGTTTTGCCTTGGTTTCGCCGGATGTTTCTGTGTCTGATTTTGGTTTCTTGTCGCCCCGCCCTAATCGCGGACTGTTATTACAAGGGGCGAACGAAGGCGAAGAAGCAAGTGCCTTTGGTGCGCATTTAACCCAAATTTTGAAAAAACAAGCACAAATCGATTTGGAAACTATCCGTGTTAAAAATGCGGACGCTGGTTATTCTCAGCCTGGAGATTTGCGACAAATGTATAATGATTTGAAAGCTTATGTCGGACGCGAAAATTCTGATGACAAGTTGTTATAAATATGATGGATAAAGAAAAACGTTTTATGAACCCGAATATTCCAGACGATATTGCTTCGACGATTCGTCCGAAGACTTTGTCTGATTTTATTGGACATGATGCGTTAAAGCAGAATTTGTCTGTTTTTGTTTCGGCAGCGCGTAATCGTGGCGAAGCGATGGATCATGTTTTGCTTTATGGTCCCCCAGGACTTGGCAAGACAACTTTGGCTCATATTGTTGCGAATGAACTGGGAACGAATTTTCGTGCGACCTCTGCCCCTATGTTAACCAAGCAAGGTGATTTGGCGGCGATTTTAACTGCGTTGGAACCAATGGATGTTTTGTTTATTGATGAAATACATCGTTTGCCGACCGCAATAGAAGAAGTTTTGTATTCTGCAATGGAAGATTTCAAGTTGGATATTATGTTGGGCGAAGGCCCGACCGCAAAATCTGTGCGTATTGATTTGCCTCCGTTTACATTGGTTGGGGCAACCACGCGTACAGGGCTTCTTTCTAATCCTTTACGCGACAGATTTGGTATTGATTTACGGTTGTCTTTTTATCCGGCATCTGATCTTGCAAAAATTATAATGCGCAGTGCGAATATTCTTGGCACAAAAATCGATGAAGACGGTGCAAAAATGTTGGCGATGGCTTCACGTGGAACACCGCGTATCGCCAACAGATTGCTTAAACGTGCGCGTGATTTTGCTGCGGCTATAAATAAAGATGTTATAGACGGTGATATAATAAAAACCACGCTGTATCAATTACATATCGACAAGATTGGATTAGATGAAATTGACCGCGAATATATGAATGCGATAATAAAACATTATGCCGGTGGGCCGGTTGGAATTGATAATTTGGCTGCGGCACTTTCGGAGCCTGCAGATACTATTGAAGATGTAATTGAACCGTATTTGATGCAATTGGGATTTGTTCAACGGACGCCTCGTGGTCGTGTTGTGACAGAAAGTGGATATAAACATCTTGGACTTCAGAAATAACTTTAATTTAGTTGGATAACATTATGACAAAAGTACATAAATTTAATTTTTCTGTGGCGTATGCAGATACGGATGCTTTCGGTATAATGTATCATGCGCGCTATATAGAAGTTGGTGAACGTGCGCGTTCTAATTGGTCAAAGGGTATAAAAATTCCAGACGGTGATTCTGGTTTTGTTATTCATGATTTGGATATTAAATATATGCACCCGTTGTTGTTGGGCGATGATTTTGTTGTAGAAACGAAACCGGTGAAGATTGGTGCGGCTTTTATGACGGTTGAACAAAAATTCGTGAAATGTGATAAAATTTGTGCTATAATGAACATAACAATTGCGTATTTGGGATCTGGAATGCGTCCAAAAGCGATACCGGAAAACATAATAAATGCGCTGAAACAACAATAGTAAAAAAGAAAGGAATGAAAAAAAATGGAAAATAGTTTTTCTTTGTTATCTTTGTTTAGCGGACGTGATTTGATGACGCTTTCTGTGTCGTTGATTTTGGTCGCGGCAAGTATAATGTCTTGGGCGGTTATAATCGAAAAAATTCGCATTTGGCAGTATCAAAAGCATCATCCGGTGGCGATTAAAAGTAATGATAATTTGAATACGATTGTGGACAAATTGATACGTCCATTTGATAAGAATTTGTGGTTTTTATCCATGGTGTCTTATGTAGCACCGTTTATTGGTTTGTTTGGAACCGTATGGGGAGTTATGGATTCCTTTGCGGCGATTGGTGTAAACCAATCGGTAAGTATTGGTGTTATTGCACCGGGCTTGGCTGTTGCACTTGGAACTACTGCTTTGGGGCTAATTGCGGCGGTGCCTGCGGCGATTGCTTATAATGTGTTTTCTAAGAAATCAGATGATTTATATGATTCTTTGGACGATATGGTCAAAGAATTGAAAAGCAAATAATATATACAACCAAGTGAGAACAAAATGTCAAGAAGACGTTCTAGAACAAACGATGCAAATATGTCTTTGACGCCAATGATAGATATAATGACTACATTATTGGCGGTGTTTATGGTGACAACACCTTTGATGACAACTGGCATAGATATAGATTTGCCACGTGCAGGAACATCAGCAATGACAGGAAATGATCATGCAATTCAAATAAGTGTTGATTCTCGCGGAAATTATTATTTATCAGATCAACAATTGTCACGTGATGAAATCGTAAAACGCGCGGTTGCTATGCGTGGTGAAAATCCGAATTTGGCAATTACGCTCAGCGGTGACACTCATGCAGATTATGGTGCGGTAATGTCTATGATGGGTAAATTAAAAGATGTTGGTTTCCAACGTGTTGGCTTGCGAACACAAATTGATAATAAGTAAAAGATGAAACAAAAAACGCAATTTCAAAGTGAAAACTTTTTAATGTCTGTGTTGGGGCATATGGTTTTGCTTGCAATATTGATGATGTCTTTTTCTGTGATTGTAGAGCGTGCGAAATTGGTGACCCCAAATCGTATTGAAATAATAGAAATAGATTTGAAACATGTAAAGGTCAGTGGTAGTGAAACCAAGCTTTATAATACATCAGAGCCCCGGCAAAATGACGATAAAAAAACGGATGAAAAAGCCGAAGAAAAGAAAATTATCCAAGATGAAAAAACAGAGTTAAAACAACCGACTATGGTAGAAAACGAAAGCAAAAACTTAAAGTCTAAAAAAACACCAAAAAAGGAAGAACAAAAGGAAGATGAGCGCCCCGCCCCGCGCAAGAAAAAATTGGTTCGTGTAAATCGTGAGGTGTTGTCGCTTGATAGAACTATGACAATATCTGTTATTGATGCGTTGCGTGTTGCGTTGACGCGTTGCTGGGTTGTTGATACAAATCGATCAGGATTGGAAGATATTCGTCTTACTGCGCATATAAGATTTTTGCCAACAGGTGTTGTGGACAGATTGTGGTTTGAATCTGAATCACGCGCGCAAACAGATTCTGATTTTGCCTATGTGTTGGAAACGGCAAAAGAAGCAATAAAAACTTGTTCTCCGTTTTCTATGTTGCCACGTAATGAATATGATGCATGGCGTGATACGACGGTCACTTTTTACCCGACAAGTGGAAAAGTTATGTAAAAAAATCGCCATTATGGCGATTTTTTATTACTGGGTGTTCGATAAGCCGGATTCTGTTCAACCTTTTGAAAAGGTTGCAAGCATAATTAGTCTGCAAATTGCGTTACCGCAAAATGTCAAGCCTTCCACCCGATTCCTGTGCGATAGGGACGAATCAAGGAATCCTGTTTGAAGTTGCTGCGCATAGAGATTGCCCGTTTCACCGTAATTTAATACGCTCGTCTCTGTTGCTCTAATCATCGGGTTGCCCCGTGCGGTCATTAGCCGCTATGCTGTCCCTGGCAGTCCGGACTTTCCTCTGGATCGTGTTCATACGTTATTCCGCGTCCGACCCAGCTATGCTTTTTCGCACCCAGTGTGAGAAATATAGTATTTTTTTTTGCTTTTTCAATAATTTTCTTATTCGCCCATTCTTTTGGCTTCAATTAAAACTTTGATAAGTGTGTCGGCAGCGATTTGACGAATTTTTCCGGCCAAAGGTCTAACATTCATTGCTTCTGCTACTGCGTCACCAAAGTTTTTAGATATTGCATCTATCTGGGATGGGGCGATTATGAAAACATCACTAGAAATTTCAGAAGGTTTAAGTGTTTTTATATCGTTTTTTATCATTTTTTTCTCTTTCGTTTCAAGACACTTGTTATCATATCATAAAAAAAGATTAAAAAAAATAATTTGTTGAATTTTTTTGCTGGACATAATTGTGACATATTTTGTACACTGGTCTTAGTTAGGAGAAAAAGGCTCGGTCGAAATGGCTGTTTTTCGGGTTTTTTGCTGTAATTTGCGGCGCGGTTTATTTGCGTCGTTTGATTGCATTTTTGATGAAATTGATGTGGTCGGGCGTGTTCAAAGGAATAAAACAAACTAAAAAAACAAAGGAAAAAAGGAAGAGAAAATGACAAACAAAATCTTTTTAACAAGCATGTTGGCATTATTGGTGGCGGGTCCTGCTCTTGCAGACGAATGGCCGTATGGTGTCGGCACAACAGGAACGGGCACCAATGAAAATGGATATATTGGCGGTCAGATTTCTTCAAGTGATTCTAGTCCAGTGACAGCAGCAGACTGTAATGCTACGCCTTTGACTTATAATGGGACAGCGCCCGGATCTGGAACCTTTACATTCACCGCAGATTGGAGACCTATCATTGGAACAATAACATTGGATCCTCACTTATATGAATGGGACGGTGGTGGTAGTGGTTGTATACAGTTGAACGAAACTGTGTCTGCTTCTTCACCATTTACGTTATACAGTGTTCATGGTGTTGGTTTATACAATCCGCAGCCTGATGCAGATACTTTTAGTGATTGGAACGGAACAAACAGGACTTCCAGTGTGATTATACCTGTGATGGCAGGATATACATTCCAAGGGTTTTATGATGGTGCCAGTGCTTGTGCTGCTAATGCAAACCAAATGATAGATGCATCTGGTAATATCAGTTATAGCAATCCTGATGCGAGTTCGCAACTTCCAACTGGTGGTTCTGCGACATGGTACGCGCATTGGACTGCTAATCCATATAGTATTACTTATGATTGTAATTGTGATACATCGGAATGTAGCGGAACAGCACCAACAGATTCTGCTACACACACGGTGCACCAAGGGGTGACTTTGAAACAGAATGGTACTGGTAATTGTTCCAAGACAGGAAGCAATTTTAGTGGTTGGAATTGTTATAAAGCGACAGATCTTTCTGTTGGTGTCAGTGTAGTGGGCACTTATCCTTCTTCGCAGAGTATAGAAATGCCACCTTATGATGTTTTATGTAAAGCAAATTGGGGTAATGCTACATATACTATAACCTATAATTGTGGTGATGGTTCTGGCGATGCCCCTGCTCCTCAGTCGTATGTATACCAAACAGATACTTGGACTCTTGCGACGACGCCTAATACTTGTGCAAAAACAGGGTATCATTTTGCTGGTTGGAAGTGTGATTATAATATTGATGAAAATACTTCATATTCTGGCACAACTCCTAATTATGCTGCGACATTGTCTAGTGGTGTGTACACCGTGTCGGCAAGTGGTACTTATAATGTTCCAGACAATACATCGTGTACCGCTATGTGGACCGCGAATGATATTCAGTTGAGATGGTTGCCTGGTTATGGTGCAAATGCAAATATTACTACTAACCAACAGTCTTGTACTTATAATCCTACGGCTGGTTCTGGTGGAATAAGCTCGTTTAGTGCACCGTCCAGAACAGGTTATACATTCCGTGGGTGGAAAGTGTCATGCCACAGCACTGACGGTAGTACTGATTGTTCAGAATAATAAGGCTAAGGTAAAAAGGTAGAGAGTATATATATAGAAAAAACATGTTAAAACGATTGTTGCTGGTTTTATCGTTGTTTGTGGGTGGAACTGCGTTTGCAGCAGGTGTGCCTTACATTGTCAACGGAAATAATACTAGCAACAATTATGGATATATTCCTCTTGATAACAATGTTGCTGATTGTGCAGATATCCCGTTGACTTGGCATGGTGAAACTGGTTCTGGCACATTTACCCTTACTGCTGATTGGACCCCAGATGTTTGTCCTTTGTATTTTGACCCGAATATTGCGAATGGTGGTGCAGATATAGCATCCAACAAAAACATAGAAAATGAATTTTTTGGTATGGCGTGGGCGCAATATGGTGTCGGACCCGGCAATGGTGGTGTTTACAGTGAGTGTAATTCAAGCAGTGATGATGTTGATGCACAGGGGCGTTTTACATGTCGGTATTACAATGAGTTGTCTGGTAAATGGTCGGTAAACAACAATGGACTTGAAGTTTCGGCTTTACCAACCGGTAAATCTGTTGCTATCAATTGGAATTTGAATGTACCGTCCGGGGTTGCTGCTGCCCCTGTCCCGGCGAGTTATAATCCTCAAACAACTCAGTTGATATTTATGGGCTTTTATGAAGACCCAAATGGTCCAAATAATGTTGCGGAAATGTATCTTGCAGGTGGTATTACACAGATTGGAAACAAAAAATATCTACGACTTTCGTCGTATGGTGAAGATGCAGCAAAATTGATTCACAGGAACGCCAATGGCGAATGTGAAAATAATATTTGGTATGCACAATGGGGTTGTGTGAAACCGACTGTGCCTACTGCGCCTGTTTTGGACGGCTGGGAATTTGAAGGTTGGTATGATGCAGCCGAAGGTGGAAAAAAACTTGACGACAATACTTGTATAATGGGAGATCAGACTTACTATGCGCATTGGACACAAACGACATTTGATTGCCCGAGCGAATTCAAAGAACACGATGTGACACCTGTGACAGACCCAAATGCACAGTGCTATAAATGGGAAACTCCACAATGTGATCAACAAAACGGTAGAGATCCGGCAAATTGTACAAATGTAAAATGGGCTAATTGTGCCTGTGACGGTGTGCGATACAAGGTTTTTGCAAATGGTACAATAGTGCCAGAAGGCGGCGATGTGGCAGAATCTTGCACAAAAACAGAAATCATAAGTGCAGAGCCTATTGATGAAAATCATTATTGGGATGCGGCAACTCAGACCTGCCCTGCTTATGACCGTGTGTCGTATTATTGCGAAAGCCCGACAGAAGGAACTGCTTTGACTACGAATAATGCACGTCATAATTATCCTTATACATTACAGTCGTCTTCTATCGCAGACAATTGTGCTAATGCCACCAATGGATACGAATTTGATAAGTGGAATTGTAAACTGAAATCTGCACCTGCTGTCGTTGCAATGCAACCTTTTGCTGCTGGTTCAACTGAACAATCTTGGCCATTCGACGGCGATGTTGATTGTGTGGTGAAAAATAAATTGAGAGATTATACTGTATCTTACAAAGTTAAGCAAAATGGTAGTGATGTGACAACTAGTTGGACAACCGTGTTGTCTGCGTTGGCTAATCCAACAACATACAATGTAAACACACCAGATACTACATTGAATTTGCCGACAAGTTTTGGTTATACTTTTTCAGAAAATTGGTATGAATGCAATGATAATGATAAGGCAGCTGTGGAAACCATACCTGGCAATTTCGCCCAAAGCCCAAAGAATTTAGAGTTGTGTATAGATGTAGAAGACACGGCTTATACTATTACATATATTGGATGTAGAAACGACAGTTGTTCTTTGAGAGAAGATTTAACCGATTATGTTGTTAGTGTTGGTGGAACAGTTAATGGTATAGAATGTGGCGACTGTAAGACATATATACCAAGCGAAAGAGACGTGACCTTCCCTGTGGATATTCCACCTGCTAGTGCGGAGAAAGGTTGCTGTTTGTTGAATGTTCCTGCTGAGAAATGGAAAGTTGAAGATCGCTGGTGGTTCCAAATACTTGCTGGTGGGGAAAGACCTCAGGTTCGTACTACTGAAGAGAGTAGAGTTGGTGGAAATATAGAAATCTTTACCAGAATTAGACCGTATTATAGTGTGATTTATGATTGTGATAATGGTATAGAAACTGATAATAGTAGTGAGGGACACTATGCTCTTGAAAACGTGGTTGTGCGGACCAACAGGGGGTCGTGTCAAGTTTTGCCTGGACGCTCGTTTGAAGGTTGGAGTTGTGTTGGTGCAACAGTTGTGAATGGTGGTTTTAAGATGCCGTATAATGATGTGACATGTACCGCACAATGGACGATAACGAAATACCCACTGACGTACAGATGCAATAATGGTGGCGTTGGGGGAACTGCGCCAGCGGGCGGTCAGTACGCTGCTGGTGAGAATATAACAATAGCCTCTGATACAGACAAAGGTAATTGTAATGTGCCAAGTGGACGTTATTTCACAGGCTGGTCTTGTACGGATGGGTTAACCGGGGAAACTACTATGCCTGGACATGCAGTAGTATGCGACGGTCAGTGGGGCTATGATGAATATAGCGTTGAATATGATTGTAAGGTCGACGATTGTGGCGAATCAAGTAATTCAGATTGTCAAACGCCGGTGGATAACGCAACATACCATTATGGTGTTAGTGTTTCGACCCCACAACCTAATACTTGTAAAAAACCGGGTAATAGGTTTAGTGGCTGGATTTGTAGTGGGCGTTCTGTAGCAGACGGGCAATCGTTTATTATAACCGGTAATACAAAATGTGATGCACAATGGGGAGAAGAGATATATTCATTAACTTATAATTGCGCCAATGGTAATAACGCTCAATCAGGTTTGTCGGGCGGAAACCACCTCGCAGAAAGCACAGTTGAAGTATGGGGAGATCAGGGTTCTTGTCAGGATAAACCAGGGAACACATTCGGTGGGTGGCAGTGTCCAACCGTGAATTTGATTACGAACCCAGAAGATAATAGCCTAAGTTTTGAGATGCCTTATGACGATGTGACTTGTAATGCTGTTTGGAATCCAGTTCCATATTCTATAACTTATGATTGTAAAGTTGATGGCTGTGGTACGACTGTTAATGGATGTCAGACACCTGTGGATGGTGATGCACATTATTATGGAGATTCTGTACCTGTGAAACAGAGTACATGTAGAAATCCTGGTTATAAGTTTGAAGGCTGGAAATGTAATGGTTCTTTGACGCAGGCTGGGGACAATATCTTAGTGACTGGTGATATAAAATGTGATGCACAATGGGGAGAAGAAATATATTCATTAACTTATAATTGTGCCAATGGTAATAACGCTCAATCAGGTTTGTCGGGTGGAAACCACCTCGCAGAAAGCACCGTTGAAGTATGGGAAGATCAAGGTTCTTGTCAGGATAAACCAGGGAACACATTCGGTGGATGGCAGTGTCCAACTGTGAATTTGATTACGAACCCAGAAGATAATAGCATAAGTTTTGAGATGCCTTATGATGATGTGACTTGTGATGCTGTTTGGAACCCAATTCCGTATACTATAACTTATAATTGTGATACGGAAGACTTAACCAGCCAAACACCGGAAGACGAAACACATTATATTGGTGATAATGTTTCTATGCCACAACCTAATACATGCAGAAAATTGGGATATAGTTTTAAGGAATGGCAGTGTGGAACCAAAGGAAATGTTGCCGACGGCGGGCAGTTCTTGATGCCGGCGTCTGATTTGGTATGTATAGCCAAATGGGACGAAGTAAAGCGTTTGGTAAAGTATATTTGTAATAATGGTAGATCTTCTGATAATGCGAACGAGAGTCATCGTGTTGGTACAAGTGTAGATGTTTGGGGCGATAATGGTTCGTGTCAGATTCCGTTTGGAAAGTCTTTTGGTGGGTGGCAGTGTACTGGTGTGGCTAATTGGACCAATGAGGGAACAAAGTTTGAAATGCCAGATAATGAAGTTGTTTGTAATGCTGAATGGGATTCTCTGAAGTATAATATTACTTATCTTGGGTGTATAAACGGAGATTGCAGCAATCCAAAGCCTTTGAATGGTTATGTTCATGCAGACCAATTGAATTATGTTATCAGTTCAACAAATCCAACTGTTTTCCCTGTTGCGGGTGAAGAAACCATAACTACGCGTTTAAGAGAAGAGAATTATCTGTTTGATGGTATTTGGTTTGAATTAGTGACAGGAGGAACTTCTCAGGTTCGTGATACTTCAGAAAAGCGTTTCGGTGGCAATATGACAGTTTATACAAATCTTATACCTTATTATGCTGTCGCTTATGATTGTAATGGTGGAACGGGGAGTCCAGTGGATGGAAACAGCCCGTATCTTGTAGATACTATGGTTCAGACTTTATCCGACAGTGAATGTGTCAGGACGGGATATACATTCGTGAATTGGGAATGTGGTGATAAATTGGTAGATGCTGGTAATAAATTTAAGTTAAAAGCCGATACGACTTGTGTGGCGCAGTGGGATAATAATGGATACAAGATAAAGTATCGTGGTGGCAAGGCTGGTGAAAGATCTGTCACTCAGACGGCGATGTCTAATCAAAGTGTAAAATACGGCGAAGAAGTAAGTTTGAAAAAGAATACTTTTGCAATCGAAGGTTATGATTTCGTCGGTTGGAAGTGTGTTGCGATAAGCGATCAGGACGATGAAACGATAACGCAGAACTATACGACTGACGGTAAACAACGTTATCCAATTGGCGCATATAATTATGTTAGCGATATGACTTGTACCGCGCAGTGGGAACCAAGAAAGTACAATATAGTATATAAAAATGCTAGTTGCGACGGCAGCGAAGGTGATGTTGTTATAGAAGATGCTTTGACTTATGATAGTTCATACGAACTGAGTGGTGTGCCAGTTGAATCAACAGATATGACTGGTGCACAGACATATGTTCGTGTGCCAACAGGGTACGCTTTCTCTGGTTGGGCAAAGTTGATAACGCAAACAGAACCTGATTATGATGCTGAAAAAATTGATTTCCCTTGGACAAGTGATGAGCCTTGGACAACAGAAGGAGATTTGGAACTTTACGCTTTGTGTTATCGTGTGCCTTATAAGATAGAATACGATTGTGACGCGACTGTTTGTGATGTCACGACGGATCCAAAGCATTGTACTGCACCAATAGATAACCCAGATGGACATTATTATAACAGACTTGTTAAATTAAAGGCGAACACATGTTCACAACCAGGATATACATTTAATTCTTGGGAATGTGCCGCCAAGAGTATATCTGAGGAAGCGCGGGCTGAGAATTTATTGGAAATCAACGCCGAAGGTCGGATACGTATGCCGAATGATGATGTGTTGTGTCGTGCAAAATGGGATAGAAATATTTATCATGTGACATACGATTGCAATACTGATGTTTGTGACGATGCAGAATCAGATTGTGTGACACCGTATGATTATGAAGAAAATGTTGGAGAAAACGAAGAACCAATGTTAAAAGATTATTATTATAATGATACTGTCACGACAAAGGCTAATACTTGTACGAAGACTGGTCACAAGTTTACCAAGTGGTTGTGCGGTGAAGAACAGATAGCCCAGGGCGGAACGTTCAATATCTATAATGATACGACCTGCTCTGCTCAGTGGGAACCAAAGCATTACGATATAAACTATTACAGCGGGAATTGTGAAGGAGAACAATCTGAGTTTGTTGATACTGACGCAAACGGTTTAGAATATGGTCAAAAGTTTAGTGCTATCAAAAATATTGGTGAATCAGCCGGGGATATTGATATAGAAGTAAAGTCTGGCTATAAGTTTATTGGGTGGGATACTGCTGTTGTAGATGAAGAGACTGCAAGCTCAGAATCGTTTGTACCGGGATATGTATCTGGTAAAGAGTATGGACCGTGGATGACAGATGATAATTTGACTTTGCATGCGGTGTGTGTGCCAGAACTGTATCATATATATTATGAACACAATGGTGGACACTTTAACCCGAAAATAGTAGATAGTGTAATAGGACCATATACGGTTAAGACACCTGTAAATGTTCAAAAAGTGTTCGTTTCTATCACTGATGAAAAACCTGGGGCAAATAATTTCTACTATCATGTATTTGATGGTTGGTATACAGATCCTGGGTTTGCCGAAGGTACCAAGGTAGAATATGTTCCATGGGCTGATTTGATAGACAATCCGCGCGATGTGACGCTTTATGCAAAGTGGCTTGATGCTGGGGAAATTGAGTTTTATTGTAATGTCGGTCAGATTCAATCTGATAAGAAACCAGAGAACGAAATGATAACTTCTCCTGATGCGTCTTTCCACGAATTTGACTGTGGTGTTGGCGATAGTTGTGTCTTTGATATGTGGAACTGTGATGACGGTAGAAGAGTTGGTGATTATGAGGATATAGAGGTTCTAAAGAACGGAGAAACTGTGACGTGTGTGATGAGTCAGACTTGTTCTTATCCTATAACTTATCATGTGTCCAAGATGACTTATGGTGATGAAACATTGGAACCGGTAGATTCTGTTTATGTCGGCGATACAGAAATCGCAGTGACTAATTTGACACCTGCTTCGTATACAACTGGTACTGTTGTGACATATCCGATAATTTCGTTGCCGGGTTGTGAATTCAGAGGCTGGTATGATAATGAGAATTTTGAAGGTAATACTGTCACCGGAACTCCGGAAACGACGGCTGGCGAAGAAGGTTATGCCATAGATGTTTATGGAAAAATGGTTTGCGGTGTATATGATGAATGCCAAGATCCGGAAAAGGCACACTGGCTGCGTATCGGCGACAATGAAAATGACAGGGTTTGTTTGTATGAATATCAGCAAACGCATCCGTCGATAAAGATTAACAAACGGGACGGAAGTGGCGGATATTATTACCTGATGCTGTCTGAAGATCCGGATATGTTGATGCACAATGGTTCGGCAAAGAAAATGCGCGTCAATTATAACGATAAGACCTATAATGTGTGTGATAAGTCTATTTGCCCTGAATTGGCACAACCAGAACCCTAGAAAAGCCCGTTAAATGTCGGGTTTTTCTCTTTTTTATACCCCTGCTCTTGTTTTCAAAAAAATATTGATTATATAGGATAAAGTGGCTTGACCCATGAATTAAAAATTGCTATAAAAATAGGGATTTGTAAAAGAAAACGCTAAGGAAAAAAGAAATGAAAAATGTATTAAAGTTATTGTTGGGTTCTGCCAATGATAGAATTGTAAAATCTTATGAAAAAACAGTGTCTGCGATAAACAAATTGGAACCGAAATATGCGGCTATGTCTGATGATGAAATTCATGGTTTGACCGCCCTTTTCCGCGAACGTTTGGATAAGGGCGAAAAAGAAAAAGATATTTTGCCAGATGTGTTTGCTGCTGTTCGCGAAGCCGCTAGACGTGCAATCGGTTTGCGCCATTTTGATGTGCAGTTGATTGGTGGTATGGTTTTGAACAATGGTCAAATTGCCGAAATGAAAACTGGCGAAGGTAAAACCTTGGTTGCAACACTGGCTCTTTATTTGAAGGCTTTGCATGGCAAAGGTGCGCACCTTATTACTGTCAATGATTATTTGGCATCTCGTGATGCTGGTTGGATGGGTCAGGTTTATAGATTTTTAGGTATGACCATAGGTGTTGTTCAACACGATATGTCTGATGAAGACAGGCGTGCCGCTTATAATTGTGATATTACTTATGTGACAAATTCAGAATTGGGTTTTGATTATCTTCGCGACAACATGAAATTTACCAAGGAACAGCAGGTTTTGCGTCCGTTCTTTTATGCTATTGTTGACGAAGTGGACAGTATCTTAATTGATGAAGCACGAACACCGTTGATTATTTCTGGTCCGTCTGAAGATACAAGTGATTTGTATAACAAAGTTGATTCTGTGGTTGCTGGGCTTGGTGCTGATGATTACAAAATTGATGAAAAGGATAGACATGTGACGCTGACAGAAGTTGGTGTAGATCATGCAACCAATTTATTAAAACAAGCAGATATTTTAATTGGTGATAATTTGTATTCTGCGGAAAATGCAATCATAGTTATGCACTTGCAGCAATCGTTATTGGCACATCATTTGTATGAAAAAAATGTAAACTATGTTGTTAGAAATGGTGAGGTTTTAATTGTTGATGAATTTACCGGTCGTGTGATGAGTGGACGTCGCTTTGGCAAAGGTTTACACCAAGCGATAGAGGCAAAAGAACATGTGACAGTTCAACCAGAAAATCAAACTGTATCAAGTATTTCGTATCAAAATTTGTTCAGAATGTATCCTGTGCTTTCTGGTATGACTGGAACAGCTATGACCGAAGCGGCAGAATTTGAAGAAATATATAAATTACGCGTTGTTTCTATTCCAACAAACAAACCTGTGGCGCGCGTCGATCATCACGATGAAATATATCGCAACAAAGAAGAAAAATATGATGCGATTATGAAACAGATTGCAGAGTGTATGGAACGCAAACAGCCTGTATTGGTTGGAACTGTTTCTATTGAAAAGTCAGAAGAATTGGCAAAGATAGTTCAAGAAAAATTGGGTATTAAACCAGCTGTGTTGAATGCTAAACACCATGAATCAGAAGCAAAAATTGTATCCCAAGCTGGTGCGCCTGGGGCTGTCACAATTGCTACGAATATGGCTGGACGTGGAACTGATATTAAATTGGGCGGTAATGCAGATGATTTAATTGCTGAATTGGATGAAACTGCACCTGATTTTGAAAAAAAGAAGAAAGAAATAATTGAAAAAATAGAAGCAAATAAAAAGATTGTATTGGAATCTGGTGGGCTTTATGTGATTGGAACAGAAAGACATGAATCGCGTCGTATTGATAATCAGTTGCGCGGTCGTTCTGGTCGTCAAGGTGACCCTGGGGATTCTAAATTCTTTTTGGCATTAGATGATGATTTGATGCGTATATTTGGTGCAGCAAGATTGCAAAATATGTTGACTACATTGGGACTGAAACCAGGTGAAGCAATTACGCACCCATGGATAACCAAGGCTTTGGAAAAGGCGCAAAAACGTGTAGAAGCACGATATTTCGAAGCGCGCAAAGAATTGTTAAAATATGACAATGTTATGAACGACCAAAGAACAGTTATTTATAAACAACGTGATGATTTAATGGTGTCTGAGAACTTGGAACCTTTGGCAACAGAGTTTATTGGTGATGTTGTCGAAATGATTTGTGAAAGAAATATTCCAGAAAAAGCACATCCATCTACGTGGAACACAGAAGGTATTCATGACAGCATGATGCGTATATTTGCGTTGGATATTACTGATATTGAAAAATGGAAAACAGACGAAACAATATCAGAACGCGCAGCATATACAACTTTGTTTAACCTTGCTATGCGTCGTTATAGTCAGCAAAAAGAAAAATATGGTGATGAATTGATGCAAATGGCACAAAAACAAATGATGTTGGGCGCTTTGGATACTGTCTGGAAACGTCATTTACAGCAGATGGATTATTTACAAGGTGCAATTGGTCTTCGTGGTTATGCGCAAAAAAATCCTTTGTATGAATACAAGAACGAATCTTTAGAATTGTTCAAAAACACTATTCAGAATTTCAAATTGACTTCGGTTGCTTATATTTGTCGTATGAATTTAACACGCGAAAATGTTGACGCTACTGCCCAGCAACAAGCACAGCATGATTCTGAATTGAATCAAAACGCGAATGGAAACAATATGGCGAACATGAACATCAGTCGTAATGCGCTTTGTCCGTGCGGTTCTGGGTTAAAGTATAAACACTGTCATGGCAAGTTATCGTAAGTAATTAAGGGAAGGAAAGGTTTTTTGTTATGCCAGATTTTGTACATCTTCGCGTTCATTCAAAGGTGTCTGTTGGGGCAAGTACTGTTCCAGTTGGCAGCAATAAAAAACTTGGGATATTAAAAGGCATTCCAGAACTTTGTATTGATAATAATATGTTTGCATGTGCTCTGACAGATACGAATATGATGTCTGGCTGTGCGGAATTTTCTGATGTTATGCCGTCTAATAAATTGCAGCCGATAATTGGGGTTGAAATATCATTAAATCATCATAATGCAGACCCAAAAATTTTGCGTCAATCATCGTTATCTAAGATTGTTTTACTGGCAAAACATCACGCGGGATATTTGAATCTCTGTGAACTTAGTCGTATTATGTATATGCGCAAAGAAAATCATCATCTTGGGCCGTATATAACAATAGAAGAATTAAAAAAATACAAAGATGATGTGATTTGTTTGTCTGGGGCGCATACTGGACCAATTGGTATGGCGATTTTGAATAATCAAAATGATACGGCTTTTGATTTTGCACGACAATTTTTAGAAATTTTTGGAAACAATTTTTATATAGAAATTCAGCGGCACGGTTTGGAAAGTGAAATAAAAACAGAACCTGTGTTTTTACAAATTGCGCGTGAATTAAATATCCCGATTGTTGCGACCAACGATGTATGTTTTTCGTCTTCAGATGGATATGAATCATTGGATGCTTTGGGATGCGTGTTGGGACAGACAAAAGTTATTGACCCAGACAGACCACGAAAATCATCAGAACAATATTTCAAGTCTGTTGATGAAATGGTTGAAATTTTTTCAGATTTACCAGAGGCAATAGAAAATACTGTAAATATCGCAAAACGTTGTGCGTTCTTTGTGAATGTTCATGAAAAGCCTTTGCTGCCGCGTTTTGGCGCAGATTTGGAAACAGAATGTCAGATGTTGCGCGATGCAACAATGTCCGGGTTAAAGGCGCGTTTGGAACAACATGGAATTACTGATACTGCACCCTATTTTGAACAGGCAGAATATGAATTGGGTGTGATTATTGGTATGGGCTTTCCCGGGTATTTTTTGATTGTTGCAGATTATATAAATTGGTGTCGCAAAAATGACATTTTAACGGGACCTGGGCGTGGTTCTGGTGCGGGTTCTATTGTTGCGTGGGCGTTGGGAATTACACATGTGAATCCGTTAAAGTATGGTTTGTTGTTTGAAAGATTTTTGAATCCTGATCGTATCTCTATGCCTGATTTTGATATAGATTTTGAACCAACCGGTATTGAACGCGTGCTTGATTATGTTGGTGAAAAATATGGACGCGATTCGGTTTGTCGTATAATTACTTTTGGTAGTTTGCAAGCGCGTGGCGCGGTGCGTGATATTGGTCGTGTTTATGGAATGCCCTATTCTAAGTCAGATAGATTATCAAAGTTGATTCCCCAAGATGCAAAAACACTTAGAGAGGCAGTAGGTTCTTCACACGAAATTCAAGAAATATTGGAAAACGATGCAGATATGAACAAGGTTGTATCTGTTGCAGAAGATTTGGAAGGTTCTATACGCAACCTTGGGCAACATGCGTGCGGTGTTGTTATTGGTGACAGACCAACTACACAAATTGCGCCGGTTTATCGCGATCCTGCGAACCAATTACCGTCTTGTCAATTTGACGGACACTATTTGGAAAGTGCAGGACTTATTAAATTTGACTTTTTGGGTTTGGAAACTTTGGTTGTGTTAAAGTATACAACTAAATTGATTCAGCAAACACGCGGTATAAATATAGACTTGGATCAAATTCCGACAGATGATGAAAAAACAATGTCGCTTTGGCAGTCGGGTTTGACAGAAGGTATATTCCAATTCGATGCGCAATTTGTTCAACAAACACTTAAAAAAATGCACCCAACCAGTTTCTTGGAAATATCTGCGTTGAATGCTTTGAATCGTCCAGGACCAATTGCTTTTATTCCACAATTCATAGCGCGTATGCATGGGGACGAACCTGTTGAATATGTGCATCCGCGCGCGGAACCTATATTAAAAGAAACTTATGGTATTATCGTTTATCAAGAACAGGTTATGCAATTGACACGTGCGTTGGCTGGTTTTACGCGCGGTGAATCTGATACTGTGCGCAAGGCTATGGGTAAAAAGAAAATAGAATTGCTGGCTAAATTGGAAATCAAATTTTTGGAAGGGTGTCAAAAAGAAGGTACTTTGGACGAAGCGACCGCGAAAGATTTATGGGAAAAGTTCAAAGAATTTGCAAAATACGCGTTTAATAAATCGCATGCTATTGCTTATTCTATTGTTGCAAACCAGTGTGCATATTTGAAAGCACATTTCCCTGCTGAATTTTTGGCTGCTTCGATGTCGAGTAATATGAATGATACAGACCAATTGGCAATATTTGTTGATGATGCAAAATCTAATTTTAATATTCCAATTGTGGCGCCAGATATAAACGAAAGCGAATCTTTGTTCACTGTGAAAAATGGAAAAATTATTTATGCATTGGCTGCTATCAAAGGGGTTGGGACAGCGGCTACGGATGCAATAGTTGCAGAACGTGAAGAACATGGTAAATTCAAAAATCTGACAGATTTTGCAAAGCGTTGTGCACCAATAATAAACAAACGAATACTTGAAGCGTTCGCGAAAGTTGGTGTGCTTGATTCTTTGGAAAAAAATCGCGCGCTGATATTTATGAATGCTGATGCGATATTGGCGTATGCGTCAAAATCGCGTGAAAGCGCAAATTCTTTGTCTTTGTTTGCTAATACCACCGAAGATGATATCAGCGAAGACAGGTTGTTAAAAGATTTACCAAAAACAAAACCATGGACTTTTGCGCAAAATTTGGAAAATGAACTTTCTGCATTGGGATTTTATATTTCGGCTCATCCATTGGATCAGTATAAACATTTAATTGCTCGCGCGAATTTAACAACCAGCCAAACATTGCCTAATGTTGGGGATAAAAAATCTGTTCAAATTGCTGTAAATGTAAATTCTTTTTCTCGCAGAAGAACCAAAACAGGAAAAGATTTATTGACTGTGAATTGTTCAGACAGTTTTGGTAATTTGGAATGTGTTGCGTTTGGTGAGATTTCGTTCGATTTGGCCCAGGTCTTGAACACAGAAACCGAGGTTGTTGTTTTTGGAAAAACTTCTGTGCGTGATGATAGGGTTTCTGTCTTCATAGATTCTATTGTTCCATTGGCAAGGTGGGTTGCAAAAATCGCAAAAACTATGACCATAGATATTCACGATAAATCTGTTTTGGAAAATGTAAAAAAAGTAATTTCAACACTGCCGCTTGGGAATACGCAGATTGTTATGAATTTACATTCCGAAGAAAAAAGCGCTACATTGATATTAAAAAGAACGGTTGAATTGGGCGCAACAACAGCAAAAGATTTAACTGCTTTGGGAATAAAGGTTGATATAGAATGATGAAACATATACCCGTTCTTTTGGACGCTGTAAAGGATACACTTGGCGATATTCATGGTCGGACGGTTGTTGATTGTACTTTTGGTGCGGGCGGTTATACGCGTGCTTTTTTAGAATCTGGTGCAAATGTGATTGCTTTTGACAGGGATACTAATGTTTTATCTGACGCAGAAGAATTAAAAAAACAATATGGTGATAGATTTGTTTTTATAAATGCGCCTTTTTCCGAAATATGTAAATTAAAGCCAGACGATTTTGATGATGTGGTTTTTGATTTGGGTATATCTTCTATGCAAATCGATAATGGGAATCGCGGTTTTTCTTTTCGTTTTGATGCCCCACTTGATATGCGCATGGATCAAAGGTCTGATATAACAGCGGCAGATTTGATAAAAAAATTGTCTGATAAAGAATTGGCAGATATATTGTATGAATATGGTGATATAAAAAAATCACATTATTTGGCAAAAATATTAAAAGAAAAGATGCCGAAGACTACTTTTGAATTGCGTGATTTGATAAAAAATCAAAACGATATTGCGCCTGTGTTCCAAGCACTTCGTATCGCGGTCAATGATGAATTGGGACAGATTAAATCTGCACTGAATGATGTTCAAGATATGTTGCGGGTTGGAGGAAGATGTGTATGTGTGACCTTTCATTCAATTGAAGACAGGTTTGTAAAAAACACTTTTCGTAAGTGGACAGAAAATATTGGCGATGCGCGGTTGCCGGTTGTATCTGTTCCAGAATATAAAATGTTAAAAACGCTTACCCCATCAATTGACGAAGTATCAGATAATTCGCGGGCGCGGTCTGCACATATGCGCGCGGTAGAAAAGGTCTAAATATCTTGTTGACTTGATTCGGCGTTTTTTGATAAAATGAACAAGAAAAAACTAAGGAAGGAAAAAAGAATGAAACGTTTATTTGGATGTTTACTTTGTGTTTTTGGTGGAATGCTGTTGTTTGCTGGCGCGGCAGAAGCGGTTTGTCCCGTGTGCACTATTGCTATTGGTGCTGGACTGGAAGGAATGCGCGTCTTGGGCGTCAAAGATGTGTTGACTGGTATTTGGGCGGGCGGTTTAACGGTGTCTTTGATTGGCTGGACTGCCAATTATATGCACAAACATAATGTTAAGACCCCGATTTGGTATTTGTTGAATGCTGTTGTTTATGTGGCTTTGTTGGCTGGGGTTTATTTTGTACCGGCTGATAACCCGATTGTGAAGTGGTGGGATAATTGTATGTGGGGTATGGACCAATTCTTGTTGGGTGTTTTGGTTGGCTCTGTCACTTTCGTTTTGATGGAATTGTGGTATATGCGTATTAAAAAAAGAAATGGCGGGCATGCCCTATTTCCTTTTCAAAAGGTTGTTATGCCATTCTTGGGTCTGTTGTTGATGACTGGTGTATTTTGGGCGATAATAAAGTTATTGCCACAATATGGAATCGTTTTGTGCTAAGGATATATGGAGAATAAAGATGAAAAAGGCGGATAAAAAATTGTCTATGGAAGAAATGATTGAAAAATTGGATGCCGCGAAAAAGGCTAACCCATTGGACTTGTCTTCGGACCAAGATTTGTCTATTGCATTGATGAACTTGGTTTCTTTGGAAGAACACTTCTTTTTCAGTGGTGCAAAAACTGGCAAAGTTGGCTTTTATGATTTAATCAATACTGTGCGCAATATGCGCAAGGAATTGATGGAACGTATCGTTAAAAAATCTAGTGGCGAAGACGGCGAAGTTTGGTGTATTTCTAAACATTTGTTGGCTGCTTCTATGCGTTTATACGAAGTTGGAACCAAGGCTATGGGTGCTGGTCGTAAAAAAGAAGCCTATGAAATGTTTCAAAAGGCGTATGATTTATATTCTTTGTTTTGGGGATTGAATATGCACCTTATTGATTTGGGTGGTGTTCATGAATCTGTGCCCGCTTTTTATGACGGTGCTGCGGCGGCGTGTGCATCAGAACCCAAGGCAGACAAAAAAACTGTTAAATCTGCAAAAAAAGAAGAAAAGATTTCTGGTGTAAGAAAATTGGGACAATGGGTCAAGGACAAGGTAAATTGTTGCATAGAATAAATTCTTGCATCGGTGGCATAAAAAATGGTAAAATAAATATTAAGTGAGGGATAAAGTGGCAGGGATGATTAGAAAATTTTTAACTGTATCTGTTGCTGCGTTGGTGGCACCAGTTGTGGCTTTTGGTGTTCAAAAAGATAACCCACGCGGTAATGCCGTTGCGCGTAGTACTGCTCCCGTTTCCCAAGAAAGCGATAATAACGCCATGACACGTCGTGCTGCTACCTCTGTAATTGCAAGAACAATGTCATCAAATACACGTCAAAATCAAAAAACAGTGACAGAACGTTCGAGTGTTGCTCGTTCGTCCAAGATGGTTGGTCGTGCACGTACTGCGACGAAACCGGTTTCTGCACGTTCTGCTGTTGCTTTGCCTCAATCTGATAAAGCGGCATCTCGTGCTGGTGTTGCGCGTGCGACTGCTGTATTTAATGATGTATCAAAGATTGGTGGTGGGTATGCGACTTGTCGTGATGCTTATGCAACATGTATGGATCAAATTTGTGCAAACGCTAATGATACGTATAGGAGATGTTTTTGTAGTGATAGATTTACTGGTTTTCGCGAAACATCTGAAAAGTTAGACTCTGCATTGACTCTGTTGGCTCAGTTTCAGAACAATAATTTAGAAACAGTCGATAAAACAGCAGCGGAAATAAGTGCTATGTATACCGCGAGTGACGGCGAAAAGGCAATAAAAAAAGATACCAGTGCTTCGCAAAAATTGTTAAATAATATAAGCAGTATCTTGTCTGGAAAAAGCACGACAACCAAAAAGAATACTTTGACTTCTCTTGGTGTGTTAGACTTTTCTGGCTTTACCACTGATACAGATGATATTTGGGGCGGAACATCTTCTATATTTGGTGGTGATTCTTCAAATTTGGCAGACTTGGAAGGCAAGGCTTTGTATGACAAGGCAACTCGTCAATGTGCGGAAATAATTCGCGAATCTTGCAACAGTGAAGCGGTATATAATCTTGCACGGTCTTCTTATTCAATTATGATCTCCCAAGACTGTAATGTTTATGAAAAAAGTTTGAATGCAAAGCGTGCGTCGTTGGAAGAAACCGTGCGAACAGCAGAAAAGTATTTGCGCGATGCCAGATTGGAAGAATATCGTGCACATAATTCTGCAGATGTGAACGAATGTTTGACCAGCGTTGAAAATGCTATGCGCAACCCTGTTGCATGTGGTGAAAATTATGAAAAATGTATGGATTATACTGGGCGCTATATAAATGTGACGACAGGTGAACCGATTTATTCAAAAGAACTGTTTGGTCTGAATTCTTTGATAGTTTTGGATGGTAGTGTTGATATATTAAAGGCGAATTCTGATTTTGATAAATGGTTGGATAAGAATAAGAAGAAATTTGCAGAAACAGCACTAGATTCTTGTCGTGATATATCTGATACCGTGTGGACAGAATTCAAACGTTCTGCTTTGGTTCAAATGGCACAAGCCCAAGATGAAAAAATTCAAGAAGTCAAAGATTCTTGCGTGACTGTTATAAAAGAATGTTATGATACGCAATCTGGGGCTTTGTTGGATATGGATGATACGGAATTACAATCAACGGGTGCATTGGCGGCGGTTGCTGCGCGTGGTATGTGCTATGAAAGGGTTTTGGCATGTTCTGCCCTTTATGGTGACCCAGACGGATGTAAATATGATGATAAAACAAAAAAGTTATCTAATAATGGTAGCAAAAAATGTGGTTTATCGTCTTTGTTAACATTTGTTGATACTGTCGATTCTGTCAAAGTAGCAGAAGGTTGCGAAACAGCATTGCGCAAATACGCACATCAATTGTGTGATCCAAAACTTAGCGATGATGAAGATGATGTTTATCCTATGGGATGTGCAGACATGCCACGTTCTGAATTGCGCGCAGCAATGGAACTTCGCAGAAGAACTTTCTGTCCAACGGAAATGGTTGACAATGACAATTCTAATGTATTGTTGGCTGCCGATGAAGTTGATGAGTTTAATACAAATATTATGAATCAAATAATCAAAGACATTTATGATGAATTAGATTTGGCTTTTTCTTCGGGATGTGAGGAAGCCCCTATCAACGGTCGCTGGGTTTCGGTGAATAGCGGTAATGTCGCGCCTGTTGGTTTGGAAACCAGGTTCTATGATACATATTTCGGCATTACTAATGAAGCGCAAATACGTGAATTGGCTTTGTCTGATGCAGGTTGGTGTGTTATCGGCAACGAAGGACAGCGCTGCGAAATGTTAGGTGAAAATTATGCACATTGGGAAAATGGTCAGTGTAATTTGACAGATGAATGGTACGAACATGCGTGCGAAGATTTATTGGGTGGCTTGGGCGCAACTTGGGTCAATAACAGTTGCCAGATAAGTGGTGTGACATATACTTTGGACTATTAAATAAATAGAAAAAACGGGGCAAAAACCCCGTTTATTTTTTATTATGAAATAATTTTAATCTTCTTTGCCGTTTAACGACTTCAACATTTTCATAACCATATCGCGTTGAAAATCAGAAGGTAGGTTCCAATAAAGGTTTATCAACCGCAAAGATTCGTTTTTGGTCAATGGATCGTTTTCTTTCTGTTCAGAAACACGCGCAGAACGCGTTGCTTTGGTTTCTGGTGGTAAATTGCCCGGCAGCCCAGAAAAGAAAAACGCAACTGGGGTTTCCAAAGCCTGACTTAAATCAAACAGACGTGCCGCAGGAATGCGATTCCCTGCTGTTTCATATTTTTGAATTTGCTGAAAACTCAAGCCACAGCGTTGTGCCAAATCAGATTGTGACATTCCCAACATAACGCGTCGCAACTGTAAGCGTTGAGCGATGTGATGATCGACTGAGTTTATAAGACCTGGTTTTCGTGTCATTTGAATTTCCCCTAGATTTTGGTTAAGAAAAAGTTCCTTTTGTGTTTTTATATATACAATTTTTCTTTTTGTTTTGCAATTAAAAAACATATATGTTATCATTCATCGCTCTAAAAAAGAAGGAATTACATATGAAACCCATAGTTTTGTGTATCTTGGATGGTGTAGGTGTAAATTTACAAAATGAACATAATGCAGTGGCATTGGCAAAGATGCCCTATTTTGAGACGTTATTAAAAAACTATCCGAATTCAAAACTGAATGCCAGTGGTAATGCGGTCGGTTTGCCAGACGGCATTATGGGCAATTCAGAGGTTGGACATATAACCATAGGCTCTGGACGAATCGTGAATCAATTTTTGCTTAGGTTTGAAACGCTGAATTTGCGCGAAAGTAAACCGTTGAACGATTTTATCAAATCTGTTCGTGATGACGGCGGTATCGTTCATGTTGTTGGTTTAATGTCCGACGGACGCGTTCATTCTGATATTCATTATAATATCAAGGTAATTAAATATGTGGCAAGCAAGGGTTTGCGCATTTGTATCCATTTTGTCGCAGACGGACGCGACACACCACAACAATCGGCGCAAAAATATATTGATTTAATACGGACAGAACTTGCCAATGAATTCGACAAAGACTTGGTGTTCTTTGGAACACTGTCTGGTCGTTATTATACAATGGACCGAAACAATAATATGGATAGGACCAATCTGGCTTTTGCTGCTATTGCTGATGGCGAAGGCGAATATCATGCGAAAACGATAGATGAAGCATTGGAAAATGCTTATGCACGCGGTGAAACAGATGAATTTATAAAACCAACTGTTATTGTTCCAACAAAATTGTCTGTGCGCGACGGTTTTTTATTCTGTAATTATCGTGGCGATCGTGCGCGTCAGATTTTGCGAAAGGTTGTTGAAAATGGTTGTCATATATTGTGTTTTTCTCAGTACGGTGAAGGTTTGGACGAAGTGTGCCCTGCTATACTGCCTGATGAAAAGATTGAAAATACTTTGGGTGATGTTTTAGCACAAAACGGTAAATCACAACTGCGTATTGCTGAAACAGAAAAGTATAATCATGTGACTTATTTCATGGATGCCCAGCGTAATGTAGATTATAAGAACGAAGAAAAAGTTTTAATTCCGTCGCCATCTGTTGCAACTTTTGATATGAAACCAGAAATGGCGGCACGTGAAATAACAGACGCGCTTTTGGAAAGACTTGCTAAGTTCGATGTGATAATTTTGAATTTTGCGAATGGGGATATGGTTGGACACACTGGGAACGAGGTCGCAACAATAAAAGCAATGGAATGTTTGGATAAACAACTGTTTCGTATTGTGCCGGCGGTATTAAAATTAAACGGTGTTGTTTTAATAACTGCCGACCACGGAAACGCAGAACAGATGTGGAATGATAAACGCAATGTTCCGTTGACTTCGCATACGACAAACCCTGTTCGTTTTGTGGTTGTATCAAATAATAATTATGTTGTGCATGACGGTGGTTTGCGTGATGTTGCACCAACCGTGTTAAAATTATTGGATATAAAACAACCGTCAGAGATGACAGGAAAACCATTACTTTAAGAAACAACCCCGCAAATGCGGGGTTTGTTTTATCTTGCTCTTTGTCCGAATTCGTCGCGCTTTGCTTTTAATCTGAGCTGATCTATGTTATGAATAATTGAAAACTTGTTTGAAGTATCCAATTGTTTTAATAGCAACAAATCACCACGCTGATAAAATGTATAATTATGGAATATGTCATTTTTGGTGCTGATTATTTTTTCGCCAATTTTTGCACCGTATACCAACAACCTTTGGTTTTCTTTATCTTCGCCCAAGACACTAGCCAATTCGTATTTGTGGTCAAAGTATTTATATTGTTCTTGAAATTTTTCATCTATGATAGAACCTACACCAAAAGAAAAATACATAGAAGTTGATTTTGATACAATTGGTGATTTATTAAATTCATTCAAAGAAACATATTCGAGATTTGTTGTGTTGCCTTCCCAAGTATCATAGTTGTCTTTTTTGTCTACTACAATATATGATGTTGTCATTAGCATTTTGTATCCTTTATTGTTATCTGTTCTTTATTTTACTTTTGGACCGCGTATTTTCATATTCATCATTCGGTCATAATTTCTTTTTGCAGTGGTTATGTTGTGAACAATAGAAATCCTTTTGCTTACGTCCAATAACAACTCACTACCTGGAGTTGCTTCAATAAAAGCGCCCGGCAAAGATGTCTGGTTTTTGTCGATTAGGTGGATGCCAATTTTGTTGCCATACACCAATAATTCATCGGCATAATTCCCTTCCAAGACAACAGCAATTTCAAAACTGTGTTCACGATATATACTTTTTAGTGTCCAAAGTGTTTCTGATTCTATTTCTACCAAATCACCGAGATAAAAATCTCTGTGATGCTTTTTATAATTTATAATATTGTACTGATATTCATTATATGGCATTTTGTTAGACGGGTCTGTGGACAAGACACCGTATCCGCCCAGTTTGTGCAGTTCTAAGATTATTACCGAATTTGTTTTCATTTTGTTCCTTTTTTGATGTTTCTTCGTTTCTTGAAAAATTCGCGCAGCATTTGTGCAGATTGTTCTGCGTATTCTGGCATTTGAATTATGTTCGGTTTCCAAAGATGTTTGTCGCTTTCAAATATTTTTGCGTTTGTGGTTATGCCGCCACCTTTTTCATCAGTTGCTGCAAAGTAAATATTTCTTATTCTTGCAAAAGAAAGTGCGGTTGCACACATAGCACATGGTTCCAAGGTCACATACAAATCACAACCGTCCAAAAATTTTGCATTCATTTTCTTGCAAGCCCGTTGCACAGCAACCATTTCTGCGTGCAAGGTTGGGTTTTTATCTTTTTGAACCCGGTTTTCCCCACGAGCGATTATTTTGCCGTCACGAACAATAACAGCACCAATCGGAACATCGTCGTGAGAATATGCTTTTTTTGCCAAAATAAATGCTTGATTCATAAAATTCATAAGGTACACTTTATACCATGAAATCAAATTTGCAAATTATTTCTGGCAAATATCGTGGGAAAAAGTTGGTTTTGCCAAATGACGCCCGTCCAACGCAAAATATGGCGCGCGGTGCGATTTTTAACATGTTAAACGAAATAATAGATTTTAATATCCCGATTTCTGTATGGGATGTGTTTGCTGGCTCTGGGGCGTTTGGTTTGGAATGTATATCGCGATTTAATAATCCAATGGTCGTTTTTACTGACAATTCTAGTGGTTCTGTTGACACAATAAAAAAGAATTTATCATTGGTGGACGAACGTGCAACACTGGAAAAAACAGACGCAGTATCTGCGTTGTCACGTTTTGGCGCTATATCAGATTTGTTTTTTGTGGACCCACCTTATTCTGATTTCAAATTGGGACTGATGTTTGTGAAAAAATTGGGCAAAATCGCCAAGGGCGGGTCCATTTTAATCTGGGAATTTGAAAAGGTTCAAGAAACACCACGAATTGACGAAAATTGGGAGGTTTTGAAAGATAAAACCTATGGTCGCGCCAGATTTTTGATTTTACGTAAAATAAATTGATAAAAAACTTGATTTTTTGCGATTTTTGATAAATAATACGCCCTGCACGACACCCTTGGAGGTTGTGCATAAACAAAAAAAAGGATAAAAAATGGCAATACAATTAAATGCTGAAATTCGCAAAGTTGCTGGCAAGGGGGCCGCACGTGCAGTTCGCAAGAACCAAAACATCCCTGCTGTGATTTATGGCGAAAAGAAAGAACCTGTGTCCATCGAATTAAACGGACGTGAATTTAATATGTTGTTGGGGAAACCGTCTTTGCGAACAAAATTGTTTGAAATTATGGTTGGCAAGAACAAAGAAGACGCAATGTTGATGGATATTCAATATCACCCTGTGTCAGACAAAGTTGTTCATGTTGACTTCAAGCGCATCAATGTCAAAGAACCTGTTTCTGTCGTTGTTCCTGTCGAAGTTATCAACGCTGATGTTTCCAAAGGGCTTAAATTGGGCGGTGTTTTGAACTTTGCAGTGCGTAAAGTTGCATTGCGTGGTTTGGTATCTGATATGCCAGAAAAAATCACTATCGATTTAGCAGATGTCACAATCGGCGATACAATTCACGGTTCTGACCTGAAATTGCCAAAAGGTATTACATTGGGTCTGCACATGGCAGAGTTGGCGTTCGCCACAATTGGTGGTAAAATGCCAGAAGAAGCAGATGCCAAGAAAGCGGCTGCACCTGCTGCTGCGCCAGCGAAAAAATAATATCTTTGGTGATATAAAAATTAACCGCTCTGAATTGAGCGGTTTTTTTATCTAGAAAATTGTTTGAATGCGATTGTTTCGATGTTCTTCAAAGATTGCAGTTTTTCAATTTGTCTTTGTTTGTGTTGTTTGAAATATTCTTTGTTATACACCATACCAGCAACAAACATTGCCACAACCATAAGCGCCGTGATTAAAATAGCGCTTTCGTCGTAATTATAAGATTTTTTGTTTTGTGTCATATTTACAACCTCTTTTTCAAAAAGATAACACAAAAAATCAAACAGTCAACATTTTTCAACAGGATTATAAACAGATGTTTTTTTGTTTTTTTTACCCTTGAAAAACATCTTTTTATAACTATATACCCCATAAGCATAAAGATACTAAGGAGTAAAACAATGTCAAAAGTATTAGGTATTGATTTGGGGACAACAAATTCCGCCATGGCTTTCATGGACGGAAACGATCCAAAAATCATTGAAAATTCGGAGGGACAACGTACCACACCTTCTGTGGTTGCGATAACAAACAATGGCGAACAATTGGTTGGTATTACTGCGAAAAACCAAGCAGTGACAAACCCTGAAAACACCATTTATGAAATCAAACGCCTTATGGGTTTGCGCTATGACAGCGAAGCCGTTCGCGAGATTCAAAAACGCGTTCCGTATAAAATTGTGGCGGGCGATAATGGTGATGCTTGGGTTGAAATTGACGGTAAAAAGTATGCTCCATCTCAAATTTCTGCTATGATTTTATCCAAACTAAAAAAAGACGCAGAAAGTTATTTGGGCGAAAAGATTACTGATGCGGTTATTACTGTGCCAGCTTATTTTAATGATTCTCAACGTCAGGCGACAAAAGATGCTGGTCGTATTGCTGGCTTAAACGTGTTGCGTATTGTGAATGAACCAACTGCGGCTGCACTGGCTTATGGTCTGGACAAAGATAAAGACGGCGTTATCGCGGTTTACGACTTGGGTGGTGGTACATTCGATGTATCCATATTGGAAATCGTTGACGGTGTATTTGAAGTAAAATCTACCAATGGTGATACAGCGTTAGGTGGTTCAGACTTTGACGCACGTGTCTTGAAATATTTAATCGAAGAATTCAAAGCACAAACAGGTATCGATTTATCAAACGATAAATTGGCGCTACAAAGATTAAAAGAAGCTGCAGAAAAAGCAAAAATTGAATTATCATCAAAGACTTCTACGGAAATCAATTTGCCTTATTTGACAGCCGACACGACTGGTCCAAAGCACTTTAATATAACATTGACACGTGCTAAACTTGAATCTTTGGTTGATGATTTGATTAAAAAGACTATTGAACCATGCAAAAAGGCTTTGAAAGATGCGGGGCTTACCGTTTCTCAAATCAACGAAGTTATCTTGGTCGGTGGTCAAACCCGTATGCCAAAAGTTGTTGAAACAGTCAAAGAATTCTTTGGCAAAGAACCACACAAAGGCGTGAATCCTGATGAAGTGGTTGCGCTTGGTGCTGCTATCCAAGGTGGCGTGTTAAAAGGCGAAGTCAAAGATGTTCTTTTGTTGGACGTCACACCGTTGTCGTTGGGTATCGAAACATTGGGTGGCGTGTTCACAAGATTGATTGACCGCAACACTACAATTCCAACCAAGAAATCGCAGATATTCTCTACTGCCGAAGATAATCAATCGGCGGTGACTATCCGTGTATTCCAAGGCGAACGTGATATGGCTGCCGACAACAAATTGTTGGGTCAGTTTAATTTGGAAGGTATCGCCCCTGCCCCACGTGGTATGCCTCAAATCGAAGTATCTTTTGATATAGACGCGAACGGCATTGTTCATGTGTCTGCAAAAGATAAAGGCACAGGCAAAGAACAGGCTATTTCTATTAAATCTGATGGTGGGCTATCGGAAGATGAAATTAAACGCATGGTCGATGAAGCCGCTGCTAATGCCGAAGCTGATAAAAAGAAAAAAGAATTAGCCGAAGCGAAAAATACAGCAGAGACCGCAGTGTTCAGTATTGAAAAATCTTTGAAAGAACACGGGGACAAGATTTCTGCCGAAGAACGCGAAGCCATAGAGGCAGCAAAAAAAGATTTAGCTGATGAATTGGCACGCGCCGAAGCAACTGTTGAATCTTTGAAACAAAAGACAGATGCTTTGACTGAAAAGGCAATGAAGTTGGGCGAAGCAGTTTACAAAGCCGCCCAAGAAGCACAAAAAGCGGAAGAAAACGGTCAGCAATCGTCCGGCGATAATAATGGTGCAACGGATGCTGATTTTTCCGAAAAGAAATAATCTTTCTTTCCTTTGAAAAATACCGCCCAATTGGGCGGTGTTTTTTTAAGTTGATTTAATACATCAAGTTTTGATTTAGTGCCTTTACCAAACTCTTTGATGATGACAACATTGTTCTTTTGTTTATTCCGTTGCAAAACACAAGATATAAACCGCTTGCGTTTAGTTGCCTTTTTACACTCCTTTTAGGCTGTCTATTGTACCATAAATACAATTTTGTTTTAAATTACACGGTTTTATTTTCGTTTTTCACCGATATAGATACCTGCGTCTGCGGCAATGTGCAACAGTATGTTATCAGGTTCTACATAAGCATTTGATGTCATCGCGCCGATAATTTTTGGGTCTTTTTCTTGTTTGCCCGCTCTAAAAAATTCATTTAATGACACGGTTTTATATTCACCGTTTTGAAGCGCGGTCATAACGAATGTTTCGCCAGATTCAATTGCATTGATTGCGGTATCAACAAAACCCGCTGCCAAAATTCTGTCGGTTGCGACGGTATCGCCTGCCCTTTGCAAGTGTTCCGGGAAAGCAGTTCTGTTTGGAATGTTCGCATTGTTTAACGCACGCGAAATCATATCGGCAGGTTTGCCAGAATGTCCGCGTATTGAAATCCCTTCGGATACCATAATTATACCATAATCGCGTTTTGATTGTTTTATGTGTTTGATTAAATTATTTGTATCAAATTTGATTTCTGGAATTAAAATTGCATCTGCGTTGACTGCAACCCCAGCGTTCAGCGCCAAGTTCCCACAATCACGTCCCATTGTTTGAACAACGAACCAGCGGTGATGACTTCGCGCAGTCATAAGCAACTGGTCACAATAAGAGACCAATTGTTGGACTGCTGTATCAAAGCCGATTGTTTTATCTGTCAACGGTACATCCATATCTATTGTTTTTGGAATACAGACCAATTGTAAACCGCTATAAATTTCGCGATAAAGATGCGCCAAAGATAATGACCCGTTTCCACCAATTAAAATCAGTGCGTCTAAATTTAATTCTTGAGATGATTTCTTTAACTTTTTATTGAAAGCTGCCAATTTTCCAGTACTTGCAGCAGATTCAAAGTTTGTCGTACCAGCATTTCCGTTTCCCAAGACACTGCCCGCCAGATGTGATTGAATAAAAAGATTTCCATTGTTTGTTAAATCAATTGTTTTTGGCGGATTTTCATAGAGTCCGTCTGTGCCGTCCTTTATTCCAATTGCATGCCATTTCCGAAGATTACACGCATCAATTATACGTTGAATCGCAGTATTCAAACCAGAACAATCGCCACCGGTTGTCATAATTCCTATTCTTTTATTTGCCAATTTTTTCTCCTGTTTATATCCAGTGTTCATTATACCATAAAAAGATTGACAAATAAATATTTTTTGGAATACTTTTGTCAAAGACAAAGGGGCTTTTAGTTATGGCAAATTCTAGTATTGGAAAAACAAAACGTTCTACTGATGATATGATTGATAACGCGATTGATAAACAGCAATCTTGGCTGGACAATCGTCGCAAATTTACACGCAGTTTTTTGAAAAGATTTAATGTATTTGATGATAGTAAAGAATCTGAAAAGGTTGTTGTTGTTCGTCAAGAACCAAAGCACAATAAAAACAGAAATTTTTTGACATCTTATTGGCTGCCAATTTTGTGTGCTATTGTTGTAATTTTGTTGGCTGTGTTCGTTATGCTGTTCAGAATAAATACGCCTGTAAAAATTATCGCACCAAGTATTCCAGAACCTGTCGTCAGAAGTGTTCCAAAGCAATTTAATGGACCTTCGTTTGACTTGGTAAGAATTGAAAAATCTGGCAATATTATTATCGCAGGTCGTAATGTTCGTGAATCTAATATATCTGTTGTGATAAATAAAAAAGTCGTTGCAACAAAACATACTAATAAATCTGGGGAATTTGTCTATGCTCCAAATGATGCCTTGGCGCCTGGAAATTATGTAATATCTTTGATTGATACAGATAAAAATATCAAATCAGAAGATTCTGTGTTTGTTTATATTTCTGAACGCGGATACAAAAATTCTGTATCTTTGCTTATGACAAAAAATGGTAGCAAGGTTATGCAGGCCCCAGAATTGACAGACGGAGATTTGGTTGTATCAAAGATAGATTATTTGGATACTGGTCGTATGGTTGTTTCTGGTCGGGCATTACCGAGATTGCGCGTATCGTTATCTTTGAATGATAAATATTTGGGTTTTGCACGCGTATCTGATTACAAAAACTTTGGTTTGGGTGCAGATGTTGGAACCCTTGAAAGTGGAAAAACATATAAGTTAAACATTCGCTTGCATGACGGCGAAGGGACAACGATTGCAAACATAGAACATGAATTTGTTATGCCTGAAATGACTGGTGATGACAACACATTCTATACAGTGCGTCGTGGGGACTGTTTGTGGATAATTGCGCGTAATTTTTTGCGTCGTGGTGTGTTATTCACTATGATAGCAGAACGCAATACTATAACAAACCCAGATTTAATTTACCCAAATCAATTATTGCAAATACCGACAAAAAATTAAACAACAGAACAAATGTCTTGGTTGACTTTGTTAGTCTGATGTTATAGTATATCGAAATGTCGCGGGTGTGGTATAATGGTAGCACGAAAGCTTCCCAAGCTTTAGACGAGGGTTCGATTCCCTTCGCCCGCACCAAAAATTCAACCGGCTTTTGCCGGTTTAATTTTTGCCTTGCGACGCGGAAGAGAACCCGGTAAAGAGGGGTCGAAAACAAGTAGATTTTGGAAGCGATAGTGCACCAAAATCGTCACGGTTTGCACGCAGGCATTTATGCCGAGTGATTCCCTTCGCCCGCACCACCAATTTTCACCGAAGCGAAGCAAGGCTTTGAAAATTGAGTGTTCCGCCGTAGCACAACGAATTCTTGAAAAACAAATTTAGATTTTATACATTGCGAAGGCGGACAAAAATGTTCGTAATAGTTTCCCTTCGCCCGAAAATTATACATTAAATATTTGACTTTTGGTAAAAACTGATACATAATGAGTTCGCAAATCCCAAAGATTGCTATTACTGGTACCCCTGTGTGCGGTATGCACAAGGAACATCAACCGGCGAGTTTTCGCTCTTGATGGCGGTTTTTGTGTGTTTTTGGGAAAACAAGATAAAAAATTATTACAAGGAGTATAAATTATGGCAACAGTTATCAGATTGGCACGTTATGGTGCAAAAAAACGCCCTTATTATCACATCGTGGTCACAGATTCTAGAAATGCTCGTAATTCTGGGGCAATTTTGGAAACAGTTGGTAAATACAACCCAATGTTGGCAAAGACCGATGAAAAACGCGTTGTTTTGAATATTGAAAAAATCAAAGAATGGATGGGCAAAGGTGCAAAGGCATCTGACCGCGTTTATAAATTCTTGGCCAACGCGGGCTTGGTTGCTGCTAAACCTGTTCCAAATCAAACAAAAAAGAATCAACCTTCTGAAAAAACTCAGATGAAGGCAAAAGACAAGGCTGAAAAATTGGCAAAAATAGCCGAAGAAAAAGCCGCTGCCGAAGCTGCAGCCAAGGCTGCCGCAGAAGCACCTGCTGAAACACCAGCCGAAGAACAACCAGCAGAAGCAGTTGCTGAATAATTATACTCTTGACGCAAAGACGGACGGGCGCTATGCCCGCCCCGTTTTGCAAAGGTGATGTTATGAATGATATAAATTGTCCTTTTGACGGTCAAGCCTGCGAGAATAAGCAGAACTGTTTTGATGAATTAAAAACATTTGCTTTCCGCAACCCGGAACTAGTCGCTTCAAATTTGAGTGGTTTGTTTTCCGGCTGCCCAATAAAAAGCGAACTTGAACGCCAAGATATTTGTAAAAGGTATCATAATTATCTTTTGACACTTAGTAAAGCACATGAATCACGATAATTCTAGAATCTTGGTTGGTAAAATTGTCGCCCCCCAGGGTATTCGCGGAGAATTTCGCGTACAATCTTTTGCCGAAGATTCAACAGATTTCAAGAATTTTCATATTATTTGCGATAAATGCAAAAGTGAAAACTTTCATTTTGTGCGTATTGTCCCAAACACAAATGTGATAATAGCGCGCATAGATGATATAAACGACAGAAACACCGCAGAAACACTGCGTGGCACAGAATTATTTATTGAACGCAATTCTTTGCCACCAACCAAAGACGGTGAATATTATCAGTCTGATTTGATTGGTTTTACTGTTGTTCGTGCTGGTGAAAAAATTGGCACGGTTGATTGCTTTCAAAACTATGGTGCTGGTGATATTATTGAACTGGACAATGGCGAAATGGTATCTTTTCTTGGCGCAAAGGTTGATTTTGCAAAACAGACCATAACAATAAATTAAGAACACAAAGGAATTTAATAAAATGCACACGATTTTTTATACTTATCTTATAGATCAAAAATGCCCGACATGTAAAAACGAAGAAAACTGCGAATTGCGCAAATATGTAAAAAAAGAACCTTTGTTCAAAATGAAAATGCTCACTGTCAAGGTGAAGAAGGATGGTAAAGAAGTTCCAGAAAAACAGATTATCTTGAAACCAACAAAAGATTTGTTTTTCTTGTCTAATCGCGAATACAGTTTGGCAATCGCAGAAATGAACACTATTTGCACAAAATGCCAAAAAGAAAACAGCAGATAAAATGCACTTTAATATATTGACCATTTTTCCAGAAATGTTTCCAGGAACGCTTTCCGGCGGGGTCGTTGGACGCGCACTGGACAAGGGAATCTGGTCAATAGACACCATTAACATTCGTGATTTTGCCATAAATAATTACGGCAGTGTTGATGACGAACAATTCGGTGGTGGCGCGGGTATGGTTATGCGTCCAGATGTCCTTGGGAATGCGCTAGATTCTATTAAAAAGCCGGGAAAAATCATATTCTTTTCCCCACGCGGAAAGCCTTTGACACAAAAAATGGTGCATGAATATATAAAATATGATACGATGACCCTGCTCTGTGGTCGGTACGAAGGCATTGACCAGCGGGTAATTGATGAATATAATATCGACGAAATTTCTATTGGCGATTATGTATTATCTGGCGGCGAATTGGCTGCGCAAGTTTTTGTTGACAGCACGGTTCGTCTGTTAGATAATGTGCTGGGTGGCGGGTTGGAATCAACCCAAAACGAAAGTTTTGAAATCGGCGGGCTTGAATGGCCATTATACACCCGTCCGTCAGTATGGCGTGGACACCAAGTCCCAGAAGTCCTGCTGTCCGGTCACCATGGCAATATCGAGCGGTGGCGGAAACAACAATCGGACGAAATAACAAAAGAACGTCGTCCAGATTTAATAAAGGAAAAGTAAAATGAGTATTATTAAAAAAATCGAACAAGAACAAGTTGCTAAATTAAAGAACAACAAAGTAATACCTGAATTCAAAGCGGGCGACACTGTCAAAGTTCATGTAAAAATCAAAGATGGTGAAAAATTCCGTATTCAGATGTTCGAAGGTGTTGTTATCGCACGCGATGGCGGAACCGGAAACAATGCTTCGTTCACTGTGCGTCGTGAATCTTATGGCGTCGGCGTTGAACGCAAGTTCCCATTATACACACCTGCGATTGAAAAAATCGAAAAAGTTCGTGTAGGTAAGGTTCGCCGTTCAAAATTGTTCTTTTTACGTAAATTGTCTGGTAAAAAGGCAAGAATCGTTGAAGATTTGTCGGCAAACGCCAAAAAATCTGCAGAATAAAACAAAACCCGCGAAAGCGGGTTTTTTATCTTTCAAAAGTTCTTGGTTTTCTGCAAAATGGGTTGGTCAATAAAATCGGACCATAGTTTGTTTTTTCAACACAAACATTTATATGATGATCGTGAACTGGGAAATCATAATCGTTTATATGTATATGCCCATGATAATTAGCAATCTTTGGCATATTGCCAAATTCAGGCAAAGGTTCGTGCGATAACATTATGTATTGTTCTGCAATATACACCGGATGAGCAAATACCCTATCGAAACCACAATCAAGCCACCAATTTTCTGAATGATTTCTATCATGGTTGCCCATGATAAGATATTTGCGTCCAGGCATATTAAAAATAATTCTGCGAACTTTTTCTTTTGTCGCATCGTACATTATATCGCCCAACCAATAGCAAATATCGTTTCGACATACAATTGAATTGTAATTTTTGATTATCGTATTGTTCATTTCTTGAACATTGCCAAAGGGACGTTTTGCATTTTCTATGATGCGTTCTGAATCAAAATGCGGATCTGAAAAGACAAAAAGACTCATCTTTCATCCCCTTGGTTCAAATTGCGAATACGCATATTGACTTCGCGTAGTGCACAAACAACATCTTGCCATGATTCTGGACGCCCAGTAAAACGATTTGACATACCAGAATAATCTTTTTCTAGTTCTGTCAAGTCTTCTGTTTTTGGCATCAAGTTTAACTTGCAAATATCTTCAACTGGTTCAATATCACGCGTTGTATATATTGCTTGATATTTTTCAATAGACTTGAACATATGTTGGGTTTGGTTCATCTTTACACTTGGTGCCAGATTCACAACATCGTAAAAGTGAGTTGATAACCCAGAGCGCATAAGTCCTTTTTGATGTATCACATGCAGCGCATATACTTTGTCCCAAAATGTCTGAGAAAAATGTACTGCTGGAATTTTTGGAGACACTGGTGTTTGTAATGCGTATGGAACAACAGAATGATATTCAATAACCTCAGACCGATAGTGTCGCGGTATAAATTCTAAATCTATACACATAGGATTTTTTGGCATTAAATTTGAATCATAAAAAATGTACAATGTAGGTAATGCAGAACGCCGTTTGCCAGTGGTTTGTGTCAAAAGCACCTGCTTGTCCGTGATAATTGTAAAATCTCCAATATCTTTCATTATTTTTGCGACACGCGGCTTCAAATCATCAAAAACGAAATCGTTAAACTTTATTTTGAAATTAGTCAATTTTCTCGTGCTGCGCGTTTCTGGTAAATCTTCAAAATCGCGAAACGCCAAATCTATGTCTTGACCGATGCGTGTGCCAATTTTATATATTTTGCTTACCGTGCCACCGCCAGTAAAAATAAAATTGTCGTAGAAATAAGGTTCTTCGAAAAGTCGATTCAAGATTACACATTCCAGATAATCTTTTTCAGCCCTGAACGGGTTCTTTTGTCTGCGAAAGGCATCATAAATATCAGTATTTATATCGTACATACTGTTCATTTTAATACACTAAACCTTTTTGTCAACCAACAAAGCAAAATAAATTGACTTCATCAAATTATAGCGATAGTATGTTAGATATGAAGAAGAAAAACTGGTTTTTTATTGGTCTGTTTTGTGTTTTTGCGCCCTGCTTTGTTGCACAAAACGCGTCTGCATACATTGAAAAAGACATTGCCTTGGTTCGTGTTATGAACAAAGCCGCTGGAAAAACCCAGACTTTGTCATTGCGGGTCGGCAAAACATTCCAACATGACGGTTTGATTATAACGGTCAGAAACTGCAAACAAAGTGACCCTTTTGATGCAGAAAATTATTTCGCTTTCTTGGAAATATCTACAAAATCAGACGGCCGTATTTTCAGTGGTTGGATGAATCGTAATGAACCTGGTCAAAACCCACTTCAGGATAACACCTATGATGTTTGGCTTGAAAAGTGTGAGTAAGCAAAATGACACAAAAAACAAAAATTCAGCAAATAAAATTGTTTGTAAAAATATCATTGGTTGTTTGTGTGCTGGGGATATTTTTGGTATTGGGCTTTTTTGTAAAACCAATTCGCACATTTGAAAAATCTCATATGAACAAATGGCTGACACTGTCTGAACAGGAACGTATCACAACCGTTCAACGCATTGTTCCCAATACAGAAAGTCAAGATTTGCTGATAGATTGTGTTTCCAAAATTGCAACATTACCAGATTCTAATAAAATGATTATTCATGATGCTGTTGTGATTTGTTATAACGGCATAAAACTTAGTTCCGAAAAAGACGAAAGCCAATCAAAATGAATACTGAAAAATTGATTATTACGGACATGGGTGCTGATACCATTCAAAGCAAATCACAAGATTCTTTGCTTTGTCTTGGAATTGAATCTTCTTGTGATGAAACCAGTGCCGCAATTGTCGACACGGATAAAAATATCTTGGCACATATAATATATTCTCAAATTCCTGAACACCAACAATACGGCGGTGTTGTGCCTGAATTGGCAGCGCGCGCACATATACTGGCAATTGATGAAGTTATAAAAATGACATTGAATCGCGCAGGTAAAACTATTGATGATATTGATATTGTCGCTGCTACTGCGGGTCCAGGCTTAATCGGCGGTGTACTGGTTGGTTGGATGGCAGCAACAGGTATCGCAAATGCAACAAACAAACCCCTTGTTGCGGTCAATCACTTGGAAGGACACGCGCTGGTGCCGCGCCTCAAAGCGACATCTGCTTGTGATTCTGCTGTAAATATAAATGTTGAATTTCCATATCTTTTAATGCTTGCATCTGGTGGACATTGTCAAATTTTATTGGTCCGTGGTGTTGGTAAATATGAATTGATTGGACAAACCTTGGACGATAGTGCCGGCGAAGCGTTCGATAAAATCGCAAAAATGCTGGGGCTTGGTTATCCTGGCGGTCCTGTTGTTGATAAACGCGCAAAAATGGGCAACGCCAAAAGATTTCATTTTCCGCGACCACTTTGCGATAAGCCAGGATGCGATTTTTCTTTTTCTGGAATAAAAACTGCGGCACGTATGATGCTTAGCAAAACCACAAAAGGTGATATTGACGAACAATTTATAAATGATTTTTGCGCTTCGTTTCAATCTTCTGTTGTAGATTGCATAACAAACAGATTACGCAACGCTTTGCACGACGAACGTGTAAAAACTGCACAACCAAAAACTTTGGTTGTTGCTGGCGGTGTTGCGAAAAACAGTGCTGTGCGTGACGCAATGGAAAAAATGGCAAATGATTTTAATATGCAATTTGCAGCCCCACCTATGAATTTGTGCACAGATAATGGTGCTATGATTGCATGGGCAGGAATCGAAAATTATAAAATTGGCAATATTGTCACCAATCCGATTGCACCCCGCCCCCGCTGGCCATTGACTGAATTGTAATTCTTGAAATTTGTTGTATTTATGCTATAATTCTCTGCATAACAAAATTATAGAAAAAACAGCAAAACAAAATGTTGCAGAAACCAGAACCTTTTGTTAAACCAGACATGATATTTAGTGTGAGCGATGCAGCCACACTGCTTAAAAAGGTTGTAGAAACGGCTTTCCCAGAAATTCGCATTCGTGGTGAATTATCACAGATTACACGCGCAACTTCGGGACATTTATATATGACTGTCAAAGATGCAAATGCTGCGATAAATGCGATTATTTGGCGCGGAACACCTGTTAATTTCAAACTAGAAGAAGGCTCAGAAGTTATAATTACCGGACGATTCACAACATATCCCGCACGAAGTAATTATCAAATAATAATAACTTCTATTGAATTGGCTGGAATCGGTGCAATATTAAAAATGCTTGAAATGCGCAAGCAGAAATTGGCAGCGGAGGGATTGTTTGACCAGGCAAGAAAAAAAACACTTCCGCGTTTTCCGCAAACCATTGGTGTCGTGACAAGTCCAACTGGTGCTGCTTTTCAAGACATTCAAAACAGATTGCGTGAAAGGTTTCCTGTACACGTGTTGCTTTACCCTGCCACTGTTCAAGGCGCAACTGCCGCGACAGAAGTTGCGGCGGGAATCGAATATTTTAACAAGATGAGCAATGTAGATGTTATCATTGTGGCGCGTGGTGGTGGCGCTTTGGAAGATTTGTTGCCGTTTAGCGAAGAAATTGTTGTTCGTGCAGCCGCGGCCAGTCATATACCACTTATCTCTGGGGTTGGTCACGAACCTGACTGGATGCTGATTGATTTTGCAGCAGATGTGCGCGCACCAACCCCAACTGGCGCCGCAGAAATGGTTGTCCCAACAAAAATATCACTTATCCAAGAACTTGATAATTTGTCACATCGACTAAATACTGCTTTCACAACGCAGGTTATACAACTTAAACGCAATGTGAACAGTGTAAATATAAAAAGCCCAAAACAAATTTTGATGGAACAAATGCAGCGCCTTGATGATATTGGCAGAACTATGGGGCTTATTATCAATACCAAGATACAATATGCGAACCAAAAAATTGAACTGATGTCGCGTTTTCCGACTATATTGGAAAACAGATTCAAAACACTAAACCAATCTTTGATTCATATTGAACAAATGCTTAACAGTTTAAGTTATAAAAAAGTGCTTCAACGCGGTTTTGCTATCGTTCGTGACAAAGATAATAAAATAATCAGTACAAACACTGCAATTCCTGCCTCTATTGAATTTAGCGACGGCATATTATCGCTTGACAAATAATATTTTAAGTCTATAATACCCAAAACAAACAGAGGAAAAAACTTATGGATTTTTTTATAGTCACATCATCAGCATCACCAGATATAAAATCTTTGTCTAATATTTTAAGCAAACCAGACACCATGATTGAACATCATGTCCTAGATTCTCACACAGAACAATATAAAATACACACAAAAAATCACGCTGTGGTATGCGAATACCTTAAACACAAATACGGTCCGTCTTTGAACGAACACACAATCGCAATACGTTTTAGACATATAAAAAGAACCAAGAAAAAACAAGAACTAAAAGATTTTTGCAGCACAATAAAAAAGCAAGAACTTTGCGAGTTTACAAAAAAGATTGAAGAAATATACAATTCCCAAAACCGCTAAGAATGCCCAAACGGGCATTTTTTAATTCTTTATCAATGTTTTAGCAGTAGCAATTGATTCCGGGGTTATTTGTGCACCACTGATTATGCGCGCAATTTCATTAACCCTTTTATCGCCAGAAATTTCAACAACAGTAGTTGTCGTTTTATCATTTTCGCTTTGCTTTGAAATCTTGAAATGTTTATCCGCGAAACCCGCAACCTGGGCAGAATGAGTTATAACCAATAACTGTTCGTTTGCCGCCAGTTTGTTCAACCTGCTCCCCACAGCAGAAGCCGTCGCGCCACTGATTCCTGTATCCAGTTCATCAAATATTATCGTCTTTTTATTATTTGGATTGTTTAGTGCGACACGCAACGCCAACATAAAACGCGATAATTCACCACCAGACGCGATTTTATTTAACGGTGCAAAAGGTGTTCCCGGGTTTGTTTTTATCATAAAAACGACAGAATCTGTACCGCTTTTGGACGGTTCTGTTTTTTGAATATCAACCATAAAATCAGCAGAGCCTAATTTCAAATCAGGCAATTCCGTCAATATTTGTTTACGCAAGTTATCCGCTGCTGCTTTGCGTAAATTCGACAACAACTCGGCACATTCATTAAATATTTTTTCGTTTACTTCAACATCCGCTTTGCATTCCTTTAATTCTATATCACTGTTATCAATCGCATTTAACTGGTTTTCCATTTCAATCAATCTTGATGGCAAATCATCAGCACTGCATCTGTGTTTTCTGGCAAGAGAACGAATTGCGAACAACCTTTCTTCAACAGAATCTATATCTTCAACATCTGTGTTTTCTGGATGAATTTGTTCGGTTATATCCGCCACAATCGCAGCCGCATCATATAATTTGCCAATCTGTTCAGAATATGGATTTGGTTCTGTTTTTATGCGTTCTAAAACATGAGCAACAGCACAAATTTGTTCATCCAAAGAATTGCTATTGTTTTTCAAAATGCTAATCGCGTCGCCCAATATAGCCGCATTTTTTTTGGCATCCATCATTTTGGTGCGCCGCATAGACAATTCTTCTTCCTCACCGATTTGTGGATTCAATTTGCGTAATTCTTTTGCATTATGTTCCAAATAATCGCGTTCGCTTTCAGATTTTTCCAACAATTCAGATAATTCTTTTAATCGTTTTTGTGATTCATACAAATTATGATAAGCGTCTTTTGTTTGCATCAATGCGTTCAAAAATTCATGGTCACAAACCGTTGCATATTCGTCCAAAGATTTTTCATGTGAAGCAATATCTAACAAGGAATGATTTTCAAACTGCCCATGAATTTCAACAATTTCATCGCCCAACTGTTTCAGTGTTTTTATCGATACAGGAACATCGTTTACCCATGCCCTGCCCTTGCCATCACGCGATAATGTGCGTCGCAAAATCAAACCATCACTATAATCTATACCATTTTCGTCCAATATCTGTTTTGTTGCATTGTTTATAAAGTCAAACTCTGCGCTGACAGATGCCATATCGCAACCATTACGAATTAAACCAGTATCACTTCGTGCACCCAACGCCAAAGACAGTGCGTCCAGCAAAATACTTTTACCGGCACCCGTTTCCCCGGTCATAATATTCAACCCATCACCGAATTGTAAATTCAGTTTTTCAATCAGTACTATATTTGAAATACAAAGACTTACTAGCATGCCCGAATTATACCCAAGATTCGAAAAGTTTCAAGGTTTTTAATTGTGCACTATTTTATCCAAATCCCAGTCGGTCAGCCACAGAATATAGCCATTTATTTTATATTTCGGATATGCAGATTTTAACAATTCCAAATATTCGTTTAGTTGATGTTTATACTTTTCAACAAATGTTGTTTTGTCCGTATCTGTTTTATAATCTATGAAATCAATAGTTTTTGTATCGTCATTTATCAAAAGTCTGTCTATCCTACGGCTGATAAAATGACCGTTCACAAAGCCCGCGATTGGAACTTCTGTTTTTGCGTTCACACCAAAGAAAGATACTAAATCTGGACGGTTCTGTATTATTGAAATAAATTCAGAATCGCCATGATTATCATCAACAACCAAGCATTGCAAAGCAGAATGCGCCTTGGTTCCGTTTTTAATTGCAAATTCTTTATTCTTTGCACCAATCAAAAAATCTTTTAATATCTGTGTCATTCGTTATCCGTATTGTATCATTATCAACAAATAAATCTTTGGCACCTGAAAAAACATTCCATAATTGTTTATGCCATACCAGTTCTGGCGCACGTTCAGAATCACACCCATAAATATAAAGCCTGTCACGCGGTCGGGTCATCGCAACATAAAGCAAGCGATAGTATTCAGCAATATCGTCTTGTTTGTTTTTATCGGCAATTGTTCGCACAATTTCTGAATCACACGTTTTCCAGAGCCACAAATCATATTTTTCATCATTGTGCAAATGATTAGTGCTTAAAATTTGTTCTGGTTTCGGAAAGGTCAATGTATCTATCAAGAACACTATTTTTGAATCTAGACCTTTACTGCCATGAACTGTCATAATGCGCACCCCAGTAGACGCATCCATGTCACGCTTGATTTCACTGTCGCCAGTCACAAACCATTTCAAGAAATGATAAAGTGTTCCCGATTGTGTTCTTTCATACGCCAAGCACATTGTTAAAAATTCTTCCAATGGATCGATAACTTGTTTGCCGAGTGCGCTGATAAAATTTTTTCTGTTGTTATTTTTGTTCAAAACATAAGTAAAAAACGAATACGGTGCCAAAGTTTTTGATTTATCAATTATATCCACCAAGTCTTCATAAACAGACGGCATATTATCTCGCAAAACATCAAAAACCGTTAAACTTTTATCATGATTTTTAATTTCACAAATATTAAAAATATCGCGTTCTTTCAATCTATAAAAAGGACTTTTTAATACACAACACAAACTATAATCATCCATTACATTCAAACAAAATCTTGTCAGATATAACATGTCTTTTATTGCAGAAAATTCTGGCAATTTTATTCTGTCATTACCAGCAATATCTATTCCGCGTCTCTTTAACGCATTCGACAATAAATCAACAAAAGCACCACGCTTTTGAACCAATACCATTATATCTTTTGGAACGATGTTTTCTGTTTTTACCAAATCTTCTATTTTATCTGCCAACATATTCACATAAAGTTTATTTTTTACCGTTCCCGTTTCTTCGCATTTGAAAACATTATGTATTTCTACCAACCCTTTGTCATTTATACGAAAACATTTGTGGTTATTATTATAAAAACCAGTTTTGTTTACTATATCCGGGCACCCAAAGAAACAATCTACTGTATCTAATATCGGCCTGGTCGAACGAAAACTTTGATCCAAAGACACTTCGCGTATCGTCCTGTAATTATGCTTTATCTGTTCGGAAATCGCCTGACGACTGGCAGCAAAAGCCGCCGGGTCCGCATTTTGAAAACCATAAATTGATTGTTTTGTGTCGCCCACAACAAATATTGAACGATTGTCAGCATTATCACCATCTGTAAAAAAATCACCCGCCAAAGCACGCAATATATTCCACTGCTGCGGGCTGGTATCTTGGGCTTCGTCTACCAATATATGTGACAAAGAAACGTCTAATTGAGACAATACCCAACCCATAACATCAGGCTTTGCAAAAAGTTTCTGTGTATATAAAATCAAATCTTCAAAATCAAGCAAGTTATTTTCTTGTTTTATCTTTCTGTATGCGCTTGCAAAGCCCCCAGCCAAATCGAACAAAGCAACCGTATCTTCAAAAACTTTTTTGTTCAATAAATACTGTTGTATTTTGTAGACACGCAAAGCCTCAACGGCAAACACATCATCCTTCAAAAACTTTTTATCTATCTCGTTTTTTTGGGTTAAATACAAATTTTTATATTTTTCAAAATTTACAGTATTATCAATATATTGTTTCGTGATATTGATAATATTTAGTATGTACTGTGCCGGCTTTTTTGATGATTTTTCAATTTCTTTTGCACGGTCGATTATTTTTACTAAATAATCTGGTTCAACAGACATATTTGGCACTTTGTCAAGTTCTAAGATTTTTTGTGTCGTATCAATAAAGTATTTACGATAATCATCAACATTATCAACCATAAAGAAAGAGCGATATTGCCCCAATAATAATTCATGCAAATCGCCAAGAAAATATTCCGACCGTATATCTATGATTTTGTAAAAAGCATCTATTGTTTTTCTTATATCTGGTGATGCATCAACAGAATTTTTAATCATCTGATTAAAAGCGTTTTCCAACAAAACTGTTTGGGCAGCACCAGACACCAACGACCAAGTCGGTGAAAGTCCCGCTTCCAGCGGGAAACGATGCAATATCTCTTCACAAAAACCATGTATGGTTTTTATTTTCAACATATCCGGGTTATCGATATACAAATAAAAAACCTTTCGTGCAAAAGCCAAATCTTGGGCGGTTGGTGTATCATTTTCAGATACAGTTTGAAGCAATTCTGATAATTCATCGTCATTGCTGGTTGCCCATTTATGTAATTCCTGCAAGATACGGTTTCGCATTTCGCCCGCCGCAGCATTTGTATAAGTCAGACACAATATTCCAGACACATTGTTTTTATCGTATTTTCCATTTCTGAACAAAATTCGCAAAAGGCGATGCACCAAGACCTTGGTCTTGCCAGTGCCAGCGTTAGCCTGAACCCATATATTTTCTGACGGATTCGAAGCGATAATCTGTTCTGGTGAAAAAACTTTTTTTTGTTCCATTTATGCTCTTGCTTTATCAGAAAGATTTTAGTATAAATTCCCCTGAAGTTCAAGGAAGTTATTTAAGGGAGAAATTATCATGAATCAAATACTGTTGATATTGTCTTTATCATTGGGGTTTTTGTTGTTTCTAAGCTTGGTTTGCTTGTTTTTTATATCACGAAAGTCCCAACGCGTAATGCAATCTTTGCTGGAAATAATAACACATCCAGAAAATGCAAAAGTTCAAGATGCCTCTCGTGTTTTACAGACTATATTAAAGGATGAAATTGCCAAGATTGATAATAATTTCAAAAATATGGCAGATGCTCTACAATCTCAAATAAATCACACAGAAGAAATAAAACACGCACTTGGCGAACAAAACGACAAAATGTTGACCACAGCAGACGAAGCAGTTAAAAAAATTGCAACGATGTCGCAAAGACTTGATAATACCGCTAATGGTCTTGACAATATTGTAGGCTCTGCTGCGTGGGCTGATATTCAGCATAGCGTTGATAATTTTTCTGCAACGGTTGAAAGTCTGTTAAACAGAATAGCCGAAACAACGACTACTACTACGGAACACGCAACGCAATTACAAAACCAAATATCTCAGTCTTTGGATACAGAACACCAAATAAGCGAACAATTACAATCTACATTTAATTCTAATACCGAAAACATGGAAAAACTAACAACTTCGGCAAACACATTACAACAGCAATTGACAGAACTTAGCGCCAGTGTTTCAAGCGGCTTTGAAAAAGTGACCACATCATCTGCTGGATATAATGATACGATGCATCAAAACGACAAATTGTTAAGCGATTATTTGACCAAATTATCTGAATTTACAAAACGCGCAAATAAAGAACTGACAAGACAAGTAAATACTATGACAGAAACAGCAAATGTTGTTGGCGCAAATATCAGATTGGCAGAATCTTCCATAGACAAACAATTACGCAAACTGGAAAGCGCGATAGAAGCATTGAATAATTCTACGACGAACACAACCGCTTCGGTTCGCGGAATTACAAATGAATTGGCTGGTTTAACAAATCGTTTCGACGGAGAAATACATGACTTTTCAACAGGTGTCGTCAAAGAAATCAAAGATGTTTCTGGGGTCGCAAATGAAACGCTGGAAAACACCAAGGTCGCCGCAACAGAGTTTGCTAATTCTGTAAAAGCGATGGGAATTGGTGTTCGCGAAACATTGATAGAAATGAACAAAGCGCATACTCAGTTGTCTGGACAGTCTGAAAATCTTATCAAGATGTCGCAAGACACAACAGAACAATTAAAACCTTTATCTGAATTGATTGAAAAGTATTATGTCGCCCTGCCCGATTTGGCTTCTGGTTCGCGCGATATGAGCGAGAATCTGAATCAAATCGTAAATACTTTGGTCGACAAGATTGCGGTTATGAAGACAACAATTTCCGAATCTTTGGAAAATATCAACAATTCTTCGGCAGAATTAGGAGATATAGCGGGTCAATCACGTCAGCAGATGATTGATTTAATGTCTGATTATGCAAAAGCAATAGAAGCAATGCAAAGTCTGAACAAACAAATGATGATTGCGCGCGCTTCGGCACCTATGGATGCGATAAAAGTTGCCCCTGCTGCTTCTTACAAGCCAGTTAGCACAAAGGACTTTTTGGCACAAACAGACAAGTTGTTTGATAAACTATATGAACAGTCTGTTGATTTGACACGCGCGTCTGGCGCACAAATACCAGATGTTGTCTGGAAAAGGTATAATGATGGCGACAATAAAATCTTTGCAAAATGGTTTGTAAAAATGCTGGCTGCTACCGACAAAAAACAAATTCGCGAAATGTTGAAATCCGATAAAGTGTTTAATTCCCAAGCGACACAATTTGTGCGCAATTTTGAAAAGATATTAAACGGTGCGGACCAAACAAATGATGCAGACACCGTGAAAACTGCCCTGCTTAAAACAGATTTGGGAATTATCTATAACACAATTCACAAAGTTGCATAATCAAAAACCGCCAAAACGGCGGTTTTTTATCTTTGGATTTCACGCAATAAAAGTGGCACAGAATAAGTTTGTTCTGGTTTTCTGTATGAATATATCCAATATCCTTCGGGTAAAATGCGTTTAATAACAAAATCTGGCTTTAATTGTGCGCGTTCAAAATCACGGATATTGCAAGTATTATCCCTGCGAACCTTTTCATCATCTTGCATATTTTGACGATCTTTGACAATAGATTCTGAATTATAAACAGGTTGAAACCATAAAATTTTGAAACCGTATTGTCCCGTTAAACCGTTTTTATAAAACCAATCTATCATTTGGCGGATATATTTCGGCTGAATAACATCATAGGTAAAATTTTTGCCAAGATTATCAAATATTTCAAATTCTGGAACACCGTAAAGCCACTTTGGTTGCCCTGGTTTCCAAAATTTTTCATTCACGAATAATTTTGTCGCAAATGTTTCATTATCAAAATATGCTTCGTCACGAAAATAGTATTCACGACCATCCTTTTCTTCATCACGCATGGGACGCGTCGTTGCTGATTTAAGGTTATAAAAGTTTTTATCCGACAAAAATTTTTTGATAAAAGTACTTTTACCAGAACCAGATTGCCCTGTACAAAATATTACCGTATTTTTCATTTTTTAATCTTCCAAGAAACTGCGTAATTTGCGTGCGCGCGTTGGGTGTTTCAGTTTATTCAACGCTTTTTGTTCAATCTGACGGATACGTTCACGTGTCACGCCAATATATTCACCCACTTCTTCCAAGGTGCTTGTTTTATTAGTAGACATACCAAAACGTTGGCGCAAGACCGTTTCTTCCTTTGGATCCAGTTCTGATAAAATCTGTGTGACAATTTTACGCAAATTCTTTTGTGCAGCAGAAGTGAAAGGATTCTTTGCTGTTTCGTCAGCGATAATTTCAATACGAGAACTGTCGTCTTCGGTGCCAACAGGAGCTTCCAAAGACATTGGTTTAAGATTTACTTTCATCGCTTTGTGAATCTTTTCAACCGGCAAATAAATAATCTTTGATAATTCTTCGGCAGTTGGCTGACGTCCGTATTTGTGCATAAACTGACGCGAAGCACGTTGAATTTTATGTATATTATCAATCATGTGCACAGGTATACGAATTGTGCGCGCCTGGTCTGCAATGCTGCGCGAAATACCCTGCTGAATCCAGTTAGTAGCGTATGTTGAAAACTTATTACCAAGACGATAATCGAATTTATCAACCGCTTTCATTAAACCAATATTGCCATCCTGGACAAGGTCTGAAAAATCAAGTCCTAAGCCACGATTGCTCGATTTCTTGGCGAATTTAATAACAAGACGCAAATTCGCTTCTATCATTTCGCGTTTCGCGCGTGCGGCTTCTGCCTGACCGCGACGAACCAATTCTACAACCTTTTTGTATTCCGAAGTTGGTTGACCGGTTTCTCTCGCTATGGCAGTAATATCTTCTTGAATTTTAAGAACATCCGCCTGATGCTTGGTCGCAAAATTTTGCCAAGCGGCGCTCTTGTTCTTTGCCAATTTTTTTACCCAATTGCGGTTTAATTCGTTGCCAGTATATTCAGCCAAAAATTCTTCGCGTTTAACCTTGCAAGCAAGAGCAAGGCGCAACATTTTACCTTCGAGTCCCATCAATAACTGATCACGTTTGGTCAATTTTTCCATAATTTCGGCAATTCTATCGTCATTCAAGCGAATTTTTCCGACATATTCAAACAATTCCAGACGCAATTTGTTGTATTTCTTTTCCAAGGCTTCATCAGGTTGAGAAGAAACCAATAAATTTTCCAAACGTTTTTCTTGTAATTTCTGCATGCTGGAAAAAACGCGTTTAATTTTGCCAAACAATTCTGTAATCATTGGCATCAGCGAATCTTCCATTACAGGAATAGGAACCCCAGAAGAACCACGTTGACTGTCTTCTTTTTTATCCTCTTCGTCCATATCATCATCGTCATCGCCTTCGACAGATTCTTCCAAAGCATCCAAATCTTCATCGTCCAAATCATCAACCTGGTCCACACCTTTTGATTTAAGCGTATCTGTCAATGCAGCCAATGATTTTTGTTCAGATTCACTGGAATACATAACTTCTAAATTCACAATATGACGAAGACGAATATCACCATTTAACAACTGTTGGTACCAATCAAGCATAGCATGAATAGTCATTGGGCTTTCACAAAGTCCATACACCATTAAACGAGATGCAGCCTCAATACGCTGCGCAATTGCAATTTCCCCAGCCGCAGTCAAAAGTTGCACTGTTCCAATCTGCTTCAAATAAGATTGTATAGAATCTTGGATACCAAGAACCAAGTTGCCAGTCGAACTGCGTTCCAACTGTTTTGCATAGTGTTCATAATCATCATCGTTAACATCAACTTGTTCCGCATCCGCATTCAATAAATCGCGGGTTTTGTCACGAGAATAAGTGTCTTCATCTTCCTCGTAATACTTTTCCATATCACGAGTAAATCTGTCGCTGTCTGTTTCCAAGATTTCCAAACCCAAATCTTGCTTGAAGAATTCTACAACTTCGTCTTGTTCTTCTTCGGGGACTTCGTCAGCCTGGAAAGCATTATCAAAATCCATTTGTGAAAGATAGCCGATTTCACTAGCGGACAACGCCAATTCTTTCAGACTTTCTGGTAAAGAATCTACCAATAATCTCGTTGCTTCATCTAGTTTTTTTATCATCAAAAAACCTTTGATTTATTTATAAAAATGTAAATTTGCTTGCTTATTTTCCAGATTTACGCTGAACCTTGGCCACTGCGTCGTGTATTGCAGATTCGGAAACCAAACCCAACACAACCGGACTTTGAATTTGAATCAAAGAATACGATTTGTGTGTCTTTTCACGTATAGATTTTACCGTTGGATTCGTGCTGCGCATCAATCTTGCAATTTGACCATCTGTCAGTTCCGGATAATTTTTCAAAATCCACAAAATTCCACCCAATCTGTTCTGACGATGAAGTTTTGGTGTATAACCAATACCCTTTTTGTTCTGTTTCTTTTGAGCCTCAATAATAGAGTCGCGCAAAACAAGACGCGCATCTGGGTCTGCTTCGCATCTTTCGATATCTTCGCGGGTCACCTGGCCACTGATAATTGGGTTTAACCCCTGCATTTTATTAGATTCTGCATCGGCGATATTTTTAACTTCTAATTCGTGCAAGCCGCAGAATTCACCAATCTGTTCGAATGTCAGCGCAGTATTTTCAATCAACCAAAGCGCAGTAGATTTAGGCATGTATGGATAATTCATGGATTTTCCCTTTGTTTAAGACCGCCATAATATATCACAAAATATACTATATTCAAGCAGTTTTTTTACATTTTTTTACAGTCATTGGTTGTGAATGTTTTTGCGAAAAACCCAAAGATTTTACAAATTCACATCCCAGATTGTTCCAGAAACACCGTCTTTCAAAACAATTCCTTTGGTCAACAAATCTGCCCTGATTGAATCTGCAGTTGCCCAATCTTTATCTTGTTTTGCCTTTGCACGGTCACCAATAGCCTTTTCTATATCAACAACAGACAATCCGTTTTGTCTTAAAACTTCGTTTTTAACTTTTTCTACATATTCTGCTGGATTTTGTTGCAATATATTCAAAACACCAAACAATTCTTTGATTTTGTCAGCAATCACACGCAAGTCATATTCTGTGGTCTTTTTGGCCAATTCGGCATTGATAAAATTAAACCAACCAAATGCCGCTGCTAAAACCTCCAAAGTATTAAAGTTATCATTCATTGCTTTTTCAAATTCATTCACAATCTCAGCAATTTTTTCGTCTGTCTTTTGTTTGTTTGCGTTTGAAAAATCTTTGGTTGCTAATGACACAAACACAGAATACATTTTATAGACATGCTTGAAAGATTCTGGGAACAAAGAATCTGTAATATCTATATCCGCAGCATAAGTATTCCGCAACAAAGCAAACCTTATCGTATCTGCATCATATTTGGCCAGAACATCTTTTAACAAAATTCCATTGTTCAAAGACTTACTCATTTTTTGACCATTTATTTTAACCAAACCACAATGTATCCAATATTTAGCAAAAGTTTTACCAGTCAAAGACTCTGTTTGTGCAATTTCATTTTCATGATGCGGAAACACCAAATCACGTCCGCCACCATGAATATCAATCTGTTCACCAAGATATTTAAGGTTCATAGCACTGCATTCTATGTGCCAGCCAGGTCTTCCCATTCCCCATGGGGATTTCCACGCAATTTCCCCGGGCTTAGCAGATTTCCATAATGCAAAGTCCAGGTCATTTTGTTTTCCTGGTTCTACATCTTTTCGAACACCTGAATCATTCTTGTCCGTTTGAATGTGTGATAATTTTCCATATTCAGGAAAACTTTCCAATTTGAAATAAACATCTCCAAATTCAGAAACATACGCATGCCCATTGTCTATCAATTTTTGAACAAAATTTATAATGTCATCAATACATTCTGTTGCGCGTGCCATAATCGTCGGATGGGTATTCCCCAAAGCATCCATTTCTTTATCTGTTTGTTTCATGTATTTTTCAGCGAATTCTATTGGATTTTCGCCAACCTTGGCAGCGTTGTTTATAATCTTGTCGTCCACATCGGTATAATTACGAACATATTTAACATCATACCCAAGATAGCGCAGATAATTGGTTATAACATCAAAAACCACAGATTGATACGCGTGTCCAATATGCGCGTCACCAGATACAGTTATGCCACAGGCATACATTTTCACAACGCCCGGTGTCAAAGGCACAAAATCTTCTTTGGTTCTAGACATAACATTATAAACTTTTAACGACATATTCTTCCCTTTTTATAAACTTTGTGCCCATATCTTAGTAAATCAGAACCAATAATGCAATAAATAAAAACTATCGTCCTTGACAGTGCATATTTTTGTATTACACTCATCATCAACACTAAATATCAAGGAACAAACAAGATGAAATCTTCGACAAAGTATGCAATTATTACCTTTCTGATAACAGGTGCATTGCTCGGCGGACCAAAGGCTTGCACTCTTTACACACAAAAAAAAGAAGGGCTTAGACACAAAAAATTGGCTCAAGAACGCATTTGGACTGAACAGAACGCAAAATACGAAGAACATGTAAAAGATTCTGTTTTGTATGCAAATGGCTTTAATAAAGACGATTGTTTTTCTTGTCAAACAACTGATTTAGAACGTCAAATAGCAGAATTGTCTTGGCAAAACAGTGCTGGCGGCGCACTAGAAAAAGCCGTATTTTCGGCCGGAGAACAAATTATAAAACACAATATTGATATTATTGTTATGGAACTTGCAAAATATGGTTTGGAAATAAACAGCGTTATTGAAATCACCAATGATATGTGCAAAAACCCAGAAGTAATTATGTATGGTGCGTATCAAGATGCCAACATCGAAGACCGATATAGTGCACATGATTACTTTGTTTCCCAGATTGTAAAGAACATAGATTTTGCAGCACTTAGCGAGATTCAAGATCAAGATATTGTTCAATTGGTCGATACGTGTTTTTCAACAATGTTGTCTGAATTATACACCAGCAGAAAGACAATAGAGAAATCTTTTGCGCCTTATTTTGCTGGGGGTCAAGAATGCTTGGACAATAACGCTGCATTTCATGACGGCGAAGGCGCAAGTTATGCTGGCTATGACAGGGATAACATTTGTCGTCCATACCGCATTACACAAAGAAATGTGAAAGTGTATGATTCTGCATTACCTGTAGATTTTTTTGGTGATAAAAATACGGTCTATAAACTGGTTCAAGTTTCAAAAGGTCAATGGCGCGTATCAAAACAATCAAACAACGGAAAAATGTCCAGAACACCTGTGTTCGTGCATAATACAGACTATGATACATGCGTTTATATGGGCAAAGAAAAACAAAAAAACACTTTCTCGTTTTATCCCGGAAAAAATATGGGGGTTCATGTAAGCACCAGTGAAGTAATTCGTATTCAAAAAGCAAAAAAACACTATAAAAAGAACCCCATTATTAACAAGCAAATAGATTCTTTATCTTTGCGCAGAGATTCTTTGAATAAAAGGGAACGCGAATATATTTATACATTGGCTCATGCAGATTCTGTTGCAAGATTAAAGTTAAAGCAACGTGTTGCTGCACGAACATATTCCAAATAAAAAAATGCCTGAATGGGCATTTTTTTTATCGTGTTTGTTGTAATAATGTATCTACAATTTGTGGTGCATCAACATGTGTAATTTTGCCAACACGCCAACCTTCTATTATTTTTATCGTGCTGATAACACGTTCCATTTCTTCTTCGGTTAAATCGCATATTTTCTTGCTCAAATCAATGCCTGTCATTCTTCTTAAATCAGACTGATATTTCATCGTATTGTTTTCACGTGGTGGTGCATATTTGAATATTGCAGATTTAAGTGTCAAATTACGATAATGTTTGCTCAACAATAAATCTTTTATACACTGCATACCCTCTTCTTCAGAAGCAAACACAGCAAATCTATTTGCACGACCAACAGATTTACTGCTGACACGCAATGCGCCTGGATTTTTATTACGCCAAGGCAATGTTCCACCCTGACGAATTTCAATACTGCCGTCTGGATATAGGTATTTTACCATTTGTTTTCCAACAATGATTTTTACATCCATTGACTCTTGTGCTGTGTTTATAACATTAAGGCTATCCAAATCATTCGCCGTTGATAAAGAATCAATTTTTAATAAATCATTGGCATTCTTGATTTTATTTAACGGTTTTGCTTTGACATAATATGTGCTGTTGTGCGTCATACCCATACCAGACAATGTATTAAAAGTAGATAACTTTGGTTTGAAATCAACATCTTGTTTTTTGACGGGCATTTCGCGCTTTGTTCCCAATGTCAAGGTTGTAAGCAACACAGTCATAAACGCGGTTTTTATTTCATATGGTATGTTATATCTCATTTCTTTCTCCTTCTTCTTTTGTCTGCAATATTGTTTTGCACCGTTGTCAATTTGACAAGATGTGCACAAAATCACTTATTTTTTGGGATTGGTTCGTCGACAATTACAAAAATATTGCGACGTACATTCGGACAAGAGATAAAACAAACGCCCCGACTTGTCATACTTAAGGTTCTGACAGCCCGCCCTGTTCCCAGGGAACCAAGTCATCATGAACATAGCAAAAATCCGCCACTTTGTCAATAGGTTTTTGGTCCTTTATTAAAAAAACTGAAAAACAGTCTTGCTTTTTGAAAAGCATTTATATATAATACCACCCATCCGGAGCGTTGGCAGAGTGGTAATGCAGCGGATTGCTAATCCGTGACCGTGTCTTAGCGGTCCATAGGTTCGAGTCCTATACGCTCCGCCATAAAATTCAAACACCCCTTGTGGGTGTTTAATTTTATCAAATGCGGACGTTAGGACGAAGAACCGTCCAAGTTGCGCAAGCAACGAAGGTTCGACAATGAGTTGTTGTTTGCAAACAAAGTGTAGCGAACAACATACGAATGCCGCGCAGGCAAACATTTATGTTTGTACGAGCGAGTCCTATACGCTCCGCCATAAAATTCAAACACCCCTTGTGGGTGTTTTTATTTGTGTATCGTCCCATATAAAAAACGCCGTTTGGCGTTTTTTTATACTTGTTTTTCTTCGCTTACGCGATCAGGTTGAAAGATTTCCACATCTCGCGTCATAGACAAGAATTTCTTTGTGCGCATTGGCACCAATTCTTCGACTGGAATTTCTTGTAATTCTTTGATTGCATCTGCAACAGTTTTTCCAACCATTTCCATAGTGGTCTGCCAATCTTTGTGTGCGCCACCAGCTGGTTCATTGATAATTTTATCAATCACATTAAGGGACGCCATATCACGCGCAGTCAATTTAAGCGCAGTTGCAGCCTGGGCTTTGAATTTATTATCTTTCCACAAAATACTGGCGCAAGATTCAGGTGCAATCACAGAATAAATCGCATTCTCCAACATAAACACCCTGTCCCCTGTTCCAATTGCGATTGCACCGCCGGAACCACCTTCGCCTACATTGACAGCAACATAAGGCGTTTTTACACGAAGTCCCATGGCGATTGTTGATGCTACTGCCTCGGACTGTCCGCGTTCTTCGGCTGCGCCACCAGCGAACGCGCCCGCTGTATCAAACAAAGATATTATCGGTAAATTGAATTTTTCAGCGAGTTTCATCAAACGTTGCGCTTTGCGATACCCCTCTGGATTTGGCATACCAAATCTGTGTTTCTGACGCGTTTCTATGGTACGCCCTTTTTCTTGTCCCAACACAACCGCAGGAATGCCGTACCAATATCCAATACCGCCGCACATTGCCGCATCTTCACCAAAACATCTGTCCCCTGCAAGGTATGTCCAATTATCAACAATACCGTTCACATAGTCCAACAAATGTGGTCGATTTTCATTGCGTGCCAACAAAACCCTATCGTATTCAGGAGATTTACCCATATCACGCGATTTTTTCGGTGTGTCAAATTTTGGTGTTTTAATATCTATGACTTTGGCTTCCCGTGGTTGCTTGGTCAACACGGACAAAACGCGTTCCAAAGTTTCTTTTATTTCGGAACGGTCTGCCACAATATCTACCATACCGTGGTCGTATAAATAATCCGCCGTTTGGAAATTAGACGGTAATTTTTCATGTATATTTTGTTCAATAACACGACGTCCCGCAAACCCGATTCGTGCGCCCTTTTCTGCGATATGAATATCACCCAGCATAGCAAATGATGCCGTCACCCCACCAAATGTTGGGTCTGTTAAAACAACGATATACGGTAATTTATTTTCGTGCAGTTTATTCACAGCAACTGTTGTTCGCGCCATTTGCATCAACGACAAAATATTTTCCTGCATACGCGCACCGCCACTGCATGTCACCATAACAAAAGGATTTTTTAATTCAATTGCATGTTCAATACTGGCAATTATAGCATCCCCTGCGGCGCGTCCCATAGAGCCCATCATAAAATCGCCATTCATAACACAAACAGTCGTGTTTATTCCCCCTATTTTGCCGTCTGCCGTTGATATAGCGTCCCGCGTTCCAGCGTCTTCGCGCGCCTCTGCCAATCTTTCCTTGTATGGAACCCTGTCTACAAAGTTCAAAGGGTCATCTGTTGGCATATTACAATCAAATTTTTGCCAATCAACACTATCGAAAAGCAAATCAAATCTTTGCTTTGGATTCATAATAAATGCACGATTACAACGCGGACAAACATAATGATTATTCTTGTAATCTTTATAGAACACCAAACGACCACAAGCCTCACACTTTATCCACATCAGTCGACGCACGCGTTCATATCTGTCACGATTATGATTCTTTATTCCAGCAGACATATTTTTATCCATTCATTTTTTTGGTTAAATCACGCCCCGGCTTAAATAACACAGTCCTGCCAGCAGGCACAACCATTGTTTCCCCTGTTGTTGGGTTATAGCCATTTTTTGGCGAATGTGTTCGCGCTTGGAACGATCCAAGACCGCGAATTTCAATACGGTGTCCCTTTGCAATCGCATCAACCATTCCATCCATAACAGTATCAAGCATAGCCGCCGCATCAGTGCTTCGCATATTTTTGAACTGAACCTGGACAGTCCTTATAATATCAGAACGTTTCATATAAAAACCTTTTGTCTTTTCTTCTATAATACCATATTTTACAAAAAATACAGTAAATTATTATTTTTTCATAAAAAGCGGGAAAAACATCTTATACAAAACGTATACTCTTGGTGGTATTTTCGTAACATCAACTAAGGAGTTTTTAATGAATGATGAATGTTATACATTGCCTTTAATCGGCGATAGTGCACCAAAATTTATCGTAAAAACAACAAACGGAATTATAAAGTTCCCAGACGATTTTGCGGGTCATTGGGTCGTTTTGTTTTCTCATCCAATGGACTTTACCCCAGTATGTACCACTGAATTTATATCTTTTCAATCAATGTTAAAAGACTTTCAGAAATTAAACACTGAATTGATTGGGCTTTCGGTTGGCGCGATATTTTCTCATCTTGCTTGGTTTCGGTCTATATATAACGATATAAAATTCAATAATTTGAAAAATGTAGAAATTACTTTCCCTGTGATTTCCGATATAGATTTGAAAATTTCAAAGTTGTACGGAATGATTCACCTAAATACTTCTGATACAGCAACTGTTCGCGCAGTATTCATAATTGACCCACGCGGGAAAATAAGAACTATCCTATATTATCCACAAAGCATTGGTCGAAACATCAAAGAAATTCTGCGTATTTTAACTGCTTTACAGACAAGTGATGCCTTCGGCGTGTCAACACCCGCAGATTGGACACCAGGAAAACCTGTTATTGAACCAGCTCCACAAACTACAAAAGATATGCATAAACGCATTGCAGCAAAAACAAAGAACTTGGATACGCAATCTTGGTATTTAACTTTCCATGATTTACCAGAATCAGAAATTTATGAAAAATTAACAAAAAAGAAAAAATAATGACCCAATGGGTCGTTTTTTGTTTATGGCGGAGATGGAGGGGGTCCCTCGCTCGGCATATCTCATATGCCGGCTGCGGGGCATTCGTTAGCACTCAAACTTCACAAAGTTCGTTTTCGCTTACTCATTGTCGACCCCGGGCAACTTCATTGCAGGGTCTATCCCCATATACACCACACTGATAAACAAAAAAATGACCCGCTGGGTCGTTTTTTTGTTTATGGCGGAGATGGAGGGGTTCGAACCCCCGATACGGTTGCCCGTATACGCGATTTCGAGTCGCGCGCATTCAACCAGCTCTGCCACATCTCCGTACGAACAGAGATTATACATATTAAAAAAACAAAAGCAAACAAATTATAGATAAAAAAACACTTGCTTTGTGTGTGGCTTTTTTTCTAAGATAAATACAAGAATGTTATGGAAAGGGGTTAAAGTGCCTTGTTTTGCACGGTTTTTGGGTTATTTGAAGACTGCACTATTTGCGGTACTTTTGACTTTTTTCTGTTTATCAGATGTATTTGCTGTGACATGTCCAAGCGGAAAAGTTCCACAGACGAATGTGTTCGCAAATATTCAACATTGTGGGGTTCAAAATAGTTTTGGATATGAACACACTGGTAATTCACAAACAAGTTCACCTATATCAACCGGTGACGGAACATGGATTTCTTATTTTCCGTCTTTTAATGTAAAAGGACGCGCATATTGTTCTACAACCGCACCAGGTACTGCTGTTGCGGCTACCAGTTGCAGTAGCATTCCACGCCGACCAATGGCGGATGCTATCAATACAAATAATTCTGGTACATATTGTTGGTGCCAGGCAACAGATCATCAACAGTATTCCAGTGTTACACATAATTGGTCTACTCCTTTCCAAAAAATATATACAAAATATGTATATCTTAAAGATATGGGCGATGCTTGTGCTGATTCGTGCGCTGCATATTGTTCTTATATGACCGGCAATCTGATACTTGATGGCTCACAAGATAACCCTGTTATCGGCGAAAATCTTCGTGCAACTGTGTATGATTCTTTGCTTGAATGTATACCTGTTGAAAACAAAATTACATATATTAGCGATGGTGATACAGTTGATTATCAATACTACACTGGTTCCGTAGTCTTAAAAGATGCTATCGAAAAAACAGATTTTCATTTCGTGGGTTGGTGCGAAACAGAAACATGCGCAAACCCTTTATCAGCTGGCAGCACACAAAATTGGTCGGGACAGAAAACACTTTACGCCCAATGGGAACGTTCTAGTTGTGAAACTGGTGTAAAGTATGAAGACCGAAATGGCGTTTTAACATGTACAACAGAATGTGCCGATGGTTATGAAGAACAGTTTAATCCTTTTTCTGCAAAATACAGCTGGGCAACCAATGAAGTAAATTATTGTGCACATACTGGAAATGGTGGAGAAACCCCAAGTAATAACACATGGAAAGCATATTTTGGTGGTATATACATTGTTTCTGGAACATCGTATTGTTCTTCAACAACAGCACCAACAAATAATCCAGCGGTATATTCTAGTTGTAGTAATGCCCCCCTTCTCCCGATGCTTGAAAAAATAAACACAGAAGAAACAGGTGATATGTGTTGGTGTCGTGTCACGGGATACGAACAAAAACATACATACAGTCCTTTATTACCGGCTGGTACAATATTAAGTCTGGACGGCAAGTATGTTTTGGCGGGAAAAGTTGACAGTTGTGCAGGAATAGAAAATTCATGTTCTTCGGTATGTTCCGCTATGTGGAAAAACATTATTTTTGCCAACAATGTAAATACTTCTTTTTTACGTATAAGCCTTTATAATTCATTAAAGAAGTGTATAAAAGCAAGCTATATGCTTACCTATAAAGATGGCGATTATACTGTAAACACTCTGGCTGATTATACCGTTGATGATAAAATAAATTTATTTGTTCCCCCTGAAAAACCAGGTTTTGTATTTGCAGGTTGGTGTGAAGATTTAAATAATTGCAACGAGCCAATGACGGGGACAAAGACCGGTTTGTTCGGCAACAAGACACTTTATGCTAAATGGATTGCAAAGCCATCTGACATTGATTATGAAGCAGACGGTGTAGTATTATCAAAAAATACACCAACAATATATTCTATTGAGCACCCTGTGACTCTTGCAACTCCAGAGGTAAGAGAAGACGAAGTCTTTGAAGGTTGGTTTGATGAAGATGGTGATAAAATAGAATATTTGCCCGCGCCAAAACATCAAACAGGTACTGTGAAGTTGTATGCACAAACGGCTCCAAGGGCGGCATCTATGTCAACAGGCGGTTCTGTTATCACGGTTCCGACACCGAAAACGGACGAACAATGTGGTCCAGGATATACGACAAACACATCAAGCGATGCAATACTAGATTCAACAGAAGCACCAACACGTATTGCGCATTTGGGTTTTAACAGCTCTGGCAGACTTATACAACAAAATTGGATACCAGAAATTGAAGATGATTCAGAATCGTGGGGAAACTGGGGTGCTTATTATGCTGATTCGTATGTTTCTGTGATATACGGAACGTCCAGTTGTAATGGTCGCAGTGGTGCAACACCTCCTGGCAACATACTGTATTCTGTAGCTGCAAATCAAGAAATGGCTTCCAAGGATACCAGTGGCGCTAATTGTTGGTGTAAATTATCAAAACTTGTGCCAAATGGGGGCGATCCAATAGAGATAAGCAACCAGGAAGAACCTACCAAGGCCCCTTGGGTATATCGTAAAACTTTTTCTGGGAGCAATGCTTCGTCTGAATGTACTTATTATTGTGCGCGAGATTGTGCAGTCCAAGTACGAAATTCACAATTCTTCCGCGCCCAAGTGTTCGGCGATTACGCAATGTGCAAGGTTCGTTTGTATAACATCAAATACTATGACGGTGATACCGAAATTGATGCAGAAAGTTTTGAATGGCCAACACAATATAGTTATGAATATCAAACTGTTGTGATTCCTGACACAATACCAGAAGCAATATCAAAAGAATATTATGAATTTGACGGATGGTGTGATATTGGCATGGTAAATTGTTCAAAGAACAGAACTATACCGACTGGCTCTTCTGGCGATAGAGATTTTTACTTGCGTTGGAAACCAATAGAATATTCAATAAACTATAATTTGACAGATGGCGCTGTGTGGCCTGCCCCGTCTGTGCATCCAGAAACATACAATATTGAAACAAATCTGACCGTGCCAACACCAATACGAAACGGGTATACTTTCAAAGGTTGGTGTGTCGGTGCAACCAATAATTGTTCTGATGAGGAACTGCAAAATCCGTATCAAATCGTATCCGGTTCACATGGAGATTTGGTTTTGTGGCCGAATTGGCAGGCAAATGTATATAACATAATATATAAACAAATGAATGGTTCACAAATTGAAGATATTACTAATTTGATTGATGAACCAAAAACTTATACCTTTAACCCTGATGCCAATGGGGTCGGAACGTCTTTGCCGGCAACCGTATCAAGGGAATATTATGATTTTCTGCATTGGCATTCTGAACCAAATACAAACACAGATTCAATTATCACAGAAATTGCCCCGGGACCAAATACGTATGGAGATATAACTGTTTACGCAGAAATGCGTGCTGCGGAATACAATATTACATACTATTATGAATTGGCTGATTATAATACTGACCCGAAAGTGCCACTTAGCACAGAACGCATAGCAGAATTGAACTTACCTGCAACCTATACTTATGGAATAACTTTAACATTACCAAGCCTTACGCGGGAACACTATAACTTCCTTGGGTGGTACGATGTCGATGATTTAGACGGAGCAGCGATTACAACTATATCATCTGGCGAAACTGGCGCAAAAACGCTTGTAGCAAAATGGGCACCAATAACTTATACAATTACATGGTATATGGAAAAGTCTTTGACTTCGGATGTTTATCATACACAAACTTATAATGTTGAAGATGCGGTCATAACTTTTCCAGCAGATCCAACACTGACACAGCATGAATTTTCTGGATGGTATAATTTTGACAATGATCAGCAAGTGACCGAGATAAACCCTGCCAATGGCGGATATTGGAACCTTTATGCAAAATGGACACGCACATCTTGTGATGATGGGAGCTATTTACAGAACGGGAACTGCATATCATGCCCAGCTAATTTTCCTTATTCAAATGGCGCCAATGCAACAACTATTGAGTATTGTTATGCGGTGTGCAAAGCGTCTGACTTGGTATATCCAAAATGTGCACATAATAAAGAAGGAACTTGCAGGTATTATGATTACAATAATAATTCGTATCTCAGTGATTCTGGTTTTTGCAACTCTGAATTCTTTTTGACTTCAGAACATCTAGAGGGCAGTTCTTTGGGAGTTTGCAACCAAGACTTTTTCATACAGATTTATGAAAATCATAATACATCTTTCCGCGCATGCGAAGTGAAAATTGGGGAATGCGAAGATAATTATCATCTTGCACTTAATGGCAAGGTTTGCTCCCCGAATACGTATACAATAACTTATAAAAACCAAGATGACCAATCTTTGATTGAACAAGACCTTAGCCCATCTTCTTATACTTTCGGTGTGGCAGTGAATTTGCCAGAGATAGTGGATAACGCACATCGCCCTAATCATTATTTTGACGGTTGGTATGATGCGGATAATATAGCGGTGACAAGAATTGAATCTACTGATTTTGGGGACAAAACATTCTTTGCGAAATGGACACCAATGCCGTATGAAATTGAATTTCTACCAGGTACTGCTGGCACACGAACGATTACTGGCACTATGAATAACCAACCAGTATCGTTTAACGAAGAAAATATTACTTTGAATGATAATGCTTTTTCAGTAGATGGTGGTGGGTATAATTTTGACCATTGGTCTTGTACTGCAATATATCCAAATGGCGAAAATTATAATCATGATTACAGTGACAAAGATACAATTACAAGATATGAATTTGCTGGAATGATGACTTGTACTGCACATTGGAGAGCAGAAACTTATACATTGACTTATAATTGTAATGGCGGAAATTTAGCATCTGGAAAAACAGAAACCGTTCCTGTTGATTATGATGGCGGATATGAATTGAATAATACAATATGCGAAAAGACACATAATTCTTTGACTGGGTGGAGTTGCACAAATAATTTGGACACTTCTTTATCAACATGGAATATTACGGACAATTCAACTTGTACCGCGAGTTGGGACGAAGCAACCTATACGATTTCTTATCGCGAAAGTGACGACACTGTTATAACCGGTTTATTACCAACATCTTATACTTCGTCCCAGGTTTTATATGTTCCAACAACAGTTCCGACAAAAGAACATTTCGAATTTGTTGTTTGGTGTACAGACAGGGAATTGACGCAAAATTGTGAAGCGACCCAAAAGGTTTCCGTTGATATGGACGACCCAACCGACGGTCCAAGGGTGTTTTATGCTAAATGGAAGCCAACCGCTTGCCCAGCAGGTCAGTATCTGAATTCTGATACTTGTTTGTCGTGTGAAAGCGGATACACAACAAACGCTTGGACTGCTACACAAGAAACAGAATGTTATTTTGATTGGAACTGCAATGAAGAGTGCCCAGACAACGCAACATGCTCGCTTGTATCTGGTGTGTCTAGTGGTCGTATTTATTATGGTTCTGGCGATACATATTCTTGTGATATGAACATAGATTGCGATCGTGGATATACCAAGAATGCGCAATCGCAATGTATACTTGATATTTATAATATAAACTATCATCTCAACAGTGGTAGTTGGGCAAATGAATACGAAAACCGTCCAACATCTTACGATGTGACTGATTCTTTGATTACAATCAGCAATCCAGAACGTTTGGGATACACTTTTGACGGTTGGTGCAAAAATGCAGATAGTTGCAGCAGCCCTATCAAAAACTTTACAATCAATCCAGCCATGACCCTTGAAGACATTGATTTATATGCGCAGTGGTCGTTTTCTGGTTGTCCAAGTGGATACATAAAGTCCGGTGATACTTGTGTATTGGAAGTCTTTACCATTACATATATGGACGGCGATATGGAACTTTATAATTTGAATGGAACAAAAACATTTACAGTCGGTGACACTATACAACTGCCTTCGCTATACAAAGACGGGTACAGGTTTGACGGTTGGTGTGTAAACCAAGAAACATGTTCTACTGTATCTATGGTCAGGGGAACACAAGCCGACACTTGGGTTGGCGATAAAACTCTTTACGCACAATGGACAGATGCCAGCATACCGCAGGAGTTTGTATGTGATTCGGGGCGTTATTTACGAATTGGTAATGATAAAGCATGTTTAAGCACGAGCAAGGAAACTTCGCCGGCAATGACTATTGACCGCAACAACAGAAAATACTATTTGCAAATGACCCGGACACCAACTAATGGCGAAGGTTTAACAATAAATCAAGATTCCAACAGACGATTAAAGATACTTTATAACGGAAATATGTATAATGTTCACGATGCGTCGGTCGGAAACAATTAAAAAAGCGCGATAAATTCGCGCTTTTTTTATACATCAAAATCATACGAATTTATTGACTTCACAATCGCAGCAACCAATTTATTTTGATGTGAATCAGATTTCAAAAGATTTTCTTCTTTCTTATTAGACAAATGACCCAATTCAATCAAAGCCCCAGGAACAGTCGAACGCAAAACTGCAAATGGCGCATGACGAACCGATGGGCCCTTTTGTTGTTCAATCGATGCACGTGTCAAAGATTTTGCACAACCGTTTGCGTATTCTTCACTTAATTCCGCAACAGCATGTTGCTGCAAAGACGATAGCGCAACACGAATATCTTTGGAAAATTGTTCAAAACCATTCACATCAATTTTATCAGCAGCATTTTCTGAATCAGCCAATTTTTGCGCTTCCTCGTCCGATGCTTTTTCAGAAAGTGTATAAACAGAAAAGCCTTTTACACTATTGCTTGGGTTCGCATTGGCATGCAAAGATATAAACAAATCTGCACGCTTTTTTTCTGCGAATTCAGCGCGATCCGCCAGTTTCAAAAAGTTATCCGAAGAACGCGTTAAAAACGTTTTATATCCCGCAGCATCCAATGATGATTTTAATTTTTTCGCAACAGATAACACAACTGTTTTTTCTTTGGTTCCGCCCTTTCCTATACATCCGGGGTCTTTGCCACCATGCCCTGGATCGATAACTATTACATGTTTATTGTTGTTTGATGTTTGTGTTTTTGATTTGATTTCGGTTTTGGGTTGGGTTGTGGCAGATTTTGCAACAGTTGATTTTTCCGTTATGCCGCGCCCTGTTCCCGCAACAAAATCAATCACAAGTCGATAGTCGTTATCACCGTTTGGCTTCAAAATCATTATCTGTTTTTTATCAATAGCATCAATGTCAGAATTTAGTGTCGCCACAATTTTTAGAACAGAACCCTCTTGAATTTGGGTGATTCTTTTTATCAATGTTCCACTGGCCAGTTTTGCCTGAATATCCGATTTGCCGTTTGTATTAGACAAATTTACCGTCAATTGTTTATCGCCATACGACAAAGTATAAGACGGATTCGACGCCGTTTCGATAACAAGCCGCGTTTTTCCACCGGGCTGCAAACCTGTACGCATAGAGCGCAAAATATTTGGTGCAGCGAACACCACACGTGGTGCCAACCCCACAACCAGTGCAGAAAAACTGACCGTTTTCAAAAATCTCCTTCGCGATACTTTCATGACATGAATTATATCAAAAAAAAACACCACTTTCAAGTAAAGTGGTTATAAAAAAAAGTGCCTATCGGCACTTTTTTATAACTGGTTTTATCTGCTTATACAATTCGCAAAGGCATTCGAAATAAGTGATGTTTCTGCCTGGGTCAAAGTTGTGACAGGCACAGTATAACAACGCGTACTGTCGCGAATGATAAATACTTTGGTTCCGCGCTTGTATGCTTTTTGCATTTTATCCATCTGTTGAGATGTTAAAAACGAATTTTGCGTCAAAGAACTGTTCGTCAGCCCCGCCTGAACAACCTGATTAGCACTGGCATAATCGTATATTTCAGACATTGAAGTCACTTCCATAAAAACGCTTTGATCTTCGTTTGGGTTTTGCTTCGCATTCTGGGTGGTTGGAAAAGCAACATTCGCAACCAAAGATACTGCGTTTTGCAGGTTTGGTGTTTCGTTTGTTGTTGTCGGATGTGACACAGTGTTTAACTGTAAATCATCACCACAAGCAAGGTTCATACGATTGGTATAACCCGCCAAAACAGCATCAACTGCTGATTCCCAATTGGCACCTTTGGAATTCAGATCCAGGCTGACTATCTTTTCAGCCCACCCCCAAACATTTGCACCAACATTACCAGCATTCACAAATCGCGTCACCATTTCCGCAGAACCGCCCACAACCCCAGAGCCGCAATAATCATTTAATTGTGTTGTCAACATACTGGTCGTTTCATTGCCATACGCCAATGCCACAGAATGGCATGCCATCGCCGCTTCGAGTTCACGACGACGTTGCACACACAAATCAGAATGAGATTTAGTCAATTTATCAGCCATATTAGCCATCGACAGATAAGACATCAATTCTTGTTGGACATAGGACGGACAAAGACGCGCCGCAGTATTCATACCACCTGCCCCATTGCGTGTCATTGTGTTGTATTGTGGCAACAAAATAGATGTATCCTTTTGCAAACAAAGCAAAGTATAGTTATAAAGTTCGCTTTCTGTTGCATACATACAGCGCCCAGATGTTTTTCCAGGAACAATCGTTGTATCGCCACAATAATCGGTCAAACAATTCATAATCTTTTGACGACACGCAGTATCAACATCTGGCTGAGTAATTAAAAAATATGTGTTTCTTTGGTTTTGGATATAGGCATTCATAACCCCCTTTTGCCCACGCGAACCAGCAGTCGAAATTCCAACCCCATTCGTATATACCAAAGCGCGCGAAGTATCATTTGCGACCGTCCCAGCAGAAACCGCCAAAGCCGCCCCACCAGACAAAAATGCGCCCAAACAACCAAATGTTATCCAAAAATTCTTCATGGAATATCCCTCTCGTTATGATTTATTTTACCATATTTGAATTATAAACGCAATAGAACTTTCACAAAAAAACACAAAAAAGTTGATTTAGGCAAATAAATTGCTATATTTCCAGTATGACTTTGACAAATAATGATATTTTGAATCAGATTTATGATGATGTTTGCGCCCTAAGGGGGTTTCTTTGACCCGCAAAAAATTCAATCTGAAATTGATAAATTAAACGGCATTTCAAACACAGACGGCTTTTGGGACAAACCTGATTATGCACGCGGAATTCTACAAAAGAAATCCGGGCTTGAAAAGCAATTATCCGAATTTAATCACTTGGAAAACGAATACAAAAACCTTAGCGAACTTTATGATTTATCGCCCGAAGACGCAGATGTTTTGAGTGCTATATCTGCCCTTAGCGATGCTGCACATCGTGCAAAGTTTATCACATTGTTTCGCGATTCAATGGATAATAATGGCGCTTTCTTGTTTATCCAAGCGGGCGCTGGTGGAACCGAAGCACAAGATTGGGCACAAATGCTATCGCGTATGTATACCAGATGGTGTGAAAGACATGGCTTTGCTATCGAAGTGGTCGAAGAACACCCAGGCGATGTTGCTGGGATAAAAAGTGTCACTTTCCGTATATCCGGGGAACGCGCGTTTGGTTGGCTTAAAAACGAAATTGGCGTTCACAGATTGGTAAGAATTTCCCCTTTTAATGCAAATGGAAAACGCCAGACCAGTTTTGCTTCTGTTGATGTTTGGCCGGATGTTGATGATTCCATAGAAATTGAAATAAACGAAAAAGATTTGCGTATTGATACTTATCGTGCCAGTGGTGCCGGGGGGCAACATGTCAACAAAACTGATTCTGCAGTGCGTATCACACATATTCCGACAAATACCGTTGTGACTTGCCAGAATGAACGCAGTCAAATTCAGAATAAAGAAATGGCGATGAAGATGTTAAAATCGCGTCTTTATGAACTGGAAATGCAAAAACGCGCCGAAGAAGAAGATGCAGCAAAAGCGCTACAGAAAAAAATCGAATGGGGCAGCCAAATTCGAAACTATGTCCTTTATCCGTATCAATTAGTCAAAGATGTTCGCACAAATGTTGAAAAGACTGATTCTGATGCTGTTTTGGACGGCGATTTAGATGATTTTATGCTCGCAATGCTGGGGAAACAATAATGAATAACAAAGATTCACAAATTCAAAAAATAAAAGAAATGTATCCTAATGCAAAAGATATTTGCCAGCCAAAAGAACATGGTAATGTGCACGATATATACATTGTCACAGATGATTCAAATGATAAATTTGTGTGCAGATTTTCATCAAAGAACACCGCCATACACAACCTTTATGCAAGTAAATTATTGTCATCTTATGGCATAAAGGTTCCAGATGTTTCTTTGCATAAATATGGCAGACAATACTGTGAAACATATCCTTTTATACATGGAAAAACTTTCTTTGAAAGAATAAATGACGGTATTTCAAAGGAAAAACAAGACCAAATCTATAATCAAATGTTTAACCTTGCATGCAAAATTTCTGAAATTCCTTATAATTGCAAAACACAACCTTGTGTTTGTTTAACATACAAAATGGCTAGTTGTTTCTTCAATTCTCTTAATCAGAGTGATTTGGTGTTGTGTCACACAGATTTGCACGCAAAAAATGTCGTCCTTGACGACAATGATAATGTGGCTGCGTTGCTTGATTTGGATGCAGTGTATCCAGAATACATGGCTTTTGCACTGATAATGCTTATCAAAGACGCACAAACTTTTGGATGTGATTCAGGAAAACTTATTAAACTTTGCGAAGGCAAGTATATGTTCCCAAAGTTCATTAGCATTGATGCCCAAACAAAACTTTATTCCAAGATAAAGAAAACTGTTAAGTCTGTACTTGGCGAAAACATGGTTAAACAAATATTGAAAATTCGTGTAAAATAGCCTATAATACAGACACATGCACCCATAGCACAACTGGATAATGCGTTGCCCTCCGAAGGCAAAGATTGCAGGTTCGAATCCCGCTGGGTGCGCCATGAATTAAAAACGCCGCCTTGTGTGGCGTTTGTTGTTCCCAGTCCCAGCGGGATCGGTCAGAGCGATAGCGCATGACCAATCCGCAGATAAACAATTAAGAAAATGTTAAAAAATCGAAGTTTACAAGATTTTTTTAATTTTATTTATTTGTTTATCAAGCCACCGCTGGGTGCGCCACGAATTAAAAAAAACCGGTTTTGCCGGTTTTTTTATTCGTCCGGTAAACCCGTGGGATGAGAACCGACCAAGTTGCGAAATTTAGCAAAAATATATTGACAAATTGTATTTTTTGTATTATATATAGTTTGATAAACAAAAGGGACTAAACCATGAAAAAACATTATATTTCTTTGGCTTTCTTTATAACGCTGTTGTTGTCAACAGGTTGTGAACATAAAGAAAAGACTGTTGTCAGACAAAATCTCGTTGTCGAACATGAAAAATTACACGATTTTGGTGATGATGACCCAGGGTTCGGCATTTTGTATTATCGTGATTTACAAGATAGCATTATGCGTGTGACTTTTTATGACGGATATGACTTTGATTATGTTGAATTGGGCGACACTTTGAATATTGAAATAACCAAGAAAGTCTTCCGCAAAAAATATAACAAGTGCAATATGGTTTATCAAGAAGATGCAAATATTGACCCAGGCGCTACTTTGCGTAAAAAGAATGAAAAACTGAAAAACGATTCATTGGTTCAGGCGCGCCGCGAATTGCTGCGCAAATACATGGACGAACATCCATTACAAATTATGTCACCTATGGCGATAAAAGTCCGAAGATAAACCGTTGACAGTGGCAAATATCGTGATAGTATCAACAAAGCACTAAGGATAAAAAAATGAAATACGTACAAACATATAAATTGATGAAAAATTTAAACGCACTGATTAAAGCTGGGGAAATATCTAAACCAGTAGAAAAAGAGCAGATTTTTTTTGATGTTAAATATTTGTCCTTGACCGCGGAATGCGCACAATATAATTTGACCATCAAAGCAATAAGAAAAAATTCATCTGTTTATGGGGAATTTTATACCGTATATTTCAATGATCCGAACCATAAATTGCTTGATAAAAAAGTGTCAACAGACGCCATATTCACAGAAGAAGGCACAAAATTGACACAACTGGTATTCAATCGTCTGGCAAGATACCGCAAAAGAAGCAAGTAAATTTGTTTTATATACCTCTGTAAAAACCGCACCAAGAAGTTGCGGTTTTTCTATTTTTCTTGATTTTGCATACAAAAAAATATATCATATCCGCGTGAAATTAAAGGAATTATGAAACATGGTAAAAGTAAAAGAAAAAAACGCAGATAAACCTGCACACGAATCTGACAAGAATGACGATAAAATCTATTTTATGGCACTTGGCGGACTGGAACACGTCGGTCAGAATATGTATGTTTACAAATATCGCGGAAAATATTTGGTTGTTGATTGCGGTATGGGCTTCTTGGAAGAAGAAATCGGCGCTGGGGACGTTCAATACTGTGATACAACATGGCTTGAAAAGCACAAAAACGATGTTGTCGCTTTTGTTATGACACACGGTCACGAAGATCATATTGGTGCACTTAAATTCATTTGGCCAAAGTTTAGAAAGCCTATTTATTGCACTCGCTTTCCGGCAGAAATATTGCGTCGGACTTTTGACGGTATTGAAATGGACTATAACCCAGAAAAAGATATTATCGAATTTGATGCGGCTGGGGCAGAATTAAACCTTGATCCATTTGTGATTGAGACTTTCCATGTTTCTCATTCTGTTCCCGAAGCGCAAATGTTGATTATAAAAACACCTGCGGGAAAAATCTTGCATACTGGGGATTGGACTTTTAATGATGATAACCCTATTGAACCAGGAACAAATTACGAAAGATTGCGTGAAATTGGTTCTGACCCGAAATTGTTGGCATGCGTTTGCGATTCTACATCAAGTGAAAGACAGACACCACAAACGACAGAGGTTCAAGTTCGTGATACATTGACCGAAATTATGAAAAAGGCACCTGGGCGTGTCTTGGTGACAGGTTATTCACGAAGCCTGGCGCGTATAAAGATGTTTAGTGAAGCTGCGCATGCCGCTGGTCGCGTTGCGTGTATCAAAGAACGCAGCAACCCCAACCCGGTTCCTTATGTCGGTCTGCCAGAATTTCGCGAAATGGGTATTGAATATGGATACTTAAACAAAGACGATGTTTACACTTTTGACGAAATCAAAGATTTGCCAGCAGAAAAACAGGCTATATTCCTTACCGGTTCCCAGGGGGAAAAGTTTGCTATGTTAACACGTCTTTGCAACGGACATGTCAAAGAATTAAAATTGATGCCAACTGATACAGTTGTGTTCAGTGCTATTATTATCCCAGGGCGCGAACAAGATGTATCAAATCTTTATAACAAATTGGCGCGTATGGGGATAAAGACATGTACTATATTCGATACAGATAATCTGCACGCGTCTGGTCACGCTGGGCGACCTGAATTCGAAAGATTTTACGATATGGTTCATCCCCAGGTTTCTATTCCAATGCACGGAGAATACATATCTGAGATGCTTAATGGTAAAATGGCCATGGAACGAGGTGGCGCAAAATATATGATGCTGGTTCATAATGGCGATATGATTGCACTGAAAGACGGAACAGAACCGTATGTTTGTGAATCTATACAAACTGGTTTTGTCGTTATGGAAGGCGAAACGGAACGCAGTGCCGATGACCAGGTTTATAAAAATCGCAAAAAGATCGCCTCAAACGGTGCTATATTCGTCACCCTACCCGTTGATAAAAAAGGTTTCCTTAAAGGTGTGCCAGAAGTATCAAGTGCTGGAATCTTTGAATCTGATGATACAGGTTTTATGAAACGTCAAATTCAAATTGAAATTACCAATGCGATTGATAAATTGACTAAAACAGAACGCAAAAACCAAGACAATTTGAAGAAAGCGGTTCAAGTGGCTTCTAACAAGGTCATTCGTGCAAGTCTTGGCGCAGACAAAAAGCCACAATACAGCGTTCATTTTATATTGAAATAATTTTTTGGACAAAGCGGTTGAAAAACGCGATAAAATCTGGAACGAGCTGAAAAACATAATACTTGATAGGGATACAGCAAAAAACCGTATATTTGATCGAACAAAATAACATAAAACATCCGCCGATTGGCGGATTTTTCTTGCTTTTGTCAAAAATATGTATAAAATATGCCCTGCTGGATAACCAGAACTGAATAATCGGCGGTGTCTTTTGGTCCCGCTTGAAATAAGGATTCTGTGAAGTGTTCGGCACAATAAAAACCAAAAAACTAAAAGGATAAATTATGGCAAGGGCTGGTGCAAAACGCAGCACACGTAAATTAAAAATTGGACGCTCACTGGGTGTCAACTTGTGGGGTCAGGCTAAATCCCCTTTTAACAAACGCAAATACAAACCAGGACAACATGGCCCAACTTCCCGTGGGGCTTCGTCTTCTGATTACGCAAAGCAGATGCGTGCAAAACAGACTTTGAAGGGATATTACGGTAATATTGGCGAAAAGAAATTCCATGCTTATTATTTGGAAGCAGACAATATGAAAGGTGACACACCTGATAATTTGATTGGCTTGTTGGAAAGACGCCTTGACGCCGTCGTATATCGTTCTAAATTGGCGCCAACAGTGTTTTCTGCCCGTCAATTGGTTAGCCATGGTCACATCTATGTCAATGGCAAACGCGTTAAAATTGCTTCTTATCGCGTGAACCCTGGCGATGTTATCACGGTCAGCGAAAAGGCAAAACAAATGCCATTGGTTGTATTGGCTTTGGAAAACGGCGAACGCAATTTCCCAGATTATATCACAGTAGACAGCAATGCTTTCACTGCGACATATACTCGCGTTCCTGCTTTTGCAGATGTTCCATATCCTGTTCAAATGCAACCGGAATTGGTCGTCGAATTCTATTCACGTTAATAGAAAAAAGATTATCAAAAAGCCCCGCCCTTGGTGGGGTTTTTTGTTGCTTAAAATTTTGTATTATGTTATTATCAAGCAGATAATCAAAGGGTTTTATTATGGATGATAAAATTATTTTAACTGGAATTAAACCAACTGGAACGCCACATATCGGAAACTATATCGGCGCGCTGAAATCTTTGATTGAATTATCACAAACGCACAAGACATATATGTTCATTGCTGATTTGCACGCGTTGAATGCTGTTCATGACGCAAAAGAAATAAAACAACACACTTACGAAATTGCCGCGTTGATGATAGCAATGGGGTTAAATCTGGAAAACACTGCTTTTTTCCGCCAATCTGATGTAAACGAAGTTTATCAATTATCTAACTTTTTAATGAATGTGACACCAAAAGGTTTAATGAATCGCGCACATTCTTACAAAGCAATGGTTGACAAGAATAATGCTGCTGGTGTCGATGTTGATTCTGGTGTGAATATGGGACTTTACACCTACCCTGTTTTAATGGCAGCAGACATTTTACTTTATAATTCTGATATTGTGCCTGTCGGCAAAGACCAAAAACAACATGTAGAATTCGCACGCGATATTGCGGGATATTTTAATAATATTTATGGTGAAACCTTCAAATTGCCAGAACCGATAATTGGTGAAGAAAGTGGCTATATCCCTGGTCTTGACGGCAGAAAGATGAGCAAGTCTTATGATAACACAATTCCGCTTTTTGCGCCAAGTAATGAATTAAAGAAAAAGGTTATGCGTATAATCACAGATTCCAAAACACCCGAAGAATCAAAGAACCCTGATGAATCTACGATATTCCAGATTTACAAATTCTTTGCCAACGCTGACGAAATCGCGGCATTGCGTAAACGTTTCTTGGACGGTGGTATGGGATACGGCGAAGCAAAAACAATATTATTTGAAAAAATGGATTCTGTATTATCTGCCCCACGCAAAGAATATGAAAGACTGATGGCAAACCCGTCTGAGATTGATGCGATATTGAACGAAGGCGCTGCACGTGCACGTGTTGTCGCGTCCCGCGTGGTGGCCAAGGTTAAAAAGAAAATGTTGGGATTATAGAAATAGCAAAGGAGAGAGATATGAAAAAAACACTTGCCATAACAGCCGGAATCATTGGTGTAGTTGCCGTTCTTGATTTAATTTTCGGTGTATTTGAAAAACCAAAAGAAATTAGAAAAATAAATGTAAACGGCGAATGTTTAACATCTGTTCCAAAGGATAGAACAGCCATTACTTTGCGCGTGACAACACTTGATAAAAACGCCGCAGTATCTATGAAAATGGCGACTGAAAAAATGGCAGAAATTACAGACTATTTGAAAAAATTAGATGTCAAAATGCAGACAACCGAATTCAATTCTTATGAAAAAACAGAATGGAATCATGTCACGCAAAAATCTGAAAACTTGGGGATAGAAACGCGTATTGCGGTGGAAGTTTCTGCGGCAAACCCCGAAATTATTGAATCTGTATTGAACAACTACGCGGGGCAGGACAATGTTTTTACAGAAAACTTCCGCATGTTCACAAGTTCCGAGGTCTTGAAACCAGCAATGGAAAAATGTTTGGGCGCTGCGGTTATTGATGCACGTGCGCGCGCAAATGCGCTGGTTGCCGGGGATAAAGTAAAAGTTGGTAAGTTGTTATCTGTGTCCTATGGCGATGTTTCTTATAGCGAGCGCCCATACGCCAATTACAGAATTATGGGAGCAAAGATGGCGTCTGGCGCAGTAGAAGAATCATTTGACGCATCTGGAACTATCGTTGGCAAAGATACAGAAATCACAGTAAATGTATCTGCTACTTTTGAAATAAAATGATTGAGATAATTGCAGAGTTTGTTGATTACTTGTTGAATACGAAAAATTATTCAACACACACTGCGTCTGCGTATGAAAGTGATATTCGTGACTTCCTGAATTTCTTTGTGCGGTTTAATGATACAGTTGAACTGTCTGATATTGCGCGCGCAGATACCTTTGCTTTTCGTGGATGGCTAGCAGACAGGGCTAAACGCGAATTGACACATAAATCTACGGCGCGCGCGTTATCGTCTTTGCGGACTTTTTATAAATGGCTGGGACGATATAAAAACATTCAAAATGATGCAATTGGGCTTATATCTTCGCCAAAAGTAGAACGCAAATTATCAAAAGCCATTGAAACCACAGATGTATCTGATATGCATGGCGCAATTCGTGCAATTGATATGAACGAACCATGGATAGCAGCGCGCGATTGGGCATTGGTCGTTTTGATATTTGGATGTGGCTTGCGTATAAGTGAGGCTTTATCATTAAAAAATATTGATGTTATGGGTGCGCCTGATTCACTGCGTATTATTGGTAAAGGCAACAAAGAACGCATTGTTCCAGTATTGCCTGCTGTGAATACAGCAATTGAAAAATATGTTCGAATAAACCCTTTTGGCAATCGCGCCGAAGAGCCATTGTTTCGCAGTGTTCGTGGGCTTCCCATGTCACCGCGTATGGCAGAAAAAGTTATAGAAAATCTGCGCCACTATTTACAATTGCCAGATTATGTGACACCGCACGCGCTGCGACATACATTTGCAACCGCCCTGCTTGCTGGGGGCGCAGATTTGCGCAGTTTACAAGAACTATTGGGGCACGCGTCATTATCAACAACGCAATTGTATACTAAGGTTAATATGGCAGAAATAATGGACGCTTATAAACACGCACACCCAATGGCAAGCGAATAAATCTATCTGCTTCGTTTAGCGCATCTTGCCTTTATCCGATTGCGAATGTCGGTCACGAAATCATACGGATGGATAGATTCTTCCAAAGTATTGTGCAAACCACGCGACAACCAACGTAGTAAAACACCTTTTTTCTGAATAACTTTTTCATCATGGGGGGCTTGGGAACTATGAATTACTATACAATCTTCCTTCACTATAATATCATATTTTCTATTCTCAAAGGCAATATTATAACTGGTCAAACCTTCTGCTTTTGTCACAATTGTGGATGTATGGTTCAAGACATCTAGAATTTCATATATTAAAGTAATGTCTTTAACCCAATTTAGTGTTTGTTCTGGTTGATATTTGTTAAGAATCGCCATGTTTTACCCTTTTGACTATGTCTTTGGTAATGAGAGTATTATAAAAATACATAAAATCAAGATTTTTATAAATAAAAACCGCCCAAATGGGCGGTTCGTTTATTAAAGATTTTTTATTTCTTCCAAAACGCAAAACCAGAACGTTTCTCTTTGTGTTCTTCGCGCGCCTTGCGTTCTTCACGGGCGCGTCTGCGTTCTGCGCGACGTTCTTGAAATCTTTTTGCAGATTCTTCGTCTCTTTGAACCAATTTCAATGTTGTCGCAGATAATTTTCCATTTCTTACTTCTTCTTCGAATTCGACAATATCATTTTCATTCAAGAAACGAATATCTGCCGCTTTTAATGAAGAAGAATGAACAAATACATCATCCGTATTTCCGTCTTCGTTTGGGGTATCAGGGGCAATAAAGCCGAAACATTTTTTGCTGTTATACCATTTAACCTTTCCTTGGCGCATAATTTAATCCTTTACTACACTTGTTATAGTTATTGTTTACCATCAATAACCTATTCATATTCTACTACCTTTTTGAATATAAATGCAAGCAAATATAGTAGGAATGCGATTCCCTATTTTTTGTAATAACGTTGCAATTCTTTCATGATGAATTCAAAGAATTTTCCCGCCATAGTTTCTGTATTTACATGCCAATTAGCGTGTGAATAAGGCATAGCCGCAACCAATATAAAGCGCGCCATCCACCGGAATATACGAATTTCTTGGTCTTTTGTCAATTTGGTCGGCGCATTTTGGACATAAAACACTTCGTTTTCAACCGCAGTATCAACCTTTCTTATAATCGTTTCTACAATCTTTTGTGGATAATATATTGTCGAAATTTTTGGAAAACCGTCAAAAAGCATATCTTCGTTGCCGTCACTGTATAAGATGTTCCACCCTATTCTATCGAACAAACTTTCCACACAGTCACATATTGTCAGATTGTACATCTTTACACCTTCGACATGCAAGTTTTCAGTATATTCAGATACAGTTGCAACAGTGTTTGCTTTTTTGTTTTCTTTTGATCTTGCTTTCTCATACGCAGTATGCGTTTTGTGTTCAAATTCAAAGAATGTTCGAACCTGACATATAATTTCCATTGGAATTATTTTATCTTTGGTTCCAATGTTCAAAATCAATTTAGCGTCCCGATAACCGCGTGGATTTGTTATATCAAAAAACTTATCACGCACAGCGATAATTTTATCGGGCCACATATTGCAAATGCGTTCTATAAAAGTGCGCGCTTGGGGCACCAAATCGAACAAACACTTTATACGCCAAACATCTTCCAAACGCGCATAAGGCGTCCTTATCTTGTCCAGAGCGCGAACAAGCTCTGCTGCTATTTTCTGGTGCCCAGAGCCAATAATCCCAAGTACTGTAGATGACGCATCTGTAATGAAAGATTTTGTGAAAACGTCTACAATTTTATCATGTACAGCCTGGGCAGAAGCAACACGTTCTGTCTTTGCAATAACATTATAAGCGGTCATTGCAACTTCGTTTACATAATCTTTGTAATATTTACCAGTTATTTTATCAACCGCCCGAGAAACACTTTTCTGTGCCCCAACAATAACAGATACAATGGATGACACAGCCAAATCTATTTTGTGCCCCTGGGTCGATATAAAAAACTGATTACGCATTGGGTCTGCGTCCAAGCGATGATTTACAATATAAGGTTCCAAAGGATTGATGTCCCTTATTGTAATTGGAACATTTATTGCACTGTCTTGTTCATAATCGTAAACATGCACAGCAGCCTTTGGCGCACCGAAACATCTGCCTATGGATAAAAAGACCTCTTTGAACCAATTCATAGAATCAGTGTAAAGATTTGTCAGATATTTATGCGTCGCGTCATCAATACGACCAGATTTTAATGCGCTGTCTAAAAATTCCAGATTCTGTTCATCGCGCACTTTTGTTGCCATAAAAACATCTTGGTATTCGCCATGCGGCAGCATTTTGCCAACCCTTATTTCATCATTGGGAACAAGATAACATCGCGTGCGGACGGTTGATCAAAAACAATTGTTGCCAATCTGTCGATTCCAACACCCACACCAGAAATTGGCGGGAAACCATGTTCCATAGCACGCACAAAATCATTATCTGGGTTGAATGCTTCTTCGTCACCGTCGGCTATGTTTTTAGCCTGTTCTTCAAAAGCATGAAGTTGTTGAATTGGGTTTACCAACTCTGAATAACCTTTGCTTAATTCAGCGCCAGCAACCAACAATTGATACATATCCAAACATCTGTCATCATTATCATTATGACGCGCAAGTGGCACCATATATGTCGGATAGTTGTAAAGGAATGTTGGTTGGACAATAGTGTTGCGAATCTTGCGTTTATAAACATAGTCCACCAATGCAGGCAATGATTTCAAATCTTCCAATTCTGACATCGGGAACATACCTTCGTCCACCAATTTTTGACGCAACGCATCTACATCATCAAAATCAAGGATATTGCATCCAAACAATTCATTCATTTTGGCAGTGTAATCTATCATTTCATATTTTGAAAAGTCTAACTTGGTCCCCTGATATTCTATTTGCAGTGTACCACGTGCCTTTTCAATCAAGTATTGAACCAAATTCCATGTAAATTCGATATTTTTATGATAGTCCCAATATGCCGCATACCATTCTATCATGGTAAATTCTTGAAGGTGCATAGCATCCATTCCTTCGTTGCGGAAATCTTTTGCAACTTCGTAAACTTTGTCAAAGCCTGCACCAATTGCTTCCTTCAAGAACAATTCTGGCGAAATACGCAATTGGAAATCAATGTCCAAAGCATTGTGATGCGTGATAAACGGACGCGCCGCAGCCCCAGATGCAACATTCTGCATAATTGGGGTCTCTATTTCCAAGAAACCATGATTATTCATAAATTCACGCAAATTTTGTGTCATTTTGAAACGACCAAGTAATGTATTACGTGCCTCTGGGTTAGAAATCACATCCAAATATCTTTGACGATAACGCGTTTCCATGTCTGTTAAGCCATGATACTTTTCGGGCAATGGACGCAAAGCCTTGGATAAAATTTCATATTTTGATACACGAACTGTCAATTCGCCCGCCGTAGTGTGGTAAAGTGTACCAGTAATACCGATAAAATCGCCCAAGTCTACATTTGCTTTCATAAATTTATAGTTTTCTTCGCCCAATTCTTCACGTGACATAGAAAACTGAATTTCACCTTCAATGTCATAAATGCGTCCGAACATCAATTTGCCAAGCCAACGCAATGCAGTCACACGACCAGCCAACACAACCGCCGTATCATCAGCCAATTCGCGCGCATCTTTGATTGTATGCGAACGATCAAAGCGCCCCTTCCATACAACACCGTCACGTTTTTTAATATTTTCAACCTTTTGCATGCGTGCTTCTAGTTCGTTTGTCGATATAGTCGTATTTTCTGACATTTTTCTTTTTCCCTTTGGTTTAGTTAAAAAAACGGACACATATAAGATGCGTCCGTCAATTCTTGTTTGATGGTCGCACCCTGTTATATCAAAGATTTTTTTATCTGTTTCATCTTTTATCTTTTTTCGCACTATTTTATAACACGAATATTTTTTATTTTCAACAACAAATTCTTTTCTGAATGCAAATATTTTTTTAGTTTGTATTTTTCCGGAAAAATATATTGATTTGTTTTTATTTTTTTGGAATATATACCTAGACAAAAAATGGAGAGTATGTATGAATAAAACTGTATTTGCTTTTTGTGCTTTGTTGTTTGGTGTTCAGGCTGCGTGGGCAGACAAGGAAACGATTGGAAAGTTGGGTGATTATATGCAGGTTGTCGTTCCTGTATACGCTTTCGGTATGGCGGTGAACGAACCTGGCTGGGAAGGGGCAAAACAATTCGCATACTCTTTTGGTGCAATGGAAGCAACCGTATACGGACTTAAATATTTAACCCGCGAACGCAGACCGAACAAGGCAGACAATCACTCTTTCCCAAGTGGGCATACCGCTGCTGCTTTTTCTGGTGCAACTTTTATACACAAAAGATATGGATATAAACAAGCGCTGGTACCGTATGCGATGGCTGTGTTTACCGGATATTCGAGAATTGTGACGAATAAACATTATTGGTGGGACACACTGGCTGGCGCCGCAATCAGCAGCGTTATATCATGGACAATCGTCGACAGATACGATGGTACCCAGGTTTCGGTCAGCCCACAGTCTGTTTCATTCAAAACAACGTTTTAATATAGTAGCACAAGGATGAAAGAATGTTGCTCTGTACTGTTTTGTTGTTTTTTGGTTTTTTCTTGCTGATTCGCGGTTCTGACGCATTTGTTGATGGCGCAACCGCGCTGGCACGCCGCTGGCATGTATCAGAGTTTTTGATTGGAATGACAGTGGTCGCAATGGGAACATCTGCCCCGGAAATTTCTGTAAGCGTTGCATCCGCTTTGCGTGGTTCTGCTGGTGTTGCCGTCGGCAACATCTTGGGCAGCAATATTGCCAATATCTTGCTTATACTTGGTGTATCTGCTGTTATTTGTCCATTGGCAGTTCGTAAAAACACGCTTCTTTACGAAATGCCTTTCATAGTATTTATAACATTGCTTTTAATGTGGTTTGGGATAACGTTTGGTGGTATTAGTCGTCTTGCTGCTGTTGTATTGTGCGTATTGTTTTTCCTTTATATGCTGTATCTTTGCCAAGTACCATCTGAAACGGACCGCGGGCAAAACCAAGTTGCAAAGACGATGTCCGGCTTAAAGACCGCATTGAGTATTATTCTGGGGCTGGGCGCGTTGGTTATCGGCAGCAATTTAACAGTTTCTTCATCAATAGAAATCGCACGATATTTGAATGTATCAGAACGAATAATCGGACTGACTATTGTTGCAATTGGAACAAGTCTGCCAGAACTGGCTATTGGTATCACTGCTGCTTTGAAACGTCATATTGATTTGGCTATTGGTAATATCATCGGAACAAATATATTTAACATAGTATTTATCTTGGGGCTGGTCGGTTTAATCAGCCCGCTCGCATTTGAAAACGGTTTTATACTGGACAGCGCAGTCGCGCTTTTGGCAGCAGGAATGTTGTGGGTGTGTACATTGTATAAATCTGGTTTAACGCGCATTCATGGTGCTTTGTTCTTGTTATTGTATTTTTCATATTTGCTGTATCTGATTTTTGTTGGATAATCTGTAAAAAACACTTGCATTATGAAAAAAAATATGTAAGAATGACGCTGCACGCGGGCGTAGCTCAGTTGGCTAGAGCGCAACCTTGCCAAGGTTGAGGTCGTGGGTTCGAGCCCCATTGCCCGCACCACAAATTTTCGTTAATAAAAAATCGCCGTCGTTGGCGATTTTTTGTTTAAGAAAATTTAGTGTCCCGCCGTAGTTCCACAAACATTGAAGGCATCTTGTTGTTTCTTTTTTGTTTGTGATACGAAATTAAGCAGCACGAAGGCGGACAATCGATATGTTTGTTTTTTTTATTTTGTGGGCAATGGGGCGAGTTGCGAGGCGAGGCAACATTGTTGCCGAAGTACATTGCCCGCACCAAAGTTTTTTATTAGAAATCCGGGCATTTGCACCGGATTTTTTGTTTTTCACTCGAATTATTGCCCACAAACAAAAATCCTGGAAAATCCAGTATTTTTTTGCTTTGGCACACTTGAAAATAAAGGATAAAAACCTATGTTTAAAAAGTGTAAAGCAAACTGTCAAGCAAATGACAACCTTTATATAAGAAATGATGTGTTTTATTATATGGTCGAATTACCGCGTCAAGATGGTAAAAGACGATATTTTATAAAATCATTACACACAAAAGATTATTACGAAGCATTGGAAAGGCATTTTATCCAAATATGGTCACATAAAAACAGCACCTTATAGTGCCATTTATCATAAAACATACATAAACACGCCAAATTCAAGCCGTGGACAACGAAAATAAAATCGGCAATAAAACTATAAATCAGAAAGGCAGAACAGTTTATATATTTTTTACTTACGTTTGTTTAGAACATAAAAAATACTTCCAATAAATGTTGTAAATAATGTTACAAAAAACAAATATCTTATAACATGATAAACACTGGAACCCAAAATATCTCTCGCATACCAATATTCTATTTGTTCACGTTTATTATCATTTTTGAAATCAATATATTTTGGTTCTACTTTTTTTACACCTTTTTTATCAAAACTTAAACTTATGTATCCATATTTCTTTATATTTTCATCTCTAATAACTTGACCACTGGATGGGGTTGTATAAAAAGGAACACCTGCAAAATTGTTTTTTTCAAAATAATGAACATGTCCGAACAACATCACATCAACTTTATATTTTTTTAAAACATTTTCTAACTTATTTTTTGTTAAAACATCTAATTTATCATTACTAATACCTTTTTTAATAATTGGTGGAATATGAGAATATATAACACAATTATTAAACATAGGTCTAATTTTTTTCAATGTATCCTCTAACCATTCAAACTGTTCGTCATCTATATTTCTTGAAGAATTATCCAAAGCTATAAATAAAACATTTCCATAAGAAAACCAATAATACGTATTGCCCATAACATTACGATATGGATGCACATCATATTTATGTTTTTTAAAAACATCATGATTTCCAGGGACCGCATATAACGGCATGTTTCCAACATGTTTTTTAATTTCGTCTAACAACCAATATTGTCCCAAACTGCTGGTATGTGTAATGAAATCACCAAGATATAACATAAAACTATAATTTTCATCTGATTTTCTTATATCATCTATAACTTGCTCTAACACATGATTTTCTGCCCCCGTATCAGACAATACTGCAACAGAAAACTCATTTTGATTTTTAGCAAAAAAATGTGAGGCAGGAGACTTTAAGTAATAGTTTGATTTTGAAAATCTATCCATTGAACAAACATGAAATACAGACATAAAAAATATACTCAGCACACCTAATATACTTATAACAAAGAAAAATTTATAAACATATTTCATAATAGTTCCCTACATCATATCCATAGATAATTTATTCTTGGTGTGCTAGGGTATCACAAAAAAAACGTAATACAAATATATTTTTTTAATGTATAGAAAAATTTTTTACTATACGTGATATCGGCTAAGATATATTCTTTGTCAGAATTCCTGACATCAGAATGAATTGAAACAAAACATTAAATAAAAGTCAATGTTATTTTATGAATATAAAATACAGTCATTGTGGGTAAAAAAATCGTGTGCTTTTTACAAAAAATACGATAAATTCAAAAAAGTGTCAAGCAAAGTGTCAGGCAAACTGATAAAAATGGCTGAATTTCGGGTTAAAACGGACTAAAAAATGCCAAAAAAGGCGTGATTGTGGTTCCCATTGCCCGCACCAGAATTTAAGAAACATCCGCAAGGATGTTTTTTATTTTGTGGGCAATGGGGTATTACAAGCAATAAAAAAACCGCCCGGTTGGGCGGTGGAAAGTTATGTTTCTGAAATTAAAACCATTTCCATGGCTGGAACGCACTAAGCAGTCCCATAGCCGTACGTTTGTCTGCAATTGTGTGACCACAACGCGGGCATACCAAGAACGGTTTAAGGAAAAGTCTAACCTTGCTGAAAGCAAATGCCCATATTGCAAAGCCCAGTACCCATGCAACGAATACCAAGCCCCACGCGACATAACCAAAATATTCGTTCACTGTGTTCGTCAAGATTTGGACCACACCCAGATTTGACTTTTCCAAATCATTGTATATTTTGCTTGCGACACCCCAACTTGACGGACGCCAAGGATACACGTGTTTTATTCCGTAATTAGTCAATAGTGTAGTCCCAAGTCCCCCAGAACGTTTATCAAGTTGATTTTTAATTGCTTCGTCAATCATTTTATCAACTTCGATTTGAGAAACACGAACCAATTCAGATTTAACAGAATCAAGTTTTTTGTTCACCTGGGCGGCAACTTCATCAACCTTGGCGATGTTCTTGTCCGCTTCTGCTACTGCTTTATTAGCACTTTTAACAGCACTATCTACCCCTTCTGTCTTTATACCCAACTTGTTTGCAAAGCCGGACAATGCAGATATTTTTTTCGTTTCTTCTTTGACTTTGTTTGTCTGCTCTTTAGCCTTGGTCGTAGCATCAGTCACTTTGTTCACGCCACCTTCAACAATCTTGACTTTTTCAATGGCGATTCCAATAGGCTTTTCCAAATTGACAGCATCTTTGATTCCCGCCAATAATCTTTCATATTGTTCTGCGATGTTTCTTTGCAAATCAAAGAACAGCGACACAACCATAGACTTTTTAATCGGTCCAGCATAAGTATTCTTTACATGCAAAGGAAACCAGATTACAAATGCCAACCATATCACCGACACAATCGCAAAAATACGCTTGGTCATTTTGATAACAGACGGTTTTTTCGCGACAGTTTTTGCACCACCACGATCGATTACTTCTATTTCTTTTCTTGCCATAATTTTTCTCCTTTCGGCACAATGATATTAAAATATTGTTATCTTTTTCAAGATATTTTTTTGATATTTTAGAAGCCCCTTTGTTTCATAATGTTCAATATGTTGCGTGGGCTGGCACCAATGTGTTCTAATTCTTTGCGCATTCTATCCTTGGTCTTGGAAAGGCTTTTTTCTATGTTCGCAACCATTTCTTGCAAGATAGCATCTGAATAAAACAGAAAATTTTCCGTCCGCAAAAACTTTGAATCTGCCAATATGTTTCCAGTATACATAAAATATCTGGCGATTATTTCATACACTGGCGCTTCGCCAAGTTTTGTTTTTTCTTTGACAGAATAACTCATATAGTATTTTCCTGGGACGATTTTATATTTCTTTGGTATGACTTCTCTTACTACTTTTCTTTTATCCATTATTTGTTTCCTTTTGTATATTTTTCTGTAAAATCTTTTTTGAACTGTTGAAAAGTTCCGTTTTCTATATTCTCTCTGATATCGCGCATTAAATCTTGATAGAACCAAAGATTGTGCCCTGTCAATAATGTCGCACCCAATATTTCATTACACTTTATCAAATGATGAATATAAGCGCGTGAAAGTTTACACGCAGGACAACCGCATTTTTCATCAATTGGGCGTTCATCATCGGTAAAACGCGCGTTCCGCATATTCATCGTGCCATATCGTGTAAAGGCTTGGGCTGTGCGACCAGCGCGGGTTGGCATAACACAATCAAACATATCTACACCACGTTCCACCGCGCCCAAAATATCAAGTGGTGTTCCAACACCCATTAAATAACGAGGCTTGTCATCTGGCAGCATTGGCGTGACAGTTGCAATCATATCAAACATAACATTTTGCGGTTCACCAACAGCCAAACCGCCAATTGCATATCCGTCAAAACCAATTGCAGTCAATTCGCGTGCAGATTTTTCACGCAGGTCTTTGAAATCTGCACCCTGCACTATGCCAAAAATTCCATATCCGTCACGATTGACAAACGCGTCACGCGAACGACGCGCCCAACGCGTCACCATATCAACATTCTTTTCTGCTCTTTCACGTGTAGTCGGCAAATGCAGGCATTCATCCAAAACCATAGTGATATTGGAATCCAGTTGATGCTGAATATGAACTGACTCTTCCGGACTAAGAAAATGTTTAATGCCACCGTCGATGTGCGAAGTAAATTCTACGCCCTCTTCTTTCATTTTTACAAGGTTAGAAAGCGACATAACCTGAAAACCACCAGAATCTGTTAAAATAGGACCATGCCAGCCACTGAATTTGTGAAGACCGCCCATTTTTTTAACCAAATCACCACCCGGACGCATCATAAGATGATAAGTATTACCCAATATTACTTGCGTTCCAGTTGCGGCAACCTGTTCCATGGTCATCGCTTTCACCGTGGCTGCCGTTCCCACCGCCATAAAAGCAGGGGTTTCAAAGTCACCATGCGCAGTATGCACACGTCCGCGACGCGCATTACCATCCTTTGTTAACAAATCAAACTTTAACGACATTTATTTTTCCTTTTTGAACAACAAACAACAATCGCCATAACTGAAAAAGCGGTATTTTTCAGCAATCGCGTGTTTATACGCATCTTTCATTTCTGGCAGCCCTGCGAACGCGGACACCAACATAAAAAGCGTTGATTTTGGCAGATGAAAATTAGTCAATAACACATCCACCGCCCCGAATTTATAGCCTGGTGTGATAAATATATCTGTGGTTTGACAAATAGGCGCAACACGATGTTTACCGTCTGTCAATTTATGTGCGCTTTCCAGTGTGCGCATTGAGGTTGTCCCCACAGCAATTACGCGCGTGGCATTGTTGATAATATCTGCCTGTTCTTGGGTGATACAGCACCATTCACTGTGCATTTTGTGTTCATTTAGGTTTTCTGTTTTGACTGGCATCCATGTTCCAGCCCCAACATGCAGTGTTATTTTTACTATTTTTGCACCGCGTTTTTCGATTTCATCCATCAATTCGGGTGTAAAGTGAAGACCCGCAGTTGGTGCCGCCATAGACCCCAGTGGGTCGGCATACACCGTTTGATACCTGCTTCTATCTTCTGTTTCTTCTTCGCGTTTCATATACGGTGGCAGCGGCATTTTGCCAACCTTGTCCAAAACTTCAAAAACATTGTGACAAAGGAAACGAAACAGCAGACCACTTTCTTCGCTTTTTTTGATAACACGCACATGCGTACCGTCTTCCATGGTTAAAACTGTACCAACTTTGATTTTATTGAATTTTTTGCAAAAACCCCACCAATCTTTTTCATTTACAGATGTGTGCAAGGTTATTTCATGTCCGTCGGCAATGAACCGCGCAGGAATCACACGCGAATTGTTGAACACGACGACATCGCCAGGTTGCAGATAATCAAGAAAATCACGGATATGTTTATCTTCTATTTTGGGAGAAACCACCAACATACGCGAAGAGTCGCGCTTTTCCAAAGGATGTGACGCAATCAATTCATTTGGTAATTCAAAATCAAAATCAGACGTGTGATACATTTATTTAAATTCCAACCCTTGGTCGATATAGTTTTCCGCAACATCTTCCCAATTTTCTTCAACACGTACGAACAAATGCAGACGCGCATTTACACCCCATTGATCTTGGATATCGTGACGCGCCGCGGTTCCGATTTTCTTTAACTGAGCACCGCCACGTCCAACAACAATCTTTTTGTGTGCAGGACTTGCCACAACAATTTTTTGATATATTTCCAGGACACCTTCGGAATCTTGTTCAACCTTTTCTGTCACTACATTGATATGGTACGGCAATTCTTGGTGAATATATTTATATATCTTTTCACGTGTCAATTCTGCCAAATAAAGCATATCTGGCACATCAACCGCGTCTTTTTCTTCAAACAAATATGGTGATTCTGGCATCACAAGGCTCAGCGATTCCAGCATTTGTTTAACACCATCATTTTTAAGCGCAGAAATCATAAATATTTCGCGAAATTCAGCCATATTTGACAATTCTGCCACCATCGGCAAAAGTGTTTCCTTGGCAATTGCATCAACCTTGTTCAATGCGACAAACAGATTCTTGTGTTCTTTGATTTTCGCAATCAAATCACGCACAGTCTGGGTTATCCCCTTTTGCGCATCAATGACCAGCAACACCGCATCCGCATCGTCCAGTGCCGACATAGCCGCACCAACCATCGCCCTATCCAATCTTCTGTTTGGCTTGAAAACCCCGGGTGTATCAACAAAAACCAGTTGTCTGTTGCCGACCATTTTTATTGCGCGAAGGCGGGTTCGCGTTGTCTGCACCTTGTGCGAAACAATGGACACTTTGCGGTCCATTATTTGATTCAAAAGTGTTGATTTACCGGCATTTGTCGGTCCAACTATTGCTATAAAGCCAGAATATGTTTTTGTCATGTTAAAAACCATAGCACACGATTTTGCAAATACAACAAAAAAACCTTGAAAAAGCGATATTTTGTGTAAGGATAAAAAGGTACAGAGAGATACAAACACTTAGGATAAATGTTATGAAAAAATCTTTCACTTTTAATGATAAATGGAATACCAGATTTATGCAAATGGCACAATTGATTTCAACTTGGTCCAAAGACACCAGTACAAAAGTGGGCTGTGTTATTGTCAGCCCTGAAAAAGAAATATTATCCATGGGATACAACGGCTTTCCACGTGGTGTTGACGATAATGTTCCAGAACGTCAAACACGTCCAACAAAATACGAATTCGTTGTTCATGCAGAAGAAAACGCTATTTTGAACGCAAGCAGAAACGGCACACGATTAAGTGGCGGCGTTTTGTATGTGACGATGCCACCATGCACCAGATGCGCTGGATCTATTATAAATTCAGGAATCAAAGAAATTATTTATTTGGAACCAGAGATTCAAAAACAAATTCCAGGCTGGCGCGATAATTTGAAGTATTCTTTTGAAATGTTTAACGAAGCCAGTGTTCATTACAGAGAAATGTCTTTGGAAAAATTCAAAAAAAATGTTGAAGTGTATTGTAGATAAAGAAACGCCCAATTGGGCGTTTCTTTAATCTTTTAATTTCTTGGTCCATTCATTGTCTGGGAAGTTTTTACGCAACATTTCAGAGTATCCGTATGCTTGTTCTGGCAAACCAATCGCGGTATAGCATTCGGTAAGCCTATATAGTGCCTCTGGCGTCATGACTGTTTCTTGGGCTGTTCCAACAATAGATTGCAGACGGGTTATTGCGGCAGTCCAATTTTCGCGTTGCATATCTTCGTGTGCGGCATACATAGCCTTGCCCGCGATATAGTTTTTCAAAATCATTATCTTGTTTTCTGCGTTTTTTGCATATTCTGAATTTGGGAATCTGGTGACCAACTGTTGAAAGCCTTGTAATGCGTACGCAGATTCGCCAGGGTCACGACGAACATCACTGACCTGACGATAATGGCACATTGCACGCAAGTACATCATATAAGGTACGTCACGATGTCCAGGGTGAAACCGCATATAACGGTCAATTGCCAATATAGCCCCCGCAAAATCTTTGTCCATATAACGCGAATACGCCATCATAACCAGCGCATCTGCCGCCCAAGGAGATGCTGGATACTGACTTTCTGCGGTTTGAAATAATTCTGCCGCATCATCGTAATCTTTCTTATTAAATTCAGCATAGGCATCACTGTAAATTTCCGCCAAAGGACGGTCAGGTTTGATTTCTTCGCCCCCGCCGCACGCATACAGCATTGGAGCACAACAAAATAATAAAATGATTTTTTTCATACTTGAATTTCCTTAAACAATCGCAGTATAATGAAACATACAAAAAAATAAAAGAAAAAAATAGGCAAAAAGATGAAATTAGGAAAAAATATATTCGGCGTCGGCGCTATGACAGGAATCAGCCGTATATTCGGCTTTGTTCGCGACATGTTGATTGCGCGATTTTTGGGTGCAGGTCGTATGTCTGATATATTCTTTGCCGCATTCAAATTGCCTAATCTTTTTCGTGACTTGCTTGGCGAAGGGGCGCTGTCTGCGATATTTATCCCTATGTACACAGATATGAAGAAAGACGAAGGTTTTGCGAAAAATGTCTTTTCTTGGCTGATGCTGATTCTGCTTGGAATAACGATAGTTTTTGAAATCTTTATGCCATTGGTTATATGGGCGTTGGCACCAGGTTTCTCAGAAGACCCCGGCAAAATGCAGTTGACTGTTATGATTGCCAGAATTATGTTCTTTTATGTCATCTTTATATGTGGGGCGGCATTTTTATCGGCTGTGTTGAATGCACACTCTCGATTTTTGTTGGCTGCTTTTATGCCAGTGATGTTAAATATTCTATTGATTTGTTCTTTGCTTGGGTCAATATGGTATGGGAATCAATACATCATCTATGTAATGGCAGCAACAGTCGTATTGTCTGGTATAATTCAATTCTTTATACTTTGGCGCCGGATACGCAGTAAACATTTCGGTCTGCGGCTTGTTATTCCCCATTGGAACAGTCAAATTAAAAATATGTTCAAAAGGTTTGGGGTCAGTTTGGTTGGTTCTGGTTTTTATCAAATAACAATAATTGTTGGGACTTTGGTCGCCAGTTGGCAAAGTGGTGCTGTGTCATGGCTTTATTATTCAGACCGTATGGTGCAATTGCCATTTGCAATGATTGGACTGGCGGTCGGAACAGTTCTGATTTCTTCTGTATCAAAGGCTTTGACTGATAAAAATATGCGAAGCGTTTATTTACAGCAAAATTCTTCTATGCGACGTTCAATGATGCTGATTATGCCTTGTATGATTGGGCTGTTCGTATTGGCTGAACCAATTATCAAGATTTTATTTGAACATGGTGCATGGACACCGGAATCTACGCACGCAGTGGCATTGGCTATAAAGATTCAGTGTCTTGTCTTGCCTGCCATGCTGATAAGCCAGATTTACAGCAAAACATTATACGCATCCCAAGATGTGAACACACCCGTCAGAACAAGTGTTATATCTTTGGGTGTCGCAACAATAATTTATCTGGCGCTTTTCCCATTTGTTGGATATTTATCTATTCCAATCGGTGTTGTGGTAAGCGGATATGTCAAAAACTATTTATTAGGACGCATTTGTCGCAAACGCGAATTGATAAGAACAGAAAGAAAAACTTTCGTTTCTATATTCGTCTTTGGTGCTTTGTCCGTTGCGCTGGGTGCGGCTTTGTCGGCACTTCCAATTGCAAATATTTGGATGCTGGGTATTGCAATTTGCGGCTTTGGAATTTTATATCTGCCTGTTGCCTTTGCTATTGATAAATTTATCATAAAATAACGTTTGCAAGTCGCATTCATTTATGATAAAATAAAAATTATGAAAAGGAGAGAATCATGAAAAAAATTGTATCTTTGGCGGTTTTGACTGCTTTGGTTGCTGGATGTATGGATTTGAATTCCAGTGAAGAAAAAACAAACACATACGGACATGACGGTTTTGGCGAAGAACAACTTGCGCCAGCGGCAAGCACTTTGAATACAAACGCGTATTTGATGGCTGCTGCACCGAAATATTATATCGGCAGTCCTTATAAAATCGAAGATGTTCAATATATCCCGGGTGAAGATTTGACTTATAACCAAACTGGTATAGCGGGAATTATTCCTGTGGAATTAAACGGTTCCAAGACCAGCGACGGCGAAACATTTGATTCTAACCAAATGGTCGCGACCAGCAAAACTTTGCCTTTGCCATCTATTGTAAAGGTGACAAATTTGGATAATGGCAGTTCGGCGATTGTTCGTGTAAACAATCGTGGACCTTTTGTGAACACCAGAATTATGGACTTGTCTTCTGCGGCTGCACAACAGATTGGTATGCGCGGCACAGCCAAGGTTCAGATTCAGGTTTTATCAGACGAATCAGTTGCTGTGAAAAATGCTACTTTGGGTGAAGTTGCAAAAACAGAACCTGCACCAGTCGTTATCAAAGAAACAACCGTCGTAGAAACAGCACCAGTACAAGCAGTGGCACCAGTTTCTGGCGATTACAGTGTCCAAGTGGCTGCGGTCTATAGCGAAGATAACGCAAATGCTTTGGCACGCGAATTACAATCGTATGGTAATGCTGTTGTTGTGCGCGAAAACGATATGTACAAGGTTCGTATCATTGATTTGGATGCACCAAATGCGCGTCGTGTTATTGATGCACTGCGCAGCGACAAAGGTATGTCCCCAGGCTTGTTAAAAGCGGGCAAATGGGTTAACGCAGACAGCATTTAATCGAATAGTTGTCATAAGCACCGCCCGATTGGGCGGTGTTTTTATGCTTGATTTCTTTCCTATTATTTGTATAAATCATAACAACCAAGGAAGAAAATCATGCGCGTATTTGTTTTTATTATTTTGTGTTTATCTCTTGCCAGTTGCAATAGTGTCTATATGAAACCAGGAACATTGGATACCGACAAACTTATATATACCCCACGCGGTGGAGAAACAATGCAGCGCTCTTTGAAAGAAATCTTTGATGAACGTGGATACAAAACACATGTTGGGCAATTGTCATCGGTTAGAGAAGGAGATTCTTCCGATTCTGAAACATATTACAAATCTAAAGACATCAGATATTCTGTAATAATAGAAGAAAAATCTGCAATTTTGCGTCCGATTTGGTGCGCATTCAATGGTTTTTGGTGGTGGCGTTTTTCGTTGGCAATTTCGGACAGAAAAACTGGCACAGAAATCTTGTCATGGCGGGGACGCGGCTGCGCCAATTCTTCGCTTCGTAAATTGAATGATATTCTGGACGAATTGGAAAAGAAAGGTCCCGATGCAATAAAAAAATAAACACAAAAAATACTTCAAATATGTTGATTTTTTTGATATGCTTGCTAGGGTAAAAACTAAGTTCAAACAAAGGAGAACATAATGCCTTCATTAAAAGGAACAAAAACAGAAAAAAATTTGCTTATCGCTTTTGCCGGTGAATCTCAGGCACGCAATCGTTATACTTTCTTTGCGTCTGCTGCGAAAAAAGACGGGTATGAGGCAATTGGCAAAATATTCGAAGAAACAGCCGCCCAAGAAAAAGAACATGCAGAACGCCTTTTCAAATACTTGGAAGGTGGCGAACTGGAAATAACTGCTGCTTTCCCAGCCGGTAAAATTGGTGATACTTTGGAAAATTTGAAGGCTGCTGCTTATGGCGAACACGAAGAAAATACAGATATGTATCCACGCTTTGCTCAAATCGCGGCGGAAGAAGGCTTTACCGCTATTGCAGAAGTATTAAAAAACATTGGATACGCAGAACGTTATCACGAATCTCGTTTTCGCGCATTGGCTGAGGCTATTGAAAATGGAACAATATTCAAATCTGATAAAATCGTAATGTGGCGTTGCACAAATTGCGGAAACTGGCACATTGGAACAGAAGCACCAAAGGTTTGCCCTGCGTGTCTTCATACCCAAGGGTACTTTATCAGCGAAGGTGTTATATCGCGCTGTGATACGAACGAAGGATTTTGCGAATACGCAAACAAAGACTAAAAAAAGCACCGCGAAAGCGGTGTTTTTTTATTTGTTTTTCAACTTATTTTTACAAGCAATCGCATACACACCTGCGTTCAAATCGTGTAAAAATGTTGTAACAAAAAACGCAGTTGCCTGGGATAACGTCAGTTTGCTACCATCTTTTGGCGATTTCCAAAAATCAGAAAGTGGATTTTTAACCTGCATTGTTTCCATCATTTTCTATACCCTTCATTTGTTTTTCTATTGCTGAAATCATTTCATCTATACCGATATGACCAGCAGCACTGATTGTTAAAATCTCTGGCTTTTTCTTGCGTCCAAAAGATTTTTTGAATTCCGCAAGACGCGCTTTTAATTCGTCTGAATCAAGTGTATCTATTTTATTTATCACGACTATTTCTGGTTTATCCAAAAGCCCACCACCATAAGAGTCCATTTCGTGACGAATCGCTTTGTACCGCGCCGCCCAATCGTTTTCAGAACCGTCAATCACGTGCAAAATCAATTTAGTGCGTTCTGCATGCCCCAGGAACCTATCGCCAAGACCGACCCCAGTATGCGCGCCTTCAATTAAACCCGGCAAATCAACCATAACAAATTCGCGATTATGCGCGTACATAACCCCCAACTGCGGATTCAATGTAGTAAATGCGTAATTAGCAATTTTGGGACGCGCCGCTGTCACAACAGACAATATCGTTGATTTTCCAGCGTTCGGAAACCCGACAAGCCCAATATCAGCAATCAATTTAAGGCGCAAAATGACCGTTCTTTCTTCACCCGGCAAACCGTCATTAGCCTGACGCGGAGCACGATTAGTCGGGCTTTTGAAATGCAAATTGCCCCACCCACCATTTCCGCCACGCGCGGCGCGATATTCCATGCCGTCCTTATCCAAATCTGCATATTCTATTTCTTCGTTCTCTGATAAAATAACTGTTCCTGTTGGCACAGGCAGATACAAAGTTTCGCCCGAATATCCCGTACGCATCTTGCCCATTCCGTTTTGACCACGCTGTGCCACGAATTTAGTTTTATAACGATAGTCTATCAATGTATTCACGTTCGGCACAGCACGAAAAACTACATCACCACCGCGGCCACCGTCACCACCGTTTGGTCCGCCAAATTCGATGTACTTTTCACGCCGAAAAGACGCCGCCCCATTGCCGCCATCACCTGCTTTGATATAAATTTTTGCTTTGTCCAAGAACTTCATTTTATAACCTTTTGACTTCATTATAACTTAAAAACTTGCAATTTCCAGTGAGAATATTTATAATGTGTCTTGCCACGCAAGTGGTGATGATTCTGAACTCGTTGCGGAATAATCGTTTTGGACTGGGGGGCGGTACCCCACAGCTCCACCACATTTCACGGGGCTGACATAGTTTCGACAGGCGAAATAAAGGCAAATCGATTGAATCCGGGTGGTTCCGTAAAAACTAACTAAAAACTGAATGGCGATAGAATCGCTGCGAACGACAATGTTCGCCTTGCAATGGCTGCCTAATGTGGCGTTGAAACATGTTGGCAATTGTTGATGTGTTTCGTTTAGCTTTTGCGGGGTTCGTCGGGTACCTGGCACCAGAAACCCGGCATAGAATGTAAAAAATAAAAAGGAAAAAAAATGTTTGGAAAAATTAAAAAAGTATTCTTCACAGGCGTCTTTGGCGTTTTGTATTTGTCTTATATTGCTCAATTTGTTTATGTTTTGGCTTATTTGGACGGCTGCCAGGAAAAAGTTATCGGTTTGGCATTGTTATCTGTTGAATGGTTGGTTTTGATTGCGGCACGTTATCTGTCCAAAAAATCTAGCAACAATTCACCTTTGCATGGTGCTTTTCGCCGTCGTTAAGAAAATTGACAGACTTTGAAAAAACTCTCGCATTTGTGAGAGTTTTTTTATGGCTTGCAAAATGTGTAAAATATTCTATATTTACAAGTGCTATGAAAGAATATATTTTACCCGTTCGTGACTTGGTTGTGCATCCGGGGCTGACTGTGCCGGTGTATGTTGATAACCTGGTCTCTATAAATTGTATCGAAGCCGCAGTGGCTGATACACATACCTTGGTTTTGTGTCCGCAACATGGTTGGGCATATCCGTCCACACCCGATGACATTTTTACAACAGGAACAATTGGCGAAATCGCCCAGGTTTTACGCATGCCAGACGGTTCTATTCATGCGATAATTAAAACTAAAAATGTGGTAAATTTATCAAATATTTCTGTGGAACGCGGTGTTTTTTCTGCTGATACAATGCCAATTGAAATCGTGGACGATATGGACGCACCTCAAACAATCGCCCTTCGCGATAGGGTCATGAATTGCGTTCAGACTTTATCTATGCGTAGCAAGTTCAAGACCGATAAAATTCAGGCAATTATCCAAAATTATCCCCTGCCCGCTTTTATTGATGCGATTGTTCAAATGATACACATGGATACCAGCATTGCGGTAGATATTTTGAAAAAGCAAACTTGGTACGAAAAATTGGTTGTTTTGATGGAACAAATTATGCTTTCCATTGAAACAGGCAAAATCGAAGAAAGCATAAATCGCCGCGTTCAAAATCAAATGGAAGACGGTCAAAGACATGCTATATTGCAAGAAAAAATGCGCGCGATTCAGCAAGAATTAGGCGAAGAAGATGAAAGCGAAATAAATACCAGCAATCTTAAAAAACAAATTTTACAATCACAAATGCCAGATGACGCCAAAGAAAAAGCAATGTCTGAATTCAAACGGATGCGTGCTATGTCGCCTATGTCCCAAGAAGGGGCGCTGTTGAAAACATATCTCGAAGAATTACTTGCTATGCCGTGGGGCAAATCTGATTCTACACCGATTGACCTGCAAAATGCACGCGCTGTTCTTGATTCTGAACATTCTGGAATGACTGGGGTAAAAGAACGCATACTGGAACATATTGCCGTAATGAAAAAGACAGGAAAAAACAGCGGTGGAATCTTGTGCTTTGTTGGTGCACCTGGCGTTGGTAAAACTTCACTTTGTAAATCTATCGCGAATGCTCTCTCCCGTAAATACAGCAGAATATCACTTGGCGGTGTATCTGACGAAGCGCATTTTCGCGGACATCGAAAAACTTATGTCGGCGCACAGTGCGGTCGTATTATGGACGCATTAAAAAGATGCAAATCTAATAACCCTGTCATTGTTTTGGACGAAATCGATAAAATGGGACGCGATTGGCGCGGCGATCCAGAATCTGCACTTTTGGAAATTTTGGATCCGGAACAAAATAAAACTTTCCGCGACCATTATCTGGAAGTTGACTTTGATTTGTCTAATGTTTTGTTTATTGCGACTTCTAATTCATTAAACATGTCATCTGCATTAAAAGATCGTATCGAAATCATTGAAATTCCGGGATACAGCGAATCTGAAAAACTTCAAATCGCTCGTGAACACTTGATTAAACGTGCCGCGGTTGACACTGGTTGGGATGTGAATAACATTGTTATTTCAGACGATGCAATACTGCATATCATTCGCAACTTTACTTCTGAGCAAGGTGTACGTGAATTGCAACGCGAAATTACCGCGATTTTACGGCGCAGTTTGTTGCAAAACAACGGTATGGATGTAAAAACAGAATTTACAATTGATAAAATTGATGAATTGCTGTCCGTACACAAAAATGCCAATATGGCAAACAAAATCGGGTTCAGCGCACGAATATAGGGTAATAAGATGATATTGATTATAAACACTTCTGGAAACGGCATAGATTTGGTGTTAAATGGCAAATTTATGCATGTTGACGCAGAAAAACAGGCAATTACACTGCCAACCGCGGTCAATGATTTTTTGAACGCTGAAAATGTAAAAATGTCCGATTTGTCTGCCATTGGTGTTATTGTTGGTCCCGGGTCTTTTACTGGAATCCGTATGGGAATTGCGTATGCCAAGGGACTTGGCATCGGTCTAAACATACCTGTTGTTGGGGTAAATGCATTTGAATTGTATTTATATGAAACCCCAGATGCTTTTGTCGCAATTGATTCAAATCGTGGTGATTTCTTTGTGGCATCAAAAATACATGCACCATGCACCATGACAATTGACGAAGTAGAAACAGAACAGATGAAACGCCCAATGACTGTTGGTCATAAACCATACAATTTAATGCTTGCCACAAACATAGTCGAAGACAAAATTAAAAACAAAAAAATCGAACCAGTTATACCAATGTATTTAAGACCAAGTTATGCAGAAAAATAATGTTTGAAAAATTGTCAAATCTTCATCAAAAATGTTTTCCGAACAAACCATGGTCGGCAGATGATTTTCGTGATTTGAAACAATCTGGATGCGAAATTATTATGTCTGAAAACGGCTTTATCGTGTACCGAATTGTGGTTGATGAGGCAGAGATAATAACCATAGGTGTCAACCCAGAAATGCGGCGCGGTGGCATAGCATCTGCCATGATTGGCATTATTGAAAATAATCTAAAAAATCAAGGCGTTAAAAAAATATTTTTAGAAGTTGCTTCAAATAATATTCCCGCACAAAAATTATATGAAAATTGCGGGTTCAAAACGGTAGGTTTGCGTCCAAAATACTATGACGGAATTGACGCAATTTTAATGGCAAAAGACATTTAATTTATTCGTTCACAAAGTCCAAAATTCTTTCATCAAAAATCATATCGTGTTGGGATAGTGACTTGACGATGTGCATATCTTTGGCATGGCGTGTTCGTGAAAGTGCGACATAGGTTTGTCCATGTGCAAATGCACCACGCGAAATGTCCAAAACAACCTTGCCCAGTGTTTTTCCTTGGGCTTTGTGTATCGTCATTGCATACCCAAGTGTCAGCGGGAATTGTTTATAAGAACCTGTTTCGTTTTCTTCTATTTTATCGTTTTCGTCGCGTGCGTATTCTATCTTTGCCCATGTTTCAGGTCGAACAACCACCAAATCTTTTTTGTCATCATCCAGCATTTGAACAATAATTTCTTTGGCATCCAATTCTTCAACTATGCCGACAGAGCCATTATGCCATTTATCGCCGTTTTTCACAAACATAACCAATGCGCCCTGCTTTAATCTTAGTTCCATTGGCGCAGGCACATCGTTCACATTAAAATTACCAGTTATTTCCCCGGTATAAACAACCTCTGGCGCGGGTATTTGGTTCAATCTTTCCATATTTATACGTTCTGCAACAGCCCTGAACGGAGTGATTATAACAGCGTTTTTACGCGTACTTTCATCATCTATCTTGCACGAATTAAAAAAAGCCAGCGCAGACACATCATTTTCACGAAGCCGTGTCAAATTTTTCAGCAAATCTTCATCGCTCTGCCGATAGACATCATTAAAATCGTATTTGATAAACTTTGCGCGCTTGTACACAAAAGAATCAAAAAAGTAAGCATTCGCGTGTTCGTATGTTTCTTCGAAATAATGTTCACTGTCCCGCGTTATAACTGGCGGCAACTGGAACATATCGCCAATAGCAACAACCTGAATTCCACCAAAAGGCTCATTATTACGAAGTGCAGCACGTGCCAAAATATCAATTGCATCCAACAAATCTGGCGCAACCATAGAGATTTCATCAATAACCAAAATATCTGTCGCATTTAATATATTCCGTGGTTTTGCCTTTAATTTTAGCAGTTCTGGCATAACAAAATCACGTGGCGGAATCTGGAAAAGCGAATGTATGGTCTGTCCCCCGATGTTCAGCGCAGATACCGCTGTCGGGCATGCACATACTATGCGCTTTTTGGACGCAGATTTAAGGTATTGAACAAAGGTTGATTTTCCGGTTCCTGCCTGTCCCAGAATCAAAACATTAGAATGCGTGTGTTCAATGGTATTGAACGCTTCCATTTGGTTTTTATTCAAAATCGGGACCAGTTCTGGCATATCTCTATCCTTGCACAGTCAGATAAAAAAAGCAAGATATGTTCATTTTTAACTTGCAAGATAAAATTAAAAATATATAATTACTTTCGCTGTGGGCTAATAGCTCAGTTGGTTAGAGCGGAGCGCTCATAACGCTTTGGTCGTGGGTTCGAGTCCTACTTAGCCCACCACAGATTAAAAGGCTGCCAAATGGCGGCTTTTTTATTTAGTATATCGTTTTGTCTTTTTGTTTTTTGAAATCATCAAACGCTTTTATTGCCTCTTGACGGTTCAAAGGTTTTAATTTTAGTACTTTGGTATTTGATTTACCACCCGCCAAAGTTTTGATATATTCATATATAAAATCATCTCTGAAACCTATACTTGCAGCGTCTTTTTTGGTATTCCCGTAATATACTGTTTTTATATTCGCCCATATAATAGCAGACAAACACATTGGACATGGATAGCAAGAAGTATATAATTCACAACCACTTAAATCATACGATTTGATTTTCGCACACGCAGCACGTATAGCCATTATTTCTGCATGTGCTGTGGGATCATTGTTTTTTATAACACAGTTTGATGCGCGACCAATTATTTTTCCGTTTTTTACAACAACTGCCCCAAATGGTCCACCGTCATGAGATTTAAGATTTTTTTTAGATAAATTTATTGCTGCTTCCATATATTTATTCATATTTTGCCTCTTACTCTGGTGTATTATATCATAAAAGCAAAATTATTGATATTTTTTATTTGTACTGTAAAATGTCTTTATGAAAACATTTGATGTGATTATTGTTGGCGCTGGGGCAGCGGGACTTATGGCCGTGGCGGTATTGTTGCGACAGGGGCGGTCAGTTTTGATACTTGATATGGGGAACGCGCCTGCGCGCAAAGTCGCAATTTCCGGTGGTGGAAATTGTAATTTTACAAATCTACGCGCAGATTACACACACTATTTCGGAAAAAATCCGCGATTTGTTATGTCTGCTTTGGCACAATTTTCACCGCGTGACACACTGAATTGGGTCGCGGCGCACGGTATAAAATACACAGAACGCGAACCCGGTCGATACTTTTGCAAAAATGGCGCGGGCGATATTGTGAACGCTCTTTTTGAAGACACAAATGGCGCAACGGTAAAATACAATACCAAGGTCACAGATATTGAAAAATCGGGCGGCATATTCACAATAAAGACAGATAACGGCGATTTTACCGCAAGGTCTGTTATTGTGGCAACCGGTGGTGTTTCTTATCCGTACCTTGGAACATCAGATATTGGGCAAAAAATTGCAAAAAAGTTCGGTCATAAAATAGAACCGCCCCGCCCTGCGCTTTGCGCGATAAAGACCAAGGTCTTTGATGCCGAACTTGCGGGAATATCTTTGCCAATCGAAATAACGGTCAACAAACATAAAATCACGGACAATTTACTGTTTACGCATTTTGGAATTGGCGGACCGGCGGTTTATCGGGCTACGCTTTTGAACCCGAAAGAAATGATTATCGATTTTGCACCGAATATAAATGTTTTTGAAATGCTAAAAAACGCGAAACAAAAAAGCGGTAAAAAATCTGTTGCTGGAATTATATCAGAAATATTCCCCACCAAATTGGCGCGCTTTTTATGTACCGACACGCGTAATATTGCCGATATTCGCGACAAAGAATTAAAACAAATCGCCGATAAAATAAATCATTTTGAAGTAAATGACGGCGTAGTGGTTGGCTTCTTAAGCGCAGAAGTAATGGCGGGTGGCATATCAACCGACAAAATATCATCAAAAACAATGGAATCAAAACTTTGCCCTGGGCTTTATTTTGCAGGCGAAGTTTTGGATATAACCGGCGACCTTGGCGGTTTTAACATCCAATGGGCGCTTTCCAGTGGCTTTATCGCCGGCAACAACGCATAAAAAACCCGCCGTTCGGCGGGTTTAAGTTATCCAACCAATGTTTTCCAAAAACCTTTCTTCTTTTGGTTCTTTTTAATTGGCTTTCTGTGACGTGGCGCAGATGTCGTGACACGTTTAGCCTCAACATGTTGGGCGTTTTTCTTTTTCGCATCGGTTGACGGTTCATGCGCATTCAAAACATCGTCTGTTTTTGTTGTTTCCGCAGCAACCCTTTGAATTGAATACTGGTCAATATTCATCAGGCTGTCATCACCAACAATCACGATTTCAGTGTTAAATTCTTTTTCCATTGCCGCCAATTCTGCGCGCTTTTGATTCAAAAGGTAAATCGCAACATCACTTGGCACAGTCATAATGATTTTTTGTGCCGCTTTGGCAAGCAACTTTTCCTGTAAGTGACGGAAAAGCAAGATAGACGCCGTTTGAATACTTGGCACAACGCCAGCACCCATACAGTGTGGACACACAACGTATGAAGATTCTATGAATGTGCTGCGCAATCTTTGGCGCGACAGCATCAACACACCAAATGCGTTGATCTTCGCAACTTGGGTACGGGCGCGGTCGTGTTTCATAACCTCGCGCATTTTCTGTTCCAATTTACGATTATTTTTTTCTTCTTCCATATCGATAAAGTCAATCGCAACAATGCCCGCCAAATCACGCAAGCGCAATTGAAGAGCGATTTCTTCTGCAGCTTCCAAATTTGTGTTTAATGCGGTTTGTTCAATATCTTTTTCCTTTATCGCACGCGAAGAATTGACATCGATTGTCACCATCGCTTCGGTTTGGTTGATAACAATAGATCCACCAGACGGCAAGGTGACGTATGGTCCATGCAGTCCTTCTAACTGTTTTTCAACGCCCGCCTTGGTCATCAATGGCACAGCAGCATCTTTGTATTGAACCAACTGCTTGCGCGGTGCACGACCGTAAAGTTGTTGAAAATAAGTTTTTGCTTCATCAAAGCCTTCTGCCCCTTGGACGTACATAACGTCTTCTTTGTCTGTGACAAAGTCACGAACAACACGACGAAGTAATGAATCTTCGGTATGAATTATCACAGGCGCGACAGATTCCAATGTTGTCTTACGAATATCGTTCCACAATGTTGTCAGATATTCATAATCTTTGGTTATATCGTCACTACTGGCACCCATTGCCGCAGTACGCAAAACCACTGTCATTCCCTTTGGTATTTTAAGAGCATGCAAAATTTCACGCAAACGCGCACGTTCCGCCTTGTCAGATATTTTCTTTGAAATACCATAACTGTTGCGCTTTCTGGAATTAGGCATCAGAACAGCAAAACGACCAGCCAATGACAAATATGTTGTCATGGACGCGCCCTTTTGACCGCGTTCTTCCTTTACACCTTGAATCAGCAAGATTTGTTTGGGTTTGATAACATCCTGAATCTTGAATTCGCGTGCGCGTTTAAGGAATTCTTTGTTATCTTCACCCGCACTGCTGTCATCATATTCAGCGACTTCGTCCGCTTCGTCATCAGGGTCTTCGTCGTCGTCAACAATATTAGCATGTGCCAATTCCAGTAATTTTTTCTTTTGTTCTGGCGTCACCTGATAATAATCAGGATGAATTTCAGAAAACGGCAAAAAGCCATTTTTCCCGGTTCCGTAATCTACAAAAGCGGCCTGAAGCGACGGTTCAACACGTATAACCTTGGCCAGATAAATATTCCCTTTTATCTGGGGTTTCGTAGTTGTTTCCACGTCAAAATCAGACACACGATTCGTAGCAGAATCGACCACCACCACCCGCGTTTCTTCCGGATGAACAGCATCTACATATATCCTTTTTGACATTTAATAATCCTTTTGTGTTGTGGGTGTAAAAAATGGACATAGTTCGTTCCCATGGGGCTTCCCCGCCCATGCCAAGGATGCACGCAACGATAAGAAAAAGCGCGACTCGAACTAATGTAAAAAGTGATAACACAAACACTGTCTTACCCCATTTAATACAACGTTCTAAAGAGTATCAGACCAAAGTCCCAAAGGCAAGGTGTTTTTATTTTTATTCTTCTGTTTTTTGCTTTTTATGTGGCATTTGGATATGCGGCATTTTCTGTTTAGCCTCTTCCAGCCAGCGCTTCATCCGCGCGCGAAGGCTTCGTTCATAAATAAAGAACAAACCACCGACGCCTATCAATGGTAATACATAATAAATTATTCTGTACGCCAATAATGCGCCGAAAATGCTCGCCTTGTCCACTGTTTCAGGCAAAGCCATCATAAATACAGTTTCAAAAACACCAATTCCGCCAGGAACCTGACTGAATACACCGACCACCATCGCAATAACATAAAGACCAATAAATATACCAAAAGGCATATCTATATACGGAATTATACAGAAATAAAGCACCAACCCAGCACAAAGCGCATCCATTATCCCCAAAAATGTTTGAACCACGGAAATACCAAATGACGGTATATGGAACTTTATCTGACCAATACGAATACTTTTGTTTTTGAACATTATCGCAATCGCATAATACGCCAATAACACAGACATACACACGATAAACAAACCATTCACACCGATTGATGCGCCTGCACTTTGTGCGAACATATCAGACGGTATTAAAAAGTACCCAATGACAGCGATAGCAGCATACCCAAGAAAAAATGTAAAGCCTGAAAAAGTCAACATTTTTATAATGTCACAGCCAGGAACACGCCAACGAGTGTATAAACGATACCTTATTGCGCCACCGCTGACCACCGCATGTCCGGCATTATTACTTATCGCAAAGCCCAACATTCCAGCCAACATCCATTTCCACCAAGAAACTTTGCGTCCCACATAATCAAGCGCCAGAAAATCATAAAGCGACAATGCAATATATCCAAAAAGACATGCGACAGATGCCAAAACCAAATTCACAAACGGTATATTCCAAAGCGCACGCGCAATATCCATCAATGAATATTTACGCAGTTGCCAATAAAGCATTCCCACCGCTAAACAGAAAAAAACAATACCAGAATAACTGATAAGTTTCTTTATAAAACGTTTCGTTTTTGCTGACATTTATTTTCTCTTGTGGGAAAAAGCATAACACGATGCAAAACAAAAAGCAAATCAAATAAATTATCGTTTGAATCTAGCCTAAAAATTTGCTTTCCCATTCTGATTTTAACTTGCCATACAAAGCGGTGCTGTGAACAGAGCCGTCCGGCCATGTTTTTTCTTCGCGCAACAAACCTTCGTAGATATAACCATTGTTTTCTGCTATCTTTTTTACAGCGATGTTTTCATCATCGCACCATATAGTCAATTTATGTAAATCATAATTTTCAAATGCCACATCTTCTATTATTGGCAAAAGTTTGTCTATGATTCCTTTGCCACGCGCAGATTTTTTTAACCAAAAGCCCACTTCTGCGGTTTTTCTGCGAGTATAAATACAGCCCAATCCTATTTCCCCCAAAATTTCGTCCTGGGCGAAAATTCCATACATAGCATACTTGCAAAAACCTTTTGGTTTGTATTTGTTTTTATATTCATCTAATACTTCTTCTGCATTTTTATATGTTCCGTATTCCATCCAATACTTGAAAGAATCTTTATCAGAGTTAAAAACATCAAATATTTGCTGGGCATGTTTCTTGGTAGCAGAAATTTGCTTTAATACCAAATTACCAACACTTATTTCTTTTGGATACATTTTTGTTTCCTTTTATCATTCCACAATATCGTGGAAAATCGTGGCTGGTAATGTGCCACCTGTGATTTTAGAGTCCATAGGGCGACTATCATCATGACCAACCCATACGCCCATTACATAATCTTTTGTGGCACCGATAAACCAAGCGTCCCTATTATCATTACTGGTTCCGGTTTTTCCGCCCAAAACATTCGGAGTATATGCGCGTTTTCCAGTGCCCTTGGTCACAACTTCATATAACAACTGTTGCATATACTCTACCGTTTGTGGCTGTAATATAGTTATTGTTTCCGACGGGTCGCGTGAATACAGCAAGTTCCCCGATGAATCTTTGATTCTGGTAATCGCATAAGGATGCACAGATTGTCCGTCATTCCAAATAACAGAATAAATTGTCGTCAAATCAATCAAATTCATTTCTGAAGCACCCAACACAGTTGAATATTCACGTTTCAAATTATTCCCGACCCCAAGGCGCGCAGCCATATTCAAGACTGTGTCTATGCCATATTCTTTGGTCAATTTTAATGGTACAGAATTTACGCTTTTTGCAAATGCCGTTGCCAGTGTTATTCCGCCGTAATAACGTTCGTCGTAATTTTTCGGGTTATAGTCCCCAATGGAAAAAGGAGAATCGTTCACATAAGATTCTGGGGTCATACCATTTTCCAGTGCAACCAAATACACCACTGGTTTGAAAGCAGATCCCGGTTGACGCAGTGCTGTTGCACGATTAAATTGACTGACTTGGTAATCATCACCACCAACCATTGCACGCATTGCTCCGTCACGCGAAATCGCAACAACTGCCCCCTGATATTCACCAATATTGTTTGATAAAGACGCGGCAATGCGTTTCTGTAAATTAGTATTTAATGTAGTATACACATATAAATCTTTATCTATTTCGCCAAGTCGTGATTCAACTTCATCACGAACAAAGTCTGTCCAATAACGATACATATTTGTATCCGCAGATTGTGTTGATGGGCGTAAATTTCTAATCGCAATATCCGCTTGCTCTTGACTTATGTATTTTTGGCGCGCCATTTCAAGTAATACCACTTTTGCACGTTTCATGTTTCTTTCCGGATTCTTTAATGGGCTGTATGCAGTTGGTGCTTTTAACATAGCAGCAATTTGCGCAGATTCAGGCAAAGTCAATTCATTTGCGCCATGTCCAAAAAGACTTGTTGCTGCTGCGTCTATGCCACGCATCCCGCCAACCAAAGATATTCGATTCATATATAAATCAAGAATTTGATTTTTTGTAAACCTGTTCTCCAGCCACATTGCCAGTATCAATTCTTGAATTTTACGCGAAAGTTTTTTATCACTTGATAAAAATATGTTTTTCACGGTTTGCTGGGTTATAGTGGAACCACCTGCTGCAAAGCGACCGTCAAACAAATTTATGAAAATCGCGCGCAGAGTCCCCCGATACGATATTGCGCCATGTTTGAAAAAGCGTTTATCTTCTATGGCAACTATCGCCTGCCACACATGCGGAGGCAAATTATCCACAGATACTGGTGCACCCATTATGCGACTGTCTGCACGAATTTCGCGACCGTCTTGATCCAAAAATATTATCGCAGGTTCGCGTGTTTCATGCAACACAGAATCGAGCGACGGCATTTGCAAAAATACAAACAGTACATAAAGCCCTACACATGCCACACATACCAAAAACAAATTCACAAAAAAAATCAATACACGTGCACGCCAAGAACGTTTTGTTTCTTTTCCTGGGTCTGTATCTTTTTGCTGTTTTGGCAATTTATCCCTCCGCTATTGCATTGTCAAAATCTTCTTCTGACCATATTGTTATACCCAAATTTTGCGCATCTGTCAATTTAGAACCCGCCGATTCCCCCGCGATTACTATATCAGTTTTGTTTGATACACTACCGCTTACGCGCGCGCCCATGTTTTCCAGAATTTCTTTGGCTTCGTCACGCGTATATTTGGACAATGTTCCGGTTAAAACCACACGTTTTCCATTCAAAATGTTGTTTTTGACAATTGCTTTGGTTGCATTTTTTATGCTTATGTGCAACAACAAATTATCAAGCGCAGATACAGAATGTTCATCTTTGAAAAATTCTACTATTTCATTAGCCATAATGTCGCCAATACCTTCTATTTTGACAAGGCGAGAAACACTTGCACCACGAAGGCTTTCCAAATCGCCAAATTCACGCGCCAGTATTTTTGCAGTCGCCTCGCCTACATCTGGTATTCCAATTGCATAAATTAAACGATGCAAATCAATGCTGCGCGCGCGTTCAATAGATTGCGCCAAATTAGACACAGACTTTTCCCCAAAACCGTCCATTTTGCGCAATTCGTTTCCATGTTTTTCTATCAATGTAAATATATCTGCGGGTCCTTTTATCCAACCAAGGTTCACAAACAATTCAATTTGTTTTGACCCCAAACCTTCTATATCAAAAGCATGCTTTGACACAAAGTGTTCCAATTCCCCACGAATTTGCGCAGGACAAGACAAAGAATTCACGCATCGCCGCGCCACAGCACCGCTTTCACGAACTACCGCACCGCCACATACCGGGCAAACATCTGGAAAAACAAAAGGTTGCGCGTTTTCGCCCTCTTCCGCAACAGCAACAATTTGTGGGATAACATCGCCCGCGCGCTGAACAATTACTTTGTCGCCAATGCGAACATTTAATCGTGCAATTTCATCTGCATTGTGCAATGTTGCACGCGATACCAAAACCCCGCCAATATTTATCGGTTCCAATTCTGCAACCGGCGTAAGAACACCCGTACGACCAACCTGAATCATTATATCATTCAACCGTGTAATACCACGCACAGCCGGGAATTTATAAGCGATTTCCCAACGCGGGCTGTTTGCACGCGCACCCATTTTTTCTTGAACAGCGACAGAATTGACTTTTATAACCAGACCATCAATATCAAAAGGAATTTCGTCCCTTATCATCATAACTTCGTTATAAAAATCTTGGACAGCGGCAACAGATTCAGCGTGTCGCGCCCATGCACGTGTGGTTTTGAAGCCCCAAGACTCCAATTTATCAAAGTATTCAGATTGTGTATTCCAATTTCGTTCTGATAAATCGCCCCATGTATAACCAAACGCACTAAGTTTTCGTGATGCAGTAATATTTGGATTTAATTGACGAAGTGAACCAGCCGCCGCATTACGCGGATTTGCAAACTTCTTGGTTGATTTTTCATTCAATGCAACAAAGTCAGCGCGCGACATATAAACTTCGCCACGAACCTCTATCACTTCTGGGAAATCACCAGATAATCTTTGTGGAATATCGGGAATCGTTTTCAAATTTGCGGTAATGTCTTCACCCATTGTGCCACTGCCCCGGGTCAAGCCACGCACCAAGACACCGTTTTCATATCGTGCAGAAAAAGACAGACCGTCAACTTTTACCTCTATGAATAAATCTTTGGATGATAATTTCTTGAACCAATCATTTACTTCGCCTTCGTTAAAAACATCAGAAATAGAAAGCATTGGAACGATGTGCGGATAAGATTTGAACTTTGATGACACGGCAGCCCCGACATGCGTAGAAAATCCGCCCTTTGCCAATTCTGGGTATTCAGATTCAATTTCCAGTATGCGCGATTTCGCCGCATCATAAGTAGCATCATCAACAACCGGCGCATCGTTTTGATGATATGCAATATCCCACGCATTTAATTTTTTCAGCAAATCTGCGTGTTCTGCGCGAATAAAAAAGTCGGCTGTCTTTCCCATGTTTTTATTATAGAAAATGAAAAAACTTCGTGCAAGATATAAAATAAAAAAATATGGTCCTGTTTTCACAGGACCACGATACTATCTCAAGTAAAAAGTTATAGTTGACACGACACGAACGCGTTTGTTTATTGATTGCTTTTCGTTATCAGACCAAGAATCTGTTTGGTCGCGCGCGGTGATGCTGAACAACCCTTGGTTCGCAGATTGAATCTTGCCGAGTTTTGCATTCGCATCTTTGGCAAATTGTTCGCCCGCCGCAGTCGCGTTTTTGGTTGCTTCTTCTATCATTTTAATTTTGATGTCATTAAGACCGTTAAAGACATATATAGGACCTGTATAATCTTCTGTGACGGTCACACCTTGCCGCACCAGGTCACCCATTTTACGCGATACACCGTCAACCAAATCTACTGATTCAGAGCGCACCATAACACCTGTTTCAATGACATATCTGTCACTGCTGTCTTGACCGTTGCGTTGTGCATCACTGTATCCTGCGTATTTATCGCGTACAGTTATGCGTAAATTTTGTAATTCGTCTTCGTGGAAACCATTATCGATAAGGAAATTATGAGTCTTTTGAATATCGTCATCAATAGCAGCCTGAACCTTTACCAAATCACCACCAACACGATTAAATTTTATGTTCCAAACAGCGGTATCAGCAACAACATCCATTTCTGCCAAGCCTTTGACCGTCACAGTGCGCCGCGCCAAAGATTTATAAACACCGTTTCCAATAAAAAAGCCCGCCAGCGCAAAACCAAACGCCAAAATAGCAACCCATACTGTTGGTAAACTTTTGAATTTTTCTGGTATTTTCATATCTTTCCTCCTTGTCTTTTTATGTTTATCTGCGCCGATTATAGATTGCACAAAAAAATAAAGCAAGTGAAATAAAAAAACACCGCAAAACTGCGGTGTTTCTTTTTATTGTGCACCCCGTCCTTTTTGAAAAATATCGCGAAATGAAACGCTAATTTTTTGAAACGGGTTCCTGATTTTCGGGAATAACTTATTATCCTTTTTATCCTTTGGCTTTAGTCCTGCTTTGACCAATTGATTGTTTACATATTCAACAACTTCTGGGTGTGGTTTTTCTGCAACCGTATTGAACTTGTAAGTCCTTGTTTCGTGCATACCATAGTCTGAGGTTATATCCCTATCTCTTACCAAAAACCAATGATCTATATTCCCAACTTCGGTAAACATTTCTAGATTATACGAATTGTTTTCAGAATTGTATTGCCAGTTCGCTTTGTCTGGCTTTGCGTTTTCGTCCATAAAGCATAAAATTCCATTTAATGAACCCAAGTCATAAACATTTATATCAAAATCTTTTATCAATTCGCGATTGTAAGTTTCAAAAGCATACCAACTGTACGTATGAAATTGACTCGGGAAAGGGTCTGGGACAATCGGCATAGCGCGTGTATATGCCAATATCTTGTCTTCTGCATCACATATCGCGCGCAGGAAACCATAATTTGTTTCATACGCCATCGTGTACATGTATTTGTTCATTAAAGTATCCGGCCGCCATGCACCTTCAACGAAAAAAGCCTTGCTGAAAGTATATATCTTGTTTCCGTTTTCGTCTGTGCTGACTTCCATAAAATCATTTTCAAAATTTGGGCGTTGTTTTGAAGTGTCCATAATAAACTCCTTGGTGATAATACGAACATATTATAACATACGCCAGATTTCAAGTTTTTTGTAAACCGGCATCGGATTTATTCCACGAAGCCTTGGCGGGGCGGGTGACCAGATTGTTCCGTCTTTTTGTTATGGGGCGGGTGACCTTTCCTCGATACACAATAATAAAAATTAAAAAAATTTCGTTTGGACACAAACCATGTATGCTCGATTTTCAATCCTTGCTTGTCGCTGCGGTGAAAATCGGCATCGGGTGACCAGATTGCTTCGTCCAAATTGCATTTGGACTACGCTCCCTTGCAAAATTTGCCTGTCGGCAAACCGGTGTTATTCCACCTTTTTGCTGCGGGTCGACTGGCTTGTTCGCCAGTTCGAATCTGACCCGACCAAATAAAATTAAAACCCGCATTTTGCGGGTTTGAATTTTATGGGGCGGGTGACCAGATTCGAACTGGCGACATTCGGTACCACAAACCGACGCTCTAACCAACTGAGCTACACCCGCCATAAGGGTTTGCACTGTGCTCTGTGCTTTTGTTTCTTTTTGTCCCCCTTTGCCAAGGCTTCGGGCGACACTCGATTTTCAGCTCTCGCTTTGCTTCGGTGAAAATCGGTGGTGGAGCTGATCAGACTCGAACTGACGACCCCTTGCATGCCATGCAAGTGCTCTACCAACTGAGCTACAACCCCATAGCAGAAAGATATTTTATATTTCTTCTTGCCAAAAGTCAAATCATTTTGCTAACCTTTCTTTTGATAAGTTATTCTAAGGAGTTTTTTATGGATTATTCTGCACTGAAATCAGAGGTCGAACAAAAGACCGCTCAAACACTCGAAGTATTACAAAACGAATTCGCTGGATTGCGCACTGGACGGGCATCTGTGCACTTGTTGGACGGGGTAAAGGTTCCTGTGTATGGTTCTGAAATGCCCTTGAACCAGGTGGCTACTGTATCTACGCCTGATACCCAGACTTTATCTGTGACAGTGTGGGATGTTTCTAATGCCCCAGCGGTTGAAAAAGCGATTCGTGATTCTGGTTTGGGACTAAACCCAATGACTGCTGGTGGGGTTATTCGCTTGAATCTGCCACCACTTACCGAAGAACGTCGTCGTGAACTTACCAAAGTTGCTGGCAAATACGCAGAAGAAGCGAAAATATCTATGCGCAATATTCGCCAAGACGCTATGTCCAAGATAAAACGCGCTGTCACCGATAAAGAAATCTCCGAAGACGATCAACGCAAATACGAAGAAGATATTCAAAAGGTTTTTGATAATCGCGCAACAGAGGTTGATGCGATGGCAAAACAAAAAGAAGCAGATATTATGTCTGTGTAAACTAAAAGCAACATATAAAACTGCACATTTTATATGAAAGGAGAAAAAGTATGTTCAAAATTCTAAAAAAGAAAAACGAAACCAAATTAGAAAAAATTCCACAACATATCGCTTTTATTTGCGACGGAAACCGCAGATGGGCTGAAAAACGCGGTTTACCACCGTTAGAGGGGCATCGTGCCGGTATATCGAATTTTGAAAATTTGGTTGATTGGTTTATGAAAAAGGGTGTTTCCACAATTACTTTTTACATATTTTCAACAGAAAATTGGAATCGTTCAGACGAAGAAGTTGATTTCTTGATGAATTTATTCTATACGGAATTGAGTAAAAATATGAAAAACGCAATGGAAAAAAATTTGCGTTATCGTGTTATTGGTTCACGCGAAAGATTGCCTAAAAAATTGGCAAAACTTTGCGATGAACTGGAAGAAAAATCTGCTGAGAACACAAATGGAACCGTTGTGTTTGCTTTGAATTATGGTGGTCAAGACGAAATTATTCGCGCGGTCAATGCCGCGATAAGCGACGGCGATCCGGTTGATAAAGAAACTTTTGAAACATATCTTGATACTGGCGATTTATTGCCGGTCGATTTAATGGTTAGAACCAGTAATGAAAACAGAATATCTAATTTCTTGCTCTGGAAATTGGCGTATGCAGAATTGCTATTTATCCCAGAACATTGGCCAGAATTGGTAAAATCACCGAAATTATGGCAACATGTTTTGGAAGAATATCAAAAACGCGACCGTCGTTTCGGTGGTGGCAAAAAGAAAAACTATTCGGGGAAACAAAAATGAAAACTTCTAATTTATCTAATAGCGTTTTACGTTTTATCTCAGCGGCTTTGATGCTGTTGGCTTTGTTTGGTATAATTGCACTGGAATCGTGGTTCCCAGCACTTCATGTTGTTCGTTGGGTTGGTGTTGCAATTGTATCAATTGCAATTTACGAAGTGTTCAAATGTTTGAAATCTGCCGGCGCAGAAGTCTTTAATAAATATGCTGCTTATTTCATAACATTTTTGTTAATGTTGGGTTTGATGCTGGTTTCTGTGTATTTTGTCGGACGACACCCTTGGATAATGCTTTGGCTTTTGATGATTATCGTCGGGGCTGATGTTGGTGGTTGGTTGTTCGGCAAGATTTTCGGTGGCGATAAAATGTGGGAAAGATTGTCTGCCAATAAAACTTGGGCTGGGCAAATCGGCGGTGTTCTTTGCGGAACAATTATGTCTGTGCTATTCTTCATGTATCTTAAACCATTTGGCGAAGATGCTTTGTTTGCGGTTTTGTTTGGTTGCACAATCGCCCTGCTTTCTCAATATGGTGATTTAACCGCCAGTTTTATCAAAAGATGTATGGGCATCAAAGATTTCAGTAATCTATTGCCAGGACATGGCGGAATACTGGATAGATTTGACGGCTGGATTTATGTGTTGCCTTTTATATGGTTTTTCATTTAAGATAATATCAAGGACAAGGATGTAAAAATGCATATCATCATGACAATAATTGCTTTGCTTATCGTTTTGGGAATCGTGGTTTTTGTCCACGAAGCCGGGCATTTTATGGCCGCGCGGTGGGCAGGTGTTCGTGTTGATGCGTTTTCTATTGGTTTTGGTCCAGCAATATTAAAATGGCGCGACAGGCATAATACTGTATGGAAATTGTGCTGTTTACCACTTGGCGGGTATGTTTCTATATACGGTCAAGAAGATATGTTCAATCGGCAAAAGTATAATGCTTTGCCGAAAAATAAAAAGATTGGACATTATTTGTCTGTGCCTGCATGGAAACAGTTTATTATTATCGCTGCTGGCGTATTCATGAATTTCATGTTGGCGTGGGCGATATATTCTGTTGATTTCATGTTCAGACCACGTACGATTCAATTGCCTGTTGTTGGTCAGGTTGTGCGTGACAGTGTCGCTTTCAAGGCGGGTATTCGTGCTGGGGACGTAATAATGAAAATAGATAAAGCCAACATTGAAAATTGGGGTGAATTGATTATCGCCAAAGAATTGGCTGACAAGCACGATGCGAATGTCTTGGTTGCGCGCGGCGACAAATTGATTCATGTCACTTTGGCACCTGCTGAAAGGTGGGGCTTGGTCGCAGACGGCAGCAAGACTATGTTCCGAAAGAAAGGCTTTTTCGGGTCCATTTATTCTGGGCTGCGTGAAACGTATTACCAATCAAAGACTTTGTTGATAGTTTTGAAACAAATTATAACTGGCGAACGTTCTTCCAAACAGTTGGGTTCATTTATCACTATTGCCCAGGTGTCTGGGCATGCACTGGAAAGTGGGTTCTTTATATTCATGTCTATTATTGCCCTGCTTTCTGTGAATTTGGGAGTAATCAATTTGTTGCCTTTGCCTGTTCTGGACGGTGGGTATTTGTTAATTTTAATCATAGAGGCGATTACGCGTCGTAAATTGGGCGGCAAGGCAATGGAAATAACAATTATTATCGGCTGGGTTTTAATAGGCTTGCTTTTTGCGTTCACTATGTGGAATGATTTAGCACGTGTATTTGGGTTGAATTAAAAATGAAAGTAATAAAAATTTTATCTTTGGCAACTTTGGTTATGGCGACAACTTCTTTGCATGCCACTGTTTTGTCGCGTATCGATGTAAGTGGGAATCAACGTATGGATGCGGAATCTGTGCGTATTTTGTCAGAGGTCAAAGTTGGCGATAATATCAATTCTGAAACAGTGAATGATATAGCAAAAAAATTACAATCAAGTGGTTATTTTTCTTCTGTGAATGCGACGCTGGACGGCAGTATTTTGAAAATCAAGGTAAATGAATCACCTATTGTCAACATGGTGACAGTTGAAGGGAACGATGAAATTGATACTGATGATTTGAAGAAAGAAATTAAGACGGCAGAACGTACTTCGTATGATAAATCTGTTATCGGCGCAGATGTCCAACGCATGCTGACGCTTTATCAGCGCAAAGGTTTTTTCGGCACAAAAATTAGTCCGAAAAAGATAGACCTTGATAACAATCGCGTAAATATTGTGTATGAAATCAAAGAAGGTCATCCAACTTATATCAAAAGCATCGACTTTGAAAACAACACAAAATTCAGGGACAGTACTTTGCGTGGAGAACTGCTTTCACGTGAACACGCTTGGTGGCGTTTTATGACGCAATTCGATGTTTACGACGAAGACAGAATTCAATATGATCAACAGTTGTTAAGTCAGTTTTATATGCGGAATGGTTTTCTTGATTTTCGTGTGACTGATGTCAAAGGGGCCTTTTCACAAAATCGTGAATATTATTCTGTGAAATATACTGTGGACGAAGGGAATCAATATAGAATTGGAAATGTGACAATAAAAAACCCCTTTCCTGATGTTCCAGACAAAGAATTATATAAAGTTTTGACCATATCAAAAAAAGACATATACAATATTGATGAAATTGATGCAACAGTGAATGCTTTGCGGTCCAAGGTTGCAGACCATGGTTATGCATTTATAAGTGTTGAACCTGTCCCAGATAAACACGATGATTCTCGCACTGTGGATATAAATTTCAAGATAAATAAAACTAATCGTATTTATATCAATAATATAAACTTGTTGGGAAATGTGCGGACTTTTGACAATGTTATTGAACATCATCTTCCCATGCGTGAAGGCGATCCTTTTTCACTTCAAACAATTGAAACTGGTCGTCAAAATTTAATGCGCACACGTTATTTCAAAGATGTTCAAATGGTTCCAACGCGTCTTTCGGATGCAAATATGATGAATTTGGATGTGAAAGTCGAAGAACAGCCAACTGGTGAATTGTCTGGCGGTTTTGGTTGGTCTACAATAAACGGCTTTATGGTAGATGCTGGAATTACAGAAAATAATTTTATGGGACGTGGTCAGGTTGTTCAATTAAAAGGGTCTATTGCGCAATACCAGCGTCAAGCACTGTTCAGTTTTACAGAACCGTTTTTATTCAACCGTGAATTGTCTGGTGGATTTGATGTATCTTATACCCAATACAAGTATTCAAAATTGGGTGGCTATGGATACGACCGTGACTCTTTTATGGTTGCTGGGCGACTGGGGTGGCGATTGACAGACCACTGGACCCAGACCATGCGATTATCTGCTTCGTTCGATCAGAACTATGACTTGCAATTGGGCGGTTGGCGCAAGGCTAATCTTTACACCGTCGGAACGAATCTGCGTTATTATAATTTGAATACTAACTTCCAACAGAATACCCACACTGGTATAGTTGGTGATTTGGGCGTCGCTTATACTGGTTTTGGTGGAACATTTACATTTATGCGATACAGCGCAGATATTACCGCGCTATATAAATTCTTTGACGACAGGTGGCAATTCCGCACATCTTGGGATTTTGGTTATTTACAGTCACTGGAAAGCAATGATTACATACCACGTGTTTATCGTTATTTCTTGGGCGGTGAATCTTTGCGCGGTTTTGATGTCGCTGGCGTTGGGTCAAGGAACTGGTACTATCGCGATTATTCTTTGGGTGGCATGTGGAAGGTCAACGGTTCAACCCAGGTAAATTTCCCAATATTTATTCCTGATGAATATCAGATAAAGGGCTTCGTTTTCGCAGATTATGGTATTTTAGGCAAACCGCCAAAGGGCGATTATGAATACCAAGGTCACAAGAATATTATTGACCAAGATTGGCGCACTTCTGTTGGTGTCGGTATCTATTGGAATACACCTATGGGACCGATGAACTTTTCGTGGGGTTGGCCGTTGCATCTGAACGAGTATGATGACGAAAGACGTTTCTTGTTATCTTTCGCAACCCAGTTCTAGTTATTTTGCCTTGACCTGGGTCGCGAATATTTCTTATAATTTGAAACAGAAAAGGAGAAAGCATGAAAAAAATTCTGATAATTTGTACTTTGGCTGTTGCCGGGCTTTCTATGTCTGGATGTGGTCAGATATATGATGCCGAACCGGTCAGTATCGGTTATGACAACAATGAATTGAAACTAAGTCCTTGCGCTTGCATACTGGTATATCAGGCGTAAAACTGACTTGTTTTTTATGGAGGGGTTGATTGAATTATCCAAACGATTTTAATGTACCTGCGTTTCCTGCGGGCAAAACTATCGCCCTTGCCCGCAGTGTTTCTGTTTGGATTTCTATTGTATTCTTTCTGATTGTCACAATGTGTGGCTTTCTGCTTTTGAATGTACACCTGCGAAAAAATTTTCCTTTTTTAATTTCTGTGAACCCTCTTACCGAAGACTGGACTGTTATTGCTTATCCAGGTGAGAAAGAAAAAAGCATACCACAATATCAATATATCCAAGAAAAATTGGTTCATGATTTCGTCAAAGATTGGTTTACGATTTCTGGCAATATGGAAACCAACGAAAGAATATGGAAAAAATGCTCGAGCGATGAATGCAGGGAGTCAATTCAATTCAACCCGAACAATAAAATTTGCGCATTGTCTTGTAAATCTGATGCAACTGTGTTTGATGATTTTATAAAAAATGTTTTGCCTAATTATCGCGCGCGTGTTGACCAAGCCAAAGAAAAATGGAATCTTCAACAAAAAGGTATTTTAATCAACCAAATTATGGTGTCTGAAAAAGGTAGCAAGTGGCAGGTTTATGCAGTTGTAAATTCTTCCGTCATGGGGAATTTTGATGTTTTGATTTTCGTTGATGTCGAAAGAAATATAGATTTATACCCATCAACATTCGGGTATTATATAAACCAATTTAATTCGTATCGGATAACACAATGAACAAGATAAAGTCATTTTTTGTCGGCATATTTTTATTGATGGCTATTTTTGCTATGGTTGTGTTGGCATCGTTGATTTATGCTGCCTGTGAACGTTCGTCTGTCAAGTCTTATATTTTTCAAATGGAAAATAATTCAAATCAACGTGTCGGAATGTTGCAAAATCTTGACGATATGTCTGCAAGTGATTTGCGCAACAAATTGATAAAAAAATATGTATCCGAATATTTCAAGGTTATTCCTGGTGATAAAGATATTGAAAATCGCCCTACATTGAAAACAATGTCAGGTGCAAATGCTTTTAACTATTGGAAAACAAATGAAGCAAAAACAATCGCGGAAATGTCAGAGAAAAAAATGTTTCGTATTGTTCGCGTTCGTGATGATGGTATTGCAATATATAATAAAACAGAAAACGACAATGATGGCGGTCAAGAACCAGAAAGCGTATATTACAAAGTGCGGTATTATACATCTACGTGGACTGAATCTAATGTTTTGGAAAAAGAACCTTTGTATGACCAGGGAACGATGTATCTGGAAATAAAATTCGAACCAGGGCTTCGCAAAACCATAGACGGAAGGAATTATGACACAAGAAAATATCTGGAATCTGGAAAAAATCCTGCTGGTCTGTTCAAATTTCGTGTGATAAGTATTGAGGATAGTATAAAAAAATGATGAAAAAATTCTTATTTTTGTTGTCTTGGTGTTCTGTGGTTTTATATTCACCAGTATTGCTTGCTTTGGACGATTTTGATTACGAAGGCTATGAATATGGTGATGACGGTTTATCTTTCGACGATTTCGCAGTAGTCGAAGATGATTATGACGATATAAATACAGATCGCGTTTTTCTGGGGGCTGGTCAAAAACCTATTGATGTAAAACACTTTGATATTGCAGGAATAATGTTGGGAATGGATTATTACGAAGTTTATAACGCGTTTTTTAACCGTTCTGCTCTTTATGCACCGCGCGCAAAAAATAGTGTCGTTTATACTATAAATAAAGAGTGGAAATATAATCTTGATTATGAATGCCGTCAAAATAATATATTTATCCCGGAAAAACTGGAAAAATGTATATATTCTTTAGCGAAAAGCCGTGGGCTGCTTTATGTTTCTGAAATACATTTGGAACGCACATTCACAGGCGAAACCATTGATGTTTATTTTACAAGTAATGCCACAGATAATCTGGTGTGGAAAATCGTTTATTCAAATGATGTGGATAAAAAGGAAGGGACTTCTGAAAAATTTGAAAATATTCGTGAAAAAAAGATTTTGGCTTTTTGGCAGGGTATCATTGATAAATACGGCGTTCCAAATTCTGGCGAAGATAAATGGTTGTCTTCTGAGAATGCTTATGACCCAATGATGCAAGCGTATTATGGTCAGTTGGTTTTAATGGATAATGGATTAAACACAACCGATTCTTCGTTGAACATTCAAAAAGCGCGTGAAAATTTCCAGGCTAAACCCTATGCTTTCTAGGAAAACATCTTATACGATTGGACTTTATTCAGAATTTCTGGCACGAATGTATTTGCGATTTCATGGATACCGTATATTGAAAAGCAGATATGTGACAGGCAAAAATACAAATCGTGCCGAAATAGACATAATTGCAAAGCGCAAAAATACTATCGTTTTTATAGAAGTCAAAGCACGCAAAACCGTTGATGCCGCATGGGGTGCGATAACCGCGGCTCAGTCTGCAAGACTACGTCGCGCGGCTGAAACTTATTTAATACAAAATCATTGGATGGGCAATGCGCGCTTTGATGTAATTGTGGTATGCGGACATAAAATATATTGGGCAAAAAATGCCATTTAGTTTTTTATAACTGCGCTTTTAATCAAAGTGACATCTTCTTTGATTCCGTCGATTTTTAACTGTAATTGACCAATGCCTGATTCCAATATTGTAGTTCGATTTTCCAGTGCGGTTATTCGCTGGTCTTGTCTTTCTATTTCTGAAAGAGAAGAATCTTGACGCGCAACCCAATAAATCAGTCCTGCGACAAAAGCAATCAAAAACCAGCTGTCGCGCAAAATATCTATGAAATTCATAAAATTTTTCTGTTTTGTCATAATCTATTAAAATAATTTACCATAAAATATTTTTATGTTGGACTATTCCCCCTTTTGATAAAATTTTCTATTTGGTGAACCAGTGCGCATTGTGCAGCCCACCAACGCAATTCATCGTTTGTAATATTCTGACCCAAAATACGCTCTGTAGTCACAGAGCGTAAATGAGCCAAGACCGTTTTTCCGGCATTACCAGAAAAAGCGTGCGCATATTGTTTTTCAATTTCTGTCATTGCATATGCCCTTTTATATTGACATTTCTTCGCGTGCCATTTGTGCAATTGGTGCAATATATTTTAATTCAGCATCAGAATGCAAAGATATTTTTTCTATCAACCCGCGACGCGACAAAATTTGAAGTCCACGTTCACACAATGGTCTGATAAATTCATGAAGCAAGCGACCGTATGTAGCTCCCAAAATTCTTACCATATCAGAATTACGCGCCAAAATTTCTGTTGCCGTCATTTCTTTATCTGATAATAGCCCAAGTCTGTCTGCCAAAAGACTGTGTCTTATTCTGTCGCGCAAATCATGCAATATAATTTGTGAAACATCAAAATTAGCACCACTGGACAATGGTGTTAAACCAGAACTGCCCACTGCTTTTGGAATAATAGCGCCCGGGGTCAAATTGATATTAGCAAGATTGATAACTCCATCATCATCTGCTTGCCATATACCACTGACCGCGATTGTTGCGTTTTTCAAAACCAATTCCACAACTTTATTAGCAGTCTTTATATCTGGCAACGCGCGCAATACGGGTCCACGTCCGTATAATTCCCCGCTTACCAAAGACCAACGAAAGATTATATATGGGTTCGTTTCAAATGTGCCACGCGCTACAATATTATTTTCAAAATCTCCGCCAACATCTATCCACGCTGTAAAATCTTTACCAACCAAAGACTGCACCAATCTTATCGGTGTTTGTGGGTTGTTTTTAATTGTTTCTTTCATGTTTTGGGGCCAAGTAATAGTCGGATACTTTTCCATTAAATCACACGCAGACATAGATGTTGTATGAAATACTGCGCCCGGTAAAATTGCAATATCAGTCATTGGAATCGCAGTGAAAGAAAAAGCAGAATCTGCACCCAGTGGGTTTTCTGCCATAAACAAACATGCTGTGCCTAAAACAACCAAGTCCAGATAACATTGATGTATGGTTGTGTAGAAATTAGAATCGTTCAAATGTGCACGCAACATATTTGTTGCATTTTCTGTATCCGGAGATAATTCACTTTCCCTTACCAAGTTTATCCAAAGCGATTCTGGTGGTGTCAACAAAGAATACATTGATGCCGCCAAATTATCGACTGCATCTGACGCTGTTGCGTCAAACAAAGTTGCCGCTTCTATATCGTCCATGGGAATAGTATAACGCATGGCTGTTTTCCACCTGGAAAGCCACACTTCTCTTTCGTCCAGCGCACGTTTATATAGTTGCATAAGATTTTTTTGCATTTTATTTCCTTTTTGTTGGTTAAAGTTTGAATTCTGTATTTGCATGAATAATTTGATTTCGAAAATTGGCTGACTTTACAGGTGTCGCATTCATAGCCAACGCTCCTGCAACCGCATCCAATCCGTCATCATGTTCATTTGAGCCCATTGGTGTCCAAGCCAGCATTTCAGATAACAACATTGTTTGTTTTATCCTTTCGTGCATATAAAGACGACCAGTGGTCAAAATTGGCTCTATCGCGTTTAATATACGCGTTTCCTTTTTTGTGTGATTAGAAATCTGAATTATGTTTATCGGTATGTGTTGTTGCACTGCGATATTACGAATGATTTCTGGCAAGGCATTACCAATGCCGTTTATTTCTATGCCGATCCTGTTCAGATTGTGTTCTTGCATAAAACGCAAAACTGTTTCACATTGATTCGCTAGCGGATATAAATCTTCGTCAGAAACAGTCGTATAAAGCATATCGTGGACAAATACCGTTTTGTTTTTATCGTCACGATAAACCAGTGCACATACACTGCCGTCTGATTTTACGCGTCCTGATGATGGATCCCAATAAAAAGACACACCAGATATTTCATGGTCGCCTATTTTGGCAAAGTGGCTATTAAATTCGTTGCTATAAAAATTGATAGCCCCTGGATCTAAATGTATCCGTTCAGTTGGAACATATTCTAACATCATTTGAGCGGAAAAATGTCGCGGTCCAACAATAGTTTCTAGTTCGTGTATTTTTTCCAGCGGAAACATCTCTGGCCAAGCCGAATTTCCGGCACTATCTATTATCGGTATTTTTATTTGTTTATACCCTCTTAAAAAAGGTGTTGAATTATCAAAATTTTCGTTTAATCTAATAGACATGGACTTTACCCCGAAAACTTTACCTGTGAATCTAGAAGCAGAACAAGCGGTTCTGGCGGCGGTTTTGATGGACAATCGTGCACTGGAATCTGTATCTGAATTTTTAATGCCCGACCATTTTTCACACCCTGCACACAAAGAAATTTACAAGTTGGCGTTGCGTCAATTCGCTGTTGGTATTCCGTTTGACATTATTACTGCCAAGACTTATTTGGAACAACAGGGAACGCTTGAATCTGTGGGTGGTGTTGAATATTTATCTAAACTGGTATCTGCTGGTTCTACTGTTGTAAATGTTGAACATTACGGACGCATCGTTTTTGATAATGCGCGTCGTCGTGATTTGATACACCTTGGTCAAGATATTATTGATGATGCCTATACCGAAGATTTGGATAAAACTGTCAATACCCAGATAGAATCTGCGGAACAAAAATTATTTAATTTGGCATCTACCGGTCAGTCCTCTCGTAATATTGTCACATTGGGCGACGCGTTAAAAAGCGCGCTTGAAGAAGCACAGATTGCATACAAAGCAGACGGCAAATTGTCCGGTTTAACAACTGGGCTGGACGATTTGGATAAATCAATCAGTGGTCTGCATCATTCTGATTTGATAATTATTGCTGGACGTCCTGCTATGGGTAAAACGACATTGGCGTTGAATATCGCTTTTAATGCAGCGAATGCTATATTAAACGGACGCGCGAACAAACAATACAAAGGCGCCGTTGTGTTTTTCAGTTTGGAAATGTCTTATCCACAATTGGCGGCACGTATATTATCTTCGCAATCAAAAATACCTTCTTCACGTATGCGCGAAGGGAGCAATTTGACAGATGAAGATTTTATGAAAATGTCGCAATATACCGATGCTTTGTCCAAAGTGCCAATTGTCATTGACGACACATCCGAAGTATCTGTTCCCGCAATCAAAACGCGCGCACGACGCATCGCAAGACAGTTTAATGGCATCGCTTTGATAGTGATTGACTATTTGCAGCTGATGACTGCGCCTGGCGGTAAACGCAGCGATAATCGTGTCCAAGAATTATCTGAAATCACGCGTGGTCTGAAGATACTGGCAAAAGAATTAGATGTGCCTGTGATTGCGCTTTCCCAGTTGTCACGAAAGGTTGAAGACCGCGATGACAAACGCCCTATTCTTTCCGATTTGCGTGAATCTGGCTCTATCGAACAAGACGCGGATATCGTCATGTTTACTTATCGTGAAGAATATTATCTTGAAGGGCATTCACCAGACCAACGTTTATCTGGCGTAAATTCTGAAAATGTGCAACAGCACTGGCAACGCCGCCTTGACCAAGCACGCAACAAAGCCGATGTTATTGTCGCAAAAAACCGTCATGGGAAACCAGAAACTGTGCACTTGTCATTTAACGGCGATTATTCATTATTTGATAATCTTCAATTTGGTTCTGCACCTGCCCCAGATCAAGATTTTGGAGAACAGTTTGCACAACCTGCCGCATCAAACGAACAGTTTATTGATGATATAAATAATATACCAGATGATATTATTTAATTTTTTCTTGCGTAGTTTATAAAAATTGACTACTATTTTGTCAACATGTGTACACAAGGAGTTTATCCATGGCCCAAGAAGAAATCATTTTTCCAAATAATATTCGAAACATTCGCGCTGCCAAGGGAATGAAAATGACAGATTTGGCAAAACGCGCTAATTTGTCTTTGTCTGCTGTTTCGAAGATAGAAAAAGGTGTTCGCAGATTAAATCAAAAGCAATTGTTGAATGTCTGCACAATTTTGGGTTGCAAGTTGTCTGATATTTTTATTCACGAATCTGATGCGATGGCTCAAAACTGGCAAAAAGAAATCAAACGCCGTTTAACAGATAACGAAGGCAGCGGTTTGAAAGTCTTTGGTTCTGGTTTGCGAAAAATTCGTCAACGCTCTGAAAAGACAATTGCCGATGCCGCACGTGCTGCGAATATGACGCTGTCTGTGTATCATAAAATCGAAGTTGGACAACGCGAAGTCTATGAAAACGAAATTGATGTTTTGGCAAAGGCTTTTGGTTATACTTCTTCACAGTTGTTTGATGAAATCGCAAAACTTTACACCAGCGGTGAACTGACAAAGCAGATAAACAAAGTGACAGAACGTGTTAAATCTGTTTTAGAACCAGGCAACCCTGTTTCTGGGCTGGACATCCATGGTGGCTTGTATGGCGCCCAATTGTATGATAATGCACGCAAGAAATTGGTTCCTGTGTTCGGCACACCAGACGGCAAGTGTATAAAGTTGAAGAAATCTGATGAAACTATGATTGTTGCACCAACAACCCTCGAAGGACGCAGTGGTATTTACGCGGTTGTTCCCAATTCTCGACGCTCGGGTGGGTTTATCCCAGATTCTGCGCATGTTTTTGCAGATGCGAGTGTCCAACCAAAGGTTGGCGATTTGGCGATATGCATAAACGCAGATTTTTCAAAAATGAAATCTGACGATGTGGCAGAAGCGCAAATTGCCGTTGTTCGCCAAGATACACACGGAAAAATTTATGGACATATATCTGGACCCGAAGAGAAGATAAACGCAAAAACAATGCACAAAGTCGTAATGGTTGTTATGCAATAGTGCCACATATTGGAGAGAGAACATGACACAACAAGCACATATTATCGCACAACGTTTATTAAACCTTTACCGCCAGGCACATGTTATTGACGGTGGGTGGGCTGCTGTGAACAAGGTTTTTATTGACGAATCTAGTAATGCCCAAGTTATAGAAGAACTTCAAAATATGCCAACTGGTGCGCGATTGGTTGCGCATATAAATAATCTTCGTTCCAAAAAAACACCTATGAATTCCATTGATAAAGATTTGCTGCCGTATGGCGGTCTGATGTCCGGGCAAGAAACAGATATATCTTTGAATGCGGACGAAATTTCCGAACTTAGGGGCGCGCTTAACAACTTTCAACCTACACTTGACGATTTGAACAGTATCAAGCGCATGGAATTAGTTCGCAAATTCGGTAATGACTGGCTTCAAGATATAAAAATCGCTGTTGCGAGCGATGCCGATTTGTCTGCGAAGTGGAAGACGGTTGTACAAACAGACAAAGCCTATAAAATCTGGGACAGTGCACACCAATTATTATCAGAAACTTTGACAGAACGTAATCGCGCCCAGATTCAAGCAGATATGCCGGAATACGAAACATATCTGCCTATGTTCGGTGATTCTGGTAAAGAAATGCTTAAACAGTTGCGCACTTTTATGTCATCTTTGAATTGATGTTTACTCCGTTTTATATATGGTGTCTTTTGTATGCGGCGTCCCAATGTAAATCATTGCACCTGTTGGTGAGAGAATAAAATCTAGTTCCCGCAATCTTTCCCGCAGTTTTGTTCGCTTTTGAAAAGTATCACAAGTATTTGGGACTTCGACATCATCACAAATTATCAAATCAGACCGCATACCTGTTATGTTTCCCGTTATACCTTGGCATATCACAGATGGTTCGCGTATGCCAATTGGGCGTTTAATTGTAATTTTATGACTGCCCCACTCTTTTTTTACATCTGGCAATATGTCGCTACAAAAAGGATGATTTTCCAGGATATTTTTTATATGCGACACCATACGAGAAGCCAGTCCAGATTCCGCAGACAATATCAATATCCTGGTATTTGGATTATGATATAAAACACATGCTGCAAAAACCCCTACCACGGTAGATTTCCCAGAATGCCTGAACGCAGTCAAAAGCCCACGTTTCGGTTCACAATTCAAAACGTCTATTAAAAAGCGCATTATTTGCTGATGATGTCTTGGCGTTTCAAAACCCAAAATTTTATTCCATTCGTCCAAGAAGCAAAAGGCATCTGTAATACTTATCGTTTTCATTTGAAAGGTGCTTTTTAGCCTGGTATTTTATCTATCTTGGAAAGCCATGTTTTCAAAATATTTGGCTTTTTTGCCTTTATCTTTCTGATTTGTTCAATATTATTTTGCTTTTTTTCTTCGTACGGCTGTTCTGTTTCTTCGCGCAATCTTTTTAACACTGCATTTTCAGATAAACTGTTCCCAGAATTTCCACTGGCTCCATATTTTGCCCTTTGTTCTGATAAAACTTTCTTTATCAGATTTGTTTTTGTTTTTTCATCAGACACAATCTTGGACAATATTTGTTGGCGCTGATTTTCTGCTTCTTTTTTGTCTTTATTATAATCTAAAACTTTTGTCACATCTGACACTAACTGTCCCATAAAATTCTCCTTTGGTTTTTATATTAAATAAGTTCCTTCTGTTGCGACGGATAATATAGTTGCTGGTAATTGTTCATCACTGGATATTGTCCACAAAGGTTCTATTGTATCAAATTGTGTCCCCAGTAAATTCATAGACAAATCGCCAGTATACCCAGCACTGTCATCAGCATATACATCATTAGGTATTTCCATACGATGATTGTTCACGAACAAAGTTTTTGTATTCATAACTCGCAAAGCTAATTTCCTTAACCTGATTTTATTTGGAGCATGTCCGTTCACAATCATTGGCAAAGCAGATATTTTATATGAAAAACTATATTGTCCCGCATCATCAAGACAAGAAATATCAAATTTTTCAAGATAGTTCGTATTACCACGTTTCACAATAACATAGGTTTCGTTTTTTATAACCGCAACATATTTGAATTTTCCATCCGTAGTATATCTGGTCCATGCGGCAACCTCTGTATTTGCGTGCTTATTTAATACTGCGATATAACCATCGTTCATAACAACAAACAATTGATATGTTCCGGGGTTATAGGCTATGCTGACCGGGCTGTTCATTAAATGCTTTGAAAAAGTGCACAAATCTGTTGCATTATATTTTTCATTTATTGTATCCAGGTCTAGTTCACGAATATCTTTACCAGATGCAGAAATAAATACTGTGCTGCCGTCTATTTGTTGTGGTGGCAAAAATGCAGTTGTTGAACACCCAACCGAAGTGTGTTGTTTTATATCAACATTCGAAGGCGTCAAAGGCGAATTCAATATCGCCCATTCTCCAACAGAAGTCAATATTTGCAACGCATAACTGCTTACCAGTGTACATATTTGATGATGCTGGGAAGACAATAAAACCGCATAAATCGCTTCATCGTTTAACCCTGAACCAACATCAAAATTGTTGTATTCACCCACCTTGGACATCCAAATATTATTTGGCAATGCAGGTGTTCCACCAAATACCAATCTGTTTTGATGAAAACATACAGATATAGGCCACCCACGTCTGCTGCCAAAAGCGGCTTCATACCAGTCATTCACAGGACTGTTTGGCAATGTAAAATTACCATTAGTATAAACTGTCGCGGCGCGCGCGCTTTGCACAGATTCAATTATCCATTGTTTATTATTGGCTAGTAATCTGGTGCCAACCCATGTATTATCCCATAAATCAGCGTTTGCTGTAAAAACAGCATGATTATTATCAATATCACTGTTTGTAATGGTAATCGTAATATTTTTTGTGTCTTCAAAACGTATAAACGGTATGTTCACGCTGACATCAGCATTCATATAAAAAACAAAATTCGTAATTTGAAAGTTTGATGATGTCTTGGAAAATACTTGTGGTCGATAGTTTGGATGAACAAAAAATATTTCATTAAACCTTTGCACATATTGCAATTTCTTCAGGTCTGATGCGTGCCATGGTGCAATAAGAGTTTTTATCTTTGCGTCATTTTGAAAAACATCTATGCCACTTTCATAAATTACCAATAAATATTTTTCTGATTCAGAAATTATAAAAGGAACCAGAATTGCATTATTTGATACGTTTTTGATTTTTTTCAAACCAAACCTACGCCTAAGGCTCCCAGATTGCAAAACATCCATATTTTCCAACTTTGATACACCTGCGGCATCAGAAAGCGCATAAAATTCAGGTGATATTTCACCGTTGGAAAAAGAATATTGTGTTTTTATAAATTTTCCCATTACGCAATCCTTTGGTTAAAATCTGGAATTTATCAAAGAAAATTCATTTATGTTTGATTGACGAGATAAAGTACTATCTACGAATTTTGCTGACTGGTATTCTGATTCGTACAAAGATGTCATCATACGAAAAACGTTTGCATCCCCAAGCAGCGGTATACAAAATTCTGTTGCAAGTTTTGCGGCAACCAGTGTTGCAAAATATCCAGGAAACTTTTCTGGTCCTGTTTTAACAATCGCTAGAATTTCCAATGTGTCATCAGAAATTATAATTTTATCTCCGTTTATCTGACCTTCGCACTTCAAAATTCTCAACACATCAGATGGAATTACAAAATCTCCGTCTGTATTTCTTTGCAATGTCAAAGATTGTGTTGCAAAACGCCATGGAAACATACACAACAAAGTATCTACAACCGGATCAAACAAAGTTCGCGCCAATTGTGCTGCTGCTGAATCTTCGGTCCAAGATTGAATTGGTTTTTCACCAAATTTTAATAAAGCCATTGAACATAAATCTATTTTTGTAAACATGATTCTTCACCCATTTATTAAAAAAACGGGCCGAAGATTCGACCCGTTATATGAACAAACAAAATAAATTAAGATAACGCACCAACAGTGACAACACCTTCTGAAACAGTTATCGCTTTGATTGTTGCGCCATTTGACCCATTGATTAAAATGATGTCACCGCTGTTCATCAAAGTTTTAACACTGGAAAAATATCCCGAAGCAGTTATTGTTGCCAATGTTGCGTTTTCTTTATAGTGCCACAAAGTAAAGCCATTTGCATACGCTATCACAGATAAATTTTTATTTTGAAAAGCCATTTTGTTTCCTTTTGGTTATAATGTTATGCCGCATCATCATCACATTTAATACGAACAATACCTTCGGCATCAATCAAGACAGCGCCCTGGGACATGCTGTTGCTGATAAAGTGAGCAGCACGTTCACCATGCCATGTAATATCTGTTTTAACTTCTTGACCGCATGCATGACCAATACTGGAAGCGTGGTAAATAAAGCAATCGCGATCGTCTGAATTTGCCAATGGCAGTGCGTTGCACAAAATCCAGTTGACTCCCAACCATTTTCTTGATTCACAACCATCAACCAAAGGCAATGAATTGCCAACATAATCAGCAGAAACAAATTCAGAGATTTTCAACAATTCATTCCACTGATGAACGCCAACTACTGCAAATCTGCGACCATCATCTGGCACATCGTTGGTGTTCAATGTTTCCAAAGCAGACATAATAAGCGCTTTTGTTAAACCTGTTGAATAATCACCAACATATTGTGTCGCATTATTCATAGCAGCAATAATCAATTCATCTGTTTTGCGCCCCAAAGCATAAGCCCCAGCCGAAGCAACAACACGACGTTCATCTACGTTCGTTTTCAATTCATCCAACGCGTCAACCCAATCACCAGCATAGTAATCTTGTAATGTGCATTCTACTGGTGTATGATTCAAATTCATCACTGGCACAATACCATGACGAGATTTAGTGCTGGCGATACCTTTGCCGACTTTTTGAAAAGTCGTAGAAGCCCCAACAACACCAGACTTGCTGCGAATTGTAGAGCGTAATTTTGTGCCCATTTGCTGATAAGCCAAATGAACATCTGCTTCAAATTGTTTTATAAACACTTGATCTACAGACATAGACATAAAAAAATCCTTTTTGTTTAAGTTAAAAAATCGAAAAAATTTTTATTGATGGTTATGCAAAAAATTGCGCCACAAACAAAAATACTTATCAGGGTCCACAAAAATGGATTATCCAATAAAAAATTCAGTTAGACTTTTTGTTTTATCTAACTGAAAAATTTATCAAACAAAAAACCCCAAAATCAGCGACTTTGGGGACAAATAACAAAATAATTATTTATTATTTTTTCTTTACAACTTTCTTTGCAGCAGGTTTTTTCGCAGGTGCTTTTTTTGCAACTGGTTTTTTAACTGCTACTTTTTTAACAGCTGGTTTTTTTGCAGCAACTTTTTTCGCAGGTGCTTTCTTTGCAACTGGCTTTTTAACTGCTACTTTTTTAACAGCTGGTTTTTTTGCAACTGGTTTTTTAACAGCAACTTTTTTCGCAGCTGGTTTTTTAACTGCTACTTTTTTTGCAGGTGCTTTCTTAGCAGCTGGTTTAGCGGCTGGCTTTGCAGCTGTTTTTGTGCAACCACATTTTTTCTTAGAACCAAAGAACATAATTCTCTCCTTTTAAGTTTTTGGATAGAACAAAATTTTTTTTGTTCTTGATTCTATTTTATATGAAATGAAACAAATAGTAAAGAATAAAATTATTATGAATATAATTTTTTGAATCCATTTTCAATTTTTCTTATGTATTCTTCATCATGATCACGCCAATATTTTGGATCACGCATCATGTTGCGTAATGTTTCATCTGATAAATTTTGTGTTTCATTTTTATTTGTAAAAACAGTAGGCTCCATTGATTGCATCATCTTGTAAACGCCTTGAATTCCCTGGGGTGTAGAACATAGTTCTTCAAACGCATCGTGCGGTAAAAACCTTTCACCAAACGTATTTATTTCGCGCATTGCTTCACACATTTTTTCTTCGTCACCGAAAAATTTTTTCAATTCATTTATTGCATTTGTTTGATTTTGTAATTCAAATAAATTTTGCAATGTTGGTTGTAAAAATTCTTCTGCGATTGCATAAATTTTTTCAACTTGGGATGAAGTCAAACCAATTTCATGAAATTTATTGCGAACCGATTCGTCATCAAATAAAGAATTTTTTGGATAATCATCTATGTTATCAGGCACACCAATAGCATGATTAAATTTTTGTTTTACACTTTCATCACTGTCTGATGTTGGAATGGATACCATATTGCTCATCTTTTTTTCAAGTTCACAATAAGATTTTACCAATGCAGAAGTATTCAATTCCCCATTTTCGTCTAAGAATTTTTCTGGTATTTGTTGTTCCATTATTTTTTCCCTTTGGTTGAAGACTCTTGTTTAAGGAAATAAATTCCTGATAATGTAAATATCGTTTGCATCATTGTAAAAATATCTTCATCGCCGATTAAGTAAGCGCCAATTGCAGATACTATCCCCACAGTTGATACAACATAAGTTTTGCGATTTTTCAAATATCCGCCTTTGATTATCTTGTTCATGTTTCACCTTTTGTTTTACAGATAAAATAATATGTCTTCACATTCCAATATATACCCACGTGCAATTGCCCATTGTGGAATAACATTTGCGTGGTGGAATTTTGTTGCACCAAAAACAGTGTCTTGTAAATTGCCATGCATCATAGTTTTAATAGTGCGCAGACACATTTGAAATTTTCTATCATCAATATTTACATTCATATATTGATGCCTCTCAGATTTTTCATCCAAAGCATCAAATAGATTTTTATCTTCTGCAATATCTTCAAAGGACTTATTATATTTTATATAAATATTGTAAATCATCGAAGCCATTGCTTCTACAATCTGTAAAGAAACCGCATTTGTTTCTGCAAATACAATTCGCGCCAATTTATAAGGAACGATTTGTGTATCGTCTGGATTTTTAATTAAAACTAACTGCATGGTCTTACCTGTTTTTGTTAAAAAGAAAGCCCACACAAAAAATGTGCGGGCAAAAACAAAGAATAAAAAAACCGCAATTTCTTGCGGACAGAATTTCTACTCTTGATGTTCCATATAATATCACAAATTGGCATCAAAGTCAAGCACTTAAATACTGATTTCGTCCCCGTATGCCAAAATATATCGCGATCCATCACGTAAAACCAACGCGCCATCTTCGTTCAAGCCCAGCAATTCTGCGGGTTTTCTATGATATTGTATAACCTTGTTTAACGCGAAAGCCAAATCCATCCAACGTTCGCGCACAATAACAAAATTTTTCCTGCGCCATTTGTCCATTGATTTTATCAACATACCAAGAACATCTTTTGCATCGATATCTTTGACATATTTATTTATCTTGGTTGTTTTATATTCTTTGACTGTCGGACAAGTTTTTATATTTATGCCGATACCAATAATTATAAAATTTTGTGAATATTCAATTAAAACACCGCTGATTTTTTTACCGTCAACCAGAACATCATTGGGCCATTTTATTTGCGGCGTCATCCCAAGCGAAATCAAAGTTTCTGCAATTGCCACAGCAACTGTATAAGAAATTTTTGGGTCGCGTTCTGATATTTTATAGATAAAAGAAGCATATAAATTACCATGATGAGAAACCCATGTTCGGTGGTATCTGCCCCGCCCCGCACTTTGTGCCAGTGCTGTGATAATGGTTTTATTGGTCGCTTCGCCAGTCGCGATTAAATCATGAGCATAATCTTGGGTACTTGGTATTTTATCAAAAGATAATAATTTATAAGTGTCCAATTGTGTATTTTCCCTTGGTATTCTTGATAAAATCGTGACCATAGTTTTTACGCAACTGATAAATCGCATTTTCCACAGTATGGGTTGTCATATTTGGCAACACACCCAACAATTCTTTTAATTCACCAATTGTAACATCTGGATTTTTATATAATGCAATGATAATTTTATGCTGCAAAGTTGGCAAAATCACATATTTTCCAAATATTTCTTTGATAATATCTTGGTTATCCTGGTGATTCAAAATAATACTTTTCAGTTGCGCAATGGACACAGGCAAAGTGACATCAATATCATCAAAAACGACATCTGCAATCTTAGGGCTACTTACAACCATTGCGCCCAAATCGCAAAAAATATGCTGCCAGTATTTATCAGTTGCATAAATTTTTATGTTTTCGAACATATTTCTACAATAGCCGATAAACCGCGTTTATGCAACTGTTTATTGATTTTTTTGATTATAAAGTATTGTCATGTGACGGGATAAATTTCGTAAAATCTTCCAAAGAAGCCCCTGTCGAAGCCAATATTTTGGAAATACTGTTAGTCGAAGGCCATCTTGGTTGCCCTTCTTTGGACCAACGTTTGCTTTTGTTGAATGTTGTTGGATCCAGACCGCTGCACTTTGCAAGTCCGGAACAAGACATATGATGTTCCGTTGCAAAGTTCTCTATTGCACGCCATACATCTTCGTGTGTCATGATATCTCTCCTATTGTTTATTGGTTTCCCAATTCAACATTCTAATAATAGTAGTTTTTTTGAATAAATTCAATTACAAATCTGTGGTATATTTTCCCAACAGAAAAGCATAAAATATATGCCAAAAATATTTTTTTGACAAAATACTTGACAAATCATTTTTTGTGTATTATATTTCGATTCGTCAAGGGATGAAAATCGTTTGACTTTATCGGGCCCAGAGTTTTCAGACTCCCTCCTACATTCTCTCTCCTCTGGACTTTGGGCCCAAACAGAGTTTAGGATGCCCATTTTCTTTTTCTCCTTTCCTTCCTTTCAGGGCATCCGGAAAATACCGCCGGCAACGGCGGTGTTTTTTATCTAGAATAAACTTAATCTGTATTATCAACCGGCAGGAATAAGGCAGAACGGAGGGCGCAGCGGACCGCACAAAAAGCAAAAAAAATAAAAACTATTTTTCAAAAACAGAAAATATTTCCCAATGATTTGAACCTACGAATTGATCCACCGGGACCAACGATTTTATTTTATATCCACCGCGATTCAAAATTTCCATGTCCCGCATAAAAGTATTTGGGTTGCAAGATACATATACAACCTTCTTTACATCTGATTTTGCCAATTCCTTGCTTTGCGCCATTGCGCCTGCGCGCGGTGGATCCATTATGACGACATCATACTGATTCAGATTTTTTACCAAAAGCGGTCGTTTGAACAAGTCGCGCTTTATCCCATTGCCTACAATATCAAAACCAGTTGCGCCTGTTGCAAAAGTAAAATTACCAAGACCACAAAACAAATCTGCCACGCGTTTTGCACCCCCAACAGATTCGATAACCATATTGCGCAAGATTTGTTCTGTTTCTATTGTCGGTTGTAAAAAAGCACGCGGTGGATACGCTATTATCTTTTCGTTAAACTTTATTTCTGGTTCGGCATATTTTCGAACAATCTTATCATTCCAAACAAATCTTATTATTTGTAGGGGTAATTTATCCACCGCTGCTTTGAATTCTGGCCCAAAATTTGGGACAACTGAATCAACAACTATATCAATACCATTCTCACACTTTGTTATTAAAACACTGCCCGAGCCAGTCCAAGGCAACCCAGCAACATTCGGCAAAATCTCATTTATTTCCGGCAAAAGATTCGGACAATTGTTTATGTTTACTATATCCTTGGTCTGTTTTTTGTAAAACCCAAAATCGCCGTCAACAAAGGCAAAATCTGCACGACGGCGACAGCCAGCCCCACCCCAAATGGCATCGTGCGTATAATTTAACTTTGGCAATTCAGACGATTTATTATCACGATAATCATGCGCAGCAAAATCATATCTGCATCCACCACAAATACCAAACAAAGGACATTTTTTTATCGTCATAATTTTATCATAACATAAATTCTGTCTTGATTCCAATTTGTTTTGAATCTATTATAAAGATATGAAAAAAAATACAAACAAAAAAATTGCTTTAATTGCAGGTGCGCTGTCGCTGCCGTTTTTGGCGCGTGATGCGTTGCGCAAAAACGGATGGGAAGTTTTTGTAATCGGGCTTAAAAACTTTTATGACCCACGATTGAACCCAGATATGGTTGTTCGTGTTGGAAATGGCGGACGTGCGCGACGCGAATTGCAAAAGCGCGGGATAAATAAATTGACCTTTGTCGGGGCACTCGGACACGTAAATTTGTCTGATATTCGACCTGATTTATGGTCTTTGTCGATATTCATAAGTGTACTTAGACATCAAAAGGGGTATGATTCTATGGCTGTTGCATTTACCAAGGCGTTGAAACAACGCGGATACGAAGTTCTGGCTGCGCAAGATTTAGCGCCAGAATTGACTTTTGAAAAAGCCGGTATTCAAACAAAAACAAAGCCGTCAAAATCTGATATGCGCGATATAGACCGCGCTGTTCAGGTATCACACACTATCGGAACAGAGGATATTGGCGCATCTGTTGTTGTAGACAAACAGGTTGTTGCGGTAGAGGCTGCCGAAGGCACTGCACGTATGCTGGAACGCGTTGTTGAAATGCGAAAAACCAAACGCAAAAGTGGTGGCGTGTTTGCAAAAATGACTAAACCCGGTCAAGATTTACGCATAGATATTCCTGCCATCGGTGTTGATACTGTAAATGCAGTTGCAAAAGCAAAATTACATGGTATTATCGTGAACGCAAAAACTTGCTTTGTGATTGACAAGCCTGCGGTTTTGGCGGCTGCGAACAAAGCAAAAATATTTATAATCGCGAAATAAAAAAGGGAATAATATGACAACCACAAAAAAGGCGTACAATGAAATCGTCACACAATCTATTTTGATACATATTCTGATGGAGTCAGCAGATTATCAAAAGGTTCAAAAAGAAATAAAACAAAAATTAGATGTTGATATACCTGCTGATGAATTGAAAAAAATGAGCAGTTTTTACCATTTGCTTCAAAAAATCAAAAAAGACGCGGAATCAAAATCGCTATAAAAAAACCGCCGTTTTGGCGGTTTTTTTGTTTTATCTTTTCTTTTATTTTTGAATATCTTTGATTGTCACTTTGAAGACAACGTCTTTGCCAGCCAATTCTTTGACATAATTTTCTGGGAAAGTAATGTTGACATCACGTGTTTCACCAACCTTGGCACCGACCAACTGTTCTTCAAAGCCTGGAACGAATGTGCCGCTTCCCAATTTCAAAGAGTAATCGTTGGCTGTACCACCCGCAAATTGTTCTTCGCCAAGATAGCCAGCAAAATCGATAATAACTGTATCGCCATTTTTCGCAGTCTTGTCGCAACCTGCCAAAACAGCAACACCACACAAAGCCATTACACCCATAATTTTTTTCATTTTATACTCCTTTTGTTTTTCATTATTGGTTGTAAACACATCTGAAACCGTATTCACGCATCGTCACACCTTCTGCCTCGACACGGTAGTCATAAAAAGATGTTGGACGCATTACTTCAAAAGAAGGTCGATCATAAACGATAACGATACTTTCCGCATTGCGACCACATACTTTTTTCATTTCATAGTCAGCGACACGTGCCAATATTGTGCGCGCATCAGCATCAACATCTTTGCCTTCTGCACTTTGCATCAAGCGAAGACGCATTTCACGAACCTCTGTATCACCAAGTAGTATTTCTACACGCACCATGGCACCCTTGTACTCTTGCCATCTGGTATCTTTGCGCGCAGTGTTCCACCGATTCGAAGATTCTGTCCGTTCTGCCATTGTGCGTGGCTGATACGAATCGATTTGAGAATATTCGTTTTCGTCTGTTATGTATTCTTTGGTGGTTTCATTATATACCTCTGAAGTCACTTTGCCGTAAAAACCGCCATCGCCAGAGCTGCATGCACAAAGCACCAACCCAAAACCCAAACAATAAAATATAGATTTTTTCATGTCTTTTTCTCTTTTGCTTTTTTTCATTCTAGCAAATAAACTTTTTTGATTCAAGACGCAATTTGTGATATAATGACACATTATGAGTGATATAGTTCTGGAATCTTTGTTAAAACCACTAAAGGAATTTTATTCACCTTCGTTTGTCGAAGAAATAGCGATAAACCATGCTGGCGAAGTTTGGATGCGCCTTAATGGTGGTCGCATTCCATGGGTTTCTTATCATGCAGAAATATTATCAAAGCAATATTTAATTGATTTGATTCATACGGTTGCAAATATTTATGAAAGACCCTTTGACCCGATACATGGCATTCCCGTAGTGTATGCAACCTTGCCGGGAAATCATCGTTTTTCTGCTATTGCTGGTCCGAATGTGCAATATGATGAAAACGATATAACAGGCGGTGTGGCACTAAATATCCGTGGTGGTGGGGTCAGCGAAACCAGTTTCAAAAACTATCATTTGGAACATGGCAAAGAATTGTTAAAGGTAAAACCACGCGCTGCAAATCGTCCTGATGACCCATACGACAGATTGATGTCTGCTATAAATGACGGCAGCCCGATTTTGGTAAGCGGTGCAACTTCGACCGGTAAAACAACTTTCTTGAACCACATGTTGACCCTTATTGACCAGAACAGCCGCGTTATTACTGTCGAAGACGCGCGTGAAATTCGCGTTCCGCAAAAGAATCGTGTTCATTTTGTGCTTTCCAGAACAGAGCAAACAAACGAATTCAATTATGCACGTTTGCTTGATTTGGTTGTACGTATGACGCCTGATGTTATTATTGGTGGAGAAATATCAACAGATAACGCATCTGTGTTATGGGAAATGCTGGGAACTGGTCACGACCATTTTTATACTACCATTCATGCTGAAAGTGCAGAGGCTGCATACGCTGCATTCGCAGACAGGATTTTGCACACACAACCTGCATATAACCGAAGCGAATTGATAGAAGAAATGAAAAAGAAAATTCGTGTCGTTCAATTATCGCGTGACGGAACTTTGCGTGCAGTCACAGAAGTTGTCTGAAATAAAAAAATTTTTTACAAAAAGGAGAAACAAAAAATGGAACACATAGATATTGAAAAAAAGATTCAAAAAATACGCCAGTCACTGGAATTGGAGTTGAAAGAATCTGGTGCAATGGATTTAACCGGCAAGGCCATAGACGAAAAAGTATTTGACGATATTATTGATAAAAACATTGCTGAAATTCAACGCTTAGAACCAATGATTGCTGATGAAATGGGCGTTGCAAAAGATAGATATGCCGCAAATATTTTGATGCACAATGTTCAGATTTTGAACGAAATGAAAAAGAAGAAGACAATTCATTTGGGCGAAAATTCCTATACATTGGAAAAAGGTAAAGAAAAAGAAGAAAATTGGTTCAAGAAAAAAATCTTTGAAAAAGGAATCGGAAAATTATTGGGAAAAATGAAACGTTCAAAAGGCCCGATTGATAATTCAATTGATAATTCCAGATAAATATAATTTCAAAAAAAACACCCACATTTCGTGGGTGTTTTTTATTGCCCAAACAATCTGGAGCGGGCAGCAGAATTTCCGAATACTTTGATAGCACATGTAGCAGCACATCTTCCTTGACATGAACCGACAGAATCAAATGTTGGGTTATCAACAACATACCAATCAGATGAAAAGCCTGTCTGGAACGAACCGCCGGTTGGACTGAAAGCTGTCACGCGACACCAACAATATTTTCCTGCGGTGCTGCTGGGGTTGCCGGCAACAGTTGGTGTGTTTATCCCATTTGTGACACTACATAGTGAAGTTCCATACACAGTTCCATAACCAAATATCGTCTTCCATCCGTATGTTCCCAAATCTGAAAATACACTTGTACTGCACGACATGTTTTCCCCACCGTCTGCACTAACCCGACTACAGCGATTTTGTCCTTCAATTAAATATATAGCATAACCATCTGTTCCATTCATACTGGTATTCACATTAGATAAAGCATTTTCGCGAATGTTCCATTTCTTGAAATGATACCCGTTTATTGTCGGGGCGGTTGGCAATGTTGCCACAGTACCGTCATACTGACAAGAATTTGACGCGCCATTCAAACCATTTCCATCACTGTCATACCACGACAGCCCCAAATTATTTTTCCGCCACAATGCAGAACAAGTGACAAGAGAGGGACTTGGCGCGATATTCCAGGTTCCAGATGCAGGTTGTTCATTTACCAATGACCCGTCCAAGCCATTATTGCAAGACCAACCATTAAAAGTATATCCTGGTAATTGACACGTTCCAGCATTATCTGCCAAAGTATATTGTGAATCATAATAGAACGATACTTGGGCTGGGGCAGTACCGCCATTGACGAATGAAGAAGTTGCTCCACTTGGCACGGAACCGCAGTTGTATACTACATTATACGGCTTCGGATTACATTTTACACAAAAACTTTTATCGCCTGAGGCATTAGACCAACCGGAATCAAAGTCATTTCCCCCATTGTAAGTGTTAATATTTCTCCACCCACACCAGTATCCAGTTTTACCAGGTGCACCTGGCAAAACCACAGTGTCTTCTGCTGTATATGATGTTGGCGAATATCCTGTCAATTCTGTTTCGCAATCTTCGTCATAATATGTAATGGAATAAGATACAACACACTGGCTTGCCAATGTGGAACCCGCGGGTGAATGTGAACCAGTTGGACATGGGGTACAAGAAACCTTGGAAGTCCAATCTGATTCATAGCCAGTGGTGTATTGATAATAATCTGCCGGACATTGTGTTCGCAAACTGGCACCAGCAAATATGTTGGTCATCATACTTGTTGCAGTCGGCGAATTATTATTTATCAACCCTTCAAATAATGTTGGAGGGATGAAATTCAAAGTACTGTCCCCACCCCCATTCAAATGATTGCAACCATGAAACATAGATTTGAACATATTATCTGCCGCAGTTGTAATATTTGGGAATAAATGCTGGGGCAATGATGTCAAACCAGTACACGAATAAAACGTGCCAGAAAACATACCGTTTGCACTACTTGTAATACGTGAAAATAAATTTTCCGGGATAGATACAAGACCAGTACAACCTTGAAAAGCACTACCAAACATACCGCTTTGTCCAGAAACATTGTGATTACCAAATGAAAACAGTCCAGCAGGAATTGACGTTAGACCACTACAACCATAAAAGACAGCCAAAAACATCTGAGGCGCGCTACTTATAACGTGTGAAAACAAAGTTGCCGGAATTGGTGTGTTTGAATTTGCAACCGTTGGTGCCAAACCCGTACATCCGCGAAAAGTCTCTTCAAACATACGTTCTTGACCAGATACATCATTACCACCAAACGAAAACGTATCCGCAGGTATTGATGTCAAACCAGTGCAATTATAAAATGTTTTTTGAAACAGATATTGCGCACTGGTTGCGACCGAAGAAAACAGACCAGACGGTAATGATGTCAAACCAGTACAACCATAAAATGTACTAGAAAACATACTGTTTCCGCCAGATGCAACTGATGAAAACAGACCACTTGGCAAGGTTGTTAAACCAGTGCATCCATAAAATGTTCTAGAAAACATCTGGTAATCACCACTTGTGACGTGCGAAAACAAAGTTGCCGGAATTGGGGTATTTGAATTGGCTGCCGTTGGTGCAAGACCTGAACAACCTTCAAAAGTGCTTTGAAACATCATTGATTTACCCAATACATTATTACCATTAAATGAAAATGTATCTGCAGGTATTGATGTCAAAGCGCTGCAACCGTAAAAAGTTCTGTAAAACAAAGTAGACGCACTGGTTGAGATTGAAGAAAACAGACCAGACGGCAAAGTTGCCAAACTGGTACAACCTGCAAAAGTGCTATGAAACATACTTTGCCCACCAGTTGCATTTGTTGGAAACAAACCAGTCGGCAACGTTGTCAAACCAGTACAATTTTCAAACGTCTTGTAAAACATATACGCGCCATCATTTCCAGTGACTGAAATTGCCGAAAACAAACCAGATGGCAACGTCGTTAAACTGGTGCAACCCCCGAAAGTACTTTGAAACATATATTGACTACCACTCGTATATGTTGCGAACAATGTATTTGGAACAGCTGTTAAATTGGTGGCACCTTCAAAAGTACCTATGAAACGTGGCACTCCTGCCCCAGACCGCGGGAATATCGTTGATAAATAACCAGTCATAGACTTAATAAGCGTCGGGGTTGTGAATTTAATTGCTGGGATACTACCATTGTTTGAATACCCAGTTGCGACACCACTAATTTGAATTGTTTTGGAATTGCCATTCGTCGAATATGTACAAGTATATGTATCATTACTTGTATTTGATGTACGGTCAATTGTCGTGCCAGAAACCCCAGTACCGTCCAATGTTCCGCCACTGCCGCAATTGACAGTAAATGTACCAGCGGCAGACAAAGTAAACGTAAATGTATCACCTGCTGTCACTGGCATCGTCACAATCTTGAATTTTTGCTGTTCATATTGTGCAGTCAAAGTTTTATTTTCTGTATAATTCCACGTAAACGAAGAACCTGCACTTTTTATATCATTTGTTCCGCTGACTTTCCAACCCTTGAAAGTATATCCAGTCGGTGCAGAACACGTATTTGATGCCGGCGTAAAAGAATCTTCATATACAGCGCCCGCAGAAGACGGCGCATTACCAGAACCGTCGCCACAATTATAAGTGACGGTAAAAGAATCACCTGCACAGGAAACCTTGCTGTCCCAATAACTTTCATACCCGGTGGTAAATTGATGATAATGCGTTGGACACGATGTATCCAAATGTGTATTTGCAAACGTATAAGACATCATATCCGAAGCCATAGGATGCCCTGCATTAACCAAACCTTTGAACATCGAAGGCGGAATAAACCCAGATAACGAACTACAACCCTGAAAAGTATTACTAAACATACTACTCGCGGCTGTATCAATTTTTACAAATAAATCTTTCGGAAGGGTTTGCAAATTTAAACATTCTGCAAAAGTGACCATAAACATACCATCCCCAGGGGTTCTAATAGAAGAAAACAAACCATCTGGAATTTCTGTTAAATTGTCACAACTGCGGAAAGTATCAATGAACATATTCTCTGCACCGTATGTAATATTTGCAAACAACCCCGCCGGAATAGATCCCAATCCAGTATTTCTAAATGTGCCTGCAAACATATTGGGTACACCACCTGTATAGTGACTAAACAATTTTTCAGATATTTTTGTTAAATAAGTAGCGCCCCAGAAAGTGGCCTCGAACCGCGGATGGTTTGTTTCATTATCAGGAAATAATATTGACAAGTCACCATCAACCTCTTTGATATAATTTATTCCGCCGGCACCAAAAGATAACACAGCACCGCTTGCTGGATAGACAGCCGCTCCATTATCATTATGGAAAGTTATCGTTTTTTCGCCAGCAGTCAGATATTTACAAGTGTATGTATCTGCCGTTGTCCCAGAACGCGTAATCACATTGCCGTTTATGTCATTCCCACTTCCGCCACCAAGGGAACCACCACTGCCACAATCAACAGTAAACGTTCCTTTGGCAGCCAAATAAAAGTCAAATCTACTGTTCGCCGCCATACTTATCGTTGTCACGGAAAAATCTATTGCTGGGGCAGCAATACCGTCAGAAAACGCACAAAAAAAACACGCGCAAATACACGAAAAAAGTTTCAAAAATCGTTTTATTGATGACATAATTTTTCTCCGTCTTTACACATGAAAAACATCCGAAAACCGGGGCTTTGCCGACGCTTTTCATCATAAATATCCTTCGCCTTTAATAAAAAGTTAGCAAAATTCACACACGAAAGTCAACAATATAAAATACTATTCACATAAAGTTTTGTGGGTTGACGTCTATTTTTATTCTGATATTCGTGGGCTGTTTTACCTTGTCTATCCAATTGCGGACAATCGGTTGCAAATTTGCACGCGCATCACCAGATACCAGAAATCGCATACGATACCAATTCCTTATCTGATAAATTTGCGCTGGTATTGGTCCCATAATCTTTCCACCGTTTAACTGTGGTGCCGCGCCTGCCAATTGGTCACAGTATTTTTTTAATGTTTCTTCTTTGTCGCCTTCAACAACCAAGGCTATCAATTGTCCAAACGGTGGCATTTTCGCAGCACGCCTTGACTCCATATCTTGCCCCATAAATTCGTCCCTGTTGCCTGCACAAATCGCGCGAATTACAGGATGTTCGGGCTGATAAGTTTGTAAAAACACGTGCCCTGGAAATTCACCACGACCGGCACGTCCCGCCACTTGGAATAATTGCTGGAAAGTATGTTCACCCGCACGAAAGTCTGTGCCAAACAAGCCCATATCTGCATCAACCACACCAACCAAAGTCAAATTTGGAAAATGATGGCCCTTGGCCAAAATCTGGGTACCAATAATTATGTCTATGTCGCCGTTTTCCATTCTTTTTACCAATCGTTCCAACGATTCCCGCGATAAAATCGTATCGCTGGACACCAGCGCAGTTTTCGCATTTGGAAACTTAGCCGATATTTCTTCTTCTATTTTTTCCAGACCTGCCCCACGCAAAGAAACATCATTACCACATTTGGGACACTTGGTCGGCATCGGCGTGGTCTTGCCGCACATGTGGCATATCAACTTGTTTAACTTTTTATGATAATTCAAAGACACGGAACATTCAGAACATTCTGCAACCCAACCGCACTTTTTACACTGAACTATCGGCGCAAAACCACGACGATTTATAAACAACATAACTTGGTTATGGTTATTCAATGTTTCACTTATTTTTTCACAAAGTGCTGGGGACAGGTTCCCCGATTTTTCTTCTTCATCATTTCCAATTTTATAAGGTTCTGGGCGATTGTTTCGCATATCTATTGTTTCAATCGTCGGTAATTGTGCGCCACCAAATCGCGAATTTAGTCTTATTCGTTTATATTTGCCAAGCGCGACATTATGCAAAGTTTCTATGGACGGTGTAGCACTTGCCAAGATAATCGGAAAGTTCGCAATTTTTGCCCGCAAGACCGCCATATCACGCGCATGATAATTTCCCATATCTTCTTGTTTATACGAAGTGTCGTGTTCTTCGTCAACCACAATCAATCCCAAATTCTGCCAAGGCAAAAACAAAGCACTTCGTGTGCCAACAACTATTCTTATATCGCCACGCGCAACACCACGCCATATACTGCGTCGACGCGCTGCGGTAAGATTGCTGTGCCATACCACAGGCGGATTGCCAAATCTTTGTTGGAATCTGTCCATAAACTGTGCAGTCAATGCGATTTCAGGCATCATCAACAAAACGCTTTTCCCTGCATTATATGCACGAAGCGCAGAATCAAAATAAACCTGGGTCTTGCCCGAACCTGTTATACCGTCCAATAAAAAAGCCAAAAATTCATTTTTACTTATTGCGCCTGCGATTGTATCTGCTGCAGATTGCTGTTCATCATTTAATACTATGTTGCCCATGTCAAAATATTCATAAACAAAATCTTTTTCACCCCTTGCCCGCTTTTCAGATAAATTCAAAATCCCGTTCTTTATCATAGTCTTGACAACAGAATTACCAACATGTGCGATATTTATTATATCATTTACAGACATCGCATCGTTGTCATTAGATGTAAAAGCATCTGCCACATTCTGTCGCGCATCTGTCATCTTTGACTTGTGATCGAAATTGTATGTGTAGAGCGCTTCGTACTTTGGCGCATTAAAAGCGTCTGCCACATTTATAATAAGGCGCAACACTGCCCCTGGTGCCATCAAAGTCCAATTTGACATTTTATATATCCATTCCAGGTCAGATTGTGTAAGATGCCCCAAATCACATTTTTCCAAAACTGGCTTTATCTTTGATATGTCAAGATTGCTGTCGCCATTTCCAACAATTACACCGATATATTGCCGGTTCATAACAGTCACACGAACAAAGTCCCCAATGTCTGCAGATGCGGTCAAGCGATAATCATAACCGCTGTTTATGACATTCGGGATCAAGACTTTTACAATATCGCCATTTTTGAACATAATCATAAAATACTTGTTTTTTTTCTTTTTTTCAATAATCATTTATATGCTATGTGGAAAATTTTATTTGAATTCAGTGACAGATTTTTTGCCGTCATTCCAATCAAAAAATGGCGCACTTTTTTGCGTGGCGTGGTTCTTTTTGACTATCGGCGAAAGTTAAATGCGCTGCGCCGTGCGCGACCAGAATTAAACTTTCGAAAAATGCGCCTTGCCAAGGGGGGCGGCTCGCTGGTGTTTATTATTGATGATAATACTTTCAAGGTGCGCAAACACGCATCTGAATCAAAAGAGTTTACGCGCTTTTCTCGCGAAAAACGAATAACTGATGCCATTCGCACATTCTGCACAATCGAAATTCCAAACATTAACTTTTTCAAAGCCGACGGTTTTACTTTTTATGAAACGAAAAGAATACCTGGTAAAATGCTGGTTGATGTACCAACACGAAAAATAAAGAAATATCAAACGCAAATAAGTGAACAACTGGCTGAGTTTATATATAAAAAATCTTTTGCAAACCCAAAGGAAATTTCTGATTTACAAAAAACACCAACAACCGAAGGCTTTTCTTGGAATCATGGCGATATGTGCAGCAATATTTTAATAGACCCAAAAACTATGGTTATAACTGGAATCATAGATTGGGAATGGGCAAGTTATTCTTCAATCGATAAAGAAATCCAAGGCTTGGTATGGGTGCGTAAAAAAATGCGTAAAATCGGAATTGATAAAACCACGCGCGCGGCATATCAAAAAATTATTCAACAAAATTCATAACTGTTTTTATATCATCAACAGTCGGCACATGGTCAATTATAAAGTCTGCATCATATTGTCCACGAAACCAAGTCCGCTGACGCTTGGCATATTGATTGGTCTTGGTTATCCAATTTTGAATGGCTTCTTGTTCTGATAATTCCCCGCGAAGCATTTTACACAATTGCGCCGCCCCAATCGCGCGGGTTTCGTCCAAATTGTTTTCGATTATACCTTTTGCCTCTTCCAGCGCACCACCGTTTATCATTTCTGGAATACGCGATGCAATTCTTTCCAGCAAAACTTCGCGTTTTGGCAAGATTAAAATTTTGAAAGCATCGTTTATCAGCGCACCACTTCGTGGTTGTTTTTGCCATTCTGATAATGATTTTCCGGTTTCCAAAAACACCTCCAATGCGCGTGCCGTCCGTTGTGGGTCTGTCTTTGCAAAATCATTCGGCAACATTTTTTGCACAGAATCTATGTCTTTTTTTACCATATCACGCGCACGCTTTCTAACATCTTCACTTATTTCTGGAATGGCGGATATCCCGTTCAATAAAACATTTATGTAATATCCAGTTCCGCCAACAAAAATTGGAATGCGCCCCATTGAAATAACTTCGTTCATCGCACCGCGTGCAAGATTCACATAATCAGCAACACTGATATGTTCATTTAATGGCAATATGGAAAATAACCTGTATGGCACGCCGTCCAATTCATCTGACAAATTCGTCCCTGCAAATGGGGACGCAGATATATTTTCTATGCCACGATATATTTGAACACTGTCGCAATTTATAATAGCGCCATTTATGCGTCGCGCCAATTCGTGCGCAAAACCAGACTTTCCCGAAGCCGTCGGACCAGTAATAATAATCGCTTTATTCTTCATGAAACTTATTATAAAACGACTTTCTGCCTTTGCAAGGCGCAACAGAAAAAAATTCAAATTGTATTTATACCCTGAAATGTGATAAAATACTGTATACAAAAAAAAGGATGAAAAATGAAAAAAATTCGTGTTGCTATCAATGGTTTTGGTCGCATCGGGCGACTGGTTTTACGTTCCGCGTTGGAATCTGGGCGCAAAGACCTAGAATTTGTCGCGGTGAATGATTTGGCACCGCTGGAAGAGAATGCTTATTTATTAGCACATGATTCCGTGCACGGGAATTTGAATATGGATGTAAAAACTGACGGCGATTATATCTTGGTCGGTAATCAGAAAATTAAATGCCTTTCTGAACGCGACCCTGTAAATCTTCCATGGAAGCAATTGCGGGTTGATATAGTTATGGAATGCACTGGGCTTTTTACCGCCGCTGACAAGGCGCGAATTCACTTGGAAAACGGTGCAAAACGCGTACTGGTTTCTGCCCCGTCTGTTGGTGCAGATAAAACAATAGTCTTTGGCGTGAATGATAACAAAATAACAAAAAAAGATTTAATTATTTCAAATGCCTCTTGTACTACTAACTGTTTGGCGCCGGTGTTAAATGTCTTGGATAAGAAATTCGGTGTGAAAAACGGTTGGATGACAACTGTACATGCTTATACAGGCGACCAACAATTATTAGATAAAAACCACAAAGATTTTCGGCGCGCGCGTGCGGCAAACCTTTCTATGATTCCGACCAGCACAGGGGCAGCAAAGGCAATCGGACTTGTTCTGCCGAAATTGGCGGGCAAAATGGACGGTATTGCTATTCGCGTTCCAACACCTGATGTTTCTGTGATTGAATTAGTGTTAAATTTGAATAAAAAAACAACCCCAGAATCTGTAAACAAAGTTATGAAAGACGCACAGTCAAACATTTTGGGATATAATGATGAACCACTTGTGTCGATTGACTTTACGCACGATACACACAGTGCGATATTTGACGCATCCCAAACCAAGGTTATAGATGACAATGTTTTGCATGTGACCGCTTGGTATGACAACGAATGGGGTTTTTCAAACCGTATGTGTGACACCGCCATTGCAATTGGAAAAACACTTTGAAAAAACGCCAATTTGGCGTTTTTTTTTACAATGATATTTTATGTTTGATTTCGCGAATGCGTGCCAAAATTTCGCGTAAGTCTTCATCAGAAACGGTTGGTTTTGTGTTTTTATTTTGAATTTCATCAACCAAGACGATACAAAGTGTCGCAAGAAGCGCACTTTCTTGTAATGGTCCGATTTTATCCAAAATCTGACGAGCGCGCGCATCAACAATACGCCCCAATTCGATAAGGCGTCCTTCTTGTCCGTCTTCACAGCCCATCGGGTAATTGCGATTTACAATAGGTATTGACACGACACTCATTTCTTTAACTTCTCCAAAATAGAAACAGATCTTTCAATCAGCGCGCGTGCGTTTTCGTTTTTTTCACGCAGTGTTTTAACCTGCTTTGTCAAAATCGCAACCTCTAAATCTGTTTGCTTGCTGGCGCACTGGGCATCAGCACGCAAATGCAATGCCAAAGTTTCAACCGCATCAAGTTCTTGAAAGATTTGTTCTTTGATATCTGCCATATTTGCATTTTACGATATTTTTTATATGCGTTCAACCGGAAAATGTGATATAATGTCTTTCGTTATAACATAAGGGTTTGGTTTTATGAAAACGAAAATTATTTATATTTCTGGGGCAGAAGTTTTTGAAATTCGTGATATTCGCGCCGCTTTTGAAGAAGTTCGCGCCGCGTTGAATCTGGATAAAGATACCGTATTATTTGGCGTTCCAGTGGAAAATGATGATGCCGGAATTATGGCGAAAAGCGATGATATTGATATAAAAGTTCCCGAAACCGAACCTGTTGAAAACCTTGATACACCTGTTGTTGCAGCGGAAATTGTCGAAACATTTACCGAAATCAGCCCTGCCCCAATTACAAAATCAAAAGAAGAAGAACAGACGGAAGAAATCGAATCGGTTATAGAGGAAGAACAACCCGTTAAAAAACGCGGTCGTCCTCGCAAAGAAGCAAAAGTCGAAGAAATTACAGATAACGAAGAAGTGGCAGAAGTCCAAGAGGCCGAAGAACCAGAAGAAAAAGTCGTTCCTATTTTGTCTGTATTGGCGACAAAAGAAGAAATTGACGAGGAACCAGAAGAATTGGAAATAATACCAGAAATCGCCGAAGCAGAGGAAGAAACTGTTGCAGAGGTTCAAGATTCCAACATTGATGTTTTTGATGATGATGCAGGGTTGGAAAAATTGCTGTCTGCGATGCCGCCACTTGAAGAAGACCTTTTGTCTGACCAAGAAAACAAAGATATTTTGAAAGAAAGTTCCGAATCTTCTGACATTTCTGTCGATTTGACCCTGGAAAAATTGGCAAATGAATTCATAGAAAACCAAGATAAAATTGCATCAGAAACGAAATCGAATACACGCAGCAAAATTGGAAAGTTGCGCAATATTTTGCCATTCAAACAATCTAAACACAAAGACTCTGGTTTGGGAGATTTGTTCGGATGGGCCGGAATCGCTGCTAATGATGAAGATTTTTCTGTGCCGGGTTTCTTTACCAATGTCGCTTCGAAAAAATAAAATATGGATATTGAAACAATTGTCCGTTTGCTGAAAAATGCTGATTTCCACAACATAACCGTGGGCAATGGTTTTATCGAATTTGATGATCCGTCTTGTATTTATGCTGCCTTTGATAATTTACTGAACATCGGGTGGGTGGTTATATTGATTCTAACCGCTATTATGCTTTTCGGATGGGCGGTGCTTTATATCAAAAACGGTGTAAAAATAGATAATCTTTTCAATAATGCAAAAACTGTTATTTTAATTTTTTGTATTCTTAGTGCTGTGAAGCCTATTGTCAATGTTATATATGGCGACGATTTATTTGCGCGTGGTTGCGACAGAAGACGCGTATCTTTATCAGAAGTCCAAGAGTTATTAGATATGCGCAACCAAATGCTATCAAAATCAGATTCAGAAGATTTATATGAAATATTTGATGTTATTGATTCTGGTTCTGGACTTGGCTATGACTTGCAAGATGATTTATATGTTGAATATGTATCAGGTGTAGCCACAGAAGACGAACCAGAAGACAGCGATAATTCTACAAATAAAAAAAACACCAACTGCGTTTATACTTCTGGCAATGGGCTAAAATTTTATACCAACCCGACAACAAAAGAAGAAAAGGTAAAAAAATGTGTATTCGATAAAGCCATAGATTATGCTTTGAAATGGGAAAAAGGATTTCAAAGGACACCAAATGACCCGGGCAACCGAATTTGCGACAGCAAAATGAATCCCTTAAAAGATGAAAACGGCAACTATTTGTTGGGTGCTACGAATATGGGTATAACGACCTGTGCTTCGGGGCTTTCTGTGGAATGTATCAAGAATATGACAGAAAAGGATGCCCGGCAATATTATTGGACAAATTTTTATCGTAAATACGGCTATTATAAATTGCCGGCATCTGCAATTGCAGCAGTAATGGAATTGGCTGTGGGCGGTCCTGGAACAGTTGCAAAAGAATTAAAAGAAGCAGCAAATGTATCTGGATGCGGGAGCAGTCCCGTTGTAAATGATTGTACTGCCAAAGCAGTAAGTGATTTTATAAACAAGCATGGTGTGAATACTTTTTATAAAAACATAACTACACTTCGTGCAAACAAACGAAAAGGTAAGCCCAGAGAACGTGCATTAGGTGTGCAAAGTTTATCCAATGCTCACAAAGTCTGTGGCGGTTAAAGAATCACTTCAAGAAAAACATATTGCGTGCAGAATAAACGGTATCCCCAGCAACCAAAAGGTGGTCATAGAGATTTATTTCAAGCCCTTTTAGTGCCGATTCTAATTCCTGGGTTATTTCTATATCTTGGGTTGAAAATGTTCCAATTTTGGACGGATGATTATGTACCAATACTATGTTTCGTGCGTTCAAATCTAGTGCTTTTTTGGCAATTTCACGAACATACACAGCCGCCCAATCTACAGTCCCAGAACTGTGTAATTCATCCAATATCAATTTATAATCAACATCTAAATAAAAAACGTGAAATTCTTCCCTTTGCTTTTCACGCAATAACATCTTGCAATAATTCACCAGTTTTTCATAGTTATGAAATATTGGTTTTCCATCAAGAGCAATTTTGTATTCCAATGTTGTCACTTCGTAAATCAGTTTCAAAAATGTAGCAGTACTTTCCTTTATGCCGTCATTTCGCATTAAATCTTCAATCGGCATCGATAAAAGATGATGTATGCTACCATATTTATTAAACAACTGTCGCGACAGAGCACGCACATCACGCCGCGGTATTGCATAAGTCAACAGCAATTCCAACATTTCATATTCCGCCAATTGACCATCAAGAAATTTTCTACGAAGTCTTGTTCTGTGTCCTTGCTGTAAAGATTTCAAATCTTCTGATTTAATCATGTGGCATTTTTTCTGTGAATATAATCACACCGTCTTCTGTGATGCCCAGCGTGTGTTCCCATTGTGCAGACAAACTTCCGTCCGCAGTCCGCACAGTCCAGCCGTCTTTTGAATCTATTTCACATTTCTTGGTTCCAATGTTTATCATCGGTTCAATAGTAAAAACAAAGCCCGGCTGCATTATCAATTTATCATAAGATTTATCGTAAAAATGCAATATGTTCGGATTATCGTGCATCACTTTTCCTATGCCATGACCACAAAAATCTTCAACAATAGAAAACCCATGCGGTTTAACAACACTTTCTATCGTTCTGCCTATTTCAGAAATTGGCACCCCCGGACCACAAATAGAAATCGCTGCGTTCAGTGCATCCTGGGTTATTTGGACCAACTTGCGCGCACTGTTGGATACATTACCAATCATAAACATCCGCGAAGCATCCCCATGAAACCCATGATATTCAGCGGTCAAATCAATATTTATAATATCCCCGTCTTTCAAAATAACATTATCATTTGGAATACCATGACAAACAACTTCGTTTATAGAAGTGCATATACTTTTCGGATATCCCATATATCCCAAGTCAGAAGAACGTGCACCATTCGCTTTCAAAAATTCTGCGACCAATCTGTCTATTTCCCCAGTGGAAATTCCAGCAACAATATACGGCGATATATAATCAAAGCAACGCGCAACCAAATCGCCAACTACACGCAATCTCTTAAAATCTTTTGGTGCGTACACAGATGATAACATTTTTACTTCCTTCGTTTCAAAGCCAGTTTTGCAGCCCGCACAGATAGTTTCAGTGAAAAATCACGAATTAAAATTTCTGGCTGCATACCACTAGTTCGTATCAATTTTTCCAAATCATTTAATTTAGATAACACATTTACAATTTCTTCTTCGGGCCATATTTTCACAGCACTTCTAAATTTATCAGCAACCTTCCAAAACAACTTTGGCAATTGCCCGTCCACAACAGCTGTTAAAAGTTTTGAAAAATGATTATACAACATCCGCACCAACATATTTGCATCAGCGCCGCTGTATATAAGCCTGTCCAGTGCAACCATAGTCTGATTTATATGCCCAGCAGTCAAAGAATACAAATAATCATCCGCACTGGTTGCTGATGTATCAGGCAGACATTTTTCAACATCCTCCAATTCAACAACATGCTTGTCCGAAACATATATTGCGATTTTCTGTAAAAAACTTCGCGTGATACCGCGGTCGCCCCCCATGTGAGATAACATATAAGACATCGCATCTGGTGTCACCTGACGAATACCAGCCGATGCCGACAATTCTTTGTGAATAAGCGCCTCTAGTGTTTTTGAATCGTCTGTATAACACGCAATCGCTGCGATATTTTTTCCATCTTCAAATAATTTACGCAAAGAACCAACGCGCAAATCGCCCGCCGTCACAATTACAGTTGCACACAAAGATGTTGATGTCACCAATTCAGATATAATTTTTGTATCAGAATCTCCTGCATTAGATATAATCACAGCCTTGCGCCCGCCGAACATTGACGGAGAACAACTTTCTGCAAAAACGGCATCTTGCTTGTCCCGCAGGTTATTAGCATCCACAGCCAAAAGGTTATCTTTTTCAATTTCCAGTTTTTCAATCGCGCTTTCACAAAGTTCATCAACCAAACCTGCATCTGGACCGTATATCAACACAGCATTTACATTTGATATCCCCGTATTAAAATCAGATTCTTTCCACTTCATTTATTCGTTTTCCAATTTTTGAACTTCTGCAATAACACGAACACTTATCTTATCAGACAATTGCTGGATAGTATTCATCACAGCATTATTATAAGACGCATTAGCAGCAACTAAATAACGCACAAAAGTATAACTTTCTGTCGCAGATTCTGAACCATGTGCAATTTCTTTATCGCCCTGCTTTAATACATACGAAGCATTAAGCCGAACCTCTTGCCAGACAGCATCCCCGGCGCGTTCCAAAGCCTTGTACTGGGTGACAGGTTCTTGCAAATCTATTACCAATGAATATTTTGCGTTTACTTCGTGAATACCACCAAATTGCGCGTTCAAAGAATTGCGCAACTCTATCCCATTGATACCCCTTATCGGGGCGACGTAAATATCTGTGCTTTTCCCAGAAAATATAGGTTTGAAACTGCACGCTGCCAACACTAATAATAAAAAGATTTTTTTCATTTGTTTTTCCTGTTGAACTTTTCTGTAATTCTAGCTACACTTTTTACAAATCGCAAGAGAGAATTAGTGAATATTTTTTTAATTCTTTTGTCTTTGATTATTATGGCTGGGTACTATATCATATCCAGTCCGTCCCAACGCATGGTTCAACACGAAACGGAATATTCCATAAAAAAGGCAGATTTGCGTTCTGTTGCCGAGTGTGTAGTTGCCGCCCAAAATGCTGCTATGTACGGTGAAGAGTTTGTAGACGATTGTGTGGAACGCTTTGAAATTACCAGTCAATATGTTTGTATGAATCGTTCCTATAATATCGTTTCCTGTGATGCAGAGGTTGGCAAGACCCCTGCTTTTAATTTCATAATCACAACCAGTTTTGCTCTGCCAGAAAAAGAATATAACAATATGCTTGATATATTGGAACGATATTACCCAGATATTGAAACTTTTGGTATATTTGTTGGTTCAAATCTGATGTCTGCTGGCTCTGTGTCGAACCGCGCAATTCCACAGAAAATCATAAATGCTGCCGAACTTAAGGCCGGTCAATTGGCTTATATTATGCAATATAAAATCCCCGAAGAAACCATAGAATACCCAGTTGTTGACGGCTCTGACATAGTCTGCCCTGCAAACACAATGAAAACATATCGTTTTGGTCGCTGGCAATGCATTGAATATAATTACAAAGTATCCTGTACGGGCGATACAATTTGGGACAATACAACCATGCAGTGTGTCGCAGACGAAACCCGCAAGCCGCTTTGTTCAAACAATCAAACCGCCGTAATGATTGATAATGTTTGGGAATGTGTGGACCCGTTTGCCGACAAAAATTGTCCAAAGGGTATGATTGCGCGCCTGAATTACAGCACATTGACCTGGGAATGTGTGGACGACCCAAGTGCCACAACAAAAAAAGTAAAAAAATGCGATAATGTTGCCAAGGTTCCCAGAACACATGGCAGTGTTGGTGCTACATTACGCGTTCGGTCTGTATCTTGCACAGATTGCGAAACTGCCATTGTTGATGAAGAAACCTGCGAAACATACTGTATCCCAGACGCAACAAAACTGAAAGATTCCAAATGCTATAACGGCGCGATTGAAGAATGCAGTGGCCCAAATCGTGCTATATACTTTGGCTTTTCAACAAAGTCGCATATTGACGGCATAGATTCATTAAAAGACATGACCGTTATACTTGACCGCGAACACAGCCAAAACCGAAGATTTAATTGTATGGACTGTGGGATGGGCGAAATAGATACCGAAAAATCAGTATTTCCGTATACCGCTGTGTGTAAATAGTATGATAGTCCAAGCAGCGGTTTTAATTTTTAATTTTTTGTCTATCAGCAATTATTTCAAGCGTTTTCCAGATGTTATTTAATTTTTGAAAACACGCTTCTTCTTGGAATACATCAACCTTACTGTTTTTTTGAGATTTAAGCCTATAATACCAGCCGCCCATCCAATCATCTATTAAATATATTGAATATACACTGTTCCCATTTAAACAAATGTCCAAAGTACTCCAATTTTGTTTAACATTATATAATTTCTCAAAGTTTTCTGTGTTCAGCAAATTTGATATATCCGAAACAATTTTCTTATCAGAATTACGTTTTATCATACAATATCTCCTTGGTATAACCGTCACATTATTATATAAAGAAACAAAAAACAATAAAAAACTCTATTAAAAATATCCGTTTTTGAATGGTTGTTAATTGTTCGTCTGCGTATTGGTCGTGCGCTTCGCTCCGACCGATTCCAGTTCAAACCCGGGGGTTGAGCAAAATAAAAAGACCACCAAACGGTGGTCTTGAAGTTTCGCTCGGCACTTTGTGCCTGCGCGGCATTCGTGACGCATCGCGATAAATCGCTCTGCTACTCATAGTGGCAGGGCCATCTGTGCAATTCACGAGTTGATTTTGTTCATGAATTGTTGCAATTCGGAAAAGATGTTAAGGTATTTCGCTTGAAAAGTGTCGCATGTTTCTATATTATTTGACTCGCAAATAAAAGATTGGTTCCAGACAAAGTATAAAATTTGAAATAAAAAGGTGTAATAATGTCAAAATTTTCAAATGAATATAATATCAATGTGGATAATACATATCCATTTAATTTAAGATTAAAACCTGTTGCTCTGTCAATGTTTGTTCAAGATACAGTTGCAAGATTCCTAACATCTAAAAATCTGGCTTCTTTTCATATCATAAAAGACAACCTAATTTGGATAATAAAAGAAATGAATATCGATTTGATAAAAGATTTGCCTTTTTGGACCGAAGACATAAAGATAGAAATATGGGTTTCTGAAATATCTGTTTTGAAAGTTTACACTGATTATAAGGTATATCATAATGATGAACTTATTGCGCAAGGGAACATATTATGGTTGATCATTGATAAAAACACAAAAAAAACATACAGAACAGATAAATTTGTCGACAAATTAGGGCAAATTGATGAATTAGTATTGGGACCGCACACTAAATTTTCTTTACCCGAACAAAAGGAAAAACATGTTGAAATAACATATAAAATAAATCATGGCGATGTCGATCATAATGATCATGTAAATAACAGAAGTTATATTCGCATTGCTGAACTGACAGCTCCACAAGGATTTGAGCAAACTCATATGCTCAAAAAATTGAAAATAAAATTCAACAAAGAAACTTTTCTTGATGATATTTTAACTTGCACTGCATATGCCACAGAAACACCAAATAATTTTGTTCATAAAATAACCAAAGAAAATGATTCTATTTGTGATATAGAAACACTTTGGGCAGAAAGAACAGATAAGACAACAATAGCAGAGTGCAATTTAAATTTGATAAAACGATAAAATATCCGTAACAAATTCGAACAAATAAAAAGGTTAGATTTCTAACCTTTTCTTTTTAAAAGTTCGTAAATGTATGAAACGGGCTATGTTTTCAACACCTAACTTTCGAACTCACACCAATAACGAAAATCAAAAAAATCTCCGTTTGTCGATTTTTTAAGATTTTCTTAATTGTCCCGCTCGGATTTGTTGCGCCTCCTTGACAAACAATAAACCAACCCTAAACAAAAACTCTATTAAAAATATCCGTTTTTGAATGGTTGTTAATTGTTCGTCTGCGTATTGGTCGTACGCTTCGCTCCGACCGATCCCGGTTCAAATTCGGGGGTTGAGCAAAAATTAAAACCGACCAAAAGGTCGGTTTGAATTTCTGGCAGGACCACTTAAGCAATTCACGAGCTGATGAAATGCACGATTTGTTGAGGTTTGGGAGAGATATTAAGGTGTTTTTGGAAAAAAATTGATTTTTGTTATGGTGTATTCTATAATGCTCACGATTGCGGAGAGCAGAGAGATACAATGTAAACGAGCGTAAAGTATGCCAGATGAATCATCATTTGAAGAAGTTGTTGCAAACAAGACCGGTGTTGAACCCGACCAATATTATGAAACACTGCATACAAAGTTGAACAAAGATGCACCGTTACAGCACTACTTAATAAAACATTTTAAATTCGGCAAACTAGCAAAATACTGGGAATGTTCACATTGGTATCACAAAACGCTTGTAAACGATTTACGGTTGACTTCTTCTCTTTTCTTGAACCAATTGGGGACTGTTTATCCCGTATCCAAGATTCCATCAGCAGATGTAGATGGTACAGATGAAACAACACCAAAAATTGCCCGAATATTTGATGAATTTCCTTTTTTTAAATTTGGTGGTGTTCCGTTTGTTTGCACGCATGATTATATATGGAATAACGAGCCGGGTACAAATGGACACGCCAAAGATATGTTTGAAATCAATTATGGAATAAAACTAAGTGATGTTTATATCTCTCTTAATGAATTACAAAGTGTAGCATCGTTTAATTCTCTTTTTTCTATGATTGATGATTTTTTTGTCACTGGTAATGACGATGATACAGTGTTAACAATCTTTGATAATAATTTGCCTTATGGGGCCAAGGATTCTGGTACAAAACATGAATGTCATTTTAAACCAATTTTTTGCATAGACCAAGGTGTTCCTGTTAGATATATAAAAACTGTTAGTGATGATAATGAAATACTGCGCTCGCGCCAGTATGAGGTGGACAGACGGCACCAATACGCCGAACAACGAACCCAAGTATTAAAAAAGTTGGGTGAATTCTATAAAACAAATAATCCAAACGATTATTCGGTCGTGGGTTATCCCACAGATATAGATTTTATTGTTAAAACAGGTCTGCATGAATTTACGTTTTTGAGCTATGACAGGTTTTCAAAGCAAGGCAATTTTTTGATTACGAATATTCGTTATGATAATAACACCGATAATTTACAATACACGATGAAAAAATGTACTTTTATACAAATGCCGGGGCAAATAAATGCGATACAACGCGCCAGAGCAATGCATTTTAATAAAATGTACGGTCCAAAGAACAGGTAATAAAGTTCGTAAATGTGGAAAATGGTAGTTGTTTTTAACGCCCAATTTACGAACTCGTGAAATGCTTAAAAATCTAATAAAAAATCACCCAAACGGGTGATTTTTGATTTCTGGCAGCCCCACTCGGATTTGAACCGGGATTCTCGCCTTGAAAGGGCGGTGTCCTAACCATTAGACGATGGGGCCAGAACTTTTATGAACCGCCTTGACGGCGGTAAAAATTGTGGCGGGATGTAAGGGGCTCGAACCCTCGACCTTCTGCGTGACAGGCAGACGCTCTAACCAGCTGAGCTAACACCCCAGAGCAAACGCATTTTATACCTACAAAACACAAATTGCAAGTTTTTTTTTCATAATTTGACAAGTCTTACAATTTTTTCTATGATACGGCTATGAAACGTGTGTTTATTTTAATTTGCTTGGTTTTGTTGTGTGCGCTGTTTTTGGGTGGCTGTGGCGTAAGGTCTGAACTGGAACACGATGCAGACTATCCGCGCAACTATCCAGTGTATTAAAAAATCTGCGGGTATGGCGAAACTGGTAGACGCGCTGGATTTAGGTTCCAGTGGGGCAACCCATAAGAGTTCGATTCTCTTTACCCGCACCAAGTCTAAGATTTCAAATCAAATACACCAAATATGCCACATAGCAGATTAAAAATAATATACCCGCCTTGCGATTCAATTTATGCGCGTATATAGCAATCAACCAAAGCATTATCATTACAAAGACCGAAATTGCTGCATCTATCAAAAAAGAGTACTCAAAACCGATTGGACGAACCAGCCCCGTTATCCCAAGCACGAATAAAATGTTAAAGATATTTGAACCGATAATATTTCCAACGATTAAACCAGTATGTTTTTTTCGTGCTGCTGTTATACAGGTGACAAGTTCCGGCAAACTGGTTCCAAAAGCTATCAAAGTAAGGCCAATAATACGATTTGGAACACCCAACATATCTGCCAATTTTGTTGAAGAATTAACTGTTAAATCGCTGCCGAAAACAAGTGCTGCCAAACCCAGAACCAAAAATATTATTATTTTTATCAAAGATTTTTCTGAAACTTTTTTCGTGGACAAAGTTTCTTGCGCAGTACCAAAATACAAATACCCCAAAAAAAGTCCAAAAAGCCCAAGAAACACCAAAGCAGCAACCCAATTTATTGCACCATACATTACACCAAACCACATCAAAACCAATGTTATAAATATCACAAAAGGTATTTCATATTTTATCGTTTTGTTTTGTAAAACCAGTGGCGTTATTATCGACGAAATACCAAGTATCAATAAAACATTGACTATGTTAGATCCCAAAACATTTCCCATGGCGACCCCACCTGCCCCATGCAGGACAGATGAAACAGAAACCGCAACTTCTGGTGCACTGGTTCCCATGGCGACAACTGTTAAACCAATGACTATTTCTGAGATATTAAAACGACGCGCCAGCGCAGCAGCAGAATCTACAAAAGCATCTGCACCGCGTATCAGTAAAACAAAACCAATAACAAGCAAAACTATATTTAACAACATAGTATAAATTATATCATAAAAAATTATTGTTTATATTATTATTTTCAAAACAATAGCCCGAACAATCTCCCTTAGCTAAAAAACTTTGATGATGTGTCGGGCGTTTTATTATTTGCTACACATTTTCTTATCAGTAATAAATTTGAAAAAGTCTTGGGCTGATGAGCCAGTCGCGTCAATTATTTTTGCAATGCTACTGGTCGAAGGCCAACGCGGCTGTTCATATTTGGAAAATCGCTTACTTTTGTTAAAAGTTGTTGGATCCAAGCCACTGCGCTTAGCCAATCCTGAACAAGACAAGCCATGTTCTTGGGCAAACAATTCTATGGCATGCCAGATTTGATAATGGTTCATTTTATCTCTCCTTTGCATTTTCCATTTTGCTTCCCAATTCGCTTAGGCATATTATCAATTAAAGAGGATTAAATCAATCAAAACGACCATAATAAGAAAACAAACCCATATTTTTGATTTAACAAAAAAACAGTCATAAAATCGTATTATTGTTTTACAGATTGATTTGTGTTATAATGCGTGCATGCTGGCTGACGATTGTGTCGGCTGTTTTTTTATTGTCTCTGCATTGCAGGGACTTTTTTTGTTATAACGAAAGGATAAATATATGCAAAAAGTATCATACATGGGAAATGGTTCTACAACTGAATTTTCTTTTAATTTCCCTTATTTTGAAAACAGTAATATTGTTGTCACTGTAAATAATCAATCTGCACCAACATATACCGTTGTTGGTACTTCTGGTGGCTTGGACGCAGATATTCCATACACGGGTGGTAAAATTGTATTTGAAACCGCTCCGTCCAGTTTGGACTGCATAACAATTGCTAGACATTTGTCTTTATCTAGAATTGCTGATTATCAGCCATTGGCTAAAATTGAACCTACCCTATTGAATCAAGATATGAATTACATGATGGAGGTTCTAAAAGACTTGCAAGATGAATTGGATAGTTTGCACGCGCAATATGCAGACATAGCAGACAAAGAATCTACTGCTACATTGTTGGCTCGTATCAATGCGATTCACGATGAGATAATCGCAGTCAGCGCGCAAATATCTGCCATTGGCGATATATCGACGTTGACTCAGACGGTAAACGGATTAGTGACTACTACCGAAGGTCACACTATTACTATCGGCGAACACACCACGACACTTGGTACACACACGACCAATATTGGAACTTTGGATGCACGCACAACAGGAATAATCGATTATGTGGTTGCATCTCAAGCGCCAACATCAGCCAATAATTATACATGGTATCGTAAATATAAATCTGGTTGGGTTGAACAAGGTGGGACAATGACATGGGACCTGAATAACAATAATACTTGGATAACAAACTCAGTTTCTTTCCCACAAACAATGCAAGATACATCTTATACCCCAATTTTTTCTATAGAAGAATTTCCTGGCTTAGAACAAGAAATCACTGTGACTTCTGATGTAAAAAATGCTTCATCGTTGGTTTCTGGAATGTACAGAGAACATCCACGGGCAATCACAAATCCAGTATATATTTATTGGTTTGTAGTTGGCATGGGGCAAATATAACATAAATACTTAGAAAATTTTAAGTATATTGTGTATTAAACATTCTTTATCAGTTGCCTCACCGTCAAATTCATAAATTTTTGCATGAGGCAACTTTTCATTGCATACAAGCGGCAACAAAGAATTATCTTTCAAATGGTTTTTGGCTGGTATATACACTGTATCCCCACCGCCCCAAAGATCTCCACCAATTGGAAGATAAATAGCAACTAATGGTAAGTTTGGAAAATATACAAAAGGTTCTAGAACACCGCTTTTTACCCCTATTACACCTTTTGACATAGAAACAAGTGCGTGTAATGTTTCTAGATCTGGGGCTGCGTGTTTTTTGTTGCCATATCCAATTCCATCAAACACATTAAAAAATGTGTCATAACCTTTTTGTGTTAATTTATTTGTCAAATGTTCCCAAAATGTACTATCCATCATGCCAGTTGAACGCGCTTCGGGAAAAATACAAATAAAAGATTCTTTTTTTAATTTTAGTTTTTTAATTAAAGCATCTGCTTTTTCAAGCGCTCTTTTTGAAATAGTTTCCATACAGAAATTTTTCTTAACTTTATCTATCTGATTAAAACCAAGTTGGTTTACTATCCATGGGAAATAATGAGAATGTATCCGTGCGTCTTGAAAAAAGAATCTGTAGGGAAACAATATATAAACATTATGCCTGTTTATTATATATTGATATTTCCTTGCAAATATCACTTGTTTCAATTTGTTATCATAAACAAAAGGAACATTTTCAAGGAAAAGTTTTGATAATTCCTGATGATATTTCTCACCCCCAGCAATTACAGGTCTTTTTGAATTATTAACTTTTGAAAAAACATCTTGCAAAACGCGTACTGTTATATGTGTTTCTCCGCTGGAGGCACATAATAAATACAAATCATCAAAATCAGGTCTTTCCTGTTCTGCTTGTTTTACGACATCCCGCAACAGCGATTCCACCTGTTTTTCAATAAAATCTTTTATAAAAACTATTTCTTTGTGCAATTTGTTTACAGGATAAACCCGAGGGGTATAATTATCTAGGATTGGAACAAGACAAAAACGTAATTTCCAACCACAATCATTATGAAACCTTTCAAATCTTATTATCTTACAAAAGTCATAACAAGTAGAATATTCCTTTATACGTTTTCTAAATATAAGATCGGTTATTTTCATTTTGTTTTTTCCCTTTTATTGGCAGGCTTTATTTTTTTCAGTATTTCCGTCGCAATTTTATCAATGGACATTGTGTCTATATTATATTCTGAAACTTTTTCATGTGATACATTTGGCAACAAAAATACAGAATACAGTTCTTGCATCAAAGCCGCCGAAATTGTACGCTGGTTTATTGGATTAGTATCAGTATAAATCAAATCCATTTTTCCACCGTTTGCTGTCAAGAAAACCGCCAATCCAGATGCCAATGTAATAACACCAGCGGAATGTCTGCTTAGTTCGTACATTTCTGCTAAATCACAATCAAATGTTATAGTTTCAGACAGATCTAGACCGTTTCTGTTATCTCTCTTGGTCCGATGATTGTTTATAAAAATATCATATCCAAAAGTACGCAATTGATAAATTATTTTGTTCCAAAATGCTGCAGGCATTTGTCGCAAAGAGTTTGCATTTGGAATAATTATTACAAACGGTCGTTTGAAATATTTGCTTATTTTTAATTTAATTGAATTTTTAACTTCTTCTGAAACAACCGGTTTTGCCAGTTTATCTTTGGTATCCATTGCGAAGTCTTTACATATATGATCGTAAAAAGTCCAAGTAGGAACTTCCTTTCGTTTTTCAAGCATATTAGCAATTATATTTGGGGTTGGACAAAAGATTCTGTGTCCTTTGTATTCTAGATGTTCTTCCTTGAAAATATCTTGTAAATCATTCTGTGATATTTCTATGTATTGCAATGTAATGTTTTTATTTACGAACATCTTGTAAAAAGGTATGTCTTTCTTTTGCCATACCAACAACACAGGATTCTTTGAACCGTTTTTCTTTATCCAGTTTTGTATGTGAGCAAGGTAAACGTATGTTTCGCCAATATTATGCCTGCTGATATATATATCATCATATTTTTCATCTAGGTTTTGCAGTATCTTTTCAATCAATTCTTTTTTAAGATTCTTTTTATAAATAGGGATACAGAATAAACGTGTTGTCCTGAAACAGTTTTTGTTTTTCTTGCTATAAAAAGTAATACCACAAAAACGTAATCTTTGCGTCCCCCTTGAATCTTTTCTGAATGTCAAAATTCCACCCAACCAAGAATACTTAGTTTCTTGAGCCCATGTGTAATCTAGTACACGTTTAGAATACAAAGGTTTCAAATTTATATTCGTCGTTGGTTTTGATTTTTGTGTATCCGCACCAAAAGAATTTCTTGGAACAAAAAATCTAGGCATCCGCTTTACCTTTTGGGTTTAAGTCTGCAACTATTTCTTTATATGAACGTCCGTTGCGTTTTGGACCGAACATTCCGCTTGCTGTGCCACATACAAATTCTTCGACCCCCGCCGCAGCCCATTTCTTTATAATGTCTGGACCAACACAACCGTCCAATTTTATTGTAAAATTACGATTTGACATTGATGCCAGTGCTGCAATCTTATCTTCGACCGCGGGTATCGCACTTTGTCCTGCGAATCCTGGATTTACACGCATAATCATCAAAGAATCAACCATGGGCAATATGTCTTTTATTTCTTCGATTGTTGTTGCTGGATTGATTGCAAGTCCTGCCTTGCGACCATTTGCTCTGATTTCCTGCAAATATTTTTCCGCGTTGCCAGATTCATAATGCACATAGATAGTATCCGCCCCATACCGATAAGCATAAGGCAGATGAATTTCTGGTTTCTTTACCATTAAATGCGCATCCATTGGTGTTTTTGTCAGTTTTCGTATTGCTGCAAAGTCAGCCCAAGACAAAGCAAAATTTGGCACAAATTCGCCGTCCATTATATCCATGTGATATTCATTGACACCGGCCGCATCCATTGCTGCGACTTCGTCAGCAAATTTACCAAAATCAGCACACATTAACGATGGGCAAAGCTTTATCATGATTTAGCCTCTTAGTGGTTTAGCAATCATAAATTCACAACCGGAAACGTCCAGTGTTTCATTTTCATCCAACAAAATGGCAGTTCCTGGCATTACGCGAACACCATCAATCATTTTTTCGCCACGCAACATAACTGCAAATGCAAACATATCACCAGTATTTGTAAATGTGTCACGATTTTTAATCAATTGTGTTGAATACATACGTTCTACAATTGGTTCATCGCCATATTTGCCAGCCTTGGATTTTTTTGTCACATCCAAGCAAGCTAAAGCTTTTTCCAATTGCAAAGGACGCTTATTACCGTTCTTATCGACACGGTCAAAATCATAGAACCGATATGTATATTCGCTGTTTTCTTCGATTTCAAAATGCAAAGAGCCAGCAGTCGCCGCATGCAAAGTTCCACCAACAACGTATGTGTAGTCGCCTGCCTCACACGGCATCATATCCAAAGTTTCATCTATTTTGCCCTCTGCAATTTTCTGTTTCATTTCTTCAACAGACTTTGCTTTGCACCCGTTATACATTTTTCCGCATGTTGGGGCAATCAAAGTATAAAAAGATTCATTTTTTCCAAATGGTTTGTTTTCCAGTTTCTGAGCCATTTCATCATTTGGATGAACCTGGATAGACAAATTATCATCTGCTTCTACCAATGCCATTAAAATTGGCAATTCAACATATTTTTCCAAACCATATTTTGCACGATTTTCCAAGAACCATTCGTGCAAATTTTTGCCTTTGTTTGGTCCTGTGACAAATTCATTTCTGAATTGTTCTGTGTCAATTGCGGAATACAAATGTCCAATTTTTTGACAATCAGACCCAGAATATGGTGTCAATTTGTTTCCGCCCCATATTGTTTCATGAACTATTGGTTTCAAAATTTGCATAACTTAAACTCCTTGGTTATAAATTTTCGTCTATTATCAGTTTGAATTCTTCCAGGCCTTGGTTGCGTTCTGGCGTAAGTGCATAAGAACATACCAAACCAGATGGCTTATTATCGTTTATCAAAATTCTTTCGCCCATTGGCATACCAAATTTAATGTCATTAAAACGAACATTAGCCGCACGAATAAATTCTATGGTACGATTACGAACGTCTTCCTCATCTTCCCTTGCTGTCAATATCAGCACATAGTCATCAACCGGGATTGAATGCAAGAAATCTAATGCCCCAGGCAACCATTCGTCTGTATTTGTGACACCGTCTTTGTATCCATTATGACGAACCAAAGTACCATCAAAATCTAGTATCCATGTATGGTTTAATGGTGAAATACGTAATTCTTTATTTGCCATCACCATACTCCTCTAACCATTCGTTGAATAAAAGTGTGCCATTGTAAAACGCTATGCACATAGAATCAAAATCTTCCCAAGCATGCGATGCCAACGACAACCATATAATAGCATGTATCAATTTGATTTCTTTGATGTTTGCTTCTGCCTTTGGAATCATATCCAAGAAATAGTCTGTCAAACTTTCCCAACCGCCGCTGTGTATTTTGAAATCAACACTATCTGATTTTACATCAAAGTCAAAATTTTTGACATTGAACTGATCAAAATTACCAGATATAGCATAGTAAACCTTGGCCCAATCGTATCTGACATCGCCCAAAATTTTACTTTTACCGAAATAACCACGTGCATCAATAAAGAATATTTTTCCGTTTTCATCTATCATGGTATTTGTCAACTGGCAATCGCCATGAATTGGTCCATAGTATGTGTGCATCAAAGTATCAAGAACAGCCTGTCTTAAAATATGCGGATTGTACAAAACATTCTTGCATTTTTTGCCATTGATAGTAATTGTTTCATCAAAAGCAAAAGGTATTGCAAACATTATCGATTGCAACCGATGTATTGTCTTTTTAAAATATTCTGTATACAAATCCCATGCAGAAGCCGGCGCTTTTTCATAACCGTGCATTGTGGACAAGGCATCAACAATCTTGCGAATTGTTTCCTTCTTGGCATCTTTATCCATTTCTGTTAAGAAGATATTTTTGCCCCTTATAATTTCCATTGTCAAAGGTCTTGTTGAATAAATCTTTGGAATTGCATGGAACCCATAACTGCTTATTTTTTCATACCATTCAACTTCGCGTTGGATAAGTTTCACTGCGTCTGGTGTCAAACCTGTTTTTACAACTTTGCCGTCTATGAATTCGATTTTATTATACGGTCTGCAACGATTAGCCGTTGAATTTAATGCCTTATACGCCTCTAATGTTCCGACATCAATACTGCCCATCAAAGATACTGTATGCAACGGAATATCTTTGTTTGCCAACCATGTTGTGAATGAACCTTCGACAGGAAAATCATTAAACCATGATTTATCATCAAATACATACAAACCACCAACACCCATTCCTGGGATAGATTCATGAACCAGTTTATTGTCCTTGATGCTCCAAGAACACGGGAAATCGACAACTCCAACTTGGCAGCCCTTTGGTATTTCATGAATATTAAACGCCTCTGATAAAATAATATCAGACCAAACAATCATAAAAGGTTCGCCATCTGGGATACATTCTACCGCCTCTTTAATTCCAGCAGCATTCCCTTTGGTTGTAGATTTTAGCAAAATATAATTTACATCCTTAGCAAAAGTAGCCAAATATTTATCCAAGACATCAAATTTATAATCGCCAATAATTATAAATTCATCATTTGGATACTTCTTGAACATATGAAAGATAATCGGCATGTATTTCGCAGACACCAAAACCTTTGGTTTCACATGTGTCAGTTCTTGCATCCTTGTTCCCATACCACCAGCTTGAATAATTATTTTCATTTACTTCCTCCGACATTTAATTTTGTGTTGTTAAAAATCTTTTGATTGTTGGTGCAGATACTTTCACTTTTTTTGAAATTGCATACATACTGAGACCGCTGTTATACATATCTAAAACCATTTTTTCTTTGCCGTCCAATATATGTTTTGCATTTTTAGAACCAGGTTGACGTCCAGAAACAGTCCGTCTTTTTGCACTTTCCATAGTCTTGTTTGACCAAAAATTAGCCCGAATGTCTTCATACATGGAAAATGCGTATTGCAAAGTCTTCATATCCATATTTTTATCAATATGATATTTGCTGGTTGTGGAATATAAACATACTTCGTTTTTGACAAGATGTTGAATAAACACGCGTAAAAACTGCGTTTCTCGGCACAAACACCCCCAGGCATAACATACAACTGTATCCCTTGGTTGAAACATCAATATATCAGGATTGTTGTTAAATGAAACAAACTTATCCACATTCAATTTATGTTTTTTTGCAAATTGCATGATGCCACTACGCTGTTCTTGTGTGCTGTATTTAGTCGGTCCTAAAAAAATCAAACCATAAATCATCTTTGGCTCTTGTTTTACTGTTTCTAAAACCTTTGATTTTTTAGTATCTGTCTAGGAGGGTATTATCACACCAAATCTAAGAAAAATCAAGCCACAAATTCATTATTTTTTGATATTCATTTTAGACATTTTATACCTATGAATAAATACCCATATTGTGGAATATAATTTAATCTTAATTGTAAAAAAATCAATATCTATTTGTGCGATTTATCCAACCTTTGCCATACCTTTTATATCCGGATAAGCCGCGTAGGTATTTAATCCTTTTTTCTTTCAGAGTTTTCATAAAATCGTCAATTTTACTGTCGGGAATGCTGTTCAAAGCATTTATGGTATTACTGCCAATTTTACCGTCTATTTTCAGATTTACATTCATTGAATCATTTAATGTTTCTTGAACAATTTTTCCAACATTATTGAAATTACTCATAACACCCATATCAAACACAGCATTGGCAATGCGCTCATTTTCTATGTCGCAAATACGGCGTTCATCATAATAATCTTCACCATATATTTGCCGTGCTTGTTCGCCAGTCAAATTTTTTACATTATTCGGAAAGTTAAAGTCTGGATGCTCTGCATTATATTTGTCCAATGTTGGTTGTGTTATGCCTGAATTTGTTGGTTGATCAATCAGTTTTGGGTTCTCAACATATCCACCCTCTTCTGCCATAGTTTTATGAATAATTTTGTGTTTACGGTTTGACATATTATCTGGTGTTTTGTTCATAGTTTATCCTTTTGTTAAATAAAAAAAGTCCGCCAATCGGCACCACCAAAATTGAAAATTTTGCGGGCGATATTGCGGACATAAAAAAACGGCGCTAAACGCGCCTTTGAATTTGAGCCTATTGTACCATAAAACAGCATAAAAATCAATATATTGTGATAATTTGGCGGGCGCCAAAATCAACCCCGCGGAACATTGTTCTTGCTGGTCACAGGTCTCAATATACATGTGTGTTATAAATGAATAGTTTCTACATCCGTAAATTTCCTTACAATATATTCGGCGGCTAATCTGCGGTGGCATTGTAGGGCTGATTTTTCAGTGCAAAACAAACATATTCTATCAAGTTTAGATATATCACAATCATGCAACAGATTGCGTTTTTGCAATAATTCGCGATACATTTTTTCGTATTCTGCCCATGTAATTTTTCTATCTTTATACGCCGCTAAAATATCAGAAGTTGGCGCAAATTCTGGATGATATTCATAGCGATTGCTCAAAACTTTTGCTAAATTATCACCGTTATAATATGGGACATAGGTGCTGGTCCGCCATTGGCGGATATCCCAAACACAACTTATGCGCGCCGCATTCAACACATCCAAGAATGCTTCTGGACTTTTACCACTAAAACCAATTGTAAATATCTTTGTCATAAAATCAGTATTTAATTTTATCCAGTATCAAATAAAAATCAGGAACATTTTTCGGTTTCATACCATTTAATAAATCAACAGAGGCTATAGAGCCGAATGGTGCATAAAAATCGTCATCAAATTTATAATATTCACGAATTGCCCCATTGATTTTATTTTCCAATTCGGACATCTGCATATGAATCATCATATCCCAAACTTTTTCTTGAATTTCATCGTATTTATAATTACTAAATCTGTAATTATCCCAAAAATAAGACAAAATTTGTTTGGCTTGTTCTCTGGTTAATTCTTTTATGCTCACGGGGAAAAAATAGTCCGGATGTGCTGCACGATACATATCAAGTTTTTCTTGATTTACACCATACGCATTTATATGTGCAGTATCATGGTTGCTTTGCGTGTTTTCGTATTCAACTATTCTGTTAACAAAATCACTACGCCTATCAGCAATAGCAACCATTGGGACTAACAATAATAATACAAACACTAACTTTTTCATACGCCTATTATTGCAGGATATACACCAAAAAATCAATATCTATTTGTACGACTTGTCCAACCATCACCGTATTTATCCCATCCAGATAATCCCTCCAAGTATTCAATTCTGTTTTCTTTTAAATCTTGCATAAAATCATCAACTTTATCATTGGGTATATTGTTCAAAGCGTCAATTGTTTTGTCGCCAATTTTGCCATCTATTTTTAAATTTGCATCCATTGAATCGTTTAATGTTTCTTGAATGGTTTTCCCAACGTTATTGAAATTACTCATAACCCCCATATCAAATATAGCAGCCGCGATACGTTCGTTTTCTATTTCTCCAATTCGGCGTTCGTCGTAATAATCTTCGCCATAAATTTGTTGTGCTTGTTCTCCAGTTAAATCTTTTACATTATCTGGAAAATTAAACTCTGGATGATCTGCATTATATTTATCAAGCGTTGGTTGTGTTATACCAGAATTTGTTGGTTGGTCTATTATGTTTGGGTTATCAACATAGCTGCCTTCTTCTGCCATGGTTTTATGAATGATGTCTTGCTTTCTGTTATCAATAACAGGTTTGTCGTTATCGTCTAATTCTGTTTCTTCTATCCAACACCGGCAATTGTCATGATGCGGATTTTTCGGAATTTCATCTCTGTCTTCATAAATGGTATCAGAAAAACTTGCGCAATCTTCACAAGTTCTGTCATCTATTACGGCATGCCAAATCCATGCTTTTCTTACTGTGACGTTGCGTCCTGTTGCATCAATTGTGCTGTTTCCATATTTGTTTTCAAAATAACTTTGGACTTGTTTCGCAACAGTTGCATGATTCGGATTATTAGAATTTGTATAAGCATCACTTTGCATCAAATTTAATATATTTGTTGGTATTTTGTTCATGATTTATCCTTTTGTTAAATAAAAAAAGCCCGCATGAAGTGGGCAATAAAAACGGCGCAACAATGCGCCCTTAATTGTCAGATATTATATCATAAAATAGCGGAAAAATCAATATATTAAATACTTAACAAATAACTGGACAATCAATTCAAAATACGGACAAATACGACAACCTTAAAAAGGATTGTCTATGAAATATAAACACTTTGATAATATTTTGCCCAACCATCGCACAGATTTTGCTATGCTGTATTTTGCCGCATGTCGGTCTTTACGCGAACTTGAAGCATCGGTCCGCAGAAGCAATGGTGGTGGTTTAACATGTAAGCAGGCTTGGCTCTTACGCCGTATCCAGCATAAATTATCCCAAATGACCGCGTTATGGAAGAAATATTTCCAATAAACATCTTTTATTTCAGAATAAAAAAGAGAGCACAAAAGTGCTCTCTAGAATATAATCCACAGAAAAATTATACCCCCTTTTGTAAAACGTTTAAACATTCCACAAAATTGCGCTGTGTGTGGCCGCCATCGGCCCTTAACGGATTTCTGTGTTGCGCAAACTCAATATACTTCTTGTCCCTTTTTTGCGTCTAAAGCCTGTTTTAAATTGAACCCTTGCCAGGAGACAAACCATTTATTTTGTATCCCTATAATCTCGTCTTGTTCTATTGTATCCACAATTCCATGATTGGTCAATATTTCTCTTTTTATATCTACCGAAATATAAGGACACGCTAATACATCCAAAAACAATAAAAAATCTTCACATTTTTTGAAGCTAGATGGTTTGACAATAAGTTTGTCTTTTATGTTTTTAATAATAACATCCATTAGTTTATTGTATTTCTTTTTCCCACGAATATAAAACAATAAAATAATTATTGATAAATAATTTAAAGAATACTGACAATTATTTGCTTCTAAATCTATTCCGAAATATGAGGCAAGTTCTTTTTCCGATAAGTCAAACTCCTTTCCAAGTTCCTGTAATATTATTAACAAATAAGATGTTTCTATTTGAGTGTATTCATTAGGACACGTTTTATGCATAACTATCATTATATCATTATAAATTTGTGCAAACAACGTCCCTTTATAGTTTACATTACTACTTTTCCTTCTAAGGAAAAATATAAACATTTTGATTATTCTAGAAAACCTTATCGTACTATTAACCCGAGGGGAACAAGAATACATAAAAGCTACACACTCTAATAAATGTTGTAACGCATTAAAAAATTTGCGTTCCACATTCGGATCTTTGCATAATTCTGAAAATTTAACAAACATTGGTCTCAGTTTGTTTTCTATTATAGAAAGAGTGTAATTCAAAATATCTTTATATTCTACACCGCTTTCTTTTATTATTGTTTTAAATGCTACTATAAAAGTTTTTGAATTTATATATAATTTAACAGATTTTGTTTCTTTATCTTTGTCATTCTTCTCAATAATCTCATAATTCAATGTGGTATCTAATAAATCTCTAATCTTGTGTTTTGCTATACTTATGTTGCTAATAATTGGTCTCTTATATACTTCTTCTTTTGCTTCATTAAGATGCAAATTATAACAAGATAAAGAATGCTGTAATTCTGATAGAATACTTTGTTTATCTTCATCTTTATTAAAGAAAACAAAAAAATCATCCACATATCTAAATATCTCAAAGTCCCTTTTTTCAACCAACTCTTTTTTTTGCAGAGCCATCAACACATCTTTGTCAACCTGTTGTAATATTATCTCCGAAAAAATTCGTGAAAATTCTGGCCCTATCACTATACCATTTGTTTCTTGATAATTTAAATTTTGCATCAATTTATCAAAAATATCACCAAAACTTGTTTGTGCAAAATTATTGTTTTTAGTGTAATTTTTTCCATAAATCGCCCAAGATATTGTATGAGTGTAAATACTATCAAAACAACGGGTTATATCTAATTTAAGAAGATAATTATATTTTTTCTCGCATCTATTAAATATAAAATCATCATAGAATTTATGAATATTGCTATATTTTTCATATACAAAAAAGGACTTTAAATTTTCATATTCCTCTTCATATTGTTCTATTCCAAGTTCTTCTGTAGAAAGATTTTTTATATGTAAACGATCCCTATAATATCTATACTCTGCCAAACGGCTAGGATGTCTAATTGAAAAAGAACTACGATTACATAAATATAATATAAACTCTTTATATTTATCATAAAAATCTACCATTTGTAATTGATTAAAAGGATGAACTAAACTAAGTTTTCTGTAAGAGTCTATTTTGTGTGTTATTTCAAACTGAAATGGAATTTTTATAAAATTTTTCACGTTTACTTGTTTAATGTCGCCAACGGTTCGTATTGTGGTGTTATTTGGAATATCAAATAATAGTTTAATAAATTTATCAAAAACAGAAGATGTGTCATTTCTCCAAAAAAGCTTTTCTTCACTAAAACGAAGTTTATATTTATTCACGAAATTAAGAAAATGCCTATTGGAAAATATTATAGGCAATTCGTATGGCAAAACATCCGACAACAAAACACGATTCTTTCCAAGATTTATTTTAGCAATTTTCATCATACCGCCAGATTTTTGTTATTTGTTTTAACTTTTTTGTAGAATACTTATGATATATTCTATCGTTCCAACCACGCACAAATGACAATTCTTTAATTTTAGACAACAAATTGTCATCATGTATAACATTATAAAAAGACTCTACATATTCATCTAAAAGATTTAAAGAATTTTCCACCGTCAAAAATCTGTTTGAAAAATACACCCCGACCATTACATTATTTTTACTGTTCAGTAATCTAGTATTAGATGTTAAAAAATTTATGCGCTGATATAATATGTGCGCTGCTGACCGTTTGTTTTTTGTTGTAACAAATATATTAAAAGCCTTTGCTATTCGGTGTTTTAATTTTTCTATTTTTTTATCGGTGAAATCAATCTGTACAAGAGTTGTTTTGTTTTTTATGATGTTTATTTTATAGCCCAAAAAATCGAACGAATCTTTTGTGTTGTTTTCCACCTTTATAGTTTTTGTTTTGATTTCATTACGATTTAAACTTAGCTCTTTACATATATTATCAAAACTTTGCATAATCGATTCGAGAGAAATAGAATCTGTCAAACTGAATACCATGACTATGTCATCTACATATCTTGCAAAATATACTAAACCTTGCATACATTTTATCTTTGCATCAAGTTTCTGCATATAAATTTCTGATAAGTATGCACTTACACCAACACCTCTGGGTAACCCAACAGAATCGACATGTTTAATCTTATTATATTGAGACAAAACTTCACGAACATAGTGTTTAGACACTAAATCTAATAAAACATTCGATTCTATGATATTTAACATTTGCGCTTGTTGGACTGTTTCGTAAAAATCTTTTATATCGGTTTTTATAACAATTTTTGGCAGATTATCAAATAATACACATTTTAACTGTGCTAATATATTGTCCCTAGAAGATATTTTTATTCTAAAAACTTTTCGCAAATTTTTTTGTGTCTGCTTAGAAGCGAAAAAATTTGTTGGTGACTTATCAAATATATACGTCGTCTTTCCTCGTACATCTGGACCTTGTTTTAACAAAACCTTAAATTTACCTGATTGAATTTCTTTTTCTATATCCAAAAGATGAGCGTCAAGCATTTCTTCTTTCTGCTTTTTGTATTTTTTTATCATAGAAAAGATGTTCTTTTTTCTGGTAGACGTTTGCGCTTTTTTAGCTAAACCTGTCGCTCGTTTTATCTGTCTTGTTTTATTATATAAATCTGCAAATTCTACAAATTCTTTTTCTAAATCATGCCCTTTACGATTTTCTGTATCGTAAATCTCCTGAAAATTCTTTAAAGAAAACGTCTGGTCTAACATATTGCTTGATATTTAACACATATTAGGCATGTATTCAATATAATTTATATTTATCGATCCCATATATAAAACATTTATTTATAACTCTTCTATCCCAACCCGCTTCAAATATTCCCATATTTCGTCATAAAAACGACATTGTCTGGTGGCGTCTGCATTATCGCCATGTGGAACGAATATAACGAAACCTTCGCGGGCACGTGTCAGCAATACACGATATGCGTTTTTCAGATAACGTTTCTTGTCTTCTTGATTGATTGTTAACCAGCGCGAACCACTTGGTTTGAAATATTCAAATTCACCGTTCACATATCTATAATCTGCATCCCATGCAACCACTGCATAATCTATTTCCAACCCTTGGATATCAAATTCACTAGCTGCTTCTTCCATGAAATAAGAAGATTTAATATCATCACGTCCGGTCAAAAACCATTTTTCTGGTTTACATTTGCTTTCAATCCAAATGCCTTCAGCACGCAACCGACGCCCATTTGAACTTGCAATCAATCCGTGGCGTAATGTTTTGCCTTCGGTTTGCGCTCTAACCCAGTTCTTCGCTTTATTTAAATCACGCGTGATATAAATTGGATACAACCCTGACAAGCGCTTGTATGTTTCTGATGCTGCTTCTACATTATTATCTAGTAATGCATCAACAAAACTTGCTACGTCTGTCGTTCTGTGTGCACGAAGCGAGACAGACAAATGCAATTTATCAATTGTTTCGCACTTTAATCCCGCGGTAAGTTCCGCGAATGATTTATCGCCCAAGTATTCTTTTGTGGTGATATTGTTGGAAACATACACATTCCAATCTGGAAACGAACGCCTTAAAGATTCAAACCATTCCTGAATACCTGCTTCACCTGTATTTATATCTTGTCCGCCACCCACTAAACAAACTATAACAGCCCAATCGTCATGTCTATTCATATAATCAATCAACATTTCTGGTTCACTCATAGACAAGAAATGTGCACGTTGTTCATCTGTTAAACGATTTAATACTGCAGTTTTCTTCTCTTGCATAAAGTTGGACAACATTGGTTGTGTCCAGGCTCGTTGTGCCTCGTCAAAAATAACCACATTATCCACAGGCGGCACATCTAGGTTATCCAAAGAAGCATCACGAAAATGATGTATTATTTGTATAAAAGATTTTACCTTGTTACGCGCTTCTGTAATTTGTGTCCCGTTCTGCCTGTTATCATCCGCAGCCAAAGCTTCACGCAACACAGAAACCAAAGGTTGATTACCAGTCAAAAAGCAAGAATAATTCTGGCCAGTTGTTTTCTGATTTTCTATCGCAATATTCAGCCCTGCCAGCGTTTTACCTGCGCCCGGCACACCAGTAATAAAGCAAATCGATTTTTGACCTTTTTGTCTTGATTGCTCAATAACTTTCTGAACCGCATCAGACGTTTTTGTAAGATTTTCTGCTGCACTGTTCTGTGCAATATCCGCAACAGAATGATTATTATATAAAATCTCAGCTGCTTCTATGATGGACGGCGTGGGCACATATCTGGAATTCGCCCATTTAGTCGCATCAATTTGCGTATCACCGCCATCAACATTCGCCAAAATTATATCTGATAAATCATCACCATTAGTCAATACAACATCTTCTGTTGCCTTATGTGAAGCGCCAACAACACCTGTTGCAATCAAAATTGGAACTATTTTGCAATCACGACTTTCTTCATGATAATTCGCCAAATCAAAACAATATGTTCTGACCTGTCTTATTGCTTCGCTGTCGTAATTATCCGTACCAACTTTAAATTCCAATACGAATATTGTATTATCTATGAGCAATATATTATCTGTACGACCACCGACACGTGGCAAAGTATATTCAAATAAAATACTACCACGATCAATTTTGCTTAATGCACGTTTCAATATATCAATTTGTGCAATCCATGCGTCTTTCTGTTTTGCCCCAGAATCATATTCATCGTTATGCGCTATGATACCGAAGATTTCTTCATTATTTTGACTTTTGAATGAATTGATATCATTTTGATAAAACGCTGCACTCATAATTTACTTCCTTGGTTTACTAATGTTTTCGATATGATAAAATCAGCAGGCAATTGAGAATGTTGTAACAGATTTGTTAATTCTACCCATTCTTGTTGATCGTGTACTTTCAATGTTATATCTCCGGCATAATCCAACACTTCATACGCATATAATTCTAACTCTTTACCGGAATTCAATTGAAGTTTTGCAACAGTTATTAACTTGCCTATGTTGGCATCAATTCCCAATTCTTCTTTTAATTCACGATGCAAACAAATCGGACCGTCTTCACCATCTTCAAATTTACCGCCAGGATATTCCCACTCGCCTGCCAAAGGTTCTGTTGGCGCGCGCCGCATCAACAACACAGAATTGTTTTTTCTAAATATTCCAGCCGTTACTTTCATAAGTTTCCTTTGTTTAAAATCCTACAAGATTATTCACACAAAAGCAAGCACTCCAAACAGAACAACGGAATAATGCGGAGTATTTTTGCGCAAATAGTTCGTGATTTTTACCTGATTTTTCCTCGTCTACACCAAGTCTACACCTTGGCAAAAATTGCCACAAAAGGCGGATTACTAGGGCAGACGAAAATTCTTTGCAAAATGTTTAGAAAGTCCTTGACTTGTGCGGATTTTAGGTATATTATATGCCTCGTTATTCGGGCATAGTTCAGTCGGTAGAACAACGGACTGTTAATCCGTATGTCACTGGTTCGAGTCCAGTTGCCCGAGCCAAGAATTCCAAGGGTTTCAGGACTTTTTGTCTTGAAGCCCTTTTTCTAAAATCCTACTAAAATCCAACTAAATTGATTTATTTCTATTAATAATTATTAATGTTATGGTTGTGTTTTTAGACTTTATTTCTATGCCAAAATCTCGTAATCGTGTTCATTAAGAAGCCAATTTGCCGACTCAAATTTATGAATGTGCACAAAGGCATCGCCTTTACCACGCACAATAACCAAATTATATGAAAATGGCACGGTTGGGCATTTGATCCATTCAAATCCTACATCACCGTCATAAAATCCATAGTCCCGTCTATATTGTTTTTTTACAAAAGCTCCTTTGGCTTCTTTACATATAATGTACAGCAAGCCCTCGTCCTTATCGAGATATTTAGCCGTAGCATACCCAGCACAATTTTCCCCATTATATGCACGTCCCTCATATATCAAACACTTAGCATTTGTTATTTTATTATAATAATCTACGATGTTCCCAACAGTTTCATCACACACTGGAAACCTTTGTTCAAATTCACATCCCTGATCTCTATCCACCAATAAAAGTGCGTTATCACCACTTGGTATGTACCATTTCCCTTCTATTTTTTTCCACCCTTTCGTGTTTTTTATGATTTTAACATTCCAATTTTTTGATGGCCCTTTGAAATTATCCGCATAATCAAATAATGCATTTATATTTTTATCAAGTTCGTCACACGCCTTATCGTATTGCTTCTGTTTCTTTATTTCTTGCTGCCAATCAACCATCAAATTATGCAAGTATTGTTTTAACGAACTGTTGTTGGCACGTTCTATGAAATCTTGTTTAGAAATTACAATAATCTTTTTATACCAGTTGCTCATTGTCTGGGGTAACATACAATAAAGTAGATCAGTTTCTTCTCCTTGTTCTGGATTACCCAAATCAAATAAAACTGGTACTTTGCTATTAAACCATCTTTCGGGTATATCCCATGCATCTTTTCTGAATATACTGCCCTTTTCGTTTGGATATTTTTCAAATAACTTTACATCTCTTTTGTTTACTATATTCGCTACCCATACCATAGCTTTGTGAAACTCTTCCCGTGACTTACGTTCTTCCGGGCTTATTGAAGAATGTTGGAATTCAATGACTAAACCTGTATCCGTTTTTATATCAGCGATATGTTTTTCACCTGTCACGGAATCATAATTTATAACTTCTTGCCACTCTTTTGGAAATTTGTCTTTCCAATTTCTGTGCCAAAAAGTTTCCTTTTCCCACCAATGATCACAATCTTTTTTAGATTTATGTGCCCAATGGTTTCTATTTTTTTCTCCACATCTAGCTATGCATTGTGCACCACAAACTGGGCAGACACCCTTCATATCAGGTGCAGCTTCTTGTCTAATGTTATCAACTAGGGCAAATTTCATTTTTGATCAAACAAAATCCTTTGGTAACTTACCGCACTTTTTTTCCAATGCCTTTCTTGTGGGCTTTGTTTTATTTTGGGTATTTTCCAAAGATTCTTTTATAACACATTCGCATTTTTCTTCTTTTTCAGAGGTTAACATATCTTTATATTCTTTACCCATATATAAAACACAAGATTTCTTGATATCTTGTAAATCCTCTATAGCCCTTGCAACTGCTTCTTCTTCTGTTTCTGCCTTGTATTCATATTCGAACCCGACAACCGGTACAGTTTTAACAGATTCATCTTTTGCTTCGTATTTGTAAGTATCTTTAAAAACCATACACTTACCTTTTGGGGCACTGATACGCTTCTTATCATATAGCGGTTCCGTAAATTCATCAACCTTTACCGTCATCCCCAAACAATAATCCTCACCTTTATAATCACATACAGAGGCCAAAGCATAACCATCTAGTGTCTGAAAAATCTTTACCTCTGCAACATCTTGGCAATTCGGATTTCTCTCCCTTTTTTGTGTTACAGTCTGCAAAGTTTGACACGCCGCCAATAATATTACAAAAATAATAAATAAAAACCTTTTCATATTCACTCCTTGAAATATAACAATTATTGTCTCGTAGTCTATTCTTGAGACGTTGATTTTATCATTTCTTGTATATCAATAGGTTTGGTTAATATTGCGGTTCCGTCAGGTGTTGTGCCTGTTCTAAACCCTGTTTCCCAATAATCGTACGATTTCTTACCAGAAAATACCGAACTTGCTAGTTCCTTATTCTGCCACAAAGGTAAGCCAACAAAGTTTCTAACAAAATTCTTTATATTGTTCCATAATCCGTCGCTAAACCGTGTTTGAAATAACGAAGGATCATCTTCTAACATAATACCTGTCCACGCAAAGTGATTTTTGATAATCGCTTTTATGTACAGTAACCAACAATGCATGATTTCTTCTTTACTTATTCTGTATGCTATTAAATGCGGTAATGTTATATCTTCGTCTTTTTGACTTATAATTTTATCTTCTATTTGGGCAACACCAATTTCTGGATCAAACTTATTTTCATAAATTTCATCTGCTAATATATTCATCAATTTTACTAATTGTTCTTTTTCTATATCTCTTGGGTATTCTCCTTCTTCCCTTTTGAAATCTAACGGTTTGTCCAGTATATTTTTAGAATTTATGAATATGGACAAAAAAGTCTTATCTAACGCACTATAAGAAATTGGTAATTTTTTACTTCTTCCTTCCATATCAACGTATTTCATCAACTTGTTTTCAGAACTACCAGTTATAGATTCTTTGAGTGAATCTATAATATATTTTTTCATATTTTCCCCTCTAAAAAAACGTACCATGTCTTGTTCCGAAAAGCTATAATCGTCTTCTGATAATTTTTTACTTTGTCTATATAAAGAAATTTTTTGATTATAAATTGTGCTATTTAATTGTCTGATTATAGACTTATCAAAAGCAACTTGCTTAAGAGTATTGCCTGCATTAAGGTTTGTGGCTCTCAATCTATCCACATCTGGATTCAAAAACAATCTGACCACAATTTTTCGTGTTCCAAGCAATATTTGAGCTACCGTCTTGTGTTGACCATCAAACATTTTGATTGTGTTGCCATCTAAACGAGCTAGGCTCAAATGCAATTGTGGATTCCCCTTATAAAATTCTTTAATCAACTTAGAAATGCCGTTATTTATCCCTCTGGGGTTGATATCAAAGTCGTGGTAGAGGTATTCTAAAGGCACTTCTACAAAGCAAAATTTTTCTTTGGATAATTTATCTGTATATATCTTGGTTTCGTATATATTGTTGTCAAGCTCTGGAAACGAATATTTGAATACATCTTCCTCAATTTTGTATTTGATATCGTACTTGGCTCCACCATAACATTCTAAAACATCCTGTAATGAGGCTTTATCTTTACCTTTCTTGATATCTTCTAATTTGAATAAAATCCTGGCAATTTCTAAGTCCGCATCCAATTTTGACTTATTACAATGTTCATGTGCTAAAGCGAAATTTGTTTCATTATCATTACCACCATTGGCAAGCGGTTTTATATGATCAACATTCGTATTATTCAGTGTCAAATCAATATCTTTTCCACAAATAAAGCATTTGTGATTTTGTATTTCATATAATTTTTTTGTTAGATTTGTGTATTCATCTTTAGATAAACTGTCCAAATATTTAGAATGCATTGACAACTCCTTGTTTTCAATACATTATGGGTAAAAAACATATTTTTCGCAACAAAAAAACAACCATTGGTACGGTTGCTTTTTTGATTATGAAATATTGTCTTATTATGTGTTTACCAGTGTCGAATACCCCACTGATCCACACGAATTTTATGATCCAAGGACGTAACAACTTCTATATTGTTATTGACGTGTCTTGCTGCTTTTGCTCCCTGGAAGTAAAGTCTAAATTTATTAGGATTCCTATATACCTCAACCGTATCTGTATCTTTCCTGTGCTTATAGTGCATATCATAAGGGTTTTTGTTTTTATCCATTGTTCTTATCCTTGTTATATATAGAATAGAACTTGCAAGAAAAATTTTATATCAATGCAGCCTACTTTTTATATGCAATAGACAAAATTTGTTTAACATTGCTCTATTTTTGGTTGAAGTGCTGTAGCCGTTGTATAGTGTTTTAGATAACATTTGTATGCATCCATTTCATCAGCAAACACACCCAATACCATGCCGGAATTTGGAATAATTACCCTGTACATTCTATAATCCTTTATTTTATCCAATCTCTTGCCATAGGAAATCTTATTGACAATTATGATTTAATTGAACTGTAACATTATAAAAAAACACCACAACACTAATTTTACTTTTTTTAGTTTTTGGATGCAAAAAACCCACAAAAATACATCCGTTACATATGCTGCTGTCCCACATATAAAAAAACGCCCAATTTGGGCGTTTGGATTTAGTTTACAGTAATTTTATCAATCTCTATCAGCGATGATAGCTGCATAACGCTTTTCTATTACTGTCAATATCTTATCGTAAATCTCAGATTTCGTAAGATCGTCTGCATTCAGCTCATCCCTTAAAGATTTTGCCGCATCAAGCACCTTACCGAACTTGGCTTTCATTTCTTGCAAGGTTCTGGCAGGATTTAGTCCAAGCTGCTCATACAAAGCCAACCAGCATTTTTTAGTTACAGCGTCATATTTGCCTTTTCCGTTGATAAACATTGCGATTTCGTGGCTAACTTTGCTTTCTGGATATGCTTCTACCGAAATCAGATCATATGCAGGTGCCAACACTATATTTTCACCATGATTTTTGTGCAGTATTGAAAAGTTTTTGGCATGAGCATCTGTGTTCCCTATCAAATAGTTAAACATAACCAATTCAATAAATCTATACGCATCATTTGCCGGCTGTGTTGAATACTGCATAATTGCACCATAGATATCTCGTATTCCTGGCCCACGGTCTTTTTGATATTTCCTACGCTCCAAACAACCTAAAACCTGGCAAAAATCTTCCTGATGCACACGCCCAATATGTACAGGGTACGCAAACGTCATATTTTCATGATTTGCCTCTGTCCATTTTCCGTTTTCTGGTTCTTTTATTTCTTGTCGGTCATAACGTTCTATTTCCAGATATTTTCGACCATGTGTTTCATGCAATTCCACAGGAACCGCCCCTTCGCCAGATAATACCCTTGCCGCTAATTTCATGCAAAACAATTCATTATTTAACAACTCTGGATAATATTTATTTGCAATCTTTATTATATGAGTAGTTGGCTTTGTATGTGTAGAACAATAGTATCTACCATCTGCACCTTTTACCACGGCAAATTTGGATTGTGCACCTGCCAACGACAATCTTGGTGCTCCCTCAATTCCAGTTAACAGCGGATTTTGCGGCAATTCATCAATTATTTTTACCAACTTGTCATCGGTTATATTCAACAAATCTTCATCCGATGGCGGAATATCGTCTGGATACAACGAAATAGCACCAGCACATTCGCCACCAATCTTGTCAAGCACCGAAAAAATGTTGGTGTTAGATATATGAAATTTGTCTGCTATCAGTTTTAACGCATCGCCTTCTGGAGTCAGGTTATCAAAGAATGGCTCTGCATAACGGCGATCATATTTCCTTTGTCTAACCGGCATACGCACCGATATTGGCCATTTCGCATCATTTGCATACTGAAATTCCAGATAACCGACATTATCCTCAGACAGTTTGCCAACTTTTTGATCATACAAGAACACATTCAAACTTCTAGTCATTTGTTATCTCCGGTGTTTCTATATTGATGCCCAGCAGCCAAGCGATTTTCAGAGCTTTTTCTAACTGAATCGTTGGTTTTCCACGTTCCAGTTCGCCTATCAGTCTGGGGCTGGTATTAGCTATCCCAGCAAGCTGTGTTTGAGTCAGCCCCTGCTTTTTGCGGGCTTGACGTATAACATCACCAAAGATCTTTGAATCTTTTATTTTCATCTCTTCAATCTCCCTTTTCTTACCTTTCGGTAAGATTATCATAAAAAAATCACAAAATCAACAAAAATCTTACCGATGTGTAAGAATTCACAAAAACAAAACCAAAAACCACCAAAATCTTCCCGCTCTGTAACAAATTATAATTTTCTATATCTTGGTCGCAAATACCCCACTAAATGCAACCTTATATCCAACCCATGCGGTGAAGGAATCTGTCCACTGTTGTTTGGCGGACTTGCATCGTTTTTGCTATTCTGTATCTGGTAAACCCTAAATCCAGCATTTGTTTTACTTTCTTGGCATTTCTGGATAATTTAAGTTTCTTGGATTGGGCAGACAATGGCCGCCCCAACTTTTTACCGGTGGCTCGTATGTTTTCCAATGAACACTTTGTGCGTTGACTGATAAGCTGGCGTTCTATCTCCCCTGCAAGCGAGAAAGAAAATGCTAACACCTTGCTTTGTATATCGTTTCCCAGACGATAGTTTTCTTTAACAGTCCAAACCTGGCAATCTTTGTTCAGACATGTTTCCAATATACGCATTACCTCCATCATTGATCGTCCAAGTCTGGATATTTCAGTTGAGATCAATATGTCGTTTGGTTGTAATTCATCCAATAATTGTCCAAGCCTCCTTTTATTCAGTGGTTTACGTGAAGATATAGTTTCTTCTACCCACCTGTTTATTGTTATATTATTTCGCTTTGTAAATTGTTCTAATTCATATTTTTGATGTTGTAGCGTCTGTTTCGAACTACTAACCCTAAGATACCCTACCACTGCCATTTTATAACCCCTTGTTTTTATATAAATTAGTCCTTTTTAATAGAACATTTTTTTCAACCTAATTTTCATGATTTAGAATTTTTATATTTTCAACACCCGTATTTTGAACAAACGCCAGAAATACGGTTGTTACACAGAGTTCTGGGGTTTGGTATTTCTTCGGATTCTGAAAATAGTCC